>Ga0209515_10000404_pt1 | contig 80747 bp, 89 predicted proteins | sample Subgroupgradi54m_FD_187454 | JGI IMG/M metagenome (GOLD analysis project Ga0209515, IMG submission 187454) | Subsurface groundwater microbial communities from S. Glens Falls, New York, USA - GMW60B uncontaminated upgradient, 5.4 m (SPAdes)... ...
CAATAATGTAAGAATTCATACAAAACTGAAAACAAACCCTATCGATTTTAAAAACAGATATACCTTAAAAGTTACAGACAATGTGTCCTAAAAAATGGGTACTTGACAAAGTCCATACAGAAGAGCTCGTGAGACTGCGGATATTCTGGCAAAAGACTTAGCGGTCGCAAGCGTGGTTGAGACTGATGGACTAAAAGATATCTTTCCCAGTAGCGCAGACGGAAAACGTCTAGATGAGCTTGAAGCAATTGGTGGAAATATCTATGCATTTCCCCTTGATGATGATCCTCAAGAATCTCTAGACCATCTTGTTGAAAGGGTTCGATCAACAACGCAAGTCGTACTTTCTGAAGCAGCCGCAAGAAACTACAGTTCAGTAGGACTTGTCTCCCACGGAGATACTCTATCTGCTATTGACTGGGTTCTCAGGCACACCGCGAGTCCAACTTCGTATGATGAAATGAAAAATGACTTTTATCTACAAAAGGCAGAAGCCTGTGGGTATACTCTTGATGAACAATCTCGCCTTTTAAGTGAAGGGAGAATTATAAGAGTTGGGTTAGTAAGTCAAAGTCTTGAGGCATTTCGCGGATAAGAAAAAGCATTGTCTTTTGGTTTATACCCTAAGTCATGTTCGGAATTACTGATATCCAAATAAGCACCAGTATTTGCCGAGATACCCCAATAGATTCCAAATGGGATATCATCATGTTGCAAACTTAATATTACCAATTGGGTTAGATCCTCATGACTAATCCAGTTTTTGATATAAGGTTTACGTCCTTCCTCATGATTAGGATCATCCACGCGGCTTATAGTGCCAATCCTGATACATATAGAGGGGAGTCCATGGGCGTGATAAAAATGTCTTGCGACTAATTCTCCATATCCCTTACTATCAGCATAATCCCCATCTGGTCTCACTGGATCATCGACTGTAATTTTTTTCCCATCGACAAGCTCTATATCTTCAGGATACCCTGGATACTCGCCAATTAAATGAGTACTACTTGCAAAAATAACTTTTTTTACCCCTTTGCCAAAGCACATTCGTATGCATTTCTTGTTCCCTTGATATTATTTTTTTCTACAGAATCCCATTGTGCGTCCTCCCTGGAGTCGCCGCCTAAGTGAACTACATAATCCAGAATAGGAATAATGGCAAAAGCCAGGTGCAAGGCACTGATATCAGATAGGTCTACTAGCTGATGAGTTGGCGATTTTTCTCCATTTTGATCCAAAGTATAAACCAAGTACTGATCTGCTAAAGTTCTTTTTAAAACACTGCCTATATTTCCCTCAGAACCTGTAATTAAAACTGTTGGTTTATTCTGAGCTTCCATCAGTACTAATTATATATTATTGAAGGCCTAAAATTATCTATCAAATAAGGAGAAAAGAAGATATATTTCGAAGAAGAGAAGCTAGTTTAAGTTGCAATCTGCAGTCCTATAGTATATAATCGAGAATGACATGCGAGCACAATCCAGGCTATGTAGCCTCTTTACGTCCTCCTACTCTTTATTCGGGAGTAACAGAAGAGGTTATAAGAGAAGCTGGTAAAGATCCTAAAAATTTTTTACAAGCATTGGAAAGAAGTTCTTGCCGACAGAAGAAAATCCTCATCTTGCAGCCCTATTGAGGTTGCCATTAATGAGTCTAAATCCCCAACTCGCAGCTATATTAATGCTTGAGTATTATGAAATTCATTCAAGATCAGCCAAAAAAGAGAATCGACCGATGTTAATAGTTTCTGAAGCTAATTTGATGACGATTATTGAGGAAAGGTCAGTTGAAGCAGCAGAAGTTCTAAGTCGCGACGAAAGTGGATGGGCAGAAGCCACGGCTCAATTAATTCGACAATCAGAAGCTAGAATGCAAAAAGACGCAGAAAGAAGTCCTGAACTTGAAAATTTTTGGAAAACGATATCATTACTCTGGGAAAGTTATAGGCAGGAAGGAATTGCCCTTGGGTTTATTTATGGTGTTTTTGATCCTGTTTTCACATTACAACAAGCATTTGCTTATCAGGAAGAAGCAAATAGAATGACTGAAAAATTTGATATCCCAAGAGAATTTTAGACCTGCGAATTTTTGACGATTTTGAAGTCGGGCAATGGAAGTACGAAATCAGATTTCAGACCGCGGGTTTTGAGTTGCTCCATGATCGGCTTAGCATAATGCCAGGCCATAAGAACCACGTAATCCGGCTGTTCATCAATAAGCCTTTGATTATTGACGACAGAAATATGCTTGCCCGGAAGATACATTCCTAATTTAAGCGAAGTTGGCTGTTCGGCCAGATACGGTATAAGCTGCTGATCAACACCGTAATAGTTAAGCAAGGTAGAACAGCGACCAGGACATGAATTACCAACTATATGTTTACCAGCCCTTTTAGTACGAATTAAAAAGTCCATAAATTCAAGTCGGGCTTTTCTAACTCTACGTGCAAATTTTTCGTATGTTTTTAATTTGTCCAATCCAAATACCCTCTCAACATTCAGCAATTTTTTTACATTTGGATTGACAGATTTACCCTTGCCTTTAGTTACATGAACCCTAATATTGCCTCCGTACCTGTCTCCTCTTTCAACATCGGTGATTGTAAAATCATATGGTTTAAAAAGCTCAATAAGCGATTTTAGTGAATATGTCCTAAGATGTTCGTGATAAATTGTGTCAAATTGACCACCCTTGATTACATCCAGCAAGTAATGTGTCTCACTCACGAAAACGCCGTCTTTTTTTAATAAATGCTGAATACCTGTTATGACTTCACCTATTGTTTGCATGTGGGCAAACATATTGGTAGCCGTGATGACGGATGCAGATCCGTACTTTTTTTTGATCTTGCGAGCAAGTCGACTATCGAAAAATGATTGTATCGTCTTTATACCATCCTTATTAGCGATTTTAGCAATATTTGTTGGCTCTACTCCCAGAATTTTAACTCCTTCTCGTTTGAAGCCGCTTAATAGCGTCCCGTCGTTGGAGCCAATATCTATAACCAGATCGCTGGATTTTAAATTGTACTTCTTGATTAACGAAAAACAAATATTTTTTTGATATTCGGACAGTTCTTTTGTAATTCCGCTTCTGTAGGGATAATCAGGATAATAAACGTCTTTTCCGTCTATGCAGTAATCTATTTGAACTCCTGTGCAGTTTTTGCACCAGATCATACGCAGAGGGTATGTTTTCTCCGGCATATTTAGCATGTCTTTGGTCAGCATTGCTGCACACATTGGCTGGTGGCCTAAATCTAAAATAACCTGGAGTCTATGAGAGTTGCAAATTTGGCAAGTTTTTATATGACCAGGTTTAACGTAGTGATATGGGGGGAATTTCGCCGACATGGCAAAAAGTTTAACATACGAATATTTTTTTGCAAGCTTAGAAACAGGTCTTCCTATTACTCTGTTCTAAGATACGGAATTGTGATTATAAATTGTCCTCCTTTTTCGCGATACTTTAGCTGTTTTTGAAGAATTTCATCTGCAAAATTCCATGCTAAAAGTAATGCGTAGTCTGGCGCGTCTTTTTGAAGTTTTCTCTCCGGATAAATAGCAATATGGGTGCCTGGAGTGTAACGACCCTGCTTGTATGGGATAGAATCAACGATGTAATCTAACAGTCTTGTCGTGATACTGCAGTAATTCAGAAATACATTTCCTTTTGCTGCGGCACCATAGCCTACTATCTTTTTCCCTTGAGTTTTAAGTCTTTTGAGATATTCTAAAATATCACGTTTGATTATTTTAACTCGGCGTGCAAACTCATCATATGCTTCTCGTCTGTCGAGTTTTTTAAGAAATTCAAGCTTGACAAATTCTTTGACTGACGGTTTGATTTTGTGACCCGATCCTCTTTTGGCGGCAAACACCCTAATAGAACCTCCATGTACAGGAGTTCTCTTGATGTCAAATATTACCATTCCGTGTTGCTTTAATAATTCAATCAACGGGCGCACAGCAAAATAAGAGAGATGTTCGTGATAGATCGTATCAAACTCATTTTTGTCCAAAAGATCCACAAGATATGGGTACTCCATGACGAACACTCCGTTTTTTGCAAGTAAAGCCTTTACCCCTGCACAAAGGCCGTGAAGATCGTGAATGTGCGCGATAACATTGGTGCCGGAGATGATCTTTGCCTTTCCATATTTTTTTGCTACCTTCCTTGCCAGTTTTACACTAAAAAAATCATCAATTGTGTCTATTCCCCTCATGCGAGCTACTTGAGCCAAGTTACTTGCCGGATCAATACCCAAGACACGAAGTTCATCTTCTTTAAAAAAACCAAGAAGCGTACCATCGTTGCTTCCAATATCGATGACAAGATCTGCGGGAGTAAGTTTAAACAATTCTATAAGTTCATTCGCCATGGATTTAAAATGCTCAAGCATTGTTGTTGAGGTGGAGGGAATATAAAGATAGTTTTTGAACATAATACCGGGTGGAATAACGTGTGTCAGTTGTACTAACCAGCACGATTCGCAGATGAAAACCGCTAAAGGATAATATTCTTCTCTTCTCTTAAGATCTTCTTTTTGAACAAATCCATTTGGAATAGGCATTGTTCCTAGATCGAGAAAGCGGTACAATTTTTTACTCTTACAAATTCTACATTGTGAAAGCTCATATTTTTGGTATTTACTTGAGCTAGAAAGCTTTATCATATTTGTAAATTAATTATTTGCAGCAACATTATACATAAAATCCTCTATATATGTATCAAAATTTATCTTTTTTAAGTAGCCTCTTATTTGATAAGAGCCAACAAAAATTCTTATTTTTCTAAGTATAGATAACATTATCTTTGGACAAAAAATTGCAATAAAAACATTAAACAAAAACTTAAATTCAAAAATATAATCTTTATGAAGCTCAATAGTCTCTTTAATAATTTGGATTATATTTTTTGTCGAGCTATAGTATTTTATTCCAGGGAGTGTATCTACAATAATATCCAACCGAGACTTTAAAAAAAGGCTACGTCTTTTAGGTGAGCTGTCAAACTTTTTATATATCTCAAGCAGCTGGTTTAGATAAAATCCCTTATTTTTTTTAATATCAACATATGAAATATTGCCTATTCTGCTAATCTTTGCAAGAATAAAATGGTTTCCGATATAAAGGCACCCGTGTGAAAATAATGACTTATAAAGTGCTATAAAATATATCCACCAAATATTATTGATAATATCACTTTGTTTAATTAATTTCTTTCTAAAAATACTGCCTGACATAGAACCAAAATGCAAATTCAAAGTTTTAATAAGGATATCTTTCGATGGGGAGAAATAAATAATGCTGTTATAAGGATTATTTATGAATGAAGGCTTTCTCATATTATTCTCAAAATATATATAGCCCAATTGGCTATATCCTGCATCACTATTCTCCATTTCATTATATACAGCAGAAAGGGTATCTTTTCGCAAAATAATATCATCGTCTCCTAACAAAAAAACATATTTTCCTTTAGCCATTTTAAAGCCCTTTTTTATATTCAACGCAACTCCAATATTGACTTTATTTTCTATATATACAATATGTTTATCTTTAAAGGATTTAACTGTTTTTTTTGTGTTATCTCGTGATGCATCGTCGATGACAATAAGTTCAAATTCTTTCAGTGATTGATTTAATACGCTTACTATGGCTAATTTTAAATCTTTCGGCTTTTTGTAGGTAGGGATTATAATTGAGAAAAGAATTTTATTATTGTTTTTCATTTCAAAATATAGATGGAATTAACTTTATTTTGGTGGACTAAACGATACTTCTGATTTTTTAAAAACGCGTTTATTTTTTGCGTTTTTTGATTTGTTTCTACACATATTATTTTAGGCTTATATTTATTCCAATCATTGCTTTTTATAACTTCCAAATCATAACCCTCAGCATCGATAGTGATGAAATCTATAGGTTTATTTTTTCGATATGTTTTCAGTATTATACTTAATTTTTTGACGGGAATGTATGCAGCGTTGACAAATTGATATCCTTGTTTTTTGTATCTGTCTGCTTCCTTTTTGGAAAACGTTGAAAGAGTATCTGGGAAAAATCGATAAAAGGTAAAAGAAGTATTGTCTGAACCTATTCCCAGGTTAAGATTGATATCCCTCTTCCTATCTCTTATAAATTTTTTGTAGTTGCTGGCATCAGGCTCGACATTGATGCCTCGCCATCCTTTCAGATAAAATCTTTTAGTATTACTAAATCGATGCGGATCATAAGCACCAACATCTACATAGAAACCCCTCTTTTTATATCCAAGTAATTTATCGATGATAAGATCTTCTCCCTGTTGACTGTATGAGGCGCGGATTAGCTGGTTCCATAGTTTTCTTTTTATATCAATTGCTAAAAACAATAGAGATTTCCCAACTCCATAGATTTTCAGTTTTTCCACTAAGTCCTTCATTGCAACAGAGGCAAAAAATTCTTATCAAAGATAACCTTCCAATCAAAATTTTTAATGTAACTCAAAGCATTTTGACGGTATGTATTAAGTTTTTGCTCATCATCCATAAGTGAGATAATCGCCTTTGTTACTTGTCTTTTATCATAATCAACAATAATACCGCATTTCATTTTAACAATTTCTTTTGCATTGTGAGGGAGGTTTGTAAGGACAATTGGTAAGCCAGCTGATAAGTAATCTTTTAATTTTGTTGGATCAGCATAATAAGTATTGCGACTAGTCTTCTTATCATAAATGGCAACAGCCAAGGCAGAATCAGCCATTATTTTATCTAAAACTTTTCTTTCCTTTATCCATCCTGTAAAAGTAACATGCTTTTCTATTTTCAACGCTTTAGTTAAAGTTCGTAAAGACATTTCATATTCTCCACCACCTACAACTAGAAAATGAAAGTCTGGTATCTTTTTTATAATTGTTGGAATCAATCTAAGTACTAGTTGTACTCCTGCAGATTCCATTAAATGTCCTAGAAAAAGTAATTGATGTTTTTTGACTCTATCAAACGAAACTCTTTTTACTTTTTCATACCATATGCCTATAGGAACCACTTTTTGATTAATATAGACATTTCTTTTTAAACCCTTTAATTTTTCACGTCCTTTAGTGATTCGAGGTGAAACGTTCCAAATTTCATCAGAATTTTTTAGACAATAATAATCAAACCAATGGTAGATTGTATTAAGGAGTTTATTTGTAAATTTTACAGGAACGTAATCTATTGTATAAAAAATTACTCGTTTTGTTTTACCTAGCTTTTTTAATACAATTCCTGCAAAAGCGTTAAGAGCGTCAACACCGATAAAAACATCATAGGTATTTTTAGTCATGATCATCCACTTTAGGGTAAGAATGAATTCTAGAAAATAATTAATTAGAGTGATTCGTAGTCTTATACCAGAAGTGCTCTTTTTTTTTATTTTACCTTTTTCAATAATTTCATAATAAGATCTTGTATGGTCTATGAAAAGAGGATGACTGATGTATAAAAACGAAACCTTTGTATACCTTATTAAGTAATCACGCAAAGCCTGAGGTGCTCCATAAACTAAGCTATGTGTTGCAATAACAATTTTTTTATTAAACATGACCATATTTGCATATTTCTTCAATAATTCTATCTATGTTGTAGGCAAAATCCCACCCAGGATAATGTTTTTTAAACTTGGCTACGTCTGAAATATACCATATATGATCACCTATTCTATTATTCTTGTTATATTCATAATTAGCTTTCTTACCTAATATATTTTCTATTTTTTGTATAGCTTCAAGGATTGATAAATTAGAATGTCTTCCTCCTCCAGCGTTATAAATCTCTCCAATGCGCGGGTTTTTATAAAAGTGCCAAAACATATTAGCTAAATCATTTGAATGAATATTATCCCTTACTTGTTTTCCTTTGTATCCAAAGATAGTGTATTTTCTACCGGTGGCGATGCACTTTACTAGATAAGCTAAAAAGCCATGTAGTTGGGTTCCCGAATGGGCAGGTCCTGTAAGGCAACCACACCTAAAACTAACTGTTTTTAATCCAAAATACTTTCCATATTCCTGGACCATTACATCTGCCGCTACTTTTGATACACCGAAGAGACTATGCTTAGTATTGTCTATACTCATGGATTCATCAATGCCTTTATAATATCGATGTTGTCTTGATATTTCATAACGTGTCTTGAGCTCTCTTAAAGGAAGGAAATTAGGACGATCACCGTAAACCTTATTAGTTGATGTAAATATAAATACTGCTTTAGGAGCATAGTGACGGAATTGCTCAAGTAAAATGATTGTCCCATTAGCATTTACCGTAAAATCAGTCAGTGGTTCTTTCGCCGCCCAATCATGTGAAGGTTGAGCTGCAGTATGTATTATTAGATCAAACTTATGTTTTTTGAATATTTTTGTAATCCCTTGCTCATTTCTAATATCAATGTTGTAATGAATATATTGATTTTTATATTTTTTTTTAAGCTCTTTTTCTTTCCACTGCGTACTGGCTTCTTGACCAAAAAAATATGCGCGCATATTGTTGTCTATTCCCACAATCTCAAAGTCGCGCGCAGCGAAGAATTTCACGGCCTCAGATCCTATAAGTCCGGCAGAGCCTGTGACCAGTATTGTCTTGCTCATGATTTTATTTTCAAAATATCTGCTATTTTACTAATGACATAATCTATTTCTTGATGTTTCATCTGAGCATACAAAGGCAACGATAAACTTCTGTCTGCTAAACGTTCAGTAACAGGGAGTGTAAAATTTTTATATAGATTTTTATATGCTCTCTCACGGTGAATAGCCATTGAAGCTCTTCTTGTTGATATTCCTGCATCAAGCAGTTTTTGCATCAGCATATTTCTCGATAACGGAGATTTTTTATCCAAATATATAGAGAATGTTTGATAATTGCTGTAGCAGTTATCGTCTTCTTTCTGAAGACTGATATAATTAATTTTGCTAAAAAAATCTCTATAACGTTTGGCAATCTGTCGTCTTTTTTGGATAAGCCAGTCCAATTTTTTAATCTGTTGCGTACCAATCGCTGCCTGAATGTCCGTCATTTTATAATTATATCCTACTTCTGGATAAGACTCAAAAACTATTTTTTTGGACAGGTGTCTTATTCTATCGTTTACAGACATTGCATGTTGTCGCAAGAGCCTGAGCCGATTAAAATATTTTTTATTTGAAGTGGTAATCATGCCTCCCTCTCCAGTTGTGATGACTTTCCTGGGGTGAAAAGAAAAACACACAAGGCTTGAGTGGGAGCCAATTTTTTTTCCTTTATAGACTGATCCTGCAGCACATGCTGCGTCCTCTATGATTTTCAAATTATACTTACGGGCAAGTCTAGTGAATACATCAATGTCTGCTGGCATACCTAACTGATGGACTATCAGTAGTGCTTTGGTACGGGATGTTATAAGCTTTTCTGCATACTTTGGATCTAGGTTATAGGTATCAAACTCTACCTCTGAAAAAACAGGTTTTGCTCCAACATATATAATGGCATTGGCTGTCGCGATGAAACTTAACGAAGGACATATGACCTCGTCTCCTGGTCCGATGCCAGCTGTGATAAAAGATAAATGCAAAGCTGTCGTGCAGTTGGTGACGGCTACCGCATATTTTGCTCCAACATACGATGCGAATTTTTTTTCGAATTCCTCGACTCTTGCTCCTTGTGTTAACCAATGTGATAACACAGTATTATACGCACTTTTTGCCTCTTTTTTTGTTAAATAAGGTCGGGTTAGATAGATCATTTTTTTTGAAAATACCAGTCAGATAATATTTTCAGACCTTCTCTTAAATTAACTTCTGGTTTCCACCCTAAAAGTTTTTTTGCTTTAGTGATATCAGCTTTTCTCCTTGTTACAGGGTTCATCAATTTCGCAGTTAAAAATTTTGGTTTAAGTTTTGAGTTATTAATTACTAGCATTAACCTCAGAAGTTCGTTTAATGTTGTTTCTTTGCCACTACCAATATTAAACACCTCATCATTTATATCAAATACAGCAGCTTGAATATTTGCTTTTATAACATCGGACACAAAGACAAGATCCATCGATATTGATCCGTCTCCTAAAACAATAGGTTGAATATTTTTTTTTATATTCTTTAACCAATTAATAAAAACAGTAGTATATTTACCTTTTGTATCCATGCGGGGACCATAGACATTAAAGTAACGCAAAGCTACATAATTGAGTCCATAGGAATAATGATAGCTCCTTAACATTCCTTCTCCAAAAAGTTTACCAACGCCGTAAAATGTTCGATTATCATATGGATGATCAGTTTCTGGTGTTGGAAAATGTTGTGCCAGACCGTATATTGATGCGCTTGAGGAAAAAATCAATTTTTTAATTTTATATTTAGTTGCAGATTCTGCGATATTAAAAGTTCCTCTAAACATCATATTAAAGGCATCTTTGGGATATTTTAGACAGCTATTAATAGTCATAGATGCCATATGAAAACAGTAATCTGCCTTAGACATTAATTTATCGACTTTATGTCCATTTGTAATGCTTCCTTTATGAAGAACAACTCGAGGATTCTTTAGTGATTGCGCAATATTTGAAAGTTTTCCTCTATAAAGATTGTCAAGAATGTAGATCTTTTTTGGCTTAAGTCTAAGCAAAGATTCTATTAATTGCGAGCCTATAAATCCAGCTCCTCCCGTGACAAGAATTATCGAGTTTTTAATGTTATTTTTTTTCATTATTTTAGAGTTATTACTTTATCAATAATAAAGGCAGGTTTATGTCTTGACGCGTCAAAGGTTCTCCACATATACTCTGCAATAATACCTAAGGAGATATTGGTAAGACCAAATCCTATCATCAGTACTCCTATAAGCGTTGGCCATCCCGGCTGTATATCTTTTACAAATATAGCTCTTACTATTACATAAACAGCCCAAAGAAGGCCGAGAACTGAAAGCAAGATGCCTGTTAGACTGATAAAACGAATAGGAGCGTAAGAAAATACTATGAACGAATCAATAAAGAGTTTAGTTTTTTTTGTCAATGTCCATTTAGATTTTCCATACAATCTTTCTCGCTTTGAGTATGAAATAACAGCTTGTTTAAATCCTAAATCAAAAATTTGCAAAAAAAGGGAAGAATGGAGCTCGATCGATTGATTAAGAATTCGTCTCACTTTTTCATCAAACATCACCATGTCATAGTTAGATTTAGGAAAATTTGGAAAAACAAATTTTCGAATAAGTTCAGCGTATAAGCGCGAAAAAAATCTTTTACTAATATTTGCGCCATTTCTATTGCGACTGGCTATAACAACATTATATTTATTCTTGATTTTTTCCAACATTTTTTCAATTACTTCAAAAGGGACCTGCAGATCTCCATAAAGCATTGTGGTCAAATGCCCTTTGGCATGATAAATTCCGGCTCTCATAGCCCCGTGAGACCCAAAATTTTTTGAAAGTTTAAGAATACGAGCAGAATACGCTTTATGTGAAGACTTTTTAAGCAGTTCAAATGTATCATCCGAGGAACCATCATCAACAAATAATATTTCTACATTTATATCTTTAAGTTTGACTATGTTTTTGTTTAAATAGTAAACTAATTGAGCAACATTACTCTCTTCGTTATAAAGTGGTATAATAATAGAAAGATCAATTTTTCTATTCATAATAATTTGTCATGGAATAGCAATTTCTTTACCTCTTTTTGCTATCGAGCGCTGAGCGAAATCTAATATTTTTACAATGGATAAACTAAGCTGTGAGTTCGAAACAGGCTTCCTTTTATTTTTTATAGCATTAATAAAATCCTTAATCATATCAATAACCGCATCATTAATTTCCAGTTTAGGTATAAGCACATCTCCAATTCTGTAATTAACAAGCATTTGCTTATCAGTTGAATCTGACGAAATATGATATCCCTTATTATATATTTTAATTTTTTCAGTTGGTTCGATGTCATTAAAAACGATCATTTTTTTATCTCCACCAATAAGGGTAAGACGAATTTTAACGGGAGAAATCCATGAACAATTGAAATGGGCTATCATTCCAGATTTATAGCGAAGTGAAAGGTAGCCAATATTTTCAATACCCTTTTTATCATGAGAGATTCCTATTGCTTGAACAGAGTATGGTCTTTCATCAATAAGATGCTGCAATACTGCAAGATCGTGAGCTGCTAAATCCCATAATACATTTATATCAGATTGAAATAGACCTAAATTTATTCTTGTTGCATCAAAATATTTAATATTGCCTAAGACATTATTATTAATAAGCTTTTTTAATTTTTGAACAGCCTTTGTATATAAAACTGTATGATCAACCATTAAAACTCTGCTCCTCTTTTTACTTAATCTAATCAATTCTTCAGCTTCCCTGACAGATGTTGTCATAGGCTTCTCGACAAGGACATGTTTTCCAGCAAGAAGAGCTTTTTTTGCAAGCTTAAAGTGTGAATGTGCGGGAGTAGCTATAACTACTGCGTCAATTTCTTTATCATTTAAAAGTGGTTCTATAGTCGTTGCAACAGCAATGTGAGAGTACTGTTTCCGTACAATATCAAGGCGTTTGCTTCTAATATCGACGACTTTTTTAACTAATCTAGGATTTAACTCCTGAAATTTAGTCAAAAGTACCTGGCCCCAGTAGCCATAACCGACTAATGCGATTTTCAACATCAGGGTCAATTATACAGAATTCTTGTAGCTTATCCGTAGAAAATTATTTCAATTTCAACTATCTCCAAAGATTTTAGTAGGCGCTGTGACATTTTATGATTTTCGCCAGTTTTCTAAAAAAAACAAAGTACCTCTCTATACAGTTCAAAAAAAGTCGGCTTTGAGGAGTTGATTGAAAAGTTAAAACCTGATCTTTGCATTGGTGCAGGATGGTACTCGTTTATCAGCGAAAAAATATTAAAGTCTGTACCTTACGGATTTATTGTAATACACAACTCATTACTTCCAAAACATAGGGGTGGTTCTCCAACCATTTGGCAAATAATTAATGGTGAAAAGGAAGTGGGATTTTCATTATTTTCTCTTACTCAAGGTATGGATGAAGGCGATAATTTATATCGGTTTTGCCGGATTGCCCGCTACCTTAGAAAAACGTGGGATTGAACATATTACATTGCTACCTAATCCAACAAGAGTTTTTTTACCTATTACAACGTCATTAATAATATTGGACCCACTTCCTATAAAACAATTCTCTTCGATTTTTACCCTTCCAGCAATTAAAACTGACGAGCCTATAGTTGAATAATCTTTAATAACAACGTCATGATGTATAATTGAATTAGCGGCAATCCATACGTGGTTACCTATATTAGCATTACTTGTTATTACGGTTCCGGCAAGTATGACTACGTTAATCCCAATTATAGCTAATTTAGAGATATGCGCTTTGGGGTGAATCAAGGTTATAAATCTTTTAGGTTCAATTTTAAGCTCACTTATAATTTTTTTTATATTAATAAATGCAGAGGGACTGCTGGGTAGGGCTAATACCTTTGCCTTTGGGTATTTTTCAAATGCTTCCCTTGAGAAAACCTTAAATCCATTCGTTTGAATACCTTGCTTACGTCGATCATCATCAATAAAACCAATTAACCTATATTTATCATCAAGACAATCAAGAGCTTCTAAGCCATTACCGCTATATGGAAAAATAAGTAAATCGTACTTCATGATTTAAAATTACTTATAATATTTGTTACTCTCATAATTTGATCATTTGTTAATTCTGGATATAAGGGTAGTGAAAGAACTTCATCTGATATTTTTTCTGAAACTGGCAATGAACCCTTTTTATAATTAAGATATCTAAAAGTTTTTTGTAAATGCAAAGGCAGAGGATAATGAATTAAAGAAATAATCCCTTTTTCTTTTAGAAATTCTTGCAGCTTATCTCTCTTCCTTGTTCTTATTACATACAAATGATAGATACTTTTTCTGTACTCATATTCCTTAGGTGGAGTGACAGGGATACTGGCTTTTTTAAAAAGATGTGTATAGGTATGAGCGGCTTGTCTTCTTTTTTTATTCCACTTATCTAAACGCTTGAGTTTAACTCTCAAAATTGCAGCTTGAATAGTATCAAGACGTGAGTTAATCCCCATGACTTCAGAGTAATAGCGTTTTTTTTCACCATATTGCTTTAATAAACGATATTTTTCTGAGAGTCTTTTATCATTGGTGATTATTGCTCCACCATCTCCATATGCTCCAAAGTTTTTAGTGGGATAAAATGAGAAGGCGGAAAAAATCCCAAAGTTTCCTACTTTTTTATTTTTATACTTTGCACCATGGGCTTGACAGGCATCTTCAATCAAGTAAATCTTTCTCCCCGTTTTCTTGATGATGTCTTGTACTTCATCAATCTTGTCTGGTTGGCCATAAAGATGCACGAGTATAATGGCTTTGGTTTTTCTTGTGATTTTTCTTTTTAGATCTGCAAGATTAATTCCAAAATCTGATTCATCTGTATCTACAAAGACTGGTCTTAGACGATTTTCTGTGATAGCAAGAGCTGTTGAGATAAATGTGGATGATGGAACAATGACCTCATCTCCGGGAGACAACTCTAGAGCTCTTATTCCGAGAATTAAGGCATCAGTTCCTGAATTAAGAGATATGCAGTGTTTGGCTCCGATATATACTGCAAATTCTTTTTCAAAAAGATTGACTTCTTCACCCTGTCCAAATAATCCACTATCTACCACGCGCCGTATTGCTGAGTCAATATCTTTTTTTATCGTTTTGTATTGAGCCTTCAGATCAATAAAGGGAATATTTTTTTTCATTTTTGAGTTACTTTCTGCCCTTTTTTTGCGTATTTCCTTTTACATTTTTGACAGGTCGTTTCGTTAAATTCATTTGGAAGCTTGTTTCCGCATTCGCAGACCCAACCGCGTATATTTGCTGGATTTCCGTAGACTAAAGCATAGCTTGGTACATCTGTGGTAACGACGGACCCTGCTCCAACCAAGGCATATTCACCGACAGTGACTCCTGCTAAAATTGTAGCATTGGCTCCAATAGAGGAACCCTTCCTAAGAAATATTTCTTCTTGTTTGTAGTTTATATTCTTACTCCGTGGATAGCGATCATTAGTAAATGCAGCAGCAGGTCCGATCATCACACTGTCTTCTATTGTTATTCCATCCCAAAGATAGACACCACATTTTATAGTGACATTATCCCCTATGATCACTTTATTTTCGATAAAACAATGATCACATATATTGGCACTTTTTCCAATAATTGCTTCCGGAAGAATGTGTACAAATGCCCAGATTCTGGATCCCTCTCCGATGTTTTTTGTTTCTACAATAGCATTTTTATGAACAAAGTAGTTTTTCATATTAGTTTATATTCAAAAACATCATCACTTTTCCATTCGCTATCTGCATAATTCAGCAATGCAGCGTTTTGAGTAAGACTTTTGAAAGAATGTGCTATGTATGGAGCTACTTCTAAACGCACATACTTATCTTTAGTTTTAGCGTCCAGTATAAATTTTTTACGTTTTTTGGTTCTTACATCCTCAAGAACTACCTGCAATTTTCCGGTAACAACTCCAAACCATTCGCGCCACTTTTTGTGATAGTGATTTCCTCTCACAACACCTTTCTTTTTAAAGGTAACAAAGTATATTTGGCCAAACTTCTTTTTAGCATCGGAAAGCTGAGACTCCTTAAGAAATACAATTAAATCTCCCCTATAATCGTTAAATTTTTGAAATTTTTCTAATTTATAGTCCATGGAATTATTGTCTTAAAATGTTAGTTGTCTTTTTTAAGACTCTATTTTTACCATATTCTACCACTTGTCCCAAGTTTGCATAAGCACAAATAAAACAGTTTATAGGATGAAACAACCAGAGCAACTCTCTATCTCTTACAACTCCAAAGACAGATCTGATCAGCGGCAATATAAAACTAAATGCATATATAGGCCAAATAAATATTCTAATTCTCTGACCAGCAGCTAGTTTAGCATAGCGATGGGCAATGCCGTAATTTTTCCTTTCAAGAAAGTTTTGAGTTGCCCACCGCTGTTTTTTTATGAAGTGCTTTAGATTTTTTATTGTTGGATGATAAAGTGAAAGATTGTGGATATAAGCGATCTTCTTACCGCTTTCAATAAGATCGATGACTGGTGAATTATCATCAAAAATATCTTTTTTTTTGCGTTTATAGCCTTTGCGTAATGTGAATCCCTGGGAGAAAGAGATCATAGGAATTACTCTTGAAGCGGTAAAGTCATATACATCATACAGATCATTATAAGTTATGATAGGATAGACTTTGTGAAAAGTTCGAGCGTTTGCAGCATATCCATGGATAAAATGATTAAAAGGATCGGTAAACGTATTGTGGTATTTTGTAAATAAGTTGTCAGTGCTTGAATAATCCTGCTTGGGCAGTGCAGCATAAACGGTCTTATTCTCAAATACTTCAGCAACTTTTCTGAATGCTTCTCGATCATAAAAAATATTATCCGTCGCAAGCACCATCAGCAAATCACCTTTCGCAGCATTCATCGCTACGTATACTCCTGGTTCTGCGAGTACATAAGGGTTTTTTATTACTGTAGTTTTATTTTTTTTTGCAATCTCTACTGTTTTATCTTTTGATCCACCATCGGCAAATATTATTTCAAGTCTGTTTTTTGGATAGTGCTGATTTTTGATAGATCCGATAAATTTTACCATCTCGCGTTCGTTGTTTAAGGTTGGTACTACGACCGAGATAAAAGGAAATTTCATACCTCTTTGGGCTTAAGAAAACATAACACTATGACTATCGCAAGTACTGAAAATGCGCTTATCAATAATCCCAGTCGAAAGAGAGATGGATCATAAAAAATTTTTACTTTATGATTTCCTGGGGGGACGGCAACTCCAATAAAACCGATGTTAACTCTTAATATATTTTGAAATTTATCGTCAACTTGCGCCTTCCAATCATCATAAAATGGAAGACTGGTTGCAAAAACTGTTGGTACGGGTGAGGTGACTTGCAACTGGGCCTCGTACGGTTTTGAGTAATCGACGGTAAATCGTTGTTTGCTTTTAACAAGTTTGGTTTGATATGATCCTTCTTCTTTTCGTCCGGACGTGGAGGGATCATAGATTATTGCATCTCTTGAGGGGTCAAAATTTTTTGCCTCTTTTATGATTTGTTGTGCTTGGCTATCATCGACAAGGATAGATTTATCAGCAAAGTAAGCAAATTGAGGGAGGTAATCAGTCTGATATACCTTTACAATGCTTCCTTTTGGCATTGGCTCCCAGCCGGAGTTGGTGGCTCCTCTTTGATAATATATATTTTGATCTTCTTCACCAATGATTTTTCTATAGGCAAGCGTATAGTGTGAATCTTTAATTTCTGAAACAGTTGCGATATAAGCAATATTTGCTAAGCGGTCAAATAGATAGTTTCTTTCAGGATGGGATTTTAAAAGGAGAAAAGACTTTAATATTTTAGATCGATATACCAGATAACCATCAATATGATTGATGCGCCAAACTCCCGGTGCATAACTCTGTGGAAACTCTGTGATGTCGGATCTTTGATAAAATGCTTTTGCATGCGAAGCAATAAATGTAACAACCGCATTATTTGCGATTAATTTGCTCGGATCAATGCCACCATTATTTACAGGATATGTCTTGGCAAAAATGAAAAGATCAAATATAAGTACTGCGGATACCGCAGTTTTGTAAAATTTTATTTTATTGTTGATTGCATAAAAAGTAAGCACAGAAAAGAAGAAAATCATAAGCGATATACAAATGGAGGCAATTTCGCTTGATATGCCAAGATACGCGGGAGTATTTTTTGCATATAAAAGATCTTTTCTGGCGTTTAGTAAAAATAAAAGAGCAACAATAATAAATCCCAGGAGTAATTTCAGGAGTAAATTCTTATATGCATTTATTCTTGTTAAGAGCTGATTATGAAAACGAATGATATTCTCTACTCCGAAGGCAGCAACAATACTAAGGCAAAAAAAACTTATATAAATCACTTTAATAATATTTCTAAACACGCTCATGACAGGATACAAGGTTGCATACGAAATATCAAAAACAGGAGTTTCTCCACCCAAGGAAAATAGTAATATCACAACCATCATAAGGGTAAAAAAAAGAGTATCTTTGTTTTTCTTGAAGAAGGCCGGTATGATAAGAAGAAGTGGCAAGATCCCAGCATACCCCACGACATAACCGTAAGGAAAATATAAATCACCGTTCTCTCCGTATCCTTGAGAGAAGAAATAAGGCATCACAAGTTCAATAAGCTGTCTTGGCTTGAGATTTACAGAATAGGCTGAAAGTTTGTAGACAAGATCAGCCCGATCAGATATGTAGGGTACAGCAAGCCCAGGGATTAGGACAACAGCGGCGCAAAGCAAGGCAATAACCAGTGCCAGAAAACTTGCAATAAGCGCTTTTTTAATATTAATTTCTCGCGTAAAAGCTCGATAACAAAAATAAATAAAAAGAAAAAGTGATTGATAAACCAATACATTTTGCCAAGAAAACGTAATAATCTGCATGCCTAAAATAAGAGCAAACGTCAAAATGCGCTTCAGCGTGGGCTGATGTATGAGCCAGTCAAATGCTAAAAAGGCAAGAGGCAGGAAGGTCATGCTAATAACTAGTCCAGTTGTATTCATATGTGCAATAATATTGCCATTAAACATGTAGATGATGCCTCCTATAAAGCAAGCGAAGTTTGATAATTTAAATCTCTTTAGCAAGAAATACATCGATACTCCGGCAAGGGAAAGATGAAGGATTGTGATAAACTCCATAAGTACAAACATATTAGTCAATGAGATATTAAAAAAGGCGCTCAACAATACAAAGATTCCAAGCGGGGGGTAAAACACCAAAGAATCAGCTCTTGTGATAAGCGGTATCCCAAAAAAAGTATGAGGATCCCAAAGCGGAATTAATCCTTGTTTGATTTGTGAGGTAATCGAATATAAAGTATAGAATGAGAGAAGGGAGTCATTGCCGAAAAAAACTCTATCCTTGATGGGAATCAGATTCCTCCAGAAAACAAAAAGAGGTAAGATGATGAGGATCAACACGTAGCGGTGTCTTTTAATATAGCTTCCAAATTTAGTCATTTTCAAGTATTATATCTTCTTGAATTTTAATTGCAATTATTTTATCTTATAATGTTATGAAAATAAAGACGCTGATGCTTTTTGCTTACGACTTCCCTCACAAAAAAACACAGGATTTCATTATAAGATTACTGACAGAAGGATACAATATAAAATATATCGTCGCTGCTCCATGGAAAGCTCTTCCCATAGGTCCATCTTCGATCAGAATTACTCCTCGACAATTTGGGCTCATTCATCCGAGATTGCTATGTAAGCGTTTTAAAATCAACTACATCGTTGGAGCTCATAATTCGCGATATACTATCACCTACCTTAAAAAAAATCCGGTCGATCTCTGTATCATTGCTGGTGCCCGTATAATCTCAGAGAAAACAGTTGAAGCAACTAATAACAAAATACTCAATGTCCATCCAGGACTTCTGCCTCAAGTGCGAGGACTAGATACACTTATGTGGTCTATCAATTACAATATTCCTATTGGCATATCCGCCCATCTTATTGGCTCAAAAATTGACGGTGGCAAGCTCATTTATAGAAAAAGATTGCCCCTATTTAAAGATGACAGTATCTTAGATATTTCTTTGAGACTTCTGGAGATGCAGCAAGATATTTTGATATTGGCGCTTAAAAAATTAAGCACTGTTGATGAATCAAGATTGCTTGATATGGATACCATAAAAAGTAAGTACAACAGTAAAATGCCCGTTCTTCTTGAAAAGAAAACATTAAGCAAATTTAAAAGCTGGCTTAAAGATTTATTATGAGGATTTCTCTCATTATATGTTAAAATTTTCTAAATGAATAGGATAAGGGCGCTAACTCCCCGTATAAAAAATTTTCTCATAGAATTTTCTAAAATATTATGTCTTATTATTGTTGTTTTTTCTTTTGGCTATTTTATCAGCGTAAATCTCTTTATCTCTCTATTTCCTAATTCAAAAAATAATGAATTAATTCTTAGCTCGATTTCAGATACCGATCTAAATCTTATTCTTCTTGGCAATCTCCTTTTGATAATAATAGTGATGTATGTAAGCGTGTATCAAGAAAGATTCAAATTTGTCTCCTTAAGCTCGCTTTCAAAATCAGAGATCTTTGTTTATGTACTCTCTTCATATTTCTTCAGCAATTTTATATCTCATAACTTATTAAGAACTTTGCAGATTAATCAACAATTGCAGATTGTTATTCTTGTTATTGTAATGGTTCTTCTTTTTATATTACTACCGCAAATCACTGCGTTCTTTAGTACCCTTGATTTTTCTTACTTCAAGAATATTTTCAGCGAGCACGAAAGAAAGATTAATTTCCATTTTCCCACTGGTTGGATAAAATTCCAATCTATTACACCATTTATCACTATCATTTTTACTGCACTTCTTATTACTGTCGTTATAGCTGGGGTAGCTTTTGTACTAGATAAGTATCTCTTGCAGCAAAAGAAAATAAGAGAGCAGTTTGTTATTACAAGTGTATCACCAAAGACGACTACAATTGGAGAACAAGTTACCTTAAATGGGTACAATTTCGGATGGAAGGCAGATATAAATGATAAATTAATGAGCAACTACGGACAAATACCTGAAATAAATTATTGGAATGATGATAAGATTATATTTACTACTCCTTTGAACTGGAAGGAAGGAACTACTTATGTTTGGATAGAAAGAAAAAAGAATGATCAGTTTGGAAGAAGTAATAATATTGCACTTAAAATTGATTCTCGCTGGTATTTTTATCCAACCGAGGAAGAATTTAGCTCTAATCAGTTAGACTCCATTTGGATTAAGTTCATCAAGAAAATTAGAAGAATATATTTTTTAAACGGGTATCTTTAGGTCCATCATTTACTTTTAAATTATAAAAATTTTCTCAACTTTTAAACTAAAATAAGCAACATGCCCATATATGTTCTTTTCGCATTGGCTGCGGCTCTTTGTTTTTCTCTTAATGCAATCACTTCCAAACTCGTAAGTAAGCATATGATAAAGTCTACTTTGGCCTTTGTCGTCTTATCTCACTTTCTCAATCTGCCTTACCTGCCTGTTTTAGCGGGTATATCAAAGATTAGATTCCCTTTTGCAGGGTTGATGCCACTTTTTTTATTTTCTGCAACTTTTTTTATCGGTGGACTTTTTATAGTAGCAGTACTTTATCGATACGATATCTCAATTCTTCATCCTTTTTTTCATTTTCAAACTATTTTTAGCGTTGGTCTAGCATATCTTGTACTTGGCGAACGATATCCTTTATCAATCTACTTCTGGATCATCCTAATTATTATTGGAGGGGTTCTAGTTGGCACAAATGATAATTTAAAGCCCAATATATTATTTTCTAAGAATTTTCTTCTTTTCATTACGGGTATATTTTTCCTTGCATGCTCTGATATTTTTGTTAAGCAGACTCTTGCCTACATGGACGTTTATAATCTGAAATTTTGGAGTAGCATTATTCTGATTATTCTAGCAGCTTTCCTTTTACCTTTTGTGAAAGAAAACCTGTTTATTGGACGAGACAAATTCACGGCTCTTTTTATTGCTGGATTTTTTGGTTTTTTAGGAACGATATTTTTATTTAGCGCTTTCTCCTACAACATAACAATAACTCAACCTTTGGCAATGTTTGGCTCTCTTTTAACACTCCTAATTTCAATTGCAGTTTCGCAAGTTAAGCCTGAATTTCTTGAACATTATAGCGCTAAAGTTTATATGATTAGGCTTATTGGAGTTGTTTTAATGCTTATTTCAGCAATTATGGTTTCCAGAGCTTAAAGATTGACTGCGCTGTCGGCAAGGCGGATGGCTGCTTTTTCAGCATCGACGGAGGTCTTTGGAGTTATAAAATGTTTTCCTAGTTTCGCAGTAGCATTTTTCCAAAAAACCGGCGACCACCAGTTTACTTTTGTTTGATTAGGATCAAAATCCAACAAGTGTCCAATCAACTTCCATCCCATGTAGAAAAGATATTTGAAATCATGAAAACTACGGATTCCTACAATTTTTCTGAATATATATTGAGGAGTCATAAAGGCAGAATAAAGATCCTGTTCCAGCTCGTAAATTTTCTCGGCTGGGAATGGTGTTTTCATAACAGGTTGACGCATATCAAACTTGTCATAATCGTCAGTCAATAGCCATCCATTCTCCTTACATTGCCGATAAAGTGGCGTTCCAGGATAAGGAATAACAATTGTTGCCTGCATTGTTTCGTAATAACCCTTTTTAAAAGCGTATTTGGCAATTGCGATGGTTCTTTGAGCTTCCTCGTATGTTTCCCACGGATAACCCAGCATAATTGTTATATGAGGATCAAGTCCGGCCTTTCTTGCCATTCGTGGCCCATTGATTGCGTCTACCTCTTTAGTACCTTTGTCTAGCCGATCCAATGTTTTTTGATTTCCTGATTCCATGCCATAAAGAATAAACCTGAAGCCAGCTTTACCCATAAGATCATAATATTCCTGATTAATAGCATTAAAACGCATATTGCAGCCGTAGCGAACCTTTTTATTATAACCGCTTTCTGTCAGTAGCTGACAAAATCTTTTTAATTTCGGTCCGATAAACATAGTACCAGCATCATCAAAAATTTCTTTTATACCATACCTATCAACAACGTGTTTAACCTCTGCAAACAGCCGTTCCGGAGAGAAACTCCTATATGTTCCTAATGGATTTATGGTATGATCCCAAACGCAGAATGTGCAGCGATTCCACCAGCAATCTCGTCCGGAATACATATATGTTCCTGGTGTATATTTATAGTTTCCATTAGCATATGCGTATAAATACCATTTTGTAAGATCGCGGTCGACGAAGGGAAGCGTATCAAGGTTATGCTTCAACGAAGCTATGCCAGTATTATAAATTTTTTCACCGGTCGGGAGTGTTGATTCAGCTTTAGGTTTTGCTTTTATATCCTTGTTTCCGGCTCTCCAATAAACCCCACCTTCAAGCTCTTCGCCTTTATAAATGTGATTAAGAAGATTTACCGACACAAAGTCGTAATCGCCCCCTGTGATTGCATAGTCAAGATTACTATTTTCGAAAAGTTCCAGAGGCATATAGCTTACGTGATCTCCCACCCAGATTAATTTGAGATTTGGAAGCTTTTCTTTGAGATCATTTATCTGCTTCCAATGGGTTTTAACAATCGGAGATTTGGTCTCAACCAGCAAAAAATCCGGCTTTTTTGCAGCAAGCTCTTTAATCCATTGATCGTATTCTTTCTCCTCAGCTATTCCGTCCATCCAATAAACTTTGTATCCGCTGTGTTGGAGATTTGATGCAGCATAGGCCGGCACCATAGGATAAATATATGTTTTTGCATTAAAATATTGAAATTGCCTGTTTTGGGAAAGAAGAGCGACACCCTTTTGAGATTTAATTGGAGGATATCCAACCACTACAACGATATTTTTTTTTGGTCGAGTTTTCCTTGCCACCATTTATAAATAGTATGACAGTTCAATAAATGAATGTCAAGCGGAAGTTGGGTAGATTTTTTTACCCTTTTCGTAGATTTCAATAGCTACTGTTGGACAAGATTGGGCCGCTGCAATAATCTTTTCCAGCTTATCCCACTCTTCATTTTTGATAACTGCAATATTTTCCTTATCCAGATCAAACGTGCTTGGCGCATAGACGATACAGGTTGCTGCGCCTATGCATTTTTCTCTGATAATTCTTATTTCAATCTCTCCTTTTTTAACTACCTCAATATTATCTTTAGTCATAGATACTCTGATTCTTGTTAATACCCTTACTTAGACCTTTTATAAACATTAACCCGTATACCGTGTGCGTTAGAAATATAACTAAAACAGAACCGAAACTGAGCATGACGCTTTTCGTATTGAAAAATGATTTTATCAAAAGATAGAGTTCAAATAAAGCATAAATTAAAAGAGGTAAAAAAAAAGTGTCAACCCTTTTAACAATTATAACGTAGATAAGAAGCGCAAGAAGATACAAAACAAACATTGTTGGTATGACATAACTTAGATTTCTTGAATTCTTATCCCCATGAGCAAAAAAAGCTCCTCGATGAAATCCGTAGCTACCGTGTTGTTTAAGATATCCTTTTAAATTATTTCTTCGGTGATGAAAGACAACAACTTCTGGACTATATAAAATAAAGCCTTTTTCTTTTTCAATCAAATCATTGCAGAGCTTACTATCTTCTCCAGGCCAATAATCACTGTTAAATCCTCCAAGTTTAAGAAATGTCTTTTTTAGTATCAAAAAATTCATAGATGGATAATCGGTCACGAATCGTTTCGATTGCTTACGAAATCTGTAACTATATCCTCCTGTGCCAATCCATGTCTTAAGAACCTGGTCAAATATTTTTTCCCAGATGTTTGTTTCCCTTGGTAAAATCCCGGGTCCACAGACAGCCTGAACTTTATTTTTTTTGAAAATTTTGATAGCGTTTGCAAGCCAATCTTGATCAGGGTAAGCATCATCATCCAAAAAAGCAATAATCTCACCCTTTGCTTCTTTCACGCCGATGTCTCTTTTTTCTGCAGGTCGAGTTATTTTGCCAGTGGGAACGATGCGCAATTTTTTGTATGTCTTAAGAAGAGTTAAGTCATATTGCGTATGTTCATTGGGAAGGACAAGGATTTCGTAATTTTTGTAGCTTTGCTTAGCAAGTTCGGGTAAATTCTCATGAAGAAGATAGTAGCTAAGTTCAAGAATTGGGATAATTACGGAGACAAAATGTAGATTTTTTTCTCTCTTTATCATCCTCTATATTATAGCATTTTTAAATGAATTGAACTCCATAAAGTGTTAAAATATACTATGGCAGATGAAGAAAGGCCAAAGAGACCTAGTATAGATCAGATTCGAGAACAGGAAGCAGCTGATGTCCACATACGTGGACCTCTTGTTATTGCAATAGCGAAGAAAGCTTTTGAAGGCACGGGGCTTATTGAAAAAAAGCCGATAGGCTCAGAAGAATTAAAGGCGGTGTTTGATTTTTTTGAAACAGTAGCTCCTTTTGCCCATCCAAAAGTATTTCCTGATTTTTGGCTCCATTCAATGGCAGCAGGGCTGTTTGCTAAAAATCTTGCTCAAATAATTGGTTTAGACCCACAGCTTCAGCAAGCTGCCGTTACTATGCATGATTTATCTCGGATTGTGCTACCTCATCGATATGGTAGAACAGATCTTTTTGAAAAACCATTGGCCCATATGATTGGAATACGAGATGAGGTTCTTGCAACACTTGTTCCTCTTGAAAGGCTTCTGGCTATATCATCAAGTAGACCCTTGCCTCAGCTTGCTCATTTTACGCCTTCGCAACGGGTTACACTCGTTGCTGATACGCTTGGAAAAGTCGATGAATATGGGCATTTAGGCTCCCCTGATGAGATAAGGCAAATAGCAGAATCAAGTAGAGGAAGATATAAAGATCCAGTGTGGCCTTCGGAAGCAAAATATTATGGGCGCTACATTGATAAAAAAGTGTTCTCAAGCAATATAAAACTGTTAGAAGATTGCGTCGAATGGTTGAAACAAGAACACGGAGTTGATTTTGATAAGGTGAGACGCCAATCTGAAGAGGAGCTAGCAAGCCCCCAGTCCCAAAGCTGGTATCTGCGCATTCTTGATGCGCAAGAGACACTTGATCCAGAGATTGATAAGAAGCTCAAAAGGCCACCAATCACCAATATTGTCTTTGATGTGGGTGGCGTACTTTTCCAGGTAGCAGAAGAAGAATTAATGAAAGCAATTTCACAAAAACTCGACGTCTCACCTGACACATTTAAACGAGTCTTCCAAAGATATTATGGAGCAGAATATATAGCAGGGCGTAGTGACCCTGGTGAAACTTTGTATCATGAATTAGGGCTACCAACTAGAGGAAAAGTCGAAACAGAAGATATATTTAGTCATCCTAACATTTATCACCCTGTTGAGGGGATGCCAGAAATAATAGGAGAACTAGCAAGTAATCCCGATTTACAAGTGATACTTTATTCTGATGCAATGGCGCCACTCGCAAAGACAGTTAGGGCTGTGATACGAGATTTTTATCCTCAGTTGAGAGTTGACCAGAGAGATGGCCAGGTCTTTATTTCTTCCCAAACACGCACTTCAAAGATTGGCAAAGATGCATATGAATATATTTTAGAACGACTAGGAAATCCAGATCCTCAATCAGTACTTTTTATCGATGATAATCAGACCTATACGACATCAGCAAGAGCTGCTAATAACATGCGTGGATTTACCTTTCGCGGGAATCCATATAAAGAACTTACAGCAACGCAACGGCTAAAAGGGGAGTTACAAAAAGGAGAACTATTGAAGTAATTCTATTTATGAGAAATAAAGAAGTTGTAATTACGGGGGCCCAGGGAACCATTGGAAGTGTTCTTTCAAATGGTTTGAGAGATGTTCACATTACACCTGTTGATTTGCCTGAAGTTGATATTAGACGATACGAGCAATTAGTACCCTTTTTAAAAGATAAAGATGCCATAATTCATTTAGCATGGAACACAAACGCAGAAAACTCGAACAATAAGGGTCTTGACCCCGGTAATACAAATATGTTTGTGAATGTTTATAGAGCTTGTCTTGAAAATGATATTCCGAGAGTTATCGTGGCAAGCTCTGTGCATGCTGATAACTATTATAGATTTTTTCATGATCATGGGGAAGGTGAACTTATGTCTCCCAATGTGATTTACTATGTCGAAACCGATAGTCCCTACGGAAAGCATAAGCGTGAACTTGAAGAAGAGGGAAGAAAGCGTGCTAAACAAGGACTCGAAGTTATATGTATTCGATTTGGAGGAGTGAATCCTCAAAACGTTCCATCTCAAAAAGATGAAGTTCAACCGGCTGTGTGGTTGAGTCATGCCGATTGTGTCGGACTGGTGGAACATTGTCTTGGAGCGGAAAAAGTGCCGGATAATTTTGTGATCGTATATGGGGTCTCCAATAATGCACGTAGAATTCACGATACTTCAAATCCTTTCGGTTGGAAACCTTAAGCGCCCGCCCCCTACTTGTTATTACAACAGAGACAAAAGGATCTTTCGACATTTAGCTTTTTACGACTTTTAATTCACGAGGCTTAATAAGTTTACGTTGAGTTTTACGATAATGGTCTAAAAAATTTTTTCTATAAAAGATAGCCAAGGTATCGATAAAAATACCAGTAATAGCCCTCAACGTAGCCGACGACGTGACAGAACCTATGGTGTAATCGAGCTTAATAGGAGCCTCAAAAATGCGCCTGTACCCCAGCGTATCCGCTGCCACCAGTATCTCCAAATCTCCTGCAAACTGTTTCTCCAAAAGTCTGGGTAGAATTTCCTCAAGCGTCTTTTTTTTGAATATTTTAATCCCCGCCTGGGTATCGTGTACCTTGATGCCAAATAGCGCTTTGACAAAATAATAATAGCCATAACTTAAAATTTTTCTTGCCAGGGGATATCTCACTTGGGATGCCAGATGTCTTTTTGAGCCAACGATGATATCCGCATCGTACCATTCCATATGCTCAAGAAGCATCGATATGCCATTGGGATCAATCTCCATGCCCGAGTCCAAAAACATGACATAATCTCCTTTAGCTTCTTTCATACCGAGCCTGACTGCATAGCTCTTGCCCTGATTTTTTATATAGCTTATGGTTTTGATCTTTGGTATTTTTGCCTGTTTAATATATTTTAGAGAATTGTCGACCATTCCATCGACGATAACAATAATTTCATAATCATAGCGGATCTTGTCAAGGACGCCCTTGATGTGTTTGATATTTTTTACAATGATTTTCTCTTGTTTGTAGACGGGGATAATGAGGCTTAAGAATCGATTATCTTTTCTTGTTTCCATGGGTCAGATTATAGGGAAAAATTCCAGTGTATGCAACGAGATACAGGGTCGCGATAAAGAGAGAGAAATATATATTTAAGGAGATGATACTAGCAAGGGTCTTTGGTATGAGAAATAATAAAAGTATATATACTGGAATGAAAACAGTGAGGATAAGTGAAAAATTATTTTTTTTCGCAAGAAAATAATTATTAATAAAAACAATTGTTGCATAGACAGAGCCAAAGATGCTTGCGCTTGTCAGATACGGAGCGACTGCGTTAAATTTATTTCCGAAAAAGATTTGAATCACAAACAACGAAGAATATCTATAGAATAAAAAACTGACGCTTGCTACTGCCAAAAGAAGACCAAATGAGGCCGTTAGAACTTTTTTGTGGTGTTTTTCGGTTGTTGATCTTGCGAAAAAAATATAACTAACCGTAGTCAGGGGGCCTGTCAAATAAAGAATAATTTTTGCAAATAGGGTCCACGAACTGTAGATTCCTGCCTCATAAGCGCTGAAAAATTTTTTGACAAATATAATATCTGCGTTATTCAAAATAGTAATTGCCACAATTGATAAAGAAGTAACCATAACATGCTTATTAAAAACAGCCTCCAGCAGTCTCTTATTTAACTTACTTACAATATGTTTTTTATCAGGTATGACGTTTTTCCTAATTGCCATATGTGGGATTAAGATTGTCAACAGCGAAGCAAGCGTCAAAAAAATCATTATTGTCAGCAACCCATCTATTCCAACATATACAAAGATAGCTCCCGAAAGCTTTAAAACGGTAGACAAAAGATTTACTGCAGAGAACCATATGAGCAGTTTCAGTCCTTGAAGCATTGCAATATAAAATCCTCCAACGACAGCTAAAGCAGTAAGCAGTATGAGAAAATACCCGCTCATTGCAGATAGATTAGTAATACGGGGTATATAGGGAGAAATGAGTACAAATGGAATAATAAGAATCCACCATTTTTTTATCTTTGCTAAGAACCATTCCTCCAGGGAAAGAGAAAAATGTTCTGATAATTCGCCTTTTGAGGCAATTTTTTGAATCATAACAAGCGACATAACAAGCATAGGAACAGAAAATAATGTCATGTAAGAAAAAAGCGCGGTTATTTCTCCAAATCCTACAGGCCCAAGACCTCGTGCTGCTAATATGCTAAAAAAGTAACTGAGAACGTTGTTGAAAATTGAGGCGATTGTAAAAATTGCCCCTCCTTTTAATAATTCATTATTCCAAAATTTCTTGATCGTATTGTTCATAATGGAGAATATCTTATTATATCAATTATAATATCCTAGTCTTTATGTCCAGAATTAGAAATTTTGCAATCATTGCTCACGTTGATCACGGTAAATCAACTCTTGCCGATCGTTTTTTGGAAATTACAGGCGTTGTTAAACCCGGTAAACATGAGGAACAGTTTTTAGACAGAAATCCGATATCTCGCGAGCGAGGAATAACTATTAAGCTTGCCCCCGTTAGGATGGAATACATTTTTAATTCTGAACTCTACATTCTAAATTTGATTGATACTCCAGGGCATGTTGATTTTTCATACGAAGTTGATCGCACCCTGGCTTGCGTTGAGGGAGTAATCCTTCTTGTTGATGCGACACAAGGGATGCAAGCGCAAACAATCGCAAATGCTTATAAAGCTATCGAGAAAAATCTTGTTATCATCCCAGCAGTTAATAAAATTGATCTACCAAACACCAATGTAAAAAAGACAAAAAAACAACTGTCGGATTTTTTAGGCATAAGTGAAGAACAAGTCTTTGAAATATCTGCTAAAACTGGACAAGGGGTTAAAGAGCTTCTGGTTGGGACTATAGAAAAAATACCTCAACCAAAGCAAAATCCTAGAATATAGATTATAATTATCATTCAGCAAATATATGTATGATAACATTGTCCTAACTGGATCAATTGCCTATGATGAGATTATGGATTTTCCAGGAAAATTTGTAGATTATTTCCATCCAGATAAACTGCACCAAATAAATATTTCTTTTGTTGTCAATCGTTTAGAAAAACAACTGGGAGGAATTGCAACAAGCATTGCCTATAATCTGTCGCTTATTACAGACAAACAAGTACGAGTACTTGGCGCTATAGGTCGGGACGGAGAGGAATTTCTAAATTTTTTTAAATCCAAACATATTGATACGAGTGCAATTCTTGTTGATGACAAATTATATACTGCCGCGGGCTATGGAATTACTGACAAAAAAGATAATCAAATATGGGGATATTATTACGGAGCTCTTGAGAAGGGAAAAAAAATATCGTTAAAAAAATTTACTAATTTAAAAGCTCTGGTTATTATATCGGCAAACCATTTTGCGCCTTTTCTTCATTTTTTAGATGAAGCTATTAGGATGAAGCTTGATTATATGTTTGACCCAGGGATGACATTGACCTGGATTAGTGATAGGGATCTTGCAAAAGGGGTTGAGAGTTGTAAATGGCTTGTAGGTAATGACTATGAAATCGCACAAGTTTTACGAAGGGTAAAACAAACAGTTCATTCTTTATTAAAGAAAAACATTGCGATTATCACCACATTGGGAGAAAAAGGAGTTTTGTATCAAGAAAAAGATTTGGAGTTAAGAATTCCTGCCTTTAAAGTTAAAAAAGTTATTGATCCAACTGGCGCGGGAGACGCTTGGCGGGCAGGATTCGTAGGAGGCATAATTGAAAATAAAGGCGTGGAGTTATCACTAAAACAAGCTAATGCTTTAGCAAGTTTTGCTGTTGAATATTACGGTACAGTTAATCACAGGCCTAAAACTAAGGAAATTATTGATAGAATAAATAGCTTGTATGTTAAAACATGATATAAAAAACATAAAACTTGCAGAAGAAGGAAAAGCCAGAATTGATTGGGCAAAAAAGCAAATGCAAGTTTTGCAATTGATTAAAAAAAGATTCGAAAAAGAAAAACCATTGAAGGATGTAAAGATTGGTTGTTGTTTACACGTAACGTCAGAGACAGCAAATTTGGTAATAACTCTACAAGCAGCAGGCGCGCAGGTATATTTATGTGCAAGCAATCCCCTATCAACTAATGATTCCGTAGCCGCAAGTTTAGTAAAAGATTTTGGAATATCCACATTTGCCAAAAAAGGCGAAGATAACAAAACTTATTTTAAACATCTAAATCAAGTACTTGATAACAAACCAAATCTTACAATGGATGATGGGGCTGATCTTGTAAGCTTACTTCATGGTCGGCGAAAAGATGATCTTTCTTATGTTGTTGGTTCAACAGAAGAAACTACAACCGGAGTTATAAGACTAAGAGCAATGGAAAAAAATGGAGTGCTTAAAATGCCAGTTCTTGCAATTAACGATAATTTGACAAAACATTTATTTGACAACAGGTATGGAACAGGACAATCAACGATAGACGGAATAATAAGAGCAACAAATATACTACTTGCTGGTAAAACATTTGTAGTCTGTGGTTATGGTTGGTGCGGCAAGGGAGTTGCAATGAGGGCATCAGGAATGGGAGCATCAGTTGTGGTTTGTGAGGTAGATCCTATAAAAGCACTTGAAGCCAGAATGGATGGTTTTCGCGTCATGACTTTGGTGGATGCAATTAAAATTGCCGATATAGTTTTATCAACAACCGGAAATAAAAACGTTATCGATGTTAAACATTTTAGAATAGCAAAAAATAATGTAATTCTTGCACAATCTGGACATTTTGATGTTGAGATTAATAAAAACGCTTTAAAAAAAATCTCGAAAAAAATAACTAGAGTAAGACAATTTATTGATGAATATGACTTAGGAAATAAAAAGATTTATCTTTTGGCGGAAGGGAGATTGGTTAATTTGGCTGCTGCAGATGGTCACCCCGCCTCCGTAATGGATATGAGTTTTGCTGGCCAAGCTTTGGGCACAGAATACATGTGGCAAAATAAAGGAAAACTTAAAAACCAAGTTTATAAACTTCCTTTGAGACTTGATAAAAAAATTGCAGAGCTTAAGTTGGAAGCAGAGGGAATTAAAATAGATAGATTATCCCTGGAGCAAAAAAAATACCTTTCTTCTTGGGAAGAAGGAACATAGAAATGGATTTACTGCAGGCATTAATATTTGATTCACACTACAATTCCCACCGGGGAGTTATTGTTTTTGTAAGAATTTTTCAAGGAAAATTAAAAAGAGGAAGTGAGGTAAAACTTGCTGCGCAAAATAAGATTTTTGAAGTGTCGGAAGTTGGAATTTTTACTCCAGAGCTGACTGAAAAAAATCAATTGAGTCAAGGAGAGATAGGTTATGTCATAACAAATTTGAAAGATATCCACCAGGTGCAGGTCGGCGACAGTTTAATCGATAAAGATGGAAAATCCTCTCCACTTCCTGGATATGTAAAAATAAAGCCTATGATTTTTGCTTCGATTTTTACAACAGACCCAAACGAATATTTAAATCTGAAAAAGGCTTTAGAAAAATTGTATTTAAATGACTCATCTTTGGAATTTACTTCAATACATAGTAAAGCACTAGGAGCAGGTTTTCGTGTAGGCTTTCTTGGACTTTTACATGCTGATGTTGTTCGCGAGAGATTGGAAAGAGAGTTTGGGTTAAATCTGATTCTTACTCCGCCACAAGTCGAGTACAAAGTACGAGATGGTGAGTTTTTTGAACCATTAGTTAGAATACTTTTAGTTACACCTCAAGAGTTTATGGGCACTCTAATGAGACTGTGCAAACAGCATCGAGCAAGATTTATCACAATGGATAACAAAGATCAAATCTCTCTCTATTATGAGATGCCTATGAGCGAATTGATCTCTGATTTTTTCGACAATTTGAAAAGCATAAGCTCTGGGTATGCTTCATTGGACTGGGAATTTCTTGAGTACGAAAAGGTTAAAGCAGATAAAATGGAGATTTTGTTAAACGGCGATCCAGTTGAAGAATTTTCTGAAATCGTTGTTAATGAAAGAGCTCAAGAAAAAGCACATCTTTTAACAAGTATGCTAAAAAACATTATTCCACGACAACAATATGAAGTAAGAATACAAGCAAAATATAAAGGTAAAATTATTGCAGGAGAGCGAATTGCTCCTTTTAGAAAAGATGTGACAGGTAAACTTTATGGAGGAGATCGGACAAGAAAAGACAAACTTCTTGAAAAACAAAAAGAAGGAAAAAGAAAAATGAAAACTGTCGGTAGAGTTGAAATCCCCAAAGAAGCCTTCCTAAAACTTTTTAGAAAAAACTATTATAATTAACCAATGAAAAAAATATTTAATTATGGCCCCCTACTTATTGTTATTGCCGCTATACTTTGGGCGCTTGATGGTGTTATAAGAAGAAGTTTATTCGTTCTTCCTCCAATTACAATTGTATTTTATGAGCATTTTCTGGGAGCGTTAATTATTTCTCCATTTATTTTTAAATCACTTACAAAAGAGAAACTTACAAAAAAAGAAATCTTTTTATTATTTTTAATATCTCTTCTAAGTGGAGTTTTGGGAACACTGTGGTTTACTACAGCTCTTCTTATGACTCATTATATTTCCTTCAGCGTGGTATTTCTTCTTCAAAAACTCCAGCCTATTTTTGCCATAACAACAGCTGTAATTTTTTTGAAAGAGAAGATATCTAAAAATTATTTAAGATGGGCAGCTCTTGCTGTTGTTGCAGCATATTTTGTCACGTTTAAAAATGGATTTGTTGATATAAAAACCGATCCCAATACCATCATTGCTGCTCTTTATGCTCTTGGAGCGGCTTTTGCTTGGGGTTCTTCAACGACAATTTCGAAAATGGCCTTGAAAGATAAAGATAATACTTTTATTACCGGATTAAGATTTATTATTACAGCGGTGCTTGCGTTTTTCGCAGTTTTTATTTTAAAAACACAAGCTACACTTTTAACAATAAACTTATCTCAACTTTTAAGATTTATAATAATTGCTTTATCAACTGGAATGGTTGCCGTTTTGATTTATTACAAAGGTCTTAAAAAAACTCAAGTTAGAGTTTCAACAATTCTTGAGCTTACTTTTCCGATTCTTGCAATTTTTATCGACGCTTTCTTATACAAAACTTTTCTTGCGCCAAGCCAACTGATTGCAGCTGCAGTTCTTCTTTTTGCAATGTACAAAGTTGCTCAATTTCAAAAAAGCAATGCAGTTTGAAAGCTCCAGAATAAAAGGTAAAAACAGAGGAAAATTCCTAGGATTTCCCACAATAAATTTAAAAATACCCAAAAATTTTCAATTAGAAGATGGAATCTACGCGGCCTTTGTTAAGATTAATGATGAAAATTTTAAGGGGGCTTTGCACTTTGGACCCGTTCCTACATTCAATGAGCCAAAAAAATCTCTTGAGGTTTTTCTGATTGATGTGAGAGACAAAAATATTCCTGAGTTGGAAGAAGCAGTTATTTCAGTTAGCATTGTAAAGCGCCTGCGAGAAGTCAAGAAATTCACCACCAATAAAGATCTTATCTTGCAGATGCAAGCAGACGTTACAAAGGCTAAAAACATACTCAATAGATATCAATCCACTTAATATTTGAATCTTTCTTCATGAAGGTGTATTGGCGTTTAGCATAATTTGTCTCAATAGTTATCCATTTTTGTATCAATTCATCTTCAGTTATTTCTCCACTTATATATTGAACAATCTCTCTGCAGCCGATTGTTTTAAGTCCAGGATCATCCAGAGTATAACCACTATTTAAAAGATTCGCTACTTCTTTTACTGCTCCTTGTTTTATTCTTTTCTCTACTCTTTTTTTTATTGCCTTTAACAAATTATTTTTATTCTTGTATCTTAAGCCAATAATGTCGATCTTATATCGTTTAATTAGTGAGGTTGCGAATTGATCAGTTAAGGGTCTTGCTTTTGCGATTTCTATTTTTCTAATTAGTCTTCTTGAATTGTTTATGTCACTTGCGTTTAATTGTTTAAACATTTGAACAGAAAGATTTTTGAGCATTTTTTGAAGCTCTTTTGTTGATTTTTGTTCAAGCTGTTTCCTTAAAGACCAATCAGCTTTTATATTTTCTGTATCAAATCCATAAAGCAAATGTTTTAAATAAAGATAAGTTCCTCCAACTATGATTGGTGTTTTTCCCTGAAGAAGAATTTGTTTAATATTTTTTTTAGCCCTAAGGACATAATCATATGAAGAAAAATATTCTTTTGGATCAACAATATCATATAGATGAATGCTGATTTTATTTTTTTTGAAAAGATCCATATCCTTGCCAGTTACAATATCAAGATATTTATAAATCTGTCTTGAGTCACAGTTTATAATCTGGCCGTTTACTCTTTTGGCATATTCAATTGCAAGTTTAGTTTTGCCGGCCGCGGTTTGGCCCGTTACAACGATCATCTTTGTTTTTCCGTAGCGTCAATGAGATTTTTGTAAAGATAAAGGACATCTATTGGTCCTATGCCTTTAGGAGTAGTACTGTAGTATGAAGCAATATTTTTAACTTCATCCTCATCATAATCACCTTTTAATTTGCCTTTCTCGCGTCTTAAACCTGCATTGATCAAAACAACCCCTGGTTTGATATTATTAACATTTAAAACGTTTTTACCTACGGCAGTTATTATAATATCAGCTTCTTTATAATATTGATCTGGATCTGAAGTTTGAGAATTGATATTTATATAATTAATTTTGAAATAGGAAAGAGCTTTACCAATAGGTTGCCCTCCAGTTATACCTCTTCCCACAAGAACAACTCTCTTGTGTTTAGTAACATTTTTGAAAAAACTGACATCAGATTTTCCGTCTACGATTAACTTATCGGAAATTTTGCCCCGCAGAAAAACATATTTTAGCGCAGTTAAAGCAGCAAGCCCAAGTGGCGGCATATAATTGGTCTTATTTTGGTGGCCTTCGATTTCCTTAACCGAATTTATAAAATTGTATAAAGTCTCCGTAAAAAGCTTTGGAGGCAAAGGTTGCTGAATAATAATACCTGTTATTTGCTTGTTGTTTGATTTTTGTTTTAGTAGATTAGCAAAATCCAAAAATTCCGGAATTTCCTTAAGATGAAGAAACTCAAAATCAATTCCCATCTCTTTAGCGGTGCGTTGCTTTATGGCTACAAAAGATAATTGAGCTGGTGATTCACCAACAAGAATAGTAAGTAGCTTGGGTGTTTTTTTCTTTTTCTTGAGAGTTTTAACGCGCTTAGTAAGATTTTTTTTTATAGAATCTGCTATCTCTGGGCAAGGAATTTTCATAAATTTGAGCTGCGATATTATACCACAAACTTGCTTATTATTTAAGTCTACGGCAAAGAAAAATTAAATGAGAGCGGCGCTGACGACTTTATCACCAACCTTAGAAAAGCGCATCAGAATAACCCCTTTTGCCGTACGCGATCTTGAAGGGATAGCTTGCAGCGGGATTTTTACTACTTGGCCTAAACTGCTTGTGATTATGGCAGTTGTGTCTTCGGGATCAACAATTTTGACAAAAGCAATTCTGCCCATTTTTTGATCAACTGAGGCGATTTTAACTCCTTTCCCACCACGATGTTGGCCTTTAAAAAAAGATAATTTAGTCTTTTTACCTATACCTTTTTCACCAATAACCAGCAAGTCCTTGCTGAATTCACTATTGGCAAAAACGTCAGCCGCAATGACCTCGTCGTGACTTTCTAAACCAACGCCTTTTACGCCCATGGAAGATCTTCCCGTGGGCCTGATCTCATTTTCATTAAAGACTATGGCTTTACCATCTTTTGTGGTCAACATAACAAAATTTTTGCCATCTGTGATTTTTACCCACAAAAGTTCATCACCTTGTTCCAATTTTATAGCGTTTATTCCGTTACTTCTGATGTGCGCAAATTGATCAAAAGACGTTTTTTTAACAGTTCCTTTTTTAGTGGCCATTAAAATATACATTTCTTTTTGCTGTGCAAACTCCTCGGCATTATAACTAAGGACAGAGGTTATATCTTCTTGAGGTTTCAACATTAAAAGATTAACTAGGGCTTTTCCTTTGGAAATTCTTGAGCCTTGAGGAATATCCCAAACTCTATTTTGAAAAATTCTCCCCTGATTCGAAAAGAAAAGAATATAGTCATGGACCATTGCACTTGTAATATATGTAACATTGTCCGTCTCTTTTGTTTCTATGCCAGAAACTCCCTTTCCACCTCTGTTTTGCACTCGGAAGGTCTCGCGCGGCACATGTTTAATATAGCCTTCTTTAGTCATTACAATAATTACTTCCTTATTCTCAATCAGTTGCTCATCGGTTATTTCTCCGGGTTTATATTTAATAACTTTTGTTCTTCTTTCATCTGCGTATTTTTCTTTAAGATACAAAAGTTCATCTTTGATAACTTTAAGTATTTTCATTACGTCTTTTAGAAGGCCTTCCAAATAAGCGATAGTTTTTTTTAAAGTCTTAAGCTCATCTTCTATTTTTGATCTCTCAAGTCCAGTAAGTCGCTTAAGCTGCATATCCAAAATTGCTTGAGCCTGAATTTCAGTAAGTTTGAACTTTTTGACCAATTGAGCTTTTGCCTCAGTTTCATCTTTTGATTTTTTAATTGTTTCGATTACTTTATCTATATTATCTAAAGCAATTAAATAACCTTCCAGGATGTGGGCTCTATGTTTGGCTTGGGCCAACTCAAACTGGGCGCGTTTGGTTACTACATCAACTCGGTGTTTAATATAGTTTTCAAGAATAGATCTCAAAGATAAAGTTTGAGGAATACCATCAACTAAAGTAACTACATTGACTGGGAAAGTTGTCTGCAGCTCAGTAAATTTAAATAGATTGTTTAAAACCTTTTTGTAAGAAGCATCTCTTTTTAATTCAATAACCACTCTAATTCCTTCTCTGTCTGATTCATCGCGAAGGTCTGAAATACTAGTAATTTTTTTGTCAGCAACAAGTTGAGCAATTTTTTCAACAAGAGCCGCTTTATTTACCTGGTAAGGCAGTTCGTTTATCACGATGGCCATTTTGCCCTTACCTAAATCCTCTTCTTCAACAACTCCTCTGATGAGTATTTTTCCTCGGCCTGTTGTATAAACTTCTTTGATATCATTGGCTCCATAGATTATACCTCCTGTTGGAAAGTCAGGCCCTTTTACAAACTGAAGTAAATCTTCCCCATTAATTTCAAATAATATTTTAGAATCAGCTTTTTCAGTTTTTTTGGCTTTATCGATCATAAAGTTTATGGCATCAACAATTTCAGTCAAGTTGTGAGGAGGAATTTTAGTTGCCATTCCAACTGCTATACCTTCTGCCCCCATAAGAAGAAGATTAGGAAGCTTAGCTGGAAGATAAACGGGTTCCTTTAAAGTGGAATCAAAATTATCAACTAAAGATACCGTTTCTTTTTCAATATCAATAAGCATCTCTTCAGCTATTTTTGTCAGTTTCACCTCCGTATAACGCATAGCTGCCGGAGGATCGTCATCAATTGAGCCAAAATTACCTTGACCTTTTATTAAGGGATAGCGCATAGAAAAAACTTGAGCCATACGAACGAGTGCTTCGTAAACAGGGACATCTCCATGAGGATGATATTTACCCAGTACTTCTCCGACAATCTTGGCGGATTTTGAAAATTTGGCGCCGGAAGTTAACCCGAGCTTGTACATTGCAAAAAGGATTCTGCGGTGTACTGGTTTTAGACCATCACGAACATCCGGAAGTGCTCTGGCGACAATAACAGACATTGCATAGTTAAGGTAGGCTCGCTTCATCTCCGAGGCGATCTCAGTATTTTGAATATTGGATTTAATATCTGCCATACAAGATAAAAGTAGTCGTTTTTATTTGCTTATTGATTTTTTAATCGCTTCATAAGCTTCTTCTTTGCCCAAGAAGTCTTTAGTCTTAACCCACTTGCCAGGTTCCAATTCTTTATAGTGATCGAAAAAGTGCTTGATAAGCTTTCTTGTCTGTTCATTAAGTTCAGAAATGTCATTGTACTTACTATAAAATGGATCAATCTTGAAAGATGGAACCGTTACTATTTTGGTATCGATTCCTGCTTCATCCTCCATTTCTAATAATCCGATTGTTTTAACAGGAATAACTGTTCCTATTGCAATTTCATATTTAGAGACCACAAGAGCATCAAGAGGATCTCCATCTTCGCCTTTTGTTCCAGGAATGAATCCGTAATTAAAGGGAAAAAACATAGCTGTGTGTAAAAAGCGATCAACAAAAATTACTCCCGAGTCCTTATCGAGTTCGTATTTAACTTTTGCCCCATAGGGGATTTCTACAAAAACGTTTATTTCTCCTGGCGGATTTTTTCCAGTGGAAATTTTGTCGAGGTTCATATTAGTTTAAAATATTATAATAATTATAACTTATACGTCCAAATTAGCCATTTTAGCATGTGTTACGATAAATTTCTTACGAGGGGGGACTTCTTCGCCCATAAGCATTGAAAAAGTGTAATCTGCTTCTTGGGTATCAGCTATGGTTACTTGTTTTAAAACGCGATTATCAGGATGCATTGTAGTTTCCCACAATTGTTCAGGATTCATTTCTCCCAATCCCTTATAACGTTGAATAGTTACAGAGCTATTTTGGCCATTGGCAGAATTTAAAGCCTTAATAGATTTTTCTTTTTCCTCTTCTGAGTAGACATAGTCGGCTTTTTTCCCAACCTGTATTTTATACAAGGGAGGCTGGGCTACGTACAAATGACCCTTTTGCACAACATCAGGTAGATGTCGAAAGAAAAAAGTTAAGATTAAAGTTCTAATATGTTCTCCATCAACGTCTGCATCAGTCATAATAATAATTTTGTGGTAGCGAAGCTTACTGTAATCGACATTTTCACCTATTCCCATTCCTAGTGCAATGACCAAATCTTTGATTTCTTTAAAACCAAGTACTTTATCCAGATAGGCTCTTTCCGTATTTAAAATCTTTCCTCTAAGAGGCAGAATTGCTTGAAATTTACGATCCCTTCCCTGTTTGGCCGATCCTCCCGCTGAGTCACCCTCAACAATAAAAATTTCCGATAAAGCTGGGTCTTTTTCCTGGCAATCAGCCAATTTTCCTGGCAAACTAGCTCCTTCCAAAGCTCCCTTTCGTAGCACCGCATCCTTTGCCGCCTTAGCAGCCATGCGCGCTTTCTGTGCCAAAAAAACTTTGCCAATGATTTCTCTGGCAGTTTTAGGGGTTTCTTCGAAAAAAACATCCAAAAATTCAGTCATAGCCTGTTGGACAAGTGTTTGAATTTCAGAGTTTCCCAACTTTGTTTTTGTTTGTCCTTCAAACTGGAGATTGGTTGAAGGCATTTTAATATAAATTATTGCAGCTAAACCTTCTCTTGCGTCTTCTCCGGTTAGAGCTTCTTTCAAATCCTTCTCACTTAAGATCTTTTTGGCGTAATTATTGATGGCTTTTGTTAAAGCAATTCTAAATCCAGTTAAATGAGTACCACCTTCATGAGTATTGATAACATTAACAAAAGACATTACGTTTTCACTTATTGAATCATTGTATTGGATAGCCACTTCTATTTCCTTATCATCAATTTGCTTTTTAATTAAAATAGGAGGATGTAGACCTCTTTTACCGCGATTCATATCTTTAATCAAAGAGCCTATACCGCCATCAAAAAAGTAAGCGATTTTCTCTGCGGTTGCCTGGTTCTCGATTTTGAAATTAACATTGTTAATCAAATAAGCTCTTTCTTTAACTTGTTTTTTAAAAGTAGGAAAATTTATTTTTATAGTTTCTTTAAAAACTTCCTTATCCGGTAGAAAGGAAACGGCCGTTCCTTGCTTAAAATTAAAACCAAGAATTGATTTATCGACCTTTTTGACAGCATATAAAGGGACACCTTTTTTATATTCTTGTCTGTAAAGTTGTCCGTCTCTTTTCACCTCAACAATAAGATGTTCAGCTAAAGCATTCACTACGGAGGCTCCTACACCATGTAATCCTCCAGAAATTTTATAAGCAGAGGTTGTAAATTTTCCTCCAGCATGAAGTTTAGTCATGACCAGCTCTAGAGCAGAAACTTTATACTTAGGATTTTTTTCAACTGGAATTCCCCTCCCATCGTCAAAGACAGTAAGATAACCATCAGCTTTTATAGTAACGTAGATATTTTTACAAAAGCCAGCCAGAGCTTCATCTATCCCATTATCAACAATTTCCCTGAGACATTCATTAACCCCCTGTTGAGAAGTAGAGCCAACGTACATTCCCGGGCGCTTCCTGACAGGCTCCAAGCCCTCAAGGACAACGATTGACTCAGCGCCGTATTTTGTTTTTTGATCCTTAGCCATTAGTTATATAATTATAGTGAATTTTAGCCTAGATTACCAGCGGTTTAGAAGCTAGTTATTTACTTAAGCTCCACTTTTGCTCCTGCTGCTTCAAGCTTCTTTTTAGACTCCTCAGCTTGTTCTTTCTTCACATCTTTAAGCAGCTCCTGAGGAGTTGATTCTACGACTTTCTTTGCTTCCATTAGTCCTAAGTTTTGATTGATTTCTCTGACGGCTTTAATAACACCAAGTTTATTGTCGCCGGCTCCTGTTAAAACCACAGTAAAGGTAGATTTCTCTTCTGCTGGGGCTGCCGCAGCAGCATCTTTTGGAGTTGCTTGTGCGGCTCCTGCTGCCACCATGGGCATAGCCGTTACGCCAAACTTCTCCTCCAGATATTTTGCCAATTCTGACATTTCAACTGCAGTTAATCCTTCTATTTCCTTGGCTAGTTTGTCTAATTTTGTTGATAATTTTGCTTCATCAGCCATACATAATCACCTCCTTAATTTTGTTTTGACTCTCCTTTTAAAAGATAAACTAATTTACCGCTGTTAAATTGCAAGGCGTGGACAAATTTTGTCTGGGGAGATTTTAAAGAAGCAACCAATTGCCCCATAAGCTGATCTTTTCCTGGCAATAATGATATTTTTTGGACTTCATCTGCAAGATAAACTTTTTTGTCAAGAAAGCCAAATTTAAAAGATAGAGATTGTTCGTTTTTTGCAAATTTTGCAAAGGCACTTAAGCCCTTAGCATAATCTTGGCCCAAAGTTAGTAAAGCAGAGTTTTCTTTTAAGGGAAAAACTTTTGTCTGCAGTTGTTTAAGATTTTTATCCACAAGGGCGAGCTTGTTGATGGCTTTTTGAAACAGGCTTTTTTTTACAACCTTAAAATTAGCTTCGTTTTTCTTTAGTTCTTTTCTCAGCTGTTCTAAAGCGCTGTGTGGGGTATTGGAGAATTTGACTAAGGCAAAGTGAGAGCTGTTTTTAAGGAGACTAGATAATTGCTCAACCTGATTTTTTTTAGCTGCGTTTGCCATATTTGTTCACTTGCTCCGATTCAGTCGGAGGCTACTTTGGGAAATTAGTTTTATCCTCCCGCGTGGGAACCCAAAGTCTTGGTGACTTTTTTATTATACCAGAAAATTAAATTTCATTCAACAGCTCTTTCAGTGTTTTTGGTTCTCGATCTTCTTGGTTATTTTTCTTTTTTGCTTTTTTACTGGCAGCAAGTTTTTCTTTCATTGCAGCAGCAACTTTTTGTTTTTGCTGGAAATTCTCTACTCTACCTTGGGTGTCGATAAAGCGGTGCTCTCCAGTGTAATAAGGATGACATTTATAGCACACATCGACAGTTATCGACTTTTTTGTCGAGGTGGTAGTAAAAGTGTTACCGCACGAGGTGCAGCTTACTATAGCATCATGGTATAGAACTGGATGAATTCCTTGCTTCATAGGAGAAATATTATAGCAGGATTTTGTCCCATTTGCCTTGGGAGATGGTTTCTTCCAGATTATAAAAGCTTTTCCCCAGCCGATGATCAGTCAATCGATTTTGGGGAAAGTTATAGGTTCTTATTTTTTCAGCTCGCTCTCCCGTTCCTACATCTTTCACATAGGAAGCTGTCATGCCGCGTCTTTTTTCCTCTTGCAGCTGGTACAGTTTGGCTGCCAAAAGTTCCTGTGCAATCTTTCTGTTGGCCTCCTGATAGCGCTCACGGCTGGCTGTAACAGTTATCCCTGTAGGCTTATGAGTAAGTCTAACAGCTGTTGAGACTTTATTAACATTTTGTCCTCCATGCCCTCCTGATCTGAAAAACTGCCATTCAAGATCATTTGGGTTTAATTTTACTGTTGACTCCTGAATATGAGGTAGAGCGACAATGATTGCAGTTGAGGTATGAATTCTGCCTCTGCGTTCTGTGGTTGGGATGCGTTGGACTCTGTGGACACCCGTTTCATTTTTAAAATAACGAAAGGTTTCCGGGCCACTTATTCTAATGATATTATCTTCCAAATAGGAAAATTTAAATCCCTTTCGCTGGGCAAAACGTATGTAGGATAAAAGAAGTTCTTTATACCACAATTTGGATTCATCACCACCAACGCCGGGTAAAGCCTCGATTATCGCAATATTTGGATCGATTTGCATATATTAATAGATCGCTCAAATAGTTCATCGAAATTTTTTAATTAGTTCTTTTTGTGCAACTTCTTCTTGTTGTTTTGTTTGCATGTTGCGTAAAATTGCAGTATTTTTTTCTTTCTCTTTTGGACCAATAATCACAACATAAGAGATATTTTTTTTGTCTGCGTATTTGAGTTGCTTTTCTAATCCAGTTTTTTCATCGAGATAAATTTCTGCATTTATTCCAGCATTTCTCAGAGTAGATACTACTTTTAATGACCCGCTTAAATATTGACTACTAAAAACTGTAACCAAGACTTTAGTAATTGAATTAAGAAGTGTGGTTGGAAAAAGATTTTGATCATTCATTGCTTCAATTATCCTATCAAAGCCAAAAGCAAAACCAAGTGCTGGAATTTGTTTTCCAGCGAATAGACCGATTAGGTTATCATAACGGCCTCCTCCACAAATGGAGCCAGCATTATATTTATCCACTTCAATTTCAAATATTAATCCCGTATAGTAATCAAGACCGCGGGCAAGTGTTGGTTCAAAGTCCAGAAGTTTTTTATCAATTCCCATCTGTTCAACAGCAGCAATTATTTCTTCTACGAGCGTGGTTGGCTTTTTGTCTATTAGCTCATTTAAAATTTTTGGTGAAAAACCTTTTGCCTTAAGCTCTTGTTTAACTTTTTCTGCTCCAATTTTTTTTAATTTATCAACCATTGTTATGACCGGTTTTTGGAATTCTCCGAAGATAGTTCTATCATTGATAAGAATTTTATATTTTTTAAAACCGAGTGCTTCAACGGATTTGGCCGCAGTTGTAATTGTTTCAGCGTCAGATAAAACCGAGGCTGAGCCGACTATATCAGCATCGCATTGAAGAAATTCCCTGTACCGGCCCTTTTGGGTGTTTTCAGCCCGCCAAACTGATTGGATTTGATATCTTTTGAATGGTAAAGCTATATTTTGATATTGAGCAATTATTCTTGCGAGGGGTATTGTTTGATCATACCTTAAAGCAACTTTTCGACCTCCATTATCCTCAAATCTGTACATTAGCTTGTCGCCTTCTTCACCATATTTACCCACTAGGATATCTTCATATTCCAGAGCAGGCGTTTCCAAAGGCTCAAATCCATACAACTCAAATACCTTTTTCATGGCATCTATCACATACTGTCTTTTTTTTGCCTCCTGCGGCAAAAAATCCCGAAACCCCTTCAATGTCTTAGGTTCAATTTTGGTCTTCATATTGCAAAATTATATCAGATTACCGTTCGCCTGGACGATTTTCAGGTTTGATGATAGTTGTTGCTGTATCTCCAAATTCCCCACCTCTAAGCTCTCTCGGATCAATACGTTTATCCTCGGATGCCAAGGCTCGTGTGACTTCATCTTCATTTTCATCAGCACCCCATTTTACTATCCACATTTCACATTTTCCCATACTAATTCACCTCCTTACTTAAGTTTTTGGCCACAATTTATAACTGCTTGCAGAACTTTTCCTGAACGTACAAGTTCTACAACTTTTTCAATATCTTTATAAAAGGCTCTATCTTCGATAATTGCTAGACTGACAGATCGGACAACTTCATAGACTGCCTGAAATGATTTAGATGGTTTTGTTGGCTTTCGAAATTCATACGCTTGGCATGCCGCTAAAATTTCTATTGCCACAACTGCCTGTGTATTTCTAATAATCTCTCGAGCTTTTCTAGCTGCAATTGTCCCCATTGAAACGTGGTCCTCCTGATTGGCTGATGTGGGAATCGAATCAACAGAAGCAGGAGAAGCAAGGACTTTATTTTCCGAAACTAACGCTGCTTGAGTGTATTGAGCTATCATCAGCCCGCTATCAAGGCCTGCGCTTTTGACTAAAAACGCTGGTAAGTTACCGCTACAAGCCGGGTCCATAAGGTTATTTACCCTTCTTTCAGAAATAGAACCCAGGTCGGTTATTACGATTCCAAGAAGGTCTTGTGTGTAACCAACAGGAGCGCCATGGAAATTCGCACCTGTCAAATAAGTTTTATCATCTGTGAAAAAGATTGGATTATCTGCTACTGAATTCAACTCAATTTCAACAATTTGACGAACATAATCTAGAGCGTCGCGTACCGCGCCTAATACTTGAGGGACTGCTCTTAAACTATACGCATTCTGGGTATTTATTTTTTCTTCTTTCATAAGGTCACTCCCGGCAATAAGTGTGCGTATATTTTCCGCAGTAATATTTTGTCCTTTAAATGGTCTTACTTTGTTGTATCTGGCATCGTACGCGCTTTCAACACAATTTAAAACTTGAATTGTCATAGATGCAGCAATTTCTGAAGTTTTAATAAGCTGTAAGGAATCATATATATTCAAACACGCAATACCAGTCATCATTTGTGAGCCGTTAATTAAGGCCAATCCTTCTCTATAAGCAAGTTTTATCGGTTTAATACCTGTTTTTCTAAGCGCTTTTTTTGCAGGTAAAATTTTCCCTTTATAATAAGCTTCTCCTTCACCAATGACTGTAAGCATCATTTGAGCAAGAGGAGCCAAATCACCAGAACAGCCGAGAGAGCCCTTTTCGTAGCAAACAGGGTTGATCCCAGCATTAATCATTTTTACTAATGTTTCAAAGAGAATTGGACGTACGCCAGAATAACCCTTTGCAAGGACATTTATTCGTGCTAAAAATGCAGCGCGAGAAATTTCTTCTGAGACTTTTTCACCATAGCCGGAGGCATGCGCACGAAGCATGCGAACTGAAAGCTCAGCGGTTTTTTCTGGTGGAAGTAAGATATTACCAAATCCTCCAATTCCTGTATTTAATCCGTATATAATCTGTCCTTCATCAAGCATTCCTTTAATTGCTCTCCAGTTTCGTTGGATATTTATTCTCGCTTTATTGTCTGGAATAATGCGTGCATAATACCTTGCTATAGCAACAACATCTTCAATTTGCAAATCGGAACCTGTGATTTGTACTTTATTTTTCTCTCTCATAAACTATTTTTGAACTTCCATAAAAAAACCTCCCCCGAGGGGAGGCAATTATTTTTAATTTATACTACAACAAAATCACCTCCCCAAAGTTTGGGAGGTGTGGTGAACGTTTTGTTGGCTATTTCGTTTGGATATCATTATATTAGCATATTAACACATTGATATATATTTGTCAAGTGGTATAATATATACATTATATGGCAAAGTTGAGGAAAAACTTGCAAACTCAGTTTAAACAACAAGAGCGATTTGTTCCACGCAATAAAAAAGAAGAATTTCTTGTTGAAGCTTTAACTAAGGTAAAAGATAAAAAAACCATGTCTGCCCTACTTCGTGATTTGATGACACTTCCGGAAATTGAAGAATTAGCTAATCGCCTGGAAATGGCAAAATTGCTACTGAGAGGAAAATCCTACAAACAAATTGCAAAGGAAATAGGCGTTTCTACTGCAACGGTTACTCGAGTCGCTCATTGGCTTTTCTCAGGCTGTGGTGGCTACTATAAAGTCCTTGGGCAGTAAAATTAAATAATCTCTATGGAGCGGCGGTTAAAGTGACAGTGACATTGAGGGTTTTACCTGCTCTCCAGATGCTCAGATTTACACTATTGCCTACTTTTTTCTGCGCCAGAAGCTTAGTTAATTGTCGATCATCGTTTCCTTGGATTTTCTGGCCATCAAAGGTGGTGATAATGTCGTCTGCTTGAACTCCAGCCTTGGCCGCAGGTGAGCCGTCGATAACCTCAACGACGTAGGCTCCCTCTACCACACTGTTGAGAATAGCAGTCTGTTTATCAACCATTTTGTAGCGAACACCGATATATGGATGCTCGAAAGTTTGTCCATTTTTGTTGAAATTATCGACAATCTCTTTGGCTACATTGATCGGAATTGCAAAACCTAAGTTCTGACCTTGCTGAGCAATTGCAGTATTTATGCCAATAACCTGTCCTTTAGAGTTAAGAAGTGGTCCCCCGGAATTTCCAGGACTTATCGCGGCATCAGTTTGAATAACATTATCCAGTTTCTCGACATATCCCTCAAAAGGAGATCCTGCAGTTATGCCTCTACCCAAGCCAGAAATGATTCCGCTAGTTACTGTATTTGTAAATTCACCAAGCGGAGTACCGATCGCAATTACAAGTTGGCCAAGCTTTAAGTTAGAAGAATCTCCAAGCGGTAGAGCTTTCAATCCAGAAGCGTTGATTTTTAAAATAGCAATATCATTTAGGGGATCACGATAAATTTTTTGAACTGCGTATTTTTTCTTGTCGTTGGTCAAAACGTTATACGAAGCACCTGTATCAGCAACCACATGTTTATTGGTGATGATAAGGCCATCAGAGCTTATAATAAAACCACTACCGATATTTTGTTCTACTTTTTGAGTTTGTCCTGGGGTTTGTTGAAATGGCTGGAGCGGATTGAAAGGATTAATTTGGATCGATCCACCGGTCTGTTGTGTTGTACTAATTCCAACTGTTACCACTGAAGGAAGCGAATCGTTGACAACTTGGGTAATTACAGATTCTTCGTATACAACTGTTTGCTTTTCTGGAAGAAACGGCAGCGATTGGGTTTGTGATGTTCCAAAATATTTATTCCAGTCTGCCGGCAAAATGTTAAATGCCTTACCAATTGCCAAAAGAATTATAAGTATAGCTATCAGCCATAGAATCTTTTTCATAGAAAGTTTTATTTTATAATCTCTTCAACAGCTTTTTCAAGTTGGGAATCGTTCTGGCGCGTAAGAGTATTTCCTTCAGGAATTTTATTTTCGACTTTAATATCTGGATCAACACCTTTATCGTTTATCCAAACACCATTTGGAAGCAGCCATTTGGCAATTGTTATGTGCAAACCTGATCCATCCTTAAGATCAACGGCCTCTTGGACGGATCCTTTGCCAAAGGATTTTTCTCCCACAAGTTTTGCTCTTTTATAATCTTGGAGGGCACCAGCAAAAATTTCCGAAGCCGAAGCGGAACCTTTATTGATTATACCAACCACAGGAATATCAAGTAAGTGGCCTTGTCTGGTAACGTAATAATCTCTATTGTTTTCACTGATTGTTGATTCTTGTTTGACGACAAGTTTGCCTTGGGGTAAAAACTCTGAAGCAAGGTAAACAGAACTATCAAGAAATCCTCCAGGGTTATCTCTTAAGTCAACCACCACACCTTTGATGCTTCTGTTATTCCATTTGCTAACTACCGCAGTTACGGCTTTGTTCCACTCATCATTGGTATTTTCACCAAATTGATTAACTTTAAGGTAAGCTGCTTGCTGACAACTGGAGGTGCAATCTTGTCTTTTCTCATAACTTAGCTCTACAGAAGCAACGTCTATTTCTTCTCTGGTTATATTAGCATCAAATTCTTTTCCATCACGCGAGAGGGTTAGTTTTACTGTAGTGCCTTTATTACCTCTGATTTTAGCTACTGCCTGAGGTAGAGTCCAACCCTTGCTAGTTTGACCATCTACTTTGGTGATGAAATCTCCGGCCTTAACCCCAGCTTTTTCTGCAGGCGAGTTCTTAAGAGGAGCAATAACTACAATCTGATTATTTTTCAGGCCCAGCTGAGCGCCAATTCCTTCAAATTTTCCTCCCAAATCTTCTTTGGATTGTTTATTCTCAGTCGGTGTAAGAAAAAAAGTGTAAGAGTCGCCTACGGAACCAGCAAGTCCTTTCAATGCTGCATAAAACATATTTTGTGGATCCAGTTTACTGCGGTCAACAAATTTTTCCTGCAGGTTATCCCAGACATCCCAAAATGAACTAAAGTCGAGCGTCTTTACTTGTGAAAAGGAACCTTGAGGAGTTGTATTTATGGTTTTATAAGGATAGGTAGCGCCTGTTGTTTGAAGAGCTTTTAATTGACCCAATCGATAGCCCAACCCAAATAAAAAAATTGCGGCGCAGAGAATAAGGATAAAGTTTATAGCACTATTTTTCTTCATAAATTAATCTTATTTGTAGAGATATATTGTACTACCTTTTTTGTTAATTAAGCAATAAGCGTAAGTAAGATTGTATGTAGCCTTCCAATCTGAAACATTTTTAACTTGCGAGTGAGGTAAAGAAGTTTTTTCTACCAGCTCATGCAATGTTACAAAACCTCTTGCTCCCATTACCTCCATTTTCACTTGATTATATGATTGGATTTGTTCAACAAAAACTACTTTGTTGGCGATATTCTGTTGTTCGAGATTGATTATATCTTTTGGCTGTATCAATAGCGTTTCACCACCAAAATCTGCAGATACCTCTTTAAGATCAAAGACTTTAGCGTTGTCCACTTTTAATGTGACTTCATTTTTTTTCACCTCAGTAAGCTCTCCCTTAAAATAGCAATTGACTGTTTCTTGTTTTTTAGAAGAAACAGCAATAAGTAGGTATCCTTCCTCGTGGTTGATCTCTTTTATCACTCCGTCATAACTGCTGACATATTTTTTTTCTGCCAAAAAGATTTTTTTCTTAGCAATTACTTCTCCTTTTTTGATCTCTTCTCCAACAAGCTTAATAAGATGAATAAAAATCTTATCAGAAGGAATCTCCAGAATTTGCGCCAAGGGAATTTTCACTTCATTCTGATAGGCTTTTTTAAGCAAAGGCGTTTTAAAATCAACTTTTTGTCCGGATTTTATAAGCAGCTGTTGAGATTCTGCAAGTGGAATAGAAAATTTTATAGTCATTTACACATTATAGCATTATCTTTGGCCTTGGTATGAAACGTAGGGAAGAAGAGCAAAATAGCGAGCATATTTAACCTGCTTGGTAAGCTTTCGCTGATGGTTGGCGCAAACTCCTGTTTTTTCTCTTCCTAGTAGTTTTTTCCTAGGTGAGATAAATTTTTCCAAATTATCAAGATCTTTAAAGCTAGGTTCTGTTTTATGTTGACAAAAAAAACAACGATTCATTAAAAATTTAAAATCAGCAACTTTAAAATGGTATGTCGTCTGGATCAACTTTTTCTTCTGATCCTTCCTGATCGTCTGCTGGAGATGGAACTTCTTCATCCGCGGAAGCTGCCGGTTTGGTTTCTGTTGCCTCCTCGGCCGACTCGGTTACAATCTTTCTCCCATCACTGAAAACGATAAAATCATCCAAGACAATTTCAGTGATATTCTTTTGTTGGCCATCTCTCCCAGTAAAAGAACGGTAACTTATCCTTCCCTCACAATAGACTTTTCTACCCTTTACCAGCAGTTTAGCGCAAAGTTCAGCCAACTTATGCCACGCAACCACCCGGTGATACTGAACGTCTTCTTTAGTTTGGCCTTCAGCGGTAGTCCAAGTTCTATTGGTTGCCACGCCAAAGGTACAAACTGGCGCTCCGTTGGTAGTATATTTTAATTCTGGATCTCGGGTTAAATTTCCCAAGATCATGATTCTGTTTATAGATCTGCTAGCCATATATTTAATCTTCAACTAATAATAAATAACGTAGAACTTTTTCATTAAAGTTCAATTGCTTCTTAAGTTCAGCAACTTTATTCTCTTCCATTTGAAAATGCCAGTCATAAAAAATGGCAGTTCTGTTATTTTTTACAGGATAAGCAAGGCTTTTCTCTCCCCAAGATTCCTCTTTGAGAAGTCTTCCTGCAAGAGAAGTTATAAGCTCTTTGACCTGTTTTAATTCTTTCTCTTCATTAAGAAGAAAAACAAACTCGTACTGTGACATAAAAACTAAGCTAAAAGTGAAAAAATAAAAACTCTTAAAGTCTCGTATATAATAATACCAATGAACGAAAAAATCAAGTGGTCAATATTTGTTCTGTTACTAATTTTACTCATTTGGACGCGGTTTGTAAATCTATCTTGGGGGCTTACCTACCCCTTCCATCCTGACGAGCGCAATATGGCAGATGCACTGCAGCAGCTTGCCTGTCAGCTGCCGGCAATAAACGATCATTCGTTTGTCTCCTTGCTAAAAGATTGCATGAATCCACATTTTTTTGCCTATGGACAATTTCCATTATATCTGGGTTATCTTTTGCTTCAAATTTGGCATCTTTTAACTCATAGATTAAGCGCCCAAATAGCCTTTGCAGAAGCAGTAATGGCTTTAAGAATAATTTCTGCGGCGGCCTCACTTGTTATAGTTTATCTACTTGTAAAGTTAATCAATCTGCTAACTTCTAATTCTCAAAAACAAATCTTTGACCTTTTTTTAGTTGTTTTAATTTTTATCTTTTCTCCGGGGTTAATTCAATTTGCTCACTTTGGGACGACAGAATCTTTATTAATGCTTTTTTATACTGCTCTTGTTTATCTTACAATCTGTTTAGTTAAGGACAAAATTCGGTTCTCGCTTTTTATATTAGCCTCTTCACTAATTGGTGGGTTGGCTATAGCTACAAAAATATCTTCTCTAATCTTTTTGGCTGTTCCAGTTTTAGCCATATTTTTGTCTAAGAAAAAATTTTGGCAAGCAACCGTTCAGGTTTTTTATTTTGGACTTTTGGTAGTTGTGGTTAGTCTACTTTTTTCACCGCAAAATTGGCTTTCGTTTACTGAGTTTATCAATTCAATTAATTATGAAATTAGTGTCGCCACAGGAACAACTCAAGTTTTTTATACTCGCCAGTTTTTAAATACAATTCCTGTTTTATTCCAGTTTCAGCAGATTTTTCCTTATGCCTTGGGTTGGCCTGTTCTGATTCTATTTGTGCTTGGCTTTTTTTTACTTCCTTATAATCAAGAAATGAATTTATTAAGATTTAGTTTTCTGGTTTATTTTCTTCCCACAGCTTTTATATATACAAAATGGACTAGATTTATGGCTCCAGTCGTGCCAATAATGCTAGCAGTTGCCGTGCTGGAAATGGTTATCCTTTTGCAACAAACAAAAAAACTAATACCAACAATTTTACTTTTTGTACTTATAATTCCTGGCGTTGCCTTTCTGGCAGTTTATACTACTCCCGATGTGAGATTTTTAGCTTCCAACTGGATTTATAAACATATTCCCAACAATTCAACGATCCTTTCAGAAACGGCAAATATAGTAGATTTACCAATCCCACCGCCCAATGAGTTTGTCCAATCAGGCAATAACTATAATTATATTTCCTTTAACTTTTACGATCTTGATACAGATAACAATTTACAGAAGCAGCTGAAACAAAACATTTTACAAGCAGATTACATCTTTATTCCCTCAAGAAGAATTTTTCTAGATAGCCCCAGAGATAAATACCCTCTTCTGAATGATTATTATGATAAACTTTTTTCGGGCAAAGTAGGATTTAAACAAGTGGCAGAGTTTACGTCATATCCTAAATTGGCAATTGGCAATTGGCAATTGGTATTTCCTGATGAACAAGCAGAAGAAACTTTTACTGTCTTTGATCATCCTGTGATCAGAATTTATAAAAAAATATGAAAAAAATTATCTTATTCGATTTCGATGGAACTATTGCCAATACTCCTCCTGTTGCTTTTGAAATTACCAACAAAGCTATTAAAGATTTTGGTTATGAGCCAATCACAACAGAAGATTTTAGAAGCCTTCAACAGATGAAGCCTTTGGAGATTTTAACCCATTTTAGATTTCCTCTTTGGAAAGTACCCTCCTTAATTAATAGAGTAAAAAAAGAACTGCTGGTGCAGATTAATAAAGTAAAACTATATCCTGGGATTGAAAGACTGCTTTTGAATCTTAAAATGGATCAATTTAAGCTGGCGATTTTAAGCTCCAATCTTAAAGAAACTGTGGATAAATTTTTAGAATTACACGCTCTTCTTATTTTTGAATATATTCGCTGCGAACCAAATATTTTTGAAAAATCCAAACTGATCAGAAAGTTTTTAAAAAGTAATAATTTGAAGGCAAGCGAAGTTGTCTATATTGGGGATGAGGTACGCGATATAGAAGCAAGCAGAGATAATAAAGTAAAAGTTATTGCTGTAAGCTGGGGTTTTAATTCCGCCCAAACTTTAGCCAAAGCCAAACCAGATTACATAGCCCAAAAGCCAGCAGAAATTTATGAGATTGTAAAAAATATTTAAGGAGTATAATTAAACCTATGAAACAGTTCTGGCAAGCACTATTGGGAGTTTTTATTCTTTTTCTTGTTATTAAGCTATTTAATATTTCTTTTCCTTTGACTATTGTTTCAACTTCAAGAACTGACGAGTTGGCGGTAGTTGGTGAAGGGAAAATTGACATTGTTCCCGATACTGCTTATGTCAATGCAGGTATTTCTGTAAGAAATGCCGCAACAGCAGAGGAGGCAAAAAAAGGAATAGACAGCGTTAATAATAAAATTATCCAACAATTAAAGAGCTTGGGTTTTAAAAGTACAGATATAAAAACAACTAACTATTCAATCAGCCCAAACTATTCGACCGAGTCGAGCACAAAATCGACTGTCCAAGGATATGATGCAAATGCCTCACTTAATGTTAAAATAAGAAATACGGAGTTGGTTTCCAAAGTAATCGAGACTATGGTTCAGGCCGGAGCCAATGACGTAAGCCAAGCTTATTACGCGGTAGATGATCCCAATAAATATCGGGAGCAGGCCAGGAAAAAAGCTATCCAAAACGCCAAAGAGCAAGCGCAAAAATTGGCTTCTGATTTGGGAATTAACCTTGGAAAAGTAACCAATATCATTGAGTCAAATCCGCAGCCGTTACCGTTAGTTCAAGGATTCAGGCAACGAGCTATGGCTACAGCCGACTCATCTTCAGCCCAAGTCGAGCCAGGCACTCAAACCATCACATCTGAGGTGACGCTGTACTTTGAGAAACAGTGAAATCGAAATAAGTAGGATGCGAGCCCATTTCAGAAAAAATAACATCCCTTAGCTTACCGATTCCACGTCTAATTTTTTCAGGAGAAGAATTTGAAAAGCAGAGGCGCATCTCATTTTTCCCTTGTTTAGAGCAAAAAATCTTTCGTACTGCATTTTCCCACTTATTCGACAAAATTTTTAATCGTTTGCAAGATTATAAGTCATCGTTCAACATCATAGCTTATTCGGACATTTTCATTGTCGGATTTAATTTTTCTTATTGTCAGGTTTTTTATTTCTCTAACATCTTTTACATGTGTCCCGCCGCAAGGAACTCCAAAGTCTCCAATTATGATTACACGGGCTGGTTTTCCTTTAGGAATATTTTCAGGGACAAAGTGGCAAACCGTGTGCATTAGTTCTTCATCCATAAATACTGCCTTTATTTTCATCCCGTTTGCGATATGTTGATTGCATTGATTAGTTATCTCATTTTTTAACTGTTCTTTTTCTTCATCCGCAACGCTGCCCTTGTATTCGATGTAGGGACCGTCGGGAAAATGGAAACCTTTGACTGGAATCCAGCCTGGTTTTAACTTAAAGACGACAAGATCGATTAAATGACCTGCGGTGTGTAGACGACTATTTAGCAAGCGTCGTTTTTCCTCAACTTTGCATGTTACTACTTCTTCTTTGGTCAATTGTCCTTTAATCATGCGACCAATGTGTTTCACTACTCCATCGACGTACCTTACTTCTTCTACTTCAAATTCTGCAGTATCGCTACTAATAATTCCTTTATCATACGGCTGGCCTCCGCCCTGCGAATAAAAGACTGTTTGATCCAAGATGACGATGTCCTTATCGTTCTCCTGCCCTACATCAACGACTATGGTTTCAGATTGAAGGACTGTAAAATCCTCCATGTATAACAGTTTCGTCTGCATAAAAAATATAACTTTTAATAAATTAACGGTTTTGCAGTTGCGCCTAAACCGACTAAACTATCAATATCATTATACCTTTCTCCAGGCTGCCGCCAACCTGGTTTATGCCCATTCATATCAGCATCGTGTGATTCTTGCTGCTCAAGTTGCCATATACGGGCAATAAGAGCACCTAATGGATTTGCTACCATTAGACATTCAATTTCATTTAAAGGTCTAGGCTCCTCCTCTAATGAATTTGACATAAACAAAACACCTCCTTTCAGTAACAAAAAACCTCCCGTTTGGGAGGTTAGTTTTCAATTCCTAAATCAGGTTATTTTATATAATAACCCAACCTCCCGTTACAAGAGGTACCAAAGAAAAAGAAAACTTGAGAATGTTGGGCTTTCATTACAAATAAGTATAGCATGGGAATTTCCTTTTGCAATGGTAAAATAGAAGTATGATACAGACGTTTAAGAGGCTCTTCTACTTTCCTTTTGCTTACTATTTTGTCTTTTGGGCGAAGATCCAACTGAGGCTGTGGAAGCCTAGAATAATTATTGTGACAGGCTCAAATGGCAAAACTACTCTCCTGCACCTTATTGAATCACAACTGAAAACCAGAGCCAGATATTCTCATCATGCCAACAGCTCCTACGGCATACCCTTTGACATATTAGGTTTAAAAAGGGCCAAATTGACAGTTGGTGAGTGGCCGTATCTTATGCTGATAGCCCCTTTTAAGGCCTTTAAAAAGCCGTTTAAAGAGCGAATTTACGCAGTTGAGGCTGATTGTGATCGTCCCTTTGAAGGCAGTTTCATTGGATCTTTTTTAAAACCGGAGCTAACCATTTGGCTAAATGTCAGCAAAACCCACACTATGAATTTTGACAAATTAGTTCAAGCTAGGCAATTTGCCACTGTTGATGAGGCCGTAGCTTACGAATTTGGCAATTATCTGGCTAACACTTCTTCCTTAGTTATAGCTAATGCAGATTCGCAGCTGATTAAAAAACAACTGGCCAGAACAGTGACAAAAAAGATCTTGATCTCTAACCAAATTTTAGACGGATATGAGGTGTCAGCGGAAGCAACGCAGTTTCAGATCAATAAAAAAATTTACTCTTTTAAATATCTCTTACCCAAAAATACTTTTTATTCAATTGAAGCAATTAAGTCCTTGATGAATTATTTAAAACTCAAATTCGATCCCTCTTTTGCCAATTTTTACTTACCACCAGGCAGAAGTTCTATCTTTAAAGGCCTAAAAAACACAACGCTCATAGACAGCAGTTATAATGCCAATTTAGATAGCGTGCGGGCAATCTTGGAAATGTTTGATTTATACTCCAGCGCCAACAAATGGCTGGTTTTAGCTGATATGCTAGAGTTAGGACAGGAAGAAAAGCAGGAGCACGAGCAACTAGCCCAACTTATCAGCAAAAGCAGCAATTTATCGCGGATTATTCTCATGGGACCAAGAACGCAACAATATACATATCCATTATTAAAGGGAAAGTTAGATAAGAAGATTATTCTGGAGCAATTTTTGACTCCAAGGCAAGTTTTGGATTATCTTAGACAAAATATCCAAGGGGGGGAGACAATTCTTTTTAAAGGTGCAAGATTTTTGGAGGGTGTGGTAGAGGATCTTTTAGCAGATAAAAACGACGTTAGGAAGTTGGGCCGTAGAGAAGCAGTCTGGCAAAAGCGAAGGAGGCAGTGGGGCTTATGAAAAGTGTATATATAATCCACGGTTGGACTTATTCAACCGACAAGTGGAATAAACTGACCGAATTATTTAAAAAAAACGGCATAAAACCAATTTTGCTTAAAGTTCCCGGTTTGACAGAAGAGATAGATAGAGTATGGACTTTGAATGATTACGTTGAATGGTTAAAAGTCAAACTAGATAAACAAAAAGGCAAAGTAATCTTGATTGGGCATTCAAATGGGGGCAGAATTTCACTGGCTTTTGCCACACAGTATCCAGAAAAAATTGAGCAATTGATCTTGATTGGAAGCGCTGGAGTTTATCACAATGAATTATCTTTGCGGCTTAAGCGCAGCGTTTTTAAAGGCTTGTCAAGATTTGGTAAAAGAATTACTTCTTCTAAAAAACTCAAAAACCTATTGTATAAACTTGCCGGTGTAAGCGATTACAAAGAGGCAACAGCCAATATGCGCCAGACAATGCTTAATCTTATCCAAGCTGATAGAAATTTAGATTTTACCAAAGTAACTGTCCCCACCACAATTATTTGGGGGGAAAAGGATAGAGTTACTCCCCTTACTGATGGCCAGATTATAAGTATCAAAATTAAAAACTCAAGACTGTATATTATCGATTCGGCCAGACATGCGCCTTATTTTACTCATCCGCAGGAGGTGAGTCGCATAATTTTGAAAACGATTAAATCATGACTATCTTTAATTCTTTAGGCTCCAATTACGATTTGCGATTTGTTTGGGAGGCTCTTTGGGCCAGGAACAAAAGTCCTGCTGCTGACAATTTAAAAGACTTATTACGTAAAAAATATACGGGCGAAGTTCATCTTGTTTATAAAGGTAGAGAGGCTTTAGAGTTGGCTCTAAAAAGATTAAATTTACCCCAAGGTTCAAGCATCGCCATAAACGGCTTTACTTGCTATGCAGTGTATAGGTCAGTTGTTGATACGGGTTATAAAATAGTCTATCTGGATATAGGAGCAAAAGGTCTTAATTTTTCTGCCGCAGAATTAACCAAAACCGTTGAAAAGAACCCGTCGATAAAAGCAGTAATCATTCAAAATACTTTGGGCTTCCCATGCAAGATAGAACCAATTGCCAAGCTGTGTAGGCAAAAAGGAATTGTCTTAATTGAAGATCTTGCCCATAGCGTTGGGGCGGTTTATGCCAACGGAAAAGAGGCAGGAAGCGTTGGTGATTTTGTGGTGTTGTCTTTTAGTCAGGACAAGATGATTGATGCAATCTCAGGCGGCGCACTTATCGTCAGAAACAAGAAGTACCAGGAGGATTTTAATGAGGAATTGCAGATAATAACATTAATCAGAGAATTGATGGATAGATTTTATCCCCTCCTTACCTGGCTCATCAGAAAAACCTATGCTATTAAGTTGGGAAAATTATTACATTACACACTTAAGAAATTTAAACTACTGTCTACGCCAATGGATGAATCTTTTTATGACTTATATAGTTTATCCAACTGGTATTGTAGCTTAGTTTTATATTCTTTTGCTAAATTAGAGAGCAATTTGAGTCATCGCAGAAGTATTGCCAAGATTTATAAAGATAATTTAGATAAAAAAATAATGCCTACTGATATCCATTTAATAAATAATTCCTCAAACCTGCGCTTCCCTATCTTTGTTGGTAAAAGAAAAGGATTAATTAGTTTTTTGGCAATGAAGGACGTTTATATTTCCGACATTTGGTATGATGCGCCTGTGGCTCCAAAAAGATATTTAAAACAAACTGATTATCAAGGGCAATGTCCAAATGCCGAGCAGACTGCCTCATCAATCGTTAATCTGCCTACACATATTAGTATTTCTGAAAGTGATGCCTTGGAAATTTCTCACCAAATAAATCAATGGCTGAAATCACAATAAAAGAGGTCAATTTCAAGCTGGAGTGGGAAGAGTTTTTAGCGGCTCATCCTGAGGCTAACTTCTTGCAATCGTGGTCCTGGGGGCAATTCCATCAAAGTTTGCATCACACCATTTTTCGGACAGGTTTTTACAAACAAAACAAGTTAATTGGATTAATGTTAGCAATTGTTGAACATGCAAAAAGAGCAAGATATCTGACGGTTCCGGGGGGACCAATCATTGATTGGGGCGACAAAGAGCTGGTTACAAGTTGGGCAGAACAAATTAAATCAATTGCCGAAGCAGCAAACTGCGTTTTTGTAAGAGTAAGACCACAACTTATATCTAATGATTTGACAAAGGCCTTATTTGGGAAATATGGATTTATAGATGCGCCAATCCATTTACACGCAGAACTTACCTCTCAGCTTGATCTAACTAAAACTGAGGAAGAGTTATTGGCCAGGATGAGAAAAACAACAAGATATGAAATCAAAAAAGCCAAGGCGCTGGAATTAAATATTAAAACCTCAGATAAAGTTGGTGATATTGAAGACTTTTACGCCCTTCAGATAGAAACTGCAGCAAGACAAGGCTTTGTACCTTTTTCCAAAGCTTATCTAGTGGAACAGTTTAGAATTTTTGCAGCCGATGGCCAAGCTTTATTGTACAGTGCCCGATTAAAAAAGGCCTTATTAGCCCAAGCGATGATCATTTTTTATCGCCAAGAAGCAGTTTACCATTACGGAGCCAGCACTCCTGAGGGAAGAACTTATCCAGGAGCATCTCTTATTCAATGGGAAGCTATAAAAGAGGCCAAACGAAAAGGAATGCGAAGATATAATTTTTGGGGCGTCGCGCCCGAAGGTGAAACTGATCATCGATTTTACGGAGTATCCGTCTTCAAAAGAGGTTTTGGAGGACAAGATGTAGCCTATCTTCACGCTCAGGATTTGGTCATAGACCCTTTTAAATATACAATCAACAAAGCTATCGAGCAGATAAGGAAAAAAGTAAGAAGGGTTTAGCGCCTTTTTTTTATTTTATAACCATCTTCGATATCTTCAATCATATACCCCTTTTCTTCTATTTTACTTCTTAACTCATCCGCTTTGGCAAAATTGTTATTTTGCCTTGCCTCTTCTCTCTCATCTGCCAATTTGATTATTTCTTCAGGAGCTGTTTCTTCTTCAACTTCAGATAGCTTCAACCCTAATACTTTGTCAAAATCAAAGACGAGATCAAGTTTGTCAGTAGAGGGGATATTGGATTTAAGAACTTCCCACATTATTGCCAGCCCTTGTGGTATTTGTAAGTCGTTGCTTGCAGCCTGCGTAAATTGCTGTCTGAAATCATCAATTTGCTTTGCTTTTTCCTGCGACAATTCAGTCCTTTGCGTTTGTCCGCGCAATGAATTTACATAATCTTTTATTTTATTGTAGGCCTCCTGCGCAGCTTTTGCCGAATCCCAAGTAAAATTCATCTCCTGACGGTAATGAATCTGTAAAAAAAGAAGTCGCAAAGCCAAGGGTTCAATTGCCTGTTTTTCCAGATCCTCAAGAGTATAAAAATTGTTTAATGACTTACTCATTTTTTGTCCGTCAACTAGTAAGAAAGCATTATGAAACCAAAAGCGGACAAACTGTTGACCTGTTGCACATTCAGATTGAGCTATCTCATTTTCGTGATGAACAGGAATATGGTCTACCCCACCGCTGTGAATATCGATAGTTTCGCCTAAATATTTCATACTCATGGCAGAACATTCTATATGCCAGCCTGGAAAACCGTCTCCCCAGGGTGAGTTCCAGTGCATGGTGTGATTTGCAAATCTGCCCACTCTCTTAAACCACAAAGCAAAATCTGCAGGCTGCTTTTTCTGAGGATCGATCTTGACCTTGGCTCTGGCTCCGTGTTTCTTTTGGTCAAGTTGCTGTCCTGAAAGTTTGCCATAATCTGGGAATTTGGAAGTGTCGAAATAAACAGCTTCCTCAGTGTTATAAGTAAACCCCTTTTCCTCTAGTTTTTGGATTAATTGGATCATGTCTTTGATATGATCCGTTGCTTTGACCAAAAAATCAGCCGGTAAGATATTTAGAGCTTTTATTGTCTGCAAGAAAAAGTCGGTATAAAAAGTAGCTACGTCCCAGACGCTTTGTCCGGTTTTTTGAGCACCTTTTTCAAGTTTGTCTTCTCCGCTGTCATCGTCTCCGGTCAAATGACCGACATCTGTGATATTCATAACGTGTTTTACTTGATAGCCAAGATAAAGCAGTGTCCTTTTTAAGACATCTACATTGATATAGGTTCTCATGTGGCCGATATGGGTATAATCGTAGACAGTCGGTCCACAAGAATAGAACGTTACAACAGGATGTGCTAAAGGTTCAAACTGCCCAGCTTTGCGAGTTAGACTATTATAAAGTTGCATTAGAACCATTTTATCATTTTTTCTTGCGTAGCCTGGAGATTTCATTGAGGATTGTTTTTAAACTGGGTTCTTTAACCATTTCTTCTGGCCACTGAGAATAATAAGCTGGAAAGGTTATTATGTGTTGCTTCTCGTATTCCCAGGTTTGGATGGCAAATTCCAGTCTATCTATTTGTTTGACGAATTGGGCTTCTTTGGTTTTCATAGCTTCAAACTCTTGAAAAAGTTTTATATATTCTTCGCCATTAATTATGGAAAAAATTTGCTTGATTGCCTGCATCTCTTTCCTTTTCTTGACAGGAAGTATGGGAAGAGCTTGTCTACCTTTATGAGTAAGAATGTCACCAATCAGGGCTTCTCCCACGTCATGGATAAGAGCCATTTTAGTGACCTTATCTTTATCAACTCCCGCTTTATCTGCCAAAACCATTGCTAGAACTGCGGTTCTGAAGGAATGTTCCGCCACACTTTCGGGTTCGGGAATATTTTGTACTACCCAACCTGTTCTTTTAACCCGCTTAAGCTTGCCGACAGTTTTGGCAAAATCGAGGATTTTCATGAGAAGCATTGTAACATTAATTTTCTGCTTGACAAGCGAAAAAATATCTTCTATACCTAGTATAGACATGAGTATATTGGTATCTGAAAGCGGAAGATTCTACCGGCATAAAAGCAGTGTGGCTGATAGAATGGCCGCTGGTAAAGACGGCACCGAATATTTGAAAAGAGGCAAAAGACGAACTGAAGTGTCTATTCCTATAAATGGAGATACTGAAGGACCTTCGGTCTTGCTTTCGCTCGAGAATTCACCAGGTAGCGAACCGATTCGCTTCCGTCACCACGGCACAATCTTCCCCAGACCATGAATCTAAGTCTTCTTTAAAAGGTCTCTACTACTTTAGCTATATCTGAGGAGTTCGTTCGTCCTGATTTTGCAAGATCTGCGATGATTGTGGAGCGTTTTTGAAGATCGTTCTTATCTCTTCCCCACTGTTTGGGAAAAGCTGCTCTTTCAAAATGGTTTTTATCTTTATGCCAACGGAAAAGCGTTTGCCCCACAGGTTTTCCGTTGACTACTTTATATACTTCATATACCTCAGCCAGGCGCCTCAGGAGAAGACCATCGCTTGTCTCAAAAACTTCAATATAAAGGACCAATTTGATTAGGCTCAACTGTTTATCACTTAGTCCATTGGCCTTTGTCATGATCCCCATCGCCTCTTGCGGGCTGCCGGCATGTAGAGAACCCTGTAAGGAATATCCTGCTGCCTGCACAAAGTCAAAGACTCGCCTGACTGGCTCGCCCCAGATATAGTCAGGTCTACCAACTGGACTAAATTCAGGCACCACCAAGTAACCGCCTGGCTTCAACTTCAATCTTGGTAGATCGTCTTCACCTTTCAAACGATGCAGAGGAACGCTTAGCGGTCGCAAGGCCAAAACAGCATTGGATAAAGTTGTTTTCCCGGCAAAGCGAGGAATAGCAACCGTCAAAAAAGAAATCCTATCAGCGACCGCAGCCCACAGCACTCCTGCAATCTTTGCATTCAGTGTTCCGTTTTGGACAAGGGTTGCAATAGTAATATCTTCTGCCATAACTAGTGTCGGGGTGCCGGGAATTGAACCCGGTGCCTCACGGTCCCGAACCGTGCATTCTACCGATGAACTACACCCCGGAATAATTCATTATATCAAGTCAGGACAACATAAGATGGTTGAAAATAGAGCTTAACTAATATATAATTATCTACTATGTCGATAAAAGAAGCATTGGAAAGACGTCCACTCTACAGACCAACAACAAGAACTGATAGAGCTTAAATGCTAAGCACTTACAGAGAAAGAAACAAAATTCAAGGAACTAAAGTATTAGAGAATGTTGGTATTCCTGGGCTTTTAGAACAATTGTTTACTGAAATATCCAGCAGTTTTCCTGATGCGCATTTCCTTAAAGATGAAGAATCTGCTGCTACAGATAGATACTTAGTAGGGCCAGAAGGAACAGTGATAACTGGGATAGGTTGGAATTATAGGGAAGAGGTTGATAAAAAAAGTTCTATTCATGATGAGCTTCGTGTTTACGGGCTACCAGTTACCCAGGCATTAGTTATTGAAGGGCGCAACGTAGAGGTATTGTCCAAAGATGTTTGGACAAGCTTTGACGGTCTCAGATTTGTGGAAGACGCCTTAGTTGAAGCTTACAAAAATCCTGGTCTTTGGGGAGAGTATCCTATTGATATTGGCTAATGCTCTACTGTTTTCCTGAAGATGGTTTGTATTCTGCGTGTTCTCGCTGGGCAACCTTTTTGGGTGAGAAGATGCTTCTTCTCTTTTTCCCACTCGGCAATGGCGTTTCCCCTAGTTGATGTTGTTGCTTTTTGGCTTCTTCTTCGCGCTTTTTCCCTTCCTCCTCCTGGATCTCTCTTTGTTGCTTTGCTTTTGTCTCTTGTTTCTTCTCGATTAGTAATTTTTGCTCTTCTTGCCTACCTAATTGAAAAAGATGCTGGCGAAGTTTTTTCATCTTTGCCTCATCTTGGTTATCATAGTTTTGCTTTAGCTTGTCCATGTCCAGAGGTGTATGATTACCATCTTTGTTTTTTTCTTGTTTAAGCTTATCCGCAGTTTTTTGTTGACCAGTTTTATCTTCCCCTGTTTGATCAAGAGTGGTTAAAGGGTTTAGGGTTTTTGCAACTTGTTTGGTTCCTTTTTTGACTGTTGACTTGCCAAGCTCGGCAAGTTGTTCAAATGTATCGGTGACAAAAGTTCCCTTTGGCATACTTTATATTCCCATCATAGCTTTGGCCCTTTCTGATAGTTTATCCATAGTCCAGGGAGGATCAAAGGTAAGCTCTATTTTTAATTCCTTGAGTTTAAGCGGCGCTAATTTTTCTCTGACTTCTTTTTCGATGAGTTCAAAAAGTGGACAACCTAAGGTGGTTAAAGTCATTTGGATATTGGCCTTTTTATCTTTATCGACTTTGACGCTGTAAACTAGTCCCAGATCAACGATTGAGATATTTAGTTCCGGATCCAGAACTTCTTGTAGTTTAGCACGAATCTGCTGTTTCAAATCTGCCATATGTAAATTATACTATCAACTGCAAGTTGCAAGATAGGCAATTTTACTGCTTTATACTTACCACCTGATACTTTATACTATTGATTATGAATAAATATAGACTGCGTTTTGTTCCCCTTGGTGGAGTGGTTGGGGTGACTAAAAACATGTATGTTTATGAACTTTATCAGGAAGGTCAACTGAAAGATATTTTGATTGTTGATTGTGGGATAGGTTTTCCCAACGATGAATCTCTAGGTGTCGATTTTGTCATTCCTGACATCTCTTACCTTAAAGATAAAAAAGATAAAATCAGAGCTATCATCTTAAGTCACGGGCATGAAGATCATACTTCAGCTTTGCCCTATCATTATCAAGCTCTGGGTTCGCCGCCTGTTTTTACTGGAAGATTAACCGCCTCCTTTGTGACTAACAAGTTTAAAGAAACAGCCCAAAAAGTCAATATCAGCCAAATAGACTATAACAAAGAATATGTTTTTGGAGATTTTAGAGTTCACTTTATCAACATAACTCATTCAATTCCTGATACCTTGCACATGGTCATCAAAACACCTATTGGCAATATCTATCACGGAACAGATTTTAAACTGGATCTGACTCCTCCTTATGGGAAGTTTCCTGATTTTTACAAGATTACTAAATTTAGCCAAGAAGGGATACTTTGCCTGCTCTCGGATTGCCTAGGAGCGGAAACGCCTGGCTTGACTCTTTCTGAAAAAGTAGTTGGCAAAACTTTTGACGAAGAGATGAGAAGTACTAAGGGTAAATTCATAATGACAACCTTTTCTTCAAATATTTCCAGGATTAGACAGTGCCTGGAGTCGGCTTTAAAGTTTAATAGAAAGCTAGTTTTTATGGGTAGATCAATGCGCGATAATACCCAGCTTGCTGCAGAATTAGGCTATCTCCCCCTGAAAAAAGAAATTTTAGCTAAAGAAGAGCAAGTTATGAGGATGCCTCCCAATAAAATCTGTCTGATTGTCGCAGGATCCCAAGGACAATATAACTCGGCGCTGGCCAAAATGGCAGACAATCAAAATCCCAATATCAAAATTAAACCAGGCGATAAGGTTGTTTTTTCCTCTGACCCAATTCCCGGTAATGAAAATGAAGTTTATGCCCTAATTGAAGAGTTAACTTTGTTGGGAGCTGATGTTATCTACCCTGATATTCAAGATCAGCTGCACGCTTCTGGACATGGCAATCAAGAGGATTTAAAATTTCTAATGCGCCTGGTTAACGCCAAATATCTTATTCCAATTGGAGGTACAGTCAGACATCAGCGTCAGTATTTAAGATTAGCTCAAGATCTAGATTACCCAAGAGAAAATATTTTTCTGCTTAATGAAGGAGAGACGGTCTGGTTTGACAGAAACCAGCTTAAGCGGGGCGAAGAGATTGATACTGAAAAGATCTATGTTGATGCCTATGGTATAGGCGATGTGGGCAATGTAGTACTTCGAGACAGAAGAACAATTGCCTCAGAAGGTATTGCTGTTGTGGTGCTGACTCTTAATAAAAGTGGACAGATGGTTTCTCCACCAAGATTTATCTCCAAAGGCTTTATTTATGAAGCAAAAGAAGAAAGCATGATGAAAGAAGCTGGAGCAATTATTGCCAAATGGTTAAAACCAAGACCCGGTAAAGTAATCAATCCAAGCAATATAAAAAGAGAGGTAGCTAAAGAATTGGAAAAGTTCTTTTTGGAACAAAGAGGTAGAAAACCCCTGATAATTGTAGATATAATAGAGGTTTAAAATGGCTGGACTTCCTTCAAATTTAAAACAAATCGCAAATTTCCTGCAAAGGTTGCCTGGAATTGGTGAAAAAACAGCCAATAGGTTAGCTTTCTATTTTCTGAGGCTTCCAGAAGAGGACCTGCGGGTGTTTGCAGAAAGCATCACTAATCTAAAAACCAAAACCAAAATGTGTTCCGTCTGTTTAAATCTAACAGAAAATGAAGTTTGTGAAATTTGCGACAAACCAGATAGAGATAAAAAGACGATAGTTGTATTAGAGGATGTTTTGGATCTTCTGTCTTTTGAAACAGGCAACATTTATCAAGGTGTTTATCATGTACTGCATGGTAAGATAGACCCTCTCAACAACGTAGGGCCTGATGACATTTATATTGATAAATTAGTAAACAGAGTCAGTGGCTTAAATGTCAAAGAAATAATTTTAGCTACTAATTTAGACACTGAGGGTGAAGCCACAGCAATGTATATAAAAAATAAATTAATTGATTTGCAAAAGAAAAAAGGAAAAAAGTTTAAAATTACAAGATTAGCATACGGTTTACCAATAGGTGCCAATTTGGAATACGCTGATTACATGACGCTCAAAAAATCAATTGAAGGCAGAAGCGACTTTTAAAGGTAAGGCTCAAGTGCGGCTGCAATAACTGGGGCGACAGAAATCTCTTTCATCTTCGGAAATCTATGATAATCCTTAAGAGGAGTAGTATTAGTAGTAAATAATTTTTCGATTTCAGACTGGCGTAATTTACTGGGTGCTTGTGAGGAAAAATCATGATGAACAACTGCTGCAAGAATTCTTTTTGCTCCCTCATCCAGACAAAGGTGAGCGGCATTTAGTAAAGTACCGCCTGAGGTGACAATATCATCAACCAAAATAACCACTTTGCCTTTAACATCACCATATAAGTCCAACGCCGAACTTTGATGAATATGATCAAGGTCTCTTTTTTTTTCAGCAACAACAAGGCGAAAATCTTTTTTATTGAATAAATGTTCACCAAATAATCTAGCCTTTTCTACTCCACCCTGGTCAGGCGAAACGACAGCCACTTTTCCAAAAGGGATTTTCTGCTTTTTAAGATAATCCTTGATTTCTTTGGCAAGTGTGGGCATAGCAGAGAGGTTCTTGAAAGGGACGGAAAAAACACCTTGGGTTGCTTCATCATGAAGGTCAAAAGCAGCAATTTCATCAAACCCGGCTGACTCCAACAGTTTAATGACCACGTGAGCTGAGACTGCCTCTCCTTCTCGGTGCTGGATATTTTGCCTCGCGTAGCCAAAGTAAGGGATAATAGCAATAACTTTTTTCGCCTCTGCTCTTTTTAGAGCGTCACAGAAAAAGATAAGCTCCATGATTCGGGGATCAGTTGGATTGGAAGTTGGTTGAATTACGATACAGGTTTGATCTTTGACTTGTTCCAAAATTCTCACTCTCACCTCTGAATCCTCAAAGCGTACTACCTCAGATTGTGATAGTGGAATATCTAATATTTTCGCTACCTGTAAGCTAAGTTTTATATTGGCAGTTCCAGAAAAAAGTTTAAGCACTTTTATTCATTGGATAATTCTAATAGTTTTCTGGCAGCGTGCTCTTGGGTTTTTTTTACTGCTTCGTTTATTGCCTCAGCAATTCTATTTTCTGCTACTCCATCGACACTTATTTCCTTAATTTGCTGATCTCCCCTCATTACAATTCTTACTCCATTGCTTTCAATTACAACTTCCTCCTGTTGCAAAGCTTTTTGGACCTGCTGTAATTTGTGAAGATCACCAAGACCTTTTAGTGGGTTGAACATAAATAAATTAACTTTTTAACTTCCTACTATTATAAAAGTCCACGATCGCAATCTCAAGTGGAAGTGATTCTGAGGGAGAAATTTTCAGATTATTGTAAGCTTCATTTAAAAGCTTTATAAGAGAGGCAATCTCGCTTAAAGAAAAATGGAGCTCCAAAACCTCCTCTTCCACCGCAATTGAATTTTTTACCAGAAGTTGCTTTCTTAGTTCGTCCATCAGCTCTTCAATTAGGTGTTTAAAATTTCCTCCTGCGCTGGAAAATTCTTCTATCCAAGAGAGAGCGTCTTTAAGATTTTTGTTTTGAATTTCTTTAAGGAGATTTTCTTTGCTTAAAATGCCAAGCCATTTCTCCCCCTCCGGCAAAGATAACTTGTTTTGGATAGTTAATTCTTCAAGAATTTTTGTGGCATCACGAAATGAGTTTTCTGAATGTGAAGCTATCAGTTGCAAGAGCTGCTTATCAACAGCAATTTTTTCCTCCTTGGTAATTCTTAACAACATATGGATAATATCTGATTTTTTAGCTCTGCCGAAATTGACCAAAAAGCAGCGCGAGACAATAGTTTTAGGTAATTTTTCCAAATTGGTGGTAGCAAGAATAAAAATTACTTGAGCTGGAGGCTCTTCTAGAGTTTTAAGTAAGGCATTAAATGCATCTGCAGTAATCATATGAGCTTCATCGATAATAAAAACTCTGTATCTATTATTCATTGGTAAGAAAGAAGTTTCCTTGATCAAATTTCTAATCTCATCTATTCCCCTATTGGATGCTGCATCCATCTCGATCACATCTACTGAGGAGGATTCATCGATACTGGTACAGTTGGCACATTTGTTGCAAGGTTCTACCGAGGGATTTTTATCAGCAAATTTATTACTCAAACAATTTATGGATTTGGCAAAGACTCTGGCTGTAGAGGTTTTTCCTGTTCCTTTTTGCCCCGCAAAAAGCAGAGCATGGGGTAGATGTTTAGAATTAAGTATTTTACCAACTTCTTCTTTTACTTTAGAATTATCTATCTCATCAATTGTTTTAGGCCGATATGTTAGATAAAACACAAAAAGTATTAATTTTTAAATTCATTATTTAATATATTCTCAATTCCATGACGAATTAGAGAGAGAATCATTTCATTGACTTTTTTGCCTCTCTCTGCCGCTAAAAGTACAGCTTGAGGATAACAAATAAATATTTCGCCGAGTAATTTTTTGTCTTCTGATTGCTCATCATAGCGAAAAGATAAAACAGGCAGAGCTAAATCTTCTTGCTTATACTTTGTACTGAGCATTTTCATCTTATTTCTACCGATAAAGATGATATTTATCAAATGCATTTTTCCAATTCCACGATTAAGAAGAATATCAGTGGCTGCCTGCTTAATAAATTTGCGACTTATTTTATAACGTGACGAAGAGATGATCTGAATCATATTTATCTAGTTTTTTTTTGGGTTCTTTCCTTTTCCTTTTCTTTTCTAACAAGAGAGGGTTTTTTATAATAAAGACGCTTTCTAACCTCATCTACAACATTCTCTTCAACAAAAATCTTACTAAATTTTCTAAACATTGTATCTTTAGTTTCTCCCTTTTTTTTGGTCACAACTACCATAATCAGAACCTCCCTTCGGTTAATGAAGCAATATGTACTATTGTATTAAATGCTTTTGATTATTTCAATCACCTTTTGTAGGGATAAAAAAGATGAAACTACGCTTGGATTTTTTGAGGAGCCATTGATCAAGATATTAGTACTAATATGCAGGAACCAAGTAGCTTTGGGATCAGCTTGTTTGAGTTTTTCATAAAGAGGCGTCAAATCTAGTTCTATCTTTGGTAAAGTTTTTATGCGAACAAATCGTCTTTCAGGATCTTTTCTAACGACCAGGTTATAACCCATTTTCATTGCCAGCTTCATACTTTCCTCGTTGCCTGTTTCTAAAGCAAGTGATTTTCCCCATTTAGATTGAAAAATATAACCTTTCTTGATTTCTTCCTCTGCTTTTACTTTATTTTTCATCACGTTTAATGCAGCATCCAAAAGAAGAAGAGCAGTTGTACAGCGATCATTATCCTCAGGTTGCACCCCTTTTAATCCTTCTATTAATTGATAGATTTCAAAATCATAGATATCTGAGATTGGGTCAGGAAAAAAAGCCTCAGCGAAATTATCAATTGCAGTTATAAAATCGACAATTCTGGTAAGAGCTTCTTTATCTTTGTCCTTAATGTACTCGTTGGCGATTAAATGATTAAAAACTCTTTTGGTTGCCGACATTTGACGATCCAATATCTGATGATGATCAAATTGACCCAACCCGGTATCTACATGAATAATATCTGGACTAGCATCAGGTGGTTGATTGTTTAAAGTTGTTCCTGCAGGTACAAAAGCAAGTTGTGCACTGCTCCAGCCAGGCATAAATCTTTTTATCAGCCAAATACTACCAACAGCATCCAGATCTACAGACATGTGAGCAACTATAGTTTTCATTGAACGTGGGCGTTAAGCCTATTAAGTAATTGGGCAAAAGTTAAAAATTCTGTTTTATTTTCAGACCTTTTTTTATATTCGATTTTATCGGCGGTTTTGGCTGAAATAACAAGCCTATGGGGTATACCGATAAGATCTGCATCGGCTAACTTTTCTCCCACTGAGGCGGTTTCGCGATCATCACAGAGAACCTCAATCTTATTTTGTTCAAGTTTTTTGTACAGCTCTTCTGCCTGTTTTTTGTTCGCTGCTTGGTTTAGATTTAATCCTACAAGATGAACCACAAACGGAGCTACGTTGGCTGGCCAAAGAATACCCTTTTCATCATGATAAAGTTCGACCAAAGTTCCAATCATTCTGGTAATGCCTATTCCATAACTTGCAAGGTGCGCTAATTGGGCTCTCCCCTTTTCGTCTGTAAAGGAAATATTCATTTTTTGACTATATGAAGTGCCAAAACGGAAAATATTCCCCACTTCAATAGCTTTAGCACTTTTAATTTTAGCTTTACATTTTAGGCATTGTTCACCTTCTTTGACTTTGGCAATTTCTGCATTTTGGGCAAAATCGCACTGCTTGCAGTAGAAAATTGTATCTTCACCCGCCCCACACAAAACCTGGAACTCATGAGTGAGATTGTCTGTAAATACTCCGCCAGCCGCCTCGACTATTTTTGCCTCAACGTGTAATCTTTTAAAAATTGCCTTATAAGTCTCACTAACTTTCCAATAATATTTATCAAGATCTTCTGCTGAAGTGTGTAAACTATACAAATCCTTCATTAAAAATTCGCGGCAGCGCAATAGCCCTGATTTTGCCCGAGGTTCATTTCTAAATTTAGTTGAAAAATGATATATTTTTATAGGAAAATCTTTGTAGCTTACGGTGTGTTTTCGTACCAGATCTAACACGATTTCTTCATGAGTGAATGAAAGCGCATAATCTTTATCATCTTTGCTAAATTGATACATTACTTCTTTTGCACTGTCCCAGCGGCCCGTCTCGTTCCAAATATTTTTAGGATGAAGAAGAGGCATAAGTAGTTCCTGAGCGCCAGTTTTATTTATTTCCTCTCGTACAATCTGCTCGATTTTGGCTTTTACCAAGTAGCCAAGAGGAAGAAGCGTATAGGAACCGGCCATTAATTTATCAATAAATCCTCCTTTGATAAGCAACCGAGCGTTAATTGAAACTTCGTCTTTGGGATCAGTTTTAATAGTTTTGCCAAAAAGTTTAGAGTAAAGCATGCACAAATAGTATAGCAGAAGTAAGATTTATTTTTTGGTGTGGAGTTTGGTCAGCACTAAGCTCAGAGTTTCCGTCGGGCCTGATTTATAAGTATCTATTACCACATTATAATATTTTGGATCCCAAAAGTCAGAATCTCCATAAAGTTTTTTCCACTTAGCAATATTTTCTTCTTCTCTTTGTTTGATAAAATGCCTTGCCTGCTCTACTGAAATCTTATCTCTATTAACAACGCGATCGACTCTTACCCCATCATCGCTGCAAACAAGCAGAACTTTTAAGACGTCTGGAATATCTTTTGCTACAAAACCAGCTAACCAGGCCTCATAAATCAGATTTTTCTCCTTAGTAAGTTTGTCTATGGCTGTTTGTTCCATATTTTTTTCCCATTCATCTGGTCTATTAAGCGCGCCTACTTGATTTTCGTTTCTACCGTGTTGACGATCCCACTCTCTTTGCAGCTGGCCAGTGTTAACATATTTCCAGCCTAATGTTTGCTGCAGACTTATTGCCAAGGTGGAAGTCCCAACGGCAACTTTTCCCGAAACTGTAATATTTCTGTAGTCACTTTTTGCAATGTTCATAAATCAACGTACAAGCTTAATAATATCATTAATTGATACGACTATAGCCAAAGACACCAGCAGAAAAAAACCTAAAAGATTAAAATATTTGGCAAAAGTCTGATTTACTCTTTGGCCTGAACCCCATTCGTAAAGAATTAGGGCTAATTTGCCCCCGTCCAACGGTGGCAAAGGCAAAATATTGATAATTCCTATCGACAGACTCAATAAAGCAATAAGATTCATGATATTTGTGACAAGTTTTTGCCCAGAATGTTTTACGGTATCGCTAACCACAGAAAAAATACCAATTGGCCCAGAGGTTGTTTCAGACAAAGGAGCGATATTTTTTTGCTTAAATGAGGCCGAAACAAGATAACCGGTAGTAGAAAAAGTGTAGTCAATGACATTGTAAGCATGTAAAAAGCCAACCAACAGTTTGTCTTGCCCATTTTGATAATTAATAATTGTGACATCTGCCAGCTCCACACCAATAACAGCTCTTTTCAGTTGTTTATTAAAAGCTGGAACAACTTCTACTATTTTATGTTGTCCATTTTGGACGTTTTCCAATTCTAAGTACAAGGGTTGATCTTGAGCAGAAGAAGTTATAGCAATAAGCTGTTTGGCTTTTAAAATTTTCTCACGACTTCCCCGTTGGGAGGATAAACTAGCAGACAAAAAAACATCTCCATATTTTATTCCAGCCTTGGCTGCTGGCGAATTACTTAGTACATTTCCTGCCAGAACTCTGCCTTCTTGTTGACCAAATTTAAAATGATAATTATTTACAACTGGGATAGGATCAGATCTAAAATTATTTGCAGACAGAAGAAGATAATAAATAAAAATACCAAGGATGATATTCATCAAAATACCTGCAAAAACAATCAAAGCTTTTTGGGAAGGTTTTTTATAAATAAAGGCTCTATTTTTTTCTGAAATATTTTTTTCCTCATCGTACTCTTCTCCGTAAACTTTTACAAAACCGCCAAGAGGAATTAGATTAAAACTGTAGGTTGTCTCTCCTTTTTTGATCCCAAACAAGCGGGGAGGAAATCCAAAACCAAATTCCTCAACCAGAACTTTATTTTTTTTAGCGATTATAAAATGACCAAACTCATGGATTAAAATTATAAGAGCCAAAATGATTATGAAAGCTAAGATAGACATTGCTATTGTTGATTACTAAATGACTAGACTGCCATTATTTCTTTTTCTTTAATTTCTTTTACTTTTTGGATCTCCTCCATTATTTGGTGAGTTATATTATCAATCTCCTTCTCAATTCTAAATTTAGTATCCTCAGTTATAATCTTTTTTTCATAATCAGATTTGATTCTTCTTCGCACCTCGTCACGCTGATTTCTGACTATATTTTTTCTCTCTTCAATTTTGGAATGAACCAGCTTTATAAATTTTTCTCTCTGCTCTTGAGATAAAGGTGGAATTTTGATCACTATTTTTGTTGCTTGCGTTTGCGGGGAAAAGCCCAGTGAAGATTTTAGGACAGCTTTCTCGATATCTGCAATTGTTGATACATCAAATGGTATTACCACTAAAGCGGTAGAGCCTTCGGTCATGATAGTGGCCAATTCCATTAATTTTAATTTGGTTTGGCCTGCGTATGTTTCAACTATCAAGTTTTCAATCAGCGCTGGAGTAGCTCTTCCAGTGCGAACTATTTTTATATCGTCTTTTAAGACTTGGAGTGTTTTTTGTAGATTTTGTCGAAAATTATTAAGTAGAGAATCCATGAGTTTATTTTAAGACTTTCCTAATTGCCAGTAAAGTAGTCTTGAGATTTTTATATTTTCTCCAAATTTTAGCACGGCTTCTTTCAGAAGATCTTTAATCTTCTTACCGGGTTCTCTTATATAATCTTGCTCTAATAGCTCCTCTACATTTTTAGGCCTTAAAGAAGCAACTTGCATTGCAATTTCATTACCCAATTTAGTAAATTCCTCATTCCCTGAGACAAAATCGGTCTCGCATTGTATTTCTACTAAAGCAGAAACTTGTTTGTTAAAATGTGTATAGTTGAAAATTCCTCCTTGCACTGTTGGCCTTGTCGACTTTTCCTCTATTTTTTCAGCTCCAAGGTCTTGCAACTTCTTCTTTGCGGCGGCAATATCGTTATTGGTTGCTTCCAGAGCTTTTTTACACAGCGCGTAAGATAGGCCAGTCTCTTCTCTGAGCTGTTTGAGTTTTTTAATATCTACCATAGAATAAATTATTTATTTCTTCCTCTGACGTAAGCTTGTATAAGTTCATTGATCAGATAGTAGACTGAAGAAGGAGAATCGTCATTAGCTACAATTGGATAATCCACTTGTTCTGGATTGACATTAGTATCAACTACAGCCACAATTGGAATCTGCATTTTTTGGGCTTCCACTACAGCGTTTTTTTCTTTTTTGGTATCTATAATAAGTAATAAATCAGGTTTTTTTTCTAATTCAATAAGTCCTCCATAAAATTTTTCCAATTGTGAGATTTGTTTATTTAGTTTAACTTTTTCGTGTTTGATAAGTTTATCCCATGCACCCTCTTCTCGGTCTTTTTTCAATTCCTTGAGTTTTTTTACATTTTTAATAATGGTTTCGAAATTGGTTAGAAGTCCTGGCAACCACTTTGAGGTAATAAAAGTAATTTTATGTTCTCTGCAAAGCTCAAGCACCAGAGGTGCGGCTACTCTTTTTGTTGCTACAACCAGTAAAATTTTATTTTCTTTGGCAGAAGTACTTAAGAAAGTCTTAGCTTGAGCAATTTGTTTGACAGTTTGAGTCAAATCTATTATAGAAACACCACTTTCTATACGATAAACGAATTTTTTTGCCTTTGGATGGAGGCGATTTTTTTTATGTCCCAAATGTAGTCCTGCTTCAAAAAGCGGCTTGATATCGTTGAGGCCGGTAGTACCTTTATCCATTTGTTAATTTTATCAGCGAGAAGCTAAATTAGCAAGATACCAATTGCTCCTACAATTCAAGCTGTTTGAGGAAGTTGCGGAAGCTGCCGTTAATCTCAGGATGCTGCAGCGCAAGCTCAACCACGGTTTTTAGATATTCTAGCTTATTTCCAGTATCGTAATATTTACCATTTTTAATTTCCAGAGCGTAAACGGGTTTATTTTGAGCAAGCAGATCCACAGCTTCAGGTAGATAATACTCTCCTCCTTTTCCCGGTTTCTGCGAATCTAAAATTGGAAAAATGTCAGGTGTTAGTAGCCAGCCAGAAACAATAGCAAGGTTAGATGGAGCCTTCTCAGGGCCGGGTTTCTCCATTAGGCGCTTAACCTTCCAAATACCATTACCTATATTTTCACCATCAACATAAGCATATTTGGTTGTATCGTCCTTATTATCAGTGATAATCCCACATAAGATTGGTGCTTGATATTTTTCATATGCCTCCATCATCTGGATAGTTCTTGAAGGTTGAGCCACAACAAAATCATCACCCCACAGTACCAAAAAAGGCTCATTTTCAACAAGGTGGCGAGCGCTTTTTATGGGTGTAGCGTTGCCATAGGGTCCTTTCTGGCGCACGTAAATGAAGTTTGCCATGGCTGATATTTTTTTTACTTCTTCTATTAATGCACTTTTGTTTCCCTGCATTAGATTTTTTATAAGGTCTTCATCGGGAGCATCGAAATGGTCCTCGATAGCTCTTTTATTGGAGCCTGTAACAATAATGACATCTTCAATACCAGCTGCAGCTGCCTCTTCAACTACATACTGAATAACTGGTTTATCCACAATCGGCAGCATTTCTTTTGGCATTGCCTTCGTTTGAGGAAGAAATCTAGTACCAAAGCCAGCCGCAGGAATGACTACCTTGGAAATTTTCATGTTAATTAAATTGTACAGTAAGTTTTTGGGAGATGGGAATAGAATTATCTATCGTTGCAGAAAGCTCTGCCTTACCGGGTACAGAAGAGGTCAAAGCAAAGCTGGTTTGTCCATTTTTATCGGAAGTATTAGACAAAACTTTTATGTTACCTAAAGTTGTACTTACGGTTACGAGTTTGTTAGGTATGAATTTGTTATTTGTAGATCGGACAAAAACATTGATATTTACTTGTGCTTGATTATCGGCTTTGCTTGTTAAAGGCCACACAAACATAAGGGAGTTGGTACTGGAAGGTGTAATATCTTCTTTGGCGGTTGTAAGCTGAGTTAATGTTCTTCCAAAAAGGATAGCAGCCATGAGTACGAAGAAGGCTATAAAAAACAGAGAAACCAACCCGACCAGCTTCTTATCCATATATGCTATATTAATTACTATTATAGATTCAGATTACTCTATTGTCAAATCAAAGCTCTACTTTTTGCCCTTCCTTAAGCTCTCCTTGTAATATTCCTTTAGATACTCTGTCTTCAATCTGCTCAAGAATAGTTCTTTCAAGATTACGTGCTCCAAATTCAGGATGATAGCCTTTTTGGACCAGGCCAGTAAGCGTCTGATCAGAAACAGTAAGGTAAATTTTTTGATTTTTGAGATAGTTTTCCGCCAATTTATTGATAATTCTTCTTGCGATCCCCAATAATCCATTTTGATCAAGAGGTTTATAAGCAATCACTCCATCAAATCTATTCAAAAACTCTGGTGAAAAAAAATTGTGGTTGACCAGGTAAGAAATCAGATCGACATTTTGATTATAACTGCGCTCTTTGAGTTGCTTAAAAATTAAGTCAGAGCCGGCATTAGAGGTAGCTATTATGATAAGATTTTTACAATCAACACGTTTGCCGATACTATCGGTAAAATAACCTTCATCAAGAATTGTCAAAAAAATATTAAGCAAATCAGGATGGGCCTTTTCAATCTCATCCAGCAGAAGCACACTGTATGGGTTATTTCTAATTGCTTGAGTAAGTTGACCTGGTTGTTGATTATCTTGAAAGCCAATAAGATTAGGAATATCGTTTTTTGATTGATAAAGAGACATATCAAATCTCAGCAAGTGCTTTTGATCGTGAAAAAAGATTTGCGCCAGAATTTTGGCTGTTTCTGTTTTCCCTACTCCTGTTGGCCCAAAAAATAAAAAAGAGGCGAGGGGTTTTTTTCTTTTCCCAAGCTGCAAAAACGAGCGGCGTAGCGCTGCAGCAAGCTCTTTGGTTGCCTCAGGCTGACCTAAAATATTAGTTGACAAAATTGTTTCAAAATCAACAAGCGTTTTCTTTGTAGACGAGTCTAAACTGACAGGAGCGTGCGTGGTCTGTGCGGTAATTTGATCTATATCTTGTGGAGTTATAATTTTTTTATTGCCCTGAACAACATAAGCACAAGTACTATCAAGAAGCTCTATAGCCTTTTCAGGAAAAGGAATATTAGTGATATAAAACTCACTTTTATCAATAGTTTCTAAGGCAGTTTCGTAAGGAATGATTAGTTGATATTTATTTTCATAACTTGGGATTAAATTTAAAATAATCTCCAAAGCTTTCTCTTGTGAAACTTCATTAATATCAATTCTTGTAAAAAGCTGAGTTGTTGCTTCATTGCTATAAATAAATTTCTCATAAGAAAAAGGAGTAGAAGTAGCAATAAATTGCAAGGTTGTCTCTTTAGCAAATTTGGCAATTGGAATAGATAAATTTACTCTATCGCCGCCTGTGGATATATACTTATCAAGCTGATCTATAACCAGAATAATATTTTTGGCTTCACTGGCCTCTGAGAAAAGACTCTCTAATGACTCTTCTCTTTGTTTTTGATCAGTATATTCAGCAAGTATTGCTTCAAGATTAAGCTTGAGAACGCGCTTATAATTTAAAATTGAGTTACTCTGGCCTTCATAGATTTTTTTAGCCAAAAAATCAATAACTGTCTGCTTTCCTGCGCCTTCTTCTCCCACCAAAATAACATTCGCTTCACCGTTTTTTGATAGAGTTTGCTCTATTTCAATTATTTCTTCACTTCTGCCTACTGCATTTTTTATTTTTTGTTGATACTCACCTGAGGTCAGCTCCTGAGTATATTTATCCAGGGTAGGAGTATATCCAGCAGCCCAATCTGTGGCTAAGGGGGGAGTTGAAAAAAGCGATTCTAATTTCCACCACGGCTTTTTTTTAATTGTCTGAAGATAAATAGCATTAAACCAATCTTCAGCCTTTTTAGTATTTTCTTGTTTAATAACATGTTTAGATATAAAAGTGCTTTTTAAATGATCTCTTTTTTCCTCTTCAGGTTTTTGTAAAGTTTTAAGTAAATAAATAAGTGGACTAAAAAAAACAAAAATAATAATCAAAAAAGGCAATATCAAAATGTATAGTGCCTCTACAAAAAGAAAAAATAAAATAATTGATAATCTCATACAAAAACCAATAAACCTTGATATTAAATTAAAACTAAAGCGACTAAACCACTCTTGAAAAGAGAAGCCAGGAACTGTTTTTTTTTCTACTAAATTTTTCCAAGGTTTAAAAAGTGTTTTAAACAAAGAAGGAATAGAAAAAAAATACGGTAGAAATAAAAAAATATTAAATAATCCTTCAAAAAAATTGGCAAATAGTTCCGACATAATTTCATTATACAGGTAAATTTTATAAAAAATGCAAGTTCAATTTAGCCTGTTGTAATAGCATAAATAAAGCACAAATTAATTTGCATCTTGACAAATATTAACTATTGTTTATCATGAATGTAAATATTATTTTTGCATGAAAAATACTGATTTAGAACCTCCTGGCTTTTTTTCATTACCACAACTCATACCCAATACCTCTGAGAATAGGTATTTCTACAAAAATGGTCTGTCAAAATTAATACCGAGATTAAAATTAAAAGTTCATTCGGAAATTGAGGATTGTTTTTATCTTTGGGATATTTTTTCCCCTAAACAATCACTTTTTGACCTTTGGGATTTCCGCTATTCTTGGTATGAAGGTTATAAATATAAACCTTTATTTTATACTATTTATGAAAATAAAAAACCACTGGCAGTTTTGCCATTGTGGTTTAATTTGACCAAAAAAAGATACGAATGGTTTGGTAGCAACTGGATGGAAGATAATACTTTTTTCGTAAGAGATGATCATCTGATTGACCTTCTTTATGCTGTTATGCCAGCGCCAATTCACATAAATGCAATCATCAGTAAAAATTATTTGAAAAATAAATTAATCTTTTCGCAGCTAAAGCAGGACGAACCAAAAAATGTAAAAAACATCTCCCAAATGCACTCACTTGCTGATTTGTTTGCTACTTTGCATAAGAAGAGCAGATATCATTTAAAAGCGGATTACTCCAAAATCAAAGCTTTTAATCCTAGAGTCAACTTAGTTTATTCCAATGATTTATCTTATTTTGCCAAGCTTTATAAGATGAATACTCAACGTTTTGCCCAAAATTCAGAAGATGAGAGCGATTTGTTTGAAAACAAGAGGAAAAACACTTTTATCAACTTTATAAGAAATTCTGGGATATATAAAACGAAATTTGTAGAAGTTTATATCCAAAATTACTTGGCTGCCATAGACTTGATTATAGAATACAACAACTTCTATTATGCTATAAGAGGTGGTAATGATATCAATAGATTTAAAGGTATCGGTAATTTTATGGTTTATGTTGAATTCGAAGACGCGATAAACAACAATTTTTCAATTCTTGATTGTCTGCAAGATGACAATGGCTGGAAACATCGTTTCTTTGATAGGCAACCTCTCTACCTCTTCGAAAAATAAAATTTACTTTTTATCTAATTTCGAATCGGTAAATAATTCAATGTTTTTTATTTCAGTAATTACTTTTGCGGGCACTTCATTGAGCTTAAACCTGTGGGAAAAAACTTTTCCTAATACATGTTTTTTTTCTTCACCAGCGACATAACAAAGTGCAAAATTTATCTGCTGTTTTATAAAAGTTATTGTTGTAGTAACGCGCAGCGGGTAGGGGTTTTTATTTTTTGCATCATAACAGCTGACCCAAGCCTCACCTTCAAACAAGTGCTTAAATAATAAAAGATCATCAGGATAAGGCATTATCCCGGCGCAATGCCCATCAGGTCCAATACCCAAAGTAGCAATGATTACTCCATTGTTGTTTGTTCTTCTCCAGTTTTTAAGGCTGCGTTCAAAGCGTTTTGTTAATTCTTCTATTTTTTCATTATTTTTTACCCTAGTATCGATAAAACTGCAGCCAGCTTTTTTGCTATCTTGATAGAAGCAAGTTGTTGTAAGTTGAGCAAAATTATTTATGGTTGGATCGTTAGAAAATCTTTCATCCAAGACAGTAATTGTTGTTTTTTCATTAAAATTATTAATATTGATATAATCTAACATTTTGAACGCAGAACCTCCAGAAGTCATAAAAAGAATAGGTCGGTTATGGAATTTTTCAAATAGAAAGTTTAATTTAGTTGTAGTTTCTAAAAGTAGATCCGAAGTTTTGAAATATTTAATCTTCATTGGTGGGCGCTGAGGGACTCGAACCCCCAACCCCTTCGATGTAAACGAAGTGCTCTAGCCATTGAGCTAAGCGCCCACGTTCATGTAAACTGAACGTGGTGGGCGCGGATAGAATCGAACTATCGCTCTCTTCTTTATCAGAGAAGTGTTTTACCATTAAACTACGCGCCCTTTTATGGTAAAAGTCAATTATACCACCACCAGAGGTGGTGGCATGCACTACAGCCTGAAAGGCAAATTAATAATAAATTCTAGCCTAATTGTTCACGTTGTTGTTGCC
>Ga0209515_10000405_pt1 | contig 80738 bp, 36 predicted proteins | sample Subgroupgradi54m_FD_187454 | JGI IMG/M metagenome (GOLD analysis project Ga0209515, IMG submission 187454) | Subsurface groundwater microbial communities from S. Glens Falls, New York, USA - GMW60B uncontaminated upgradient, 5.4 m (SPAdes)... ...
GTCTCCTGCATACCTTGCAGTTCCAAGATAAAAACCCACTGGCCTTTCTCAAAAAGGCTTATCTCGAACACCGCCAAGGCAATCCTCTTCCTATCCTCGAAATCGCTTCAATCGGCTAAACAATTACAAAAGCCGAGCATGATCTTGCTAGTCTTATTTTATATATTTAATAAAGATATGTTTTTTCGATATTATTTATTTTCATAACTATAGTAAAATAAATAAGTTACAGTGATTATAAAATTTTAGAAAATTGTTGATAAATAGACATTTTTAGAGTATATTTTAACAAATCTCCAGCCTATGAATTTCTATAACAGTATAGTTAAAAAAGGGATAGCCGCAGGGCTCCTGTTTTTCTTTTGCACCCAAAATGTGCTGGGCAATGTCCCGCCTTCCGCGCTTTCCATACCCGCCCGTTTCCAGCCGCTGATTTCCGGCAACGCGCTCATCAATGTCCCGGGAGAAGTAGGGAGCATTTTACAAAACACAGCCGGGAGCGAGCCCTTGATCATTCATATTCAGGACGCCCATGCAGTTGCGGACGCGCAGGCGCATATCAAGGCGATTCTCCGCGAATTGACCGAAAAGCACGGTGTCCGCCTGATTGGTTTGGAGGGTGCGCAAGACACCATCCTGCCCAAGCGGTTCCGGTTTTTTGCTGACAAAGAGGTCAACAACGCCGTCACCGATGCCCTGATGAAGCAAGGGGAGTTAACCGGCGCCGAGTGTTTTGCGATTGAGAATGAGAATCCTGCGATCGAGTGGCTCGGTCTTGAGGATAAAAATTTTTACCGCCAGGACCTTGCGCTTTTTCAGGCCGTGCTCAAACAGTGGGATTCTGCGGCCAAGTCTTTTTTTGAGAGTCTTAAAAATCAGGCCGAAAAACGCAAAGCCCGGGTATTTTCCAAACCGCTCGCAAGTTTTGATGCCAAGAAGCAGGCCTTTGACGCCCGCAAAATTACCCTCTCGCATTACGCGCTTTATCTTGAAAAGAAAGCGGCCAAAATTTTCAAACTGAATCTTGCCGATGCCCGCAACCAGCGTGAATTTCCCAACCTTATCCGTCTCACCAAGCTGCGCGGCCTTGAAAAGGGGCTTGAACAAAACCAGTCTCAAATCCAGAAAGAAAAAAAGGAACTCGTTTCCCGCCTTAAAAAAGCCGTAGCAGGCGGCAAGACAGCAGGCGCGGAGCAAGAAGAAGACCTTTTCTTGATCGAAACCCTGGAATCTTTAGACACCGCAAACTGGACTATGTCTCTCGCACCGCGTTACTTTTTTGAATCTTTTTACGGGGCCTGCATCCGCTCCGGAATCAAGCTTGATTCATTTCCCGCTTTCAATGAATTTGCACAATTTCTCATTCTCCGAAGTGAAGTCAATGCGGGTAATCTTTTTCATGAAATCCCCAAGATTGAGGATCAAATTTACGGCCGCCTGATTCATTCCGGCGAGGAAAAAGAGCTGGTGGCCTTTTCCAAGGATTTAAATTTTGCCCAAAAATTTCTGATGCTTGAAGTCTCAAGGGAAGAGTATCAATCCTTTGAGGCCAGAGAAAGCGAACTTCTCCCGTCACGTCTTGCCGCAAGAATAGGCGTCAAAGGTGGTGAGAATTTTGACGCATTGTCCGGCGAAGCAGAGTCTTTTTACCGGCTTGCCGCAAAACGCGAGGCTGCTTTTGTGGACCGCATTCTCCAAAAGGCGAAAGCGAAAAAGCTCAAGGCCGCGGTGATTGTGGCGGGCGGATTTCATACCGAGGGAATCGAGAAAATTTTGGCGGACAAAAAAATAGCCCACATCACAGTCACGCCGCAGATCGCGGAGATGGAAGAGAACGGCAATTACCATCGCGTAATTCTGAACGGAAAAACGCGCCTGGAAGAAATGCTCGCCTCATCCAAAATCGTGGCCGCTCTCCAATCAGGAGCCGGATACAGCGGGATGAATCCTGGGGATATTTACCGTCCCGGCAGAACTGCGCTGGATGCGGTCTGGAATGAAGGCGTTCCAGCGCTTGTTGAAGCCAAGCGCAAAGCCGCGCCCAGAGCAGAGACGGCTCAATGGATTGCCGCAGCGAATCAGGATCTGAACCAGCTCGGCAATACTGTGATGGCGGCCACCCGTTTCAATCTTGTCGGAATGCAAAATGATCTTGAGCTTACCGTAACGCCTGACAGCGATTTTGCCATGCCTTCCTTCACCCAGCGTTATTCACGCAGTAAACCATTTCACCTTTTGGGCGCGCCTGAAAAAGTGTCGCTTGCTCAGGCTGCCTCGCTTGGAGAAAACATTCCCGCCAAACGATTCGCCTTTATCTTGAATGACGGTCACGCCACTTCCTTGCCAGGCGATCTTTACCGGATTCAAGATCTGGCACAGCGCTCAGCGGAAAGTTTAGCCGGTTTGCGGGAGCATGCCGGACCCAATGCGAAAATCGTGCTTTACGCACAAAGCGAGGAAGAGAAGAGCAGGCTGCCCGCCAATGTTACCTATGACTTGGTTCTGCCTGTTGCCACGACGGAAGAAGACGCCATTGAGTTGGCCCACGATCTTTTAGCAAATGAAGTGATCCCAGCGGATGTCACTTTGTTGGGCATCGCGGTTATGGACAGTTTCGTGAATGTCGGCGGCACAACCGGAGAACCCATGCCGGGGTTCGTAGCTCAATATGAAAAGTTGGGGACTGTTGATCAGATTCAAGTGCTTCCCGGTGATAGAACGCTAGCCGAATATCAGGAGTTGGCTTCACGGGAAAATACCGGGGGGCCTTCGCTCAGTGCGGCGCGCGTTCTCGCTCAGTTGAGCCAGCGAAACAATCCAGCCGAGCCGAGCCAAGTGACCGTTCATCATGTTGCCCGAGTCGGCAATGATGCCACGGGTGCAAAGTTGAAACAGTCGCTCGCCGATTGGGGGATTGACGTCAAGGGAATGCAAGTTTCTCCTATGCCCAGTTCGACGACTCTTGCTTTTGTGGATCAATCGAAAGGCGGGCGAAGCGTTTTTATCCACGCCCGGGGAGCAAGCGATGCGCTCGATGCCAGCGATTTGCTCGATGGAACGGAATTAAAAGAGCCTTATCGTCAAAGCAAGGTGCTGGGGATTCACGGTGCGGAATTATCCCAAAGTTTCATGCCGCGTGTCCTTGAAGTTCTGCGGGCGGCAAAAGCCAGCGGGCAAATCGTGACCTGGGATACCGTGGTGGACCCGCTCAAACATTGGGCTCATTTTCCGGAGGCAGAATTCCGGGAGGTTCTCTCGAATATCGATATTTTCATCCCTTCGGTGGGTGAAGCGCGCACCATCATTCAGCGGCGCGAAAAACTTTCCGACGCTGAAATTGCGGCTTACACTCCAGAACAAATCGCTGGTTATTTTTTTCAGCACGGAAGCAAAGCTGTTTTCCTGAAATTGGGGAAAGACGGCTCTCTCATTCAGACAATGCCAACCTCCGTGTTCGGAGAAACGGTGCATCTCCGGCTTCCGGTTCTTCATAATCTGAATATTATCGATGAGACAGGGATGGGAGACGCTTTTGCCGGAGCGGTGATCAAAGGATTGCTAATGCATTGGCCGATCGCAAAAATTGCGTTAGTGGCAACGGCAACAGGCGGTTTGGCCGGTGAAAATTACGGCGGAACACTCGGCGGGCCGGGTACGGAAACAGGTCCCCGTGGTTTAGCGGAAACCCTTGCGGCTTATCAGCGGCTTAAATCGCAAGCGGATGTTGAGGCCGCCCTCGTCGCGACGGGGCTTTCCACCGCCCAAAGCTTAGGTGAGGGAGTCGCCGAGGTGCGAATGGAGCCAAAGTCAAAGGCGCAGGTCCCGGACGAAGCACAAAAAATTTTGGGAGGCAGCCTTTCTTGGCATGAAATTGTAGGTATTAATTTGTTGGGGTCCCTTCATGGAGCCTTTGTTTTTTGGGGCGCCGCACTTCATTATTCCTTGCCAGCAGTTCCCTTGGTTATCGGTTGGGTCTTGGGGATTGTGGTGGTTACGATTATCGCCCATGAATTGGGTCACATGTGGAAGGCCAAGCGGACAGCGAATTACGCAGGGATCTCCATCAGTAAACAAGGCATTCGCGTGCAGGTCTTACGCCAAAGTGACGCGGTGCTTGCCGCGGGTCCCCTGGCAAGCTTAATCATGTTTGGATTATCAGGGTTCGCGGCTTCTATTTTTTATTTGTCGGCCGGGAGTCTTGGGTTTGCGCCTTTCTTTATTGCGTTAAACAGTGCCCTTGTTTTCTTGACGAATGCACTCATTGCGGATCACAGCGTGATCTTCACATGGGCGAAAAAAGAGTTTGAGAAACTGCGCCGGGCCCGGAAGGTCAAGAAAGAGTTGCGCGCAAGCAGAGGGCTCGGAGATGCATCCATGAAGGGCAAGAGCTTACTCAAAGGTGATTTTCAGGCGAAGATTCGAGGCCGAGATGGTCGGGAATGGGTGATGCCAACAGGGCTTCACATTAACCTGATTAATGGCGGCCGCCATTCAAGCGGCAGTAATAGTGTTCAAGAGATGATGATTGTCCCCATCGGGGCCAGGGATATCAACGAAGCAATTGAAATCGGCACGAATATCCAAAAGGCGCTTGAGAAAAACCTAAGGGATAACTTTCCGGGCGGAGTGGGTGAGAGAGGCGACGAAGGAGGTGTTGCGCCCCTTTTGGCCAACGACGAGCAGGGACTTGAGCTTTTAATAAAGGCTGGAATCGATGCCGGGTATAAACCGGGAGTTGATTTTGCGATCTCGATCGATGCCGCCGCAAGCGAAATGGCAAAAGAGGCGGGAAAAGAGGGTTACGGCTTGGGCCACTATAAGCTCTGGAAAGGCACGGGCCAAGTCCTTTCAACGGAAGAATGGCTTGACCGCGTTTGGGACTGGCTCAATAAGTTTCCGATTATCAGCCTCGAGGATATCTTGGGAGAATTTGACGCCATCGGCTGGAGTGAGCTTAAGAAATATTTTGGACCCCGTCCCGATTTCACGGAAGCGGAATGGAATGCTTTACCGGACGAGGAGCGCGAAAAGTACACCAAATGGGACGTGTGGAAACTTCCTTACGAAGTTCAGAAATCCGGCATCCAAATCGTTTCTGATGATTATGGAGCGACAAATCCGAGAATGATCTCTTTAGACGTCGGCAAAAACAAAAGGGCAAATGCCAACCTGATCAAGATCAATCAGATCGGTACGCTCACGGAGACGGCCGCCGCGATGCAGATATCCGAGAGCTTTAATATGAACAACCTGCCCTCCCATCGCTCCGGCGAAACGGAGGACAGCATCATTGCCGATATCGCTGTTGCGACAGGGGCGGGACAGCTCAAAACCGGAGCGACAAAGTTAACCGCACGCACGGCCAAATACAACCGGTTGAGGTGGATTCAGAAACAAATCACCGAGGGTTATAAAAAAGAAACGTTATTGGACCGGGCCAAAAGATTAGGTTTGGCCAAAGAGGATGCGAAACCCATCGATCCAGAAATTGTCGATATCCTGGTTCAGGACGTTCAAGATTCCCGCGGCAATCCCACCGTGAGCGTCCTCATCCGATTGAGCGACGGTTCGGAAGGATTAAGCATGGTTCCGTCAGGGGCTTCGAGGGGAATTCGGGAGGCCCAGGAGCTTCGGGATCAGGACCCCGACCACTATGACGGAAAGGGAGTCAACTTAGCGGTCGCGAATGTGGTTCAGAAGATTATTCCGCGGATTCAAGGACGCAAGCTTTCCGAACTCAGTCTTGGAGATCTTGACCAGCTTCTGATTGAAATTGAGTGGGAAATGGCACAAGCTGACGGCTTCAAAAAATATGATGACGTCATTGAAAAGGCAATGACCGATATCGAAAAGAAGATCACGATTAAAAGTTATAAACGATACCTTGGCGCCAACGCCACTTTGGCTGTTTCGGCGGCATTTGGGCTCGCCGCAGCCGAAGCGAAAGGCCAGCATTTTTACGAATATTTCCGGGAATTTTATGAAAGGCCCGTTGATTTGGAGAAATTGTACGCGACCCCTGTGGATTTCGGACGTGCGGATGAAGCACATCCCTATGAGACGCGTCCGCAGCTTTTGGTGATTCGTAAAAAATCGGCTGAATCAAGACGGCTCTGGGAAGAAGGAAAGCCCGATGAATCAAACGCGGCGAGGGCCGGTTTGCATGAATTATATGACAAATTTATCACGGCCAACCCCCCGGAAAAGATTCCTGCATACGTTCACTTTCATGGTTTGGTGGAGGGTGGAAGGTATGCGGAGGCAGCAAAACTTTACCGGGAAGACCCGGGTAACAAAGGGCTTTATTTGGATGTGATCCGGGAAATGGGCGAGCCGGCTTATCCCTTTGACAAAGCCCTCAAGCAATTACACGCTCTCCGCCAAAACGGGCTTCCGGATTTCCCTTACGAGGAAGGGCTGTTCCCGCTTGTGAATGAAAGATCAAAAGTGGTCCCGATCTCCGAGGCGGAACTGGGCCAGTTAAATTACGAAGATCCCATTGACCGGATTTCTTTGCTGTATTTTGTTCAACATACCTTCATCAAATTTGATGACTGGATGAAGACAGAAGAAATGGATACTCCCGAGGGTCAGATCAAACTCCTAAATCGGTTAGAAGCTGTTTCGGTTCAGGAGCAGGAAGGAAAGTATCTCTCACTGATTCGGCGTCTGAAGGAGGCCGGCCAAAAACCCCGCGCCGGGGGGGAGCAGCCAAAAGGCCCCGCCGCCCAAAGCTTGGGTCAGGGAGGCGCCGAGGTGCGGCTCGAAGAGGTGAAGTTGGCGGGGGTGAAGTGGCGACAAAAGTTCATGGGTCAAGAGTATCCTTCGGTGTTGGCCTTGGAGGCTTTCGATGAACAGGCGATGCGGCCGGTGGTGGATCAAGACATCAATTTAGAATGGATTCATCCGGAGGTTGAGACCCTAAACCCGGAAGCCGCGTCGTTCACGTATGAGCAGATGCTCGAGATGGTGGAAAAGGCGAATCCCCCTTATCGATTCTTCCTCGCCAGCACAAACTACCCCTTCAACCGCGCATTTTTTGAAAGAGCGTACCAGCGTTTAGCGAATGCCGAGCTTTTAGAACTTCCGCGAGGCGTCATTTTATTTTCCACGGGATTTGATCACGTGGACAAGGCGGCGGCCAAGGAATTCGGTTTCTGGGTGACGAACGCACCGGGCGTCCTGACCCAATCGATGGTCGAAGTGAATGTCACCTCCCTTCTCACCGGCTTTTACCAGCTTTGGACTGCTTTCGGAGGTCGCGGAGCGTCGCTTGAAACTCTCTTCGGAAGGAAGAAAAAAGAGGCACGCCAAGATCCTACAAGGTTGGTAGAGCTTGATGAAACAGTAGCCCAGGTCCTTTTTGGCAAGCTTCTCTTTGAGGTCCTTCGCTTTCAAGATAAAAATGAGTATGCGCGGGGGCGCTATCCCGGAGGGAGATGGCGCTTTGGCGCTATGGGTGAGCGGTCTCCTTCTCATGAACTCCTGGGTTACGATGAGGCGATTCAAGTTAAGAAGACTCTCGGGATCGTTGGTAAAGTAGAAATCGTCGAACGTTTGATCCGTTACGCCAAGGCGATCGGTGTTCACCGGATTTTTTATTCTGTGCCTAAAGGTAAGGCTCAGCTGATTAAAAACCTTAAGCTGGACAATGTCGAAGAGGCTTCGATAGCAGATATTCTTTCAAAGAGTAACTACGTGATTCGGACTCCGGGAGGGGCCAGGTTTCCTGAGGTTACCCAGAGGCCGGCCTTGATTATCGATCCTTTGTCGCTCAAGGTCACCAAAGGAGCTCAAGACCGGATTCTCGACGAATCGCTTCGCGGGAAAAAACTGGGCGTCATCGGGCTCGGCCGCATTGGGGAGGGGACGGCCCGGGTGGCGATTGCCCTTGGCATGGAAATTCTTACACATGAGCCGCCCGATGTTTTGGAAAAGTCTCCGGCGTTTTTCCAGCAGAAGAAGGATCGACTTGATGCTCTTCTTCGGGCTCGCGGACTTCCAGGTCTGCGCTATGTTTCTCTTGAAGATCTCTTTAGCGAAGCTCACGTAATTACTGCACTTCCTGCGACTTCTGCTCAGGAAGCAACGAATCTTGTTAATAAGAAATATCTCGATTTAGCCAACAACCTTCGTGTTTTGATCAGCACTGCGCGCGGCTTCCTGGTGGACGAAGACGCCTTAATCGAGGTCTTGAAAGCTCGGCCCGATCTCGTGGCGATCCTCGATGTTTTGAAAGGCGAGGCAATGCTGGGCAAACAGAGCGGTTTTGCAATTGAGACCATGCCCATCTTTAGTGCGGATCCGGATCGCGTCCTCATCCTGGGCCACACCGGAAGCAAAGAAGTCAACACCCGCCGTAGAATGGCGGAACGGATGGTCAAAAATTTGACCGCCCTCCTTGAAGGAAAGGATCCGGATCCCGACTCTGTTGTCGTCCGATCTTTTGTTGGCGGTGCATCGCTCGGCCAGGCCGAACCTGTATTGACCGATAAAAATATTCCACCCTTCGTTAAGGTTGATGGTGAAGGCAAACCGCTAGGAAGGGTCCAAGACGGCGATCCGTCGCGCGGGACTGCTTGGCCTTCGGCGGCTGGACGGCCGCTCGTTCAGGCCGCTTCGCTTGGCGATAAACCGCCGATTGCTGATTCGGAATCTGCCTTCTTGGCTCAGTTGCGGGCCGCTCAGGACGATGAAAACCGGCAGGTTTGGGGCAGATTTCAAGCCGGAGAAGACCGCTTTGAAATAATAGCTCAGAGGGTGAAGGAAAAGGAAAAAGTCGTCACTATCGAAGTTTCCTATGGCGATGATCAATCCATCCACAAAATTTACGCGCGCGTGAGGGAATGGAATGAGCAGGCAGAGAATTTATCCGGCTTGAAGGTATTATCGGAAACGGAATTACCCGCCGCATGGAATCCCTTCAATCGTTCTCTGCAGGATTTTGGTACTGTCGCTCATTTCAGCATTGTCAGAATGGCCTCAGCCGTGGAACGCGGAACCGAACCCGAAAAAGTAACCGGCTTCGTAACGCCGGGAAATATCCGAATGGCCATCATCGCTCACCGGGAAGCAACCTGGGGGACGCCCAAGCCCACGGTTAAACTTCAATTTCAATTAAGCACGGGGCAAACCGTGACACCGTTTATCGGCGTTGACTGGATTTATGTTCATAAAGAAAAACTTCATGTGCGTGATACTTCAGACAAAGCGGAGTTACTTAAACGGATCCGTGAGCAATTGAGAAGCGACGACGGCGCCGGAGTCAATGCCATTGCTGTTCCATTCGACGAAGGTGAAGCTCATTACGAAAATAATGACAAACTGCCCTGGATTCCCTTCGATATATTAGCTCAGGATGGATTAGAGGCCGGCCTGGAAAAATTGATTGCCGCGGTCAAAAAACGCGACAGCAGCATCGGAAGAAACGTCAAATACCGCTTGCAGCTTGCAGGTTACGCGGACAGCACTTATGGTTATGTAGGGAAAATGCTGATCCTTGTTCCCATTCAGGCCGAAGGAGAACCCGTTAGGCCGGTAACGCCGTCTGTCGAGCCCAGCCATGATACTACCGATCTCCCTCCGGATATGCCCGCAGGGGAACCCGCCGGGCAACAGGGTGAGTTACTGAGCTTTCAAAAATTAATGGATACAAATTCTAGCCGATACCATAGGGGTAACCTTGGAGGACGTTATGAGACCTCACGGCAATCCCCAAATACTCGAAGAAAGACGACGTTTGGCCATTCGGCTTTTGAGACAAGGCGGCGTTTACCGTTCCGTAGCGCAAAAAGTGAGCGCTTCGTTAAGCTCAGTGGTGCGCTGGCATCAAGCCTACCGGAAGAAGGGACGTTCGGGCTTGAAATCCCAACCGAATACGGGACGGCCTCCGCTTCTGTCGGACCGACAGAAAAAAACCTTGGTGCGCGTCTTGGTGAAAGGCCCCTTGGAAGCCGGTTACTCGACGGACCTTTGGACTTTGAAACGGATTGGCCAGCTCGTCCGGAAAAACTTTCGAGTGCGCTATTGCACTTCAAATCTTTGGAATTTGATGAACAGTTTAGGATGGAGCTGTCAGAAGCCGCAAAAGAGAGCCAAAGAACGCCGGGAACAAGCCATCCGTTACTGGAAGCATCACGTTTGGCCTCATATAAAAAAAAGCCGAGCGGCTTGGAGCCCGCTTGGTATTCCTGGATGAGAGCGGATTTTCGCTTATCCCCAATCTCCAGAGAACTTGGTCGGTTAAAGGAAAAACCCCAACCCTCGTTGTCGCTGGCCGCTGGACAAAAATCTCGGCTATCTCCGCAGTTACGGTCTCGCCCAAGAAAAAACGTCTTGGACTCTACGCACGCTTTTATGCCAACAAGGACATTCGGGCCAGACAAGTCGGGCAGTTCCTCCGACACCTTTGCCGTCACCTCCAAGGCCCGATCGTCCTTCTCTGGGACAGAAGCCCGCTCCACCGAGCCAAGCTTATCGAACGATTCCTTGGAAGCTATCCTCGAATCCAAACCTTTCACTTCCCGGGATATGCACCTGAGCTTAACCCCGATGAATTTGTCTGGGCAAACCTCAAGCGAAGTCTGGCAAACAGCGTCCCAACAGACCTTAAACATCTTCGACAACTCCTTGACCGGCCCCTTGGAAGGCTCCGGCATTCTCAGAGACTCCTACGATCGTGCATTCACGCATCTGACTTATCGTGGCCATAATGTGTATCCATTATTTAATGAAAGCTCAGTAGTAGGCGCCGGAGCCGCCAATTTTGGAAGGGCTGCGGGCAAATCTCTTGGAGGAGAAGCCCTCCGGATTGAAGCAGGTTATCGAGCAAGGGGGTCCGAGTCGCTCAAACAAGTTCTCAAAAATTTAGGCGTTCGTGACGGGATCGATCATTTTATTGCGAGATATGCCGAAGCAGATTGGCATCTTGATGCCAAAGTGCTGAAAAGCCTGGTTTCTGAACCAGGCCATTTGATTGTGATTCGAGAGAAAAAAGGTGCGGCGCATCGGCTTCATCTTTTCAGGGTAACGAACGGCGGAATGGAGCTGATCCGTCTGGGTGACCAGGATTTCATCGAATTAGGCACGATTCAGGAAGGGTGGTATCAGATTTACAAAGTTATTAAGAATACAAATCGGGGTCCTGTGGTCGATTCGGTGCTTCTTGCTGTCTTGAATGAAGATGGGAAATTCTATCTTTTCAACGGGCGAACCGGCCGCCCAATTAAAATCAATGGCGAGTCCTACTATCAGACATTCTGGCCTTCCGAGAGAGAGCAGGAACCTTTTGATTTGGCGGATGAAGGAGGCCAGCCCGTCCTTCGATTCAAAGACCCTGATGGAAACGTTTATCACCGCATCGCCCGAGAATCGGAAACAAGTGCCTCGAGAGTGAAGGCCGTGTCCGCCCAATCGCTGGGTCAGGCGATACCTGTTTTGGATATCATTGACGCGATCAAGGAAAGATATCAATGGGCAATGACGGATAAAAATATTCCGCCCTTCGTCAAGGTTGATGAGGAAGGCAAAGTCATCGGAAGGGTTCAAGACGGCGATCCGCTCATTTTCTTTAATTACCGGACCGACCGGCCGCGCCAGCTCCTGCAGGCCTTGGTCGGCGAGAAATTTCCCTATTTTTGGCGGCCTGATGTCCTGCCCGTTGTGTATCCCATGCTTCTTTATATGGATGAACTCAAGGATAGAGTCGGAGAACACGTCGTGGAAAGGCTGGTGGCTTCCGATACGTTGGGTGAAATTCTTGCCAATGCTGGTTTCACGCAATTCAGAACTTCAGAATCTGAAAAAGGCCCCCACGTCGATTATTTCGCGAACGGACAGCATGACATACCGTTCCCGGGGCAGGTGACGGATATTATTCCGTCCAAAGACGGGGACTACGAGGGCGGCGCCAAAAGGGTTACCGACGTTGTCATTGAGATGCTCAAAGCGGCCAATCAATACAAGGTCCGATACTCGAACAATCCCAACAAGAAAGGGGCGGGGAAAGGCACCCTCTACGATCTGCTTCAGGACCGGTTCATGATGCTCAATTACCCATGGGGCGACATTGCCGGTCATATGAATTTCGATCAAGCGAAACAAGCCATTCGGGCGACCGACAAGGAATTGCCCCGTCTCGTCGCGGCTTTGAAGGAGCAAGGGTATGACATCTTTATTACGGCCGATCATGGAAGCGCCGAACACATGGCTGATAAGAGCGGCAAAGCTTACACATCGCACACGGCCAATCCCGTTCCCTTTGTCTATATGAGCAAGCACAATCCCAAGGTGAAACTGAAATCTGGAAAAGGTCTCGCTAACGTGGCTCCAACGATTTTGAGAGCTCTCGGACTGAACCATCTCAAGCCTAAAGAATGGACGGATGATCTTTTCGAGGAAGGGCAGGAAATCAACACGCCCAAGCCAGGAGAACCGCGTAAGGCAGCGTTGATTGTTCTAGACGGTTGGGGAGTGAATCCGGACTCCAATGATCCTTACGATGCGATTCGGGGGAACGCGCCTAATTTCGAGAGACTATGGAATGAAAATCCTCACACGCTTCTCGAGGCATCCGGTACCGCCGTTGGTTTGAGGGCGACCAATCCCTACGCTGCTCAATACGGATTGTCTGACAACCGGGTCCAGGGAAATTCGGAGGTCGGTCACTTTACGATGATGGCGGGCCGCGTCCTTCCCCAAGCGCAGGTTGCCATTGACCAATGGATCGGTGAAGACGGCGCTTTTAAAGACAACACGCCGGGAATCAGCACGGCCATTCGCGACGCTTCAAAAAGAGGGAGACCGCTTCATTTATTGGGTCAGGCCAGTGAAGGGGATGTGCATTCCTCTTTGAAACATTTGCTCGCGATTTTGAAACTGGCCAAAAAAATGGGTTTCGCCGATAAGGATCAGCAAAAAAGTAAGAAAGACGAAGAGAAACAAAAAATTTATATTCACGGCATACTGGATGGAGAGGACACTCCCCCGCAGACTGGTGCCATCTCTCTCCGGATTGTCCAGGATGCGATTGATGAATTGGGGCTTGACGCCGAAATCGTGTCAGCGCTTCCGCGGCCATTTGCCATGGACAAAAGCACACGCTGGGGAGACCGGACGGAGCCTGCCTATCGAATTCTGGTTCAGCATGAAGAAGATCCGGTGACTCTTGAGCGTTTGCCCGGACATTTAAAAAGTTTGGCTGAGCCTTCACAGGAAAGCACGCAGGTTACCCGACAGATTAAAGATTTGCGTGTCATTGAGAGAATTTTGATGAGAGTTGAAAGACCTCAGGCCGTGGCTATGGATATGGCAGGATCGTTGGTTTCGGGCGATCACCGAAAAGGGCTGAATCATTATTTGAACGAAGTTTTGGGTCTGGACGTGAAGGAGGAAACTCTCAATTCGCTCAACGGCCTCATTTTTAAAGGCGAACCTCTGAAGAAGGAGACGCCCTTTGATGGTAAGAATCAAGTGGTGGCGAATTACAACAGTTGGGTCGTTGGTGACGCAACCGATGACGAATTTACCCGCTTCGTCCGGATGACCTTGTCGGAAATTCTGGGTGTCGATTTTGATGAGAAAATAAAAGATCAGACTTTTGAAGAATTTAGAGACTCTTTCCTCATCGCTTACTACAGTGCCTATGAAGCGATCTTTGGCAATGAATCGGTTCTCAGGCAATTGCAAGCCCTTGGAATTCCCATTGTGGGATTAACGAATAAAACTCAGGGGAAACTGGCTTTTATTCTCCGTCGCTACCCTCAATTGAGAACCATGACCTTTGTGACTTCCCATGAGGTCGGGGCCAGAAAGCCCGATGCGAGAATGTATAACCGCCTTGTCGAATTCGTTGCGGAAAGACAAGGGCCCGGCACTGAAGTCGATCATTCGCGCGTGATCGTTCTCGACAGTGAACGGTCGAATCTCCTGGCGGCCTATCATGATTTTGGATTTTACGCGGTTCCATTTTCGGGCGCCAATGGAGAAAGACTCGCCGCCAATCCCGCCATTAATGAGATCTTAACGCAGAGCAGACTAAAAGAAGTGATCGGGATGCTGCGCGGAATGGTCCGCAGAGATTCCGGCTATCATCTGGACGTTCGGAATGAAGCGGCTCGATTGGTGGAACAGTTGAGCTCGCTCATTCGTCCGGCAGTGCCGCCTGTGCCACCCGAAGAGGTGTCTTTCAGGCTCGATCAGTTTGATCTGATGTTGGACAATCTCCAGACACCCAACAAAAAAATTAAAGCCCTCGTTCCTCATCTCAGAGTCCTCATCAATGGAAATGCCGCGGATTTTCACGACTCAGGGGAGAGGCGCGGCATTTTAAAGGCGGATCCGAAACGAAAGTTGGAATGGGCGCTGGCTTGGGAAAGCTGGAAAAAGCTGTTTGAAATCTTTAATGCCCCGGCCATTCCTCCTGTATTGAGGACCAAATATGTAAAGCTGGCTCTTGAGGAGGCAGGCCGTCTCGATCAATTGCATCGCTTGCCTGCTGATCGAGGATTTGTTCAAGCGGTTCAGGAAATTCAGAAGGCTGAGTGGCGTGAGCAAAAGATGCAAGTCACTGAAAGACAATTGAGAGAGCTTGTTGAAAACAATGGGATGTTTGTTCCTGCCGGCGGCGTCGCCAAGGATACAGGTTTCGCCGGTTACTTGGGCCATCCTTCTGGGGACGTGACATTGGTCGTACGCTTGCCCTCGTTTTTCTACGAGGGCCAATGGTTTAACGACAATCATTCTCCGATACCTCTTGGAGAAGGAGCCGAATGGTTTGACGGGCCTCCACATGAGGGTTGGGAAAGTGATGGCGAATGGGCCTGGTTGGATATTGAATACCTCGATCCAACTGCGAGTCTGAAGTTTAATCCTACAGGAGAAGCGGCAGAAATTTTAAGAGGACTCCAGATTTTACGCTTGGGTGTTGAACGGGATGACGTATCAGAGTATTCCCATGATCGCGAGTTGGCTTCTGATTTGAAAGTGTTTACGGTTCTTAAGGGAACCCACCGAAGAGCAGTCATGCAGAAAGTTATGGCAAGAAGGTCACTGGATTTTGGGCTGACGCAAATGACGGATGCAACTCAACGGAGGTATTCGAGAGATGGCGCCTTTCTTCAGACGGATTTAAAGGGGGAAGCTCTTACAGAGAATCTGCTTAAGGAGAGTGAATTGCAGATTCGCACTTTAGAGCCCTTTGATATCAAATTTTATGGTGACCGGATGGCCTACACCGCCGGCTATGAAGTCATTGTCGAGAATTTGGCGACAAAAGAACAAAAAACGCTGACCGATCCGTGGCTGGCGTTCGCGCATACCGTTGATTTTTCCGCAGACGGCAAAAGGATTCTCGTTTCGTCTGCCGGATTCGACACCATTCTCGAATTTGATATTGAAACGGGGAAAAAGACTTGGGAATGGAATGCCTGGGATCACGGTTTTAACAAGTCGAAGGTTGGAGAAACCTATATGACCCGAAATGAAGATCAGAAAAAACAATTAGAGACTCGAGGAAAACAGGTTGTTTTGGTTAAAGATCCAGCAGACTGGCCGAAAGAGGGAATTCCCACCCATGAGAGCCCGACTCGATTGAACGGAGCTTTTTATGACAAGAGCGGCGCTTCCATCCTTGCCACCGCTTACCATGGTAATGAATTGCTGGTCATTGATAAGAACACGGGTTCCTTTCGGGCCATCGATTTGGGATTGCAACATCCTCACGGATTCGCGAGGGTTCACTTGCCGTATCATGACGGATACATGGTCGCCGATTCGGGGGCTGGGAGGATTTTGTTCTTGGATGGGGATTTCAAGATTACGAGGGTTCTTGATCTTTCACAGTTTGAAGCAGACCCAGGGACAAAAGGGTTCGGTGAATGGATTCAGAATGTTTCCATTCTCGATCCGAAAAAGGGTTTGTTGGCGGCTGTCGACGGGCTAAGAGGCGGCATTCACATTATCGATCCTCAAAAAAAATCGCATCGCTTTATTGCCGTCCCTCCCGATTGGTGGGTGCAGAATGTGATTCCCGCCGTTCAGCCGGTAAATGCCTCGAGTTTGGGAACGGAGACGTCTTCGGGAGCGGACCTTGGGCAGCTCAAGGGGCTTCTCAAGGACGGTCATGGAGATATGGTGGGGCTGGTGTTGGAGGGCTTGAAGGATCAGAAACGGAATCTCGGATTGGCTCCGATTTTACTCGATCCAGAGGTGCATGAAGCTCTCATGGCGGTGGAAACGGTGGGAGAATGGGATAAGAAAAAAGTTTTTTCTGCGTATCAGGCGGCACTCGACAAACATTTCACGACTGTCTTGACCGAGATTGCCAAAGGCCGAAGTCCCACGCCGGAGGAGCTTGATATGCTGGAGGCGACGCTCGTGGCGGATACTGTTCAAACAGCGATTATGGGCGTGACGCCGGAGAAATCCGCAAAACAATTGGTAACGGAAAGAATTCAAGTGATGCAAAAAGCCTGGCCCGCCTTTTCCTTATACTGGAAGGGATACGTTCCCGACATGCCCAATCCCCCGGCGGATACGCTCTGGCGTCTTTATATTCCTTTCAGCGAATGGATTCTTGTCCAGAAGCGTTTGAAGGATGAACGTTTGGGTCGCGAAAGCCTCTACAAGGTTTACGTCTATGGAAGTCAGGGGCGGGGCAAAACAGTTACTTCACGGGCTTTGATCCGGATTCTAAACGCTCTTCTGGACATTCAAGTTGAATACGGCCCCAATTTCCAGCGATCCCGGACTCCGGCCAAGGGACAGGCGGTGACTCGAGCCATTGACGATTTTTATAAGGATCCGGAGGATGATCCGGAGCACGAGCCTGTGAACACGGCGGGAAGAAACAAACTTCGCCGTATCGGATTGGACGCCGGTCCTGAGGCCTCCAACCGCGGGCCGGCCGGCACGCATTACATGCAGTGGATGGAAAAGGCTCTCGACGAGGCTGAAAAGAGTGATGAACGGTCCGTCATCGAGATGGGAAATTATGAAAAGAAAATCGACCGCCAGCCCAGAAAGTTACAGGGATTTATTGGATGGATTGTTAAACGCGCGAGCTCAGCGCTTGAGTCGAAGTGGCTTAGGAAATCCAACAAGCCCAAAACGCCGGCACCGGGTGAAAAGCCTGAAAAAATGCCTCCCGAATGGGTGCGTAAACTCCTTCGCCCCGTCCGGTGGTTCCTGGATTGGTTCAGGCAGCTGATATGGCCTTGGGCCGGACCTCTGGACACGTTCAAGGTTGAAGGCAAAGTCGGAATATTTATTGCGGATGGCTGGATGTATCCGGATTTTGATTTCGATATCGAGAAGCTCCCGAAAGGGAACCGCTTCGCCCAAATCGTTTATGCCGGTCTGCAGCGGGCCTTGATCTTTAAATGGATGCGTTTCGGTCCGCTCGGATGGCTGCTTGCCTGGCTCCATCAGCTCATCGGTTTCAAACGTACGCATGCCGAAATCCTTTTGCAGAATTATCAATTGCTTCCCGAGGTGGATGCGGTACTTGCTTTTGATACCGCGTTCATTCCTGAAATTGTTCAGAACCGGGAGCAGCAGGAAAGAAATCAGGAGGCCCGTGAAGGATTCCGCGGCATGAGCCCGCCCGGAATCGAGCGGTTCGTCAATTACTTTAATCGGGATCCCTGGCTTTGGGATGCCGATACCCGGGCTCCCGAAAAAACCGTCAATTCGCCCGTTCCATCCATGAAAAACGTCAGTTTTCTGGTCAATCTCGATCCGAACCGGAGTGTGAAAACAATCGAGCGCGGCGGACGGCATACCGTGAAAGTGCTTGTGGCGGACAAACTGGCAAGTCCTGACACCAAAAATGTTATGCGTGAGTTGTTCAAGCAGGAAGGGTTTCGAGGCCGGGTAGAACTGCTTGAGCCTGAGAAAGAGGATATCGGAAAGTACGAAGAGGAGTTGAGAGCCCTGATTCTTAAGGAAAAACCGGCGGTGATGATCATCCGTTCGGACACGAAGGCGCTTCTCAAGCCGGATTTTGTGGAATTTGCGGAGAAGCACGGACTGCGCGTTGTGATACGCGCCGGCGCCGGCGTCGATAATGTGAATCGCAAAGCCACGGTGGATCAAAAAATTTCCCTCATCCGCACCAATGGCAATGAGAATTCAGTGGCTAACCTCCAGCTTCGTCTCCTTCTTGCCTCGTTGGCGGATGAAACGGACACGGAAGATGAAGCGGACCTTTCGAAAGAGGGCTCCGGTTGGGAAAAAATCTTCGATGTTCCGCCCGCACAGTTCATGGCGGCCCTCACAAAATCGGTCGAAGGAGGACGCGGGTCCATGCCGGAAGATCAAGCCGCAAGAATTTTTCGGAAGATTTCTCCGGAACGCGCGAGAAGGCTTTTCGCAAAACTGGAAGGGAAGACCATCGGACTCCTGGGATTTGGACCCGTCTCGCTGGCTTTGGCGCGGAAACTCGCGGAAATTCAGGAACTTACTGGGATCAAATTTTCAATCGCCATCACGTCGCCCACCCTTGATGCCGGCGGTCAGGAGAGACGGCAAGCGCTCGATAAGCTGCGCGAGGAATATCCGGGAATGGCCATAGACGCTCCCGGAGAGGACGCGGTACTGGAAAGGTCTCATATTCTTTCACTCAATCTGGCGGGAGAAGCGGCCGGTTATTTTGATTTGGAAAAACTCAAGAAGGCAACTCATCTAGAGGTCTTGATCAATGCCGCCCGGCATGGAGTGATTCATCCCAACGTGTGGGCTCATTTGGACCAGTCCGGCGGTGATTTGCCTTTTCTTTATCTTGCCGATGTGGATTTAGCGGTTAAAGGGAAATCGATTGAGGAGATCGTAAAACTTCTGGCTCGCTTCGGGAATCGGATGCGCATGACGCCCCATATCGCCGCTTATACCAAAAATGCGGCCGATGGCGTTGAAGCCAAAACCCTCCCCACCTTGCAAGCCGTGCTCGAGCGAATGCTTGGCCTTGCGCCCTCAAGTGATTTCGCGCCCGATATCGTCAACCAAATTCCCATTGCACGCGCCGCCAGCCTGGGCGATTTGCATCCGGCTCTGCAAAGTGTCGACGCCCTGGCGGGATTGATTGAAAAACAGTTGACGCCGCGGAAATGGGGTGACGAACGATTAAAGGATCGAGCTGATTTTGAGATTGAGCGGCAGTTCAAACAGGGATTTCTCGCGTGGAGAGTGAACCGCTATTTTGTGGGACGTATCGACAGGAGAGTTGAACAGCCCAAAGGCCCCTCAAAGTATGTCCCGGAACACATAGATATGACTACTTTGGGCCGTGACGTGTACGAACAGGAATCAGATAAATATCTTCAGATGCTCAGACGACTGTTCCCGGATCTTCGGGTGACGAAGGAGCATATATCATGGGATGAAAATGACGCCTTTTTAGAACACGGCATTCGCCGAACCGGAACACAGCATAGAAATTGGCTTTCCATTGATAAAAAAGTAGCTCGCTTGCTGGCCGATAAATATTTCGCATATGGACACATCATTCCCGAACAAATTTTAAGGAAGCCGGGCATCCCAAGCCCTGGAGTAGATGTGGAAATCGATTTGGAACAGCTTATAACGGAACTAACTGAAATTGACAGTCTTGCCTCAAGTTTGGGGGAGATCAAGGTGCCTTCCGAATTTTTGGGAGAAACGCTTTCCATTGAGGGGGATCATGTAGCGGCGCATCCGGAATTAGCCCGGGCGGTTTTCAGCGACGCGGCGGTTCAGCGTATGCTGAAGCGGCTGCGGGATGAATTCCATATCCCCGTGAACCGGGTCATTTTTGCCAGCCACCCCAATGTGGGCCATGAGCCATTTTCGGCCATGATCATAGGAGAACTTCCTGCGGGCCAGCGAGAGGCCTATAGGCAAGAGACGGGCGTTGACCTTGTGGATGGATCTTTAGCCATTTTCATGAAGCGGCAATTTTATCTCGATCAAAGCAGGGAAGATCTGAAACAGGCAACGGCTTATGCCCTGGCAAGATTTTTGACCATCCAAGGGAACCCCGAAATCCTAAGACCCCTTGCGGATGCTTTTAGAAATCCGGTACTGGTTTTAAACGCCGGGGAGCCGGAGGTTTTTGTCACGGGTGCCATGGGCGTGGCCCAGCATTTCTATGAAATGCAGGCGATCCGTACTTTGATCCGGCTGGGAGAAGTCAAAACCGCGGAGTGGTTTGTCCGGTATGAGATTGAAATGCTCAAGGATTCCCAATACGTTCCAAGAAATACCGAGATTCTCGCGGCCATGGGATTCATTGCTGTTTTTCATTCTGCCATCCTGATTTTCCCGTTGGAACAAAGGTCCAAGATACGGCCGGCCTGGCGAAAGTTTTTGTCCCTTTTGGCCGCGCCCTTCAGACTCATCACTCGGCCCCGGGAGAAAAAATCTTTATGGGACATGCTTCGGGACGCGCAGGCGCCTTTTGATTTTACGCCCGTCATCCAAGACGTTCTTCAGTCACGGACCTCAAGCATCCCTGGAGAGGCGAGGCCCTGGGCCCGTGAAATCCTCGCTATCCTGAGCGCGGATGGCATGCCGGGTCTCAGCCAAATGCAAATTTATGCACCGTCTCTTTACCATCTCTACTCCGCCTACGAACGTTCGGGTTTTAACCCCCAGGGCCCGACCGGTGAGAGTTTGGGTGTGGAGGCACGGACTCGGCAAATCGGCAGAGAAATTTTCCGGGAAGGAAAGAAACAGGTCGGCCAGAGAGTATCCCGCAAATTTTCTCCTTCGGAGATTATGCTGCGTTTTGCGGGTTGGAGCGCGTACACGAAAGTCAAAATACTTCATTTCATCGGGCTTCTGCCGTCCATCGAAAAAAATGACCGAATTTTGATCCGCAACCTTTCGCAATATTTCCCATTTTCCGATAAAAAAATAATGTTCCCCGTTCGGCTGGCTGTGTACTTGATCTCAAGGTTGGCCAAGTCCCCGAGCGTTATCTCTCATTTTGCAAACATGATTCGTTTTTTGGTGAAGAAGGTCATGGCCCGGCGGTTTTTTATCGGTGAAAATGTCCGGGAAGCCCAGCAGGTGATTTCCCGGCTGCAAAAAGAAGGTAAAAAAGTCACGGTGGATATTCTGGGAGAAATTTCGCAATCGCAGGCAGACACAAAACGCTATATTAAAGGGTATCTCGACCTCCTTGACCAGGGCGTGGATAATATTTCCATCAAAATCACGAATCTTTACTCGGAGTTCAATCCTAACGCGCCGGATGATACCAAGCGTAATGTAAAAAGGGCGCTAGAAAAGATTCTTGAAAAAGCCCGGGAGAAAAATGCCACGGTCACGATCGATATGGAGCAGTACATCTATAAAGATCTCACCGTGGACATTTTCCTGGAGATGCTGGAGGCGACCCGTTACGACAATTTTGCCATTGCCATTCAGGCCTATATTAAAGATGAGACCAAACGCGATTTGCAGCGGATCGTTGACAAGGCCAAAGAGCTGGGCTTGAGGCCCGGTGTTCGTCTCGTGAAAGGCGCTAATTGGGATTATGACCTCGCGCTTGCCAAACAAAAGGGATGGCCCATTCCTCTCTATCAGGATAAGGAGCTGACAGATATCAGCTATGAGGAGAATGCGGCCTATTTGCTGGACCATGTGGCTTATGTCTATCCGGCTTTTGGCACGCATAATATCCGGACTATCGCTGTGGTGATGGCCTTGGCCGAAGATAAAAAGGTGGCCAAGGATCAGTTTGAATTTCAATTCCTCTACGGCATGATTCCGGAAGAAGTGGTCCGGACTGTGGGCCGCTGGGGTTATGGGGTGCGTTTCTACACTCCTTACGGCGATCTGATTCCGGGCCTGGGATATCTTGTCCGGAGAATTTTGGAAAATTCTTCCCAGGTTTCTTTCCTTAACCAGCTTTCTTACCGTAAAAAAGACATCGAAAAACTTCTCAAAGATCCACGGGTTCTCCTGGCTGAAAAAGCGGCGAGACCTCAAGAAATCCGCAATCCCGTTTCCCCCATTCAGCCGCGAGCGCCTCTTTTTGACAAAATGGCCGGATTGGCCAGGGGGTTTGAAAAAGTAAGATTGCCGCATGTGGCTATGACAGAATTGGGTAAGGCCGCGCGTATTTTTGAGCACTATGATCAAGCCATGCAAGATCTGCAGACGCGTGCCGCAACTGCGCTTCAGAGCGTGCCGGGTGAAAAAAATGAATATGTCTACCTTCCGCGCGGCCGTGGCGTGGTGGTGATTGAGGATTCCAAGGCCAATTTTTCTGAAATTGCAAAGCGCATTGCAGCGCCCCTTGCCGCAGGTAATTCCCTGGTGGTCGTAATCGCAAATCCGAATATGCGCCGGGCTTTTGAGCAGTTTTTTGAGGAAGAAAATATTCCGGCGAGCGTGGTACAGTTCGTTCCTTCCTCCGATCAATCCAATGAAGCGCTGATTCGCGGTCCGGATATTCACTGGATTTCCTTTCAGGGCAGTCCTGAAGAAGAAAATGCTTTGCGTCGCATTCTTTTTTCCGATCTTGAACAAAACACTTCCGTCCGGCAGGTCAAGCGATTCATTCCCCAAATCACGCCGGATTATCTTCTCGAATTTCTGCAAACCAAATCCATCGCCGAAAACACATTAAGGAGCGGTTTTACGCCGGATCTTGAAAGCCAAGGCGGCCTCAGCGGATTTGAGAATGTGCCTGAAGTGGCGCTTTACAAAAAAAAGAATCAACAGCAGATAGAGGATCTTTGGGATCAATTTTCCACGCTCTATCCCGCCGATAAGGAATACCCGCTCATCATCAATGGAGAGGAAGTCAGAACTCCTGATGTCGTTCCATCCGCCAATCCCGCTTCTTTAAAGGAAATTGTCGGGAAAGTGCATTTCGCCTCCCAGAAAGAGGCGGAGCAAGCGGTGGAAGCGGCGAAAACCGCCTTTGAAAGTTGGAGCAAAAAATCAGCAGCCGAACGCGGCATCATTCTGCACCGCGCGGGAGAGTTGATGCTGCGTGACCGGTTGCAGTTGGCGCTTTTGATTGTGAAAGAAACCGCGAAGCCCATTGAGGAGGCGCTCCGGGATGTGGATGAGGCGATTGATTTTCTTCGTTATTATCCCTTAAGCGCCGCGGCCATGGAAGAAGAGGATCAGCGGATCCTTAGCGATGAGAGATGGCAGGGTTTTCAAAGAAAGGCCAACGGCGTGGCGGTTGTGATTTCGCCGTGGAATTTTCCTATTGCCATTTTGACCGGCATGACGGCCGGTGCCTTGGCTACCGGAAATACGGTCATTGTCAAACCCTCGCAAAATTCCCCTGTCATTGCTTCCGAATTGGTCCGGATTCTTATGGAAGCGGGGATTCCCAACGGAGTTGTCAATTATTTACCGGGACAGGGAAGCCGTATCGGGGACTACCTGATCACGCATCCGGGCGTAGACACCATTGCCTTCACGGGTTCCGAGAAGGTTGGCCGCCGGATCAAGCAGCTTGCTGAGACAAGTCCGCGCGAGGGCCTGCTTCCTAAAACTGTTATCGCCGAAATGGGCGGCAAAAACGCCATCATCATTGACGAGGACGCGGATTTGGATCAGGCGGTGGATGGCGTTATTCGTTCCGCGTTCGGCTACGCGGGCCAAAAGTGTTCCGCTGATTCCCGCGTGATTGTTTTGGGCGACGAGGCGCGGAAGCAGATGTTTCTCGAAAAGCTGAAGGACAAATTTGATTCCATGATCATCGGCAATGCCAGTAGTCCGGCGGTGCGCATGAGCGCGCTGATTGATGAAAAAGCCGCGGACAAGGTCCGCGAGTATCAGGCAGAGGCAGAGCGGGCAGGGCTTAAAATTCTGGCGAAAAGAAACGTTGAGGCCCCTGTGAAAAATTATGTGGACCCGGTGATTTATTATGATGTCCCGCCGCAATCCCGATTGGCTCAGGAAGAAATTTTCGGGCCGGTTTTGGTGGTAATGAACGCCAGGGATTTGGACGAGGCCATCGAAATTGCGAACAGCACTCCTTACGGCCTGACGGGGGGCATTTACTCGCAGACGCCGAGCCATATCCGCAAGGCCGCCGAAGGCATGGATGTCGGCGTCTTCTATATTAACCGCGGCATTACCGGGGCGGTGGTCGGCCGGCAGGGTTTTGGGGGTCATAAACTTTCCGGCATCGGCACCCAGGCCGGCGCTCCCGACTATGTCCTCCAATTCACCCATTGGGAGCTGCCAGCGGCAAGCGCCGCATCGCTCGGAAAAGATACACCCGCGAAAAAGCTCAGGGGACCAGTGGAGGCTGCTTTGAGCCGCATGCAAGAGTTGATGGAGGGTCCCGATTTTATTGCGCTGCGCGATGCGGTGAATCAATATATCCGGCTTGACCGTGATTTTTCCTTCCGGCTTTCAAGCGGTAAATTGGATGACATCAAACGCGTCGGCCGACGAGGAAATTCCTATCTGGCGAAGGCGATTTTAAAACTCGCTGCAGCACCGGATGCCGCCGTAACCCCCAAAGAAAAAATCCTGCTTCTTGAGGATTTGGAGGAGGTGGCTTCGATTGGCGACGCCGTGATTTTAAGCCGCTTAAAGCGCGACCTGATGCGCGTTAATCCTTCCTTGGAAGTCAAAGGCGCCGTGGCCAAGGCGATTTTAAGGCTTGAGCGGAATAGCATCCAGGCCAAAGAAGGCCGGACATTAAGCATATCTCTGGCCAAAGATGAACGTGGTTATCCGGAAGTTAACAAGCTCCTGCAGCAGCTCGGCCTCGGAACCGGAGTTTATGCGGCGCATGTTGAAATGGATCCTGATAACTCTCTTGTGATTCAGTATGTGGATTTTGCCGAGTATTCGCTCTCCGAAGGGAAATACATCATTTACCGGGCCGAACAGCAGGGCAATGATGTCGTGGTGCAGAGGGTGGACAAGAAGGACCAACCGCGCGTGTATCCCAATGCTTTTATGCGCGCAACTGATGTCCGCGGCAATCTTTCGGAGCGCGTCACGCTCCAGGAATTCAGAGAAATCGTGGAAGAAGGCAATCGTCATATTCCCAATAATTCAGGGCTTTTTGCGCACACGCATATCACGTTTCAGGTGCTTCCTCGCGCGCTGGATGCTCAGGCAGCGGCCAAACCTTTGGCCGAGTTCATGGGCCATATTTACGAGCTGGCCGGCGAAGGAAAGATAACGGTCCACGAATTAAGAAGAGTACGCAGTCTCCGGTGGGTGGAGCATATCCGGCCCAGCGAAATTGATCCCCGCGCTGTTTACGATCCTGATTTCCCATTCCGGGGTTTTGATCCCATCCGGCTGGTGCCTGTGACAAAGAAAACCGTTTTTCGCGAATATCCTAAGCGGCTTGCCCAGCTTTCCACTCAAGGCAAAGTTTCCTTTGAGGTTGAAACGCCTTCCAAAAAGCAGCAGCGTACCGTGTTCATTCATCGATTGGACGACCATGATGACCTTATGGAAAGACTCCCTGAAGAACTCCCTCAGCAGCTTGAGGCTTTAGCCAAAACGGGCTATCCGGCACAAAACACAACGGTTTCAGGAATCGGAGCCATTCTCGGCGCAAGCCTTGATGATAAAGTCCTGCCCGACTACCACGAATACATGCTTTCAGGCAGCACCGCTTCATCCGGCGGGAAAAAACAAGAGATCGGAATTGCTTTTCGCGCGGGCAATGAAGCCGGGGCTCTTGTTTCCGGCACCATGACTTATCCCGGGACTAAAAAAACCGGCTTCGCCAATAAAGCCCTGGGCGAAATTTTTGTATTTGCGGAACGCACTCCTTCTCAAGAGGCCTCTTCGCTGGGAACGGAGGCGGCGCCGGCCCATGACTTTTTCGCGCAGGGAGCGCCCAGGGATTTGCCGGGTAGCACGCCGGAATCTTTATCGCCAAACGACCGCAACCAGCTGGCAGAAACTGCAAGATGGCTTCGAGCCGAAATCCGTCCGCTGAGTGAGGCGATTGATAAGCGGGAAGGGGACTCCGTTCAGCCTTTGTGGAAAACCTCCAACGCGTTCATCGGGAGTCATCTCAGGATAATTCAGCGTGCGATGAATCAAATACTGATCCTTCTGAACTATTTCCTTCATTGGCCATGGCTGGAGCGCATCCGCCTGCGATGGTTCAAACAGCTTAATGAATGGCCCTCGAAAGCGCTCAAGCAGGCTATTGATAAAACTGCCGCCAAAGGTTATTTGGGGGCTGTGATTCCGGAGGAATACGGCGGGTCTTATCGCAGCGCTGTGATTCGTGCCGAAGAAATGGCTCAGATGTGGGAGACGAATCCTTCCTATGCGCTCACGGCGGATGTCACGCGGGCTTTGGCCACGCGGGTGATTGCTCAAAATTCGATTGAGCCATTTCCGGATGAGCCCTTCAGCGGGAAGGAAATCAAGCAGGTTATTCTGCGGGATATCGCGCACGGCCGGAAGATTGCGGCGATAGGTCTCACCGAGCCGGATCATGGAACGGATGTCTTCAACAAGAATGTCACTCTGGAAACCAAGGCCCGGCAGGATGCAAAAGGGTTTTGGCATATCGAAGGGCGCAAACATTTCATCACCAACGGATTTGCCGATTGGCTTGTGATCCTGGCCTCTACGGATGAGGCGGGGGAGAAAAGCTTTTTCCTGGTTCGCAAAGACGATATCGAGGTCACGAAAATTTGGGAGAAGCAGGGTTTCGATGGAACGAGTCTGGCGGATTTCACAATCCGGAAGGGGGCCAGGGTCCGCCTGATCGGGAAACGGGGCGACGGGTATCGCATCGGATTTTCGGCGATGGACGCAGGAAGAATTTCGATTGCGGCCGGTGTCACCGGGCTGGCGCGATTTTTCAAAAAGGCAGTCCTTGAGTACGCACTGAAAATCCGCAAGGTGGGCGGTAAGCCGCTCGCGGCTAAAGCGACCGTTCAGGAATCCATCGCCCGCATGGAAGCCTACACGTATGCCATGGAGTCGCTTCTCTATTCGACGGCGGCGTCCTTTGAAGCCGGGCAAGTGGCGGGCGGATTTGAGACGGCCATCGTAAAGGCGTGGAACACGCAGATGCTGTATGACCAGATTGCGGGAGATTCCGTGCAGAAACTGGGCGGTATCGGCTTTATGAAAGAGACGGAGGTCGCGCGCCGCTGGGCCGACAGCCGCGTCCCCACGATTTTTGAAGGCGCCAATGAGGCGTTGGCCTCGCAGGTGATTGCCCGCCATGCTCTCAAACAATTGGAATCCAGAACAACAGGAGTTCTTGACTGGTTCTCAGAGTGGACAGTGCCTGCCACAAGCCCCCTTCACACGGAATATGAAGCTGTAAAATGGATGGCGCATTTTGTGAGACGTGCGGCTGAAAAAATCAACACGCTTGAGAGAACGGATGAGAATCAAAGTTATTTCGAAACCCTGGGCCGCATGCTCGCAGACTTTTATGCGCTCCAGGCCGTGATCAACCAGGCCCAAAATTTGGACCAGGTCCGTTTCGCCAGGCTTGTGGTGTCCGAAAGACTCGAGCAAATCAGAAACTGGCTTGAACAAGATTCTGATTTTTATTTTGAAGGGAAAATTCCGACGGGATTAAAAGATTTTAAAAATCCCGTGCGGAATGTAAAGGCCCTGCGCCTTGAAATCGCCAAGACTGCACTTGCGGCGAGTCTGGGTGAAATTAAGGATCCTTTGGGCGTTGGAGAAATCATTGAAATCGACAGGCAGCGGCTTATCGACAGGGAGCTTGCGCTTCTTGAAGGGATCGATCTTACCAAGCCGAAGACCATTCTCCTTTATGGAGGACTGGGAAGTTTGCCGGAGAGATTTCTGGGATCAGCCTATCAGCAATTGAAAGAGAAGTTTCCGAATGTCCGGTTCATCGCGGTAGATCGCAGGGATAAAAGCGCTCACCCGGAGGATGCCGCCTATCAGCGATACGTTGAGAAGAGAATGGAGGTTATCAAAGGGCAAGGGATTCCATGGCGCGAAGGAAAGAATTATTTCGAGAGGGATCAAATCGACCAGGCTTTGAAAGTCCGTCAACCGGATGGACGCGTGACAATATCCGTGGATGGAGAGGACATCACAATCGACGGAGTGATTGCCGCCATGCCTACGGATGAACATCTTCCGGTTGCCGAACAATGGGCGCCTTTGGGCGTGAAAGTATTCGAAGACAAGCCCATCACCAATCCTAAAGATGTTGAAACCATGCGTGCCCTTGCGGAGCGGTATCCCAATACGATTTTTGCCGTTGATTTTTTTGGCGACAGCGATGCGGTTCATCTCGCGCTTTCGAATAGTGAGGACATCACCGGTGTGAATTTCCTGAAAGAGCTTGGCACGGTGACTGGCGTGGATCTGAGGGAAGTCGAAGATTGGGATATCAAGAATGAGGCGGACCCGAATCTTCCCAACCTGAGAAGCTGGGTCCGGAAGGAAGGGGCGCTTATGGATTCGGGAAGCCATGTGTGGTATCTCGGCGCCATGATCCTGGATCGATTAGGGCTGAAACTTTCCAATGCCGGCGTCGATGATACGGGACTCTACTTCTATGATGGCGCGCCGGGAGATCCGCAAATCGAGACTTACGCTTATTCAAGCGGAAAAATTGGCTCCATCATCCTCAACGGAGATGCCGGAAAGGCAGCGGATACCGTGTTTTATGGAGCCAGGATTCGCGGCATGGGTGGAAAGGTGGCGGAAATCCTGATTTCGACCGGAACGGAGGAACGCGAGCCTTTTGTGAGGGTTACATTCGCGAATGGAGAGGTTAAAACCTACGTGATCCGAAACGCCGGTTTGGGTTACCGGAAAACCTTCCTCGACTTCCTATTATTAATGTACGGGCATCCTGAAAGGCATGCGGCCGACTCACTCGATCAGAGACTTGAATACGCGACTCGAGCGATTGAGTACATTGCAAAGATCAAGCAAGCCAATCAAGGTAAAAATGACGGGAGGGTGCAGCAAACCCGGCTCGGGGTTTTGCCGGTCAGCGTTCCCAAGGAAATTGCCCAGGTCGTTATCCCCGCCGGAATTCCGTCTACGGGTAAAGCCGCTCTTTGGGCCAAGAATCAGGAGCAGAGACTCTCCTTGCTCCAGGAGGCGGTTAGCGCGCTCGCGCAACTTCCGGCGGACGATCCCAGGAGCAATGGTCAAATCGCCAAGGTGCTTGAAAGAGCCGCCCAGGCGTCTCGGCTGCTTCCTATGACACTCGCCCCAGGAGAAGTTCCCAATCCTGAATTACCCCTCGACTTCAGTGGCAGCCCCAGCGAAATCCTGATGGTCTATTTCAAACAACTCGACAGAAATTATCCAAGACTGGCCCATTATCTTGGTTACGCCGCAAGCTACGGACAGGGTTCACAGCTGTTCTATAAGTTTGCTTCCCCATTTCAGCACGGTGGTGGCTGGTCGATCCCGCAGGAGGAATTCCTCGCACGCATCCGGCGTGGAGAAATTTATCTTGTGACCAGCCTAGCCCTTCCTTCGGCATCTGCAGCAAGCCTCGGCACAAGCCCTGCGAAAGAGCCCTCTCCCATTGCGGGGTTTGACAAGATTTTGCCTCCCAAGAGAACATTGCTCGTTTACGGAGGATTGGGCGCGGTGGTCCCGCGCTTCTATCAAGAGCATCTTGAGGCGCTGGCGGCGCAATATAACGTGGACTTTTATGCGGTGGATTTGCTTCCCGATGACGAGGCCTGGAAGAGGATCCGTGAAAGGAAGCTTCCTTATAAAGGGTATTCCCAGGCGGCGAACTATGTGCTGGATCCGAATGCCAAGCCGGACGGCGTGCTGATTCTCACGAGGCCCCATTCGCATTTCGACATCCTTCAGTGGGCCGCTGCCAATAACATTCCAGCCTATGTGGAGAAGCCCATTGCGCATCCGGATCATTTGGCACTGCTGCGTCAACTGCACGCCGAGAAACCAGAAAGCATCTTCGCGATTGATTTCTTCTTCGACAATCCATCGACATTGGACGCGATAAAACTAATCGATGAAGGGAAATTAGGAAAGCTCAAAGGGATGCGCGGACGGATGGTGGAGTCCAATGGTGTTGAGCAGGGCCGGGAGTGGCTCGTCGATTCCAAGATCAGCGGCGGCGGATTGGGGATGGATATGCTGGTGCATCTGGTGGCCCTCGGCGAAATGCTGCTTGAACGCTATGGGCTCAGTTTCTCCGATCTTACGATGGAGCCCGATAATGTTTTATTTGCCCGCTATCGGGGAGCGCCGCTTGAGGGCCAGGGCGGTACGGAAACCTACGCGCAGTTCCAGGGCCAGATCAAAGGCGTGGGAGTCGATCTGGGTGCCGGTAAAGGAGTGCACGAGACCGCTTACTTCATGATTCTGCGTGGGACTAAGGGGGATCTTGAAATCAACCTCGGAACCGAGAAGACTCCGCCTTTCCTCGAACTGCGCGATCCGCAGGGAAAAAGTCTCTACCGCAAAGAATATCCCGCCAAGCCCACTGACATCGGCTATAGGCTTGCGACCACAAAAATTCTCGGGGATGTCCAAGGAAAAGCTTATGTGAGCCAGAAGGAGCGCGATTTCCGTCTTCAGGCGACCGCTCTTGCCGTAGAGGTACTTAACCTCGCGCAGAATCTATTCGGCGACGATTATGAAATCCACAATCTCGGTGAAGATCCCGAATGGGAGGCGGGATTTATTCCCATTCGCAGACGGGCTGTCGGACCGGAGCGGGTTTCTCCGGCAGAAGAAAGACGCGCGGCCCGGCGCGAGTCAGCTCCGGCACCTCTCGAGCAGTTGGCTGAATTCTACCGTGCCTGGGATGAATTGATCTGGCACCTCCACGATTATTTCCAGAGAAATGAAGTGAGCCTTCCCGTCTATGATCGTCAGGCTCTCCTGCCCCTCGAAAAGGTTGACATGGATGCCTGGGCTGACGAGAAGCCGACTCAATACGGCACCGACCTTTTGGCAGAACTCATTGGCTACGGTCTGGAAGCCCAGGTTCTCTATTTGATTCTCGTGAAACTGCTTGAAAATTCAGCTTTTGTGAGCGCGGCCAAATCGAGGCCTTTTTCACCGCTGGACTGGGCAAAATACTTCACTGACCCGGAAGACTTGCGAGATGCACGGCGGCTTCTGCTTACTGACTCTGCCTATCAGTTGTTCAATCAGCTCGCGGCCAATCAAGATTTCAGAAAAGCCGTCCGGGAGAGCGCTGAACAAAGACGGGTCCAGGTGATGATGAATATTGTTTATGTGGGGCATGAAGCGATGGGAGTCTTGAGGCCTCTGTCTTCACGAAGCCGATTCGTCTCGATGGAGCCTGTGGATATCATGGTTCCGGAAGAAGATCTCTTGGCCGTCCTCGCCGGAGCAGTTCAAGAAAAGGGCTGGCAGATCAAACAGCCGTGGAAAGCGCAGGCTACCTCTGGGAAGAGTCTCGGTGCAGCTCCTGCGATCGAGATCCGTCAAGATATTCGCACGCAATATCCCGTCGGCCAGTCCTTGGGGCTTGATGAATTAAAACATGCGGTTCGTGAGCTTGGCAATTTGGAATTTAATACGCCGGGGGATCACGGCGAGGCGGTTGAGAGCATTCTGAGAGAGGCGCGCGATAGGGGCGTGCTGATCAGCGGTCTTAGAGTAGAGGAGTCCGATCCCGAGGATTGGCATTTGGACCCGATACTCTTCCACCTTTTTGATGCGGCGCGCGGAGATCTCGAAATGATTTCCTTTAAGGAGTCTCCAAGACCGGGCACCTATACGCCTTCGGATATCCCGTTGCCGCCTCTGGTTCAATTCATTGGCCAGGCGAAACTTCAACTTTCCGGCGATTCAAGGCCCCACAATTACGCAGTTTTGCAATCTCCTTTCCGGGACGGACGCATTTTCAGGATACGCGTTCGGGAATTTGTCCGCCTGGTGAGAGAAGCTGGGAATAAAGTCGAATTGATTCGGGTACCACGTGTCACTGTGACAGAAGCGGCCGCTACCCCTTCCACCGATGTTCCTGCCATCGTGAGTCCGTCTCGGGCTCTTGGGCCCGTGCGGCCGGGGAGAACAGAACTTGTCGTGTCTCCGGCATGGCGAAGACACATGGCGCTTGTACCTGTCAAGGACGCGTTTGCCGGTCTGGTTCGTCTCGAAGAAGAATACCGCGACGAGGAAGAAGATCCTTTCACTATCGATGCGACGTACCGGGTCATTGACCGCCGAGAAAGTCAGGGAATTCAGGTGGCAGAATTTCTGAACGTTCTTGGCAGACTGGAGGCCTATGGGATGGTGTCGGTAACGGCCATGGACGATCGGCCTATTCAGCCCAGCGAGATTCTTCCGCCGGGTTCGGAACTGAAGGTAAAGTTTGCACCCCGCCGTGTCTTTGATGAAAAGATGCGTCAGGGACTCAGCGTTCTTGAAAATGACCCGGAGCTTTACGAAATTCTCAAAGCCGAAATTCTCCGCCAGCAGAATATGATCAATTTGGTGCCCTCCATGACCCATACGCCGGCGCATGTGCTGCTTCCCATGATTTTTTCCTTGCATAAGCGGGCGGGTCAGGGTATGCGGGCTTTAGCCGAGAAACGCTGGCTTGAAGTTTTTGCCTCGGTTTATGAAGGGAAAGAACAATCCCTCGCGAAGGAATACGGGGTTATCGTGGATCCCCATTCCGGAGCCCAGGCCAATCAGATTGGCATGCTTCCCGTGCTCAAGCCCGGGGACAAAATCATGTCGCTTCGACTCGATATGGGAGGCCATCTTTCTCACGGGCATCCGCGCAATTTTGCCGGAATTTTCTTTAAGGTGGTACCAGAGGTTCCGGGTGCGGACGGTTTGACGAGCTTTAGCGGCTATGGTGTAAATCCCGAGACAGGTCTTTTGGATTATGATCTTCTCGAAAAAGTGGCGCTTGAGAATTTGCCGAAAGTCATTGTGGGCGGCGCGACAGCCTATCCGGGCATTTGGGACTGGAAGCGGCTTCGCGAGATCGCTGACAAAGTCGCTGCCAAACGGCGTGCACTCGGGCTTGCCGATTGGGAAGTTATTCTCCATGCCGATATTGCCCATATCGCAACACAGGTGAGTGTGGGAGATCAACCCACGCCTTTCGGGTATGCGGATATCATTGCGCTCACGAATCAAAAGACTCAGGGGCCTCGCGGCGGTTTGATGTTTGTCCGCCACCGCGTGTATGAAACTGTAAACCAACAAAAAACACTTTATGAATTGACACGCGAGGCGACGAGTCCCGGCATTCAGGAAGAGCCGATGTGGAATGTCATTACCGCAAAGGCCGCGCAAGCCCTGTGGATGCAAAGTGCGGAATATAAGGAATATGCAAAGCGAATAGGGCCTCTCATGCGCACCTTTACCGAGGAAGGAAATCGGCTCGGGATGCGCTTTACGATGGACAGTCAGAATCATCTGGCTTTGATCAACACTTACGCGACATACGGCGCTGAGGGAAATCATCTCTTTGGGGATGAAGCCGAGGAGGTGCTGGAGTCGCTGGGCATTACGGCCAATCGCAACACCATTCCGCTTGACGATGCAGCCGAAGCGTTGTTGCCGGAGGATCAACGGCAAAAACCTCTTAAACCCAAGGGAATCCGGGTCGGATCGCCGTCGCTTGCGGCTCGCGGTATGAGTACGGAAGATGTGAAGTTACTGGTGCAACTCCTTCATGAAGCCCTTTCCAAGGTGAAAATTACTGTGACCGAGGAGCCGGCCAAGAAAGCGGGCGGGAAGCCGAAAAAAACTCGCAAGTGGTCTTTGGATCCTCAAGTGGCGGAAGGCATCCGCGCAAGAATCGCCGGCCTCACAGCGAAACATCCGGTGCCTGATTATGAAATGCACTTGGAGCTTTTGCGCGGCAATGTCATGCCGGCTTTGGAGTCCTTGAGGCTGCATGATCCCGAACTTGCGCATCAACTGACTCGAGAACTTCATCGCCAGTCAAACCGTTTAACGCTTTCGCCTACGGCGGGCGAGCCCAAGCCTTTCGTGACCACACCCGCCGCGCATCCTTCGAGCGATGTGTACGCGGAAGGCAAGCCCGGGCGCCGCTATTATCCGGGCAACAAGGTGAATGATGAGCTGGAGAAGCTGGCGCAGGCGAGATGGACTAAGCTCTTTAAGGCAGCAGATCAATACGAAGCCAGCGTTCAACCGCACTCGCATGCTCAGGCGATTCAGATTGGACTTATGGCCGTCGCGGAGCCTGCGGATGAGATTTTGATTCTGCGCTCCGGCGGGCAGCGAAGAAAATACCCGACGCACGGTGATCCGGCGAATTTTATCCCGAAACTTTACAGCAAGGGCAAAGTCCGCGAAATAGCTTTGGACGATGAGGCGGCTTTGTCGGCTCTTCTTTCAGCGGAGAAGCCGAAAGTGGTTCTTTACGATCCGGCCGATTTCGATTCTGCGACGCTGAGACGTTTGGCCGACCAAGTGATTAGCCCGGATACGGTTCTTTTTGCCGATTTGGGTACCAGTACTCTTCGAGTGGTTCATGGTTATCAAGCTTCCCCGGTAGGACACGCAGATCTCATTGCCATTGACACCAGGAGCCCCGGCGGTCTCACGGGCGGAGTGATTCTTGCCAAAGCCGGAGATCGAATCATTGCCTCCCTCAATGAGAAAAAGAAAAGGCCGGCCAAAAACACTTTGGCGGATCTTGTTCATGAACGGGGAGTGATTCCGGGCGTACAGGGCGGGCCGCTCCTGCATATGATCGCTGTCAGGGCGGCGCAGGCGAAGTGGCTGGCAAGTGACGAGGCTCGTGAGATGGCGCAGCAACTGGAACGAAATCGAGAAATCTTTTTGGAGGCCTTCACGCAAGCACACTGGCAAGCCCGTCCATCGCGTCAGGGAACTTGGATTACCGTACAACTTCCCGAGGGTTTCAGCCGCAGACAAGTAGAGGAGGCTCTCGAGCGAGCCGGACTCGATCTTGCCGACGATGCGTTTTCCTACAGACCGGAAGATCAAGAAGTGGATATCGGACTTGCGGCGTTGACACTCCGCGGTTTCAAGGATGAGGCGAAGGTCCGGAGTGTTGCCGTGGTGGTTATGCAGGTGTTTGACACGATTGTGAAGGCCAGCGAATTTGGCTCTTCGGGTGTCGAGCTTCGCGAAAAGCAAGCGCGGAAATTTGCAAAGCAGTTTGCGAAAGCACATCCTGTCCACCGAGAATGGCTCGCGGCAGGACAATCCCTCGGCACGGCCGTTAGGCATCCGGAACAAATTTATGCCTTTGCGGATGATGCCTCGGGAGCGAATGAAATTGTTTCCAATCTTAGGCAGAGAGGATACCGGGCCTTTGCCATCAACGGACTTAGGGAGTTAGCTTTGCTTCCGCCTGGGGATGACGTGAGGGCTGTCCTGAATATCGATGCAAGGGCCAAAAGCGCCCAGGAGGCAGAGCCTCTTGTGGCCGATAGGGCTTCGGCTCTGTCCTTGGAAAAAAAGCCGGCCTTTAATTTAAAAGTGGATTCCACAGCGCGCGGACCTATCGGCGCTATGGTGCAAGCCATTGAAAAAACCATGAATCCGGATCTCACGGTATTTGTTTTGGCCTATCCTTCGCAGGAGCGGACTACTTTAAAAGGAAACCATATTGTGGCTGATCATATCCACGGGCTCGGCCTGAGTGACACATCTTATGCGGATGATGTTCTCATGCCTCCTTCCGGGAAAACGGATTCGCTCCTGGACATTTTTGGGCATCAACTGCAAACAAAAGTGGAATTGATTCCTATGGAAATCGTTGCTCAGGGGCCGGAAAAGATCCAGGAAGAAATTGCAAAAATGCCAAAAGGAAGCCGCATTGTTTTTGATGCAGTCGTGGATCAGCATGTTGCAGATATTGCCGCAGCGCTTCAGGGTTTGAATCGCCGCGTTTTGCGGGTCGGTTCCGCAGGTTTTCTGAAGGCCTTGGCTGAAAAGGAATTGAAAGAAGGAGAAATCCCCGCCGCCCAGCGCAATCTGCCGTTTTCTTTCCGGATGGGCAAAGCTCCCCTGCTGGTTGCAACGACATTGAACCGGGTGACTGACCGCCAGATGGATGCTGTTTTGGATACCATGGGTTCTGAGGTAACGATGATTGAATACGATGCCAGAGTGGTCTTGAGAGATGACGAGACAAGACGGCAGGAAAAGGAAAGAGTCCGAAAAGAGGTCCAGGAAGCGCTCAAGTCCCGAAAGGGCGTGCTTTTGACCACGCTCCGGCGGCCCGTAGCTGGAATGTCAAAAGCGTGGGAGCGGGAACTTACCAGAGATGTTTTCTCAACGGTCTCTGATCCGGCGACACTTGCTTTGGTGTCGGGGTTGTTTCTTACGGGCGGTGATGCGGTCAGGGCGTTTCAAGATCATATCGGCGGGTTGATGGAGGTCGAAGGTGAATTTGCGCCTGGTATGCCTGCGGGAAAGCTAGTCGGAGGAAATGCCAATGGCATGCCTTTGGTGACCAAGGCCGGGGGTTTTGGCCAGAATGATCCCGATGTTTTGGTGAGGTTTTTTAAGCAAGGCCTCAGTCCCGTACTTGGTATCACCATGGGCGATCCTCTTGGCGTGGGCCCGGAGGTTGCAGTCCGATCTCTGATCCAGAATAGCGAACCCCTTTCGCTTCGCTCAGGGGCGGCAAAAAGCCCGGGCGCGTCCTTTGTGATCGGAAACGGGTATGTGATGGAAGAGGCGCTCAAATTTGTCAAAGTGCGTTTCCCGGAGACAGACGCGCGCTGGCATGTAGAAACTTTTGATTCGCCTGAAGACATCATTTTCAGACCATTCGCCATTCCTGTCCTCAATATTCCCAGCGAAACTCTCGAAAAAACAGATTTGCAAAATGCCGACCGGAAAGATGAAACCATCCGCCGGGAAGCGGCGCGGCTTGCCTTGGCCATTGTGGACAAGGCCATTGAGCTTGAGCAGGCCGGCGTGATTGAAGGTTTTGTCCGCAATCCCATTCATAAGGAAGACATTGATAAATTTCTTTTTGCTCCTAACGGAAAAAAATTTGACGGCCACACCGAGCATATTGCCAAGCGCTACGGCGCAAAAGCCCTGATGATTCTCACGCATGAAGGAAAGTCTGTGATCCATGTGGGTAAGGTGCATCAGTCCCTGCGGGATGCGGTCAGGGATTTCACAACTTCGGGGCTGCGGCAGTTTCCGAGGAAGTCCGGAGTCCTTGCTCTGGTTCTTTTCGCGGGGCTGGCGATTTTTGCAGGGCAATTTTTATGGGGATTCAATGTCTGGGCAACGCTCGCCGGCAGCGGTCTTGCTTTGTTTTCAGCCATAGGTCTGGCCGTGGCAATAACCCTTTGGGACTTTACCGTCATGCAGCGTGTCAAAGAGGCCATTCTGTCAGCCGGGAATTTTGCCAGGCAGTTTTTGGGATTCAAGCATCCGAAAATCGCAGTTGCCTCCTTTGACCCCCGGGAAAGCCCGGATTTTATTGCCAACCGTACTGTGCAGCAGGCCGTCCGCTCCGCGTCCAGAAGTGATGCGAAAGCCGCTATCGAAGGTCCTATGCCGGCTCATGAGGCTTATGCAAAAATGATATTCGGCCAGTATGACTTTGTGATCGTGGACTATCACGGCATGGGCCATATTCCCACCAAGCTTTTTGCCGCAATGCTCGATACGCAGAAAAAAATTTCCCAGGAGCAATTGGATGAATTGTGGAGAACTTTTCAATTGCCCGCGCCGAGGACCATCGTTTCAAACGACAGGAAGACAAGTCTTAAGATGTACGAGGTGACGCGGTGGGTGGGCGGGACTCCGCAGCCGCTCCGGATTTATGCAGTCAATGATGGACCGCTCACAAAAGCAGTCGAGTCCTTTGAAAAACCGGAGACAAAAGATAGAGTTTACAAGGCTATCCTTGCGGTTCAGGAAAACGAAAGAAAATTCGCCGCGGCTCCGAAAATCGCCGTGGCTTCTCTGAATCCTCATTCCGGAGAAGGCACAAAATACGGTAAGACCGATCTGGAATATGTCGGGCCGGCCATGGACGCGGCAAGGGGACAAGGCATTCATCTTTTGAAGTATACCGACGGCCAGGGCCGTACACTGCCCATCCCGGATGATGCGGCCGCGATTCAGGCCTTGCGCGAAGGCGCGGATGCCATTCTTTTTATGTATGGCGAACAGGCGAGTCTTGCAGCCGCGGTGATCGCCGCGCTCAAACATCAGAATCGTCTGCTTGAAACTCCGACTATTGCCGGCTCCAATGTCACAGACCTCGGTGGAAAACTTGTGACCACCTCCGTGGATTTTGGAACCGCGCGCGGTTTGGCCTGGAACAATGCCCGCGAGACTGAAGTTCAAATCGACAGCATGCCTCAATCCATCGCGCTTGCCGCGCACATGGTTTATCAAGTGCGTCGATCAAAACAGGAAGCTGTCCAAGCTGCTTCCATGGGAACGGAAGCGCGGCAGGGAATTCAAAGCGTTCTTGTGGTGGATGATGAAAAGGGTATTCGGGAGATTTTGCCTAGAATCATCAGGTCGTACCGCGCCAATATCCAGGTGACTGTGGCGGCGAATGGACAAGAAGGCTGGGAGTTATTCCAGAAGGGTTCATTTGACCTTGTGATTACGGACATTAATATGCCCAAACTCAACGGCGACGAACTTGTCCGTCGCATCAATCCCGAAGGCCGCGCAAAAAAAATTCCTGTCATCATGATGACAGGGCTCGCTCAAGTGAATGAGTCCATCACTGGAAAGCTTAAGCAAAACGATCAGATTTTTGCCACCATGGCAAAACCCTTTACGATCCCGTATGTCCATCAGCTGCTCAAGATGGTGGATAAAAAAATTGAGGATGCGGGGAAAACCGTTACCGTAAAACCGACGACACTTTATGATTTTGGGCGGGATGATTTGGGCCGGGAAGCCGGAAAACGGCATTACCTGAATATTGTTTTCAATAATCGTCTTGGAGATAAAAAAATCGAGAGGTTCTCCATTTATGAAAACGGGGATGTCCGTTACACTCGCCGTCAAGAAGACGTTATTGAGACTGCCCCCGGCGGCATGGGATCCTATGAAATCCGGAACAAAAAGCTTGAGCCTGCGGACGCGCTTCTTGCCTTGGAACCTTTGCGGACCATTTTGGATGTTTTTACCAAAAGCCGCGGGGAAGAATTTCTGCTGGTCACCCAAGAGAACGGTCCTCATTTTCTGATACGGCGGGATGGCAGTGTTTTTGATGTCAACCCCAAGAATTCCACCGTCATAGCAGGCGATGTTAGGCGCGATCCAAAAACGGATCCTGTTCTAAAACAAATCCGAGAAGTTCAGGAATTTGTCAGTCAAAAAAAGGAAAGCGAGGATCAGAAGATCAAGGAATACATTGCCCAGCACAAAGCCATCGCGGTGATTGTGGCGGAGAATCCGGCGCAGGCCGTGGAGCTTGGCAAAGAGGCTGCGAGACGCGGACTGATTCTGGAAATTCCTTTCCGCGGTCCCCCGGCAGACGTTTTAGAAGCGCTTCGGACCCTGGCGCATGATCCATCCATTCCTTATGTGATCGGGGGTGAGATTGTGACCGCGGAGCAAGTCCGTGATGCGGTCGCGGCAGGCGCAAAAATCATAGCGACTTCGGGGTTTATACCGGAAGTGATTGAAGAGGCAAAGCGTTTGGGCGTTCTTGTCATTCCAGGTGTGGGGAACGGTACGGAAGCAAAACAAGCTGTTGATCTGCTCCTGGCAGGCGAGTCCGAAGGCACTGTCCCATTCTTAAAATATCTTCCTTATACCTACGAGGACATTGAGGGTTTCATTAAAGCGATCAAAGCGCCTCTCCCTTCCAATCTTAAAGGAGTCAATCTTCAAGAAACGCTGGCCGCAAAAATTGAGTCAGGGCAAGTATTATTCCTTGGGCCGAAAGATACCCTTGCCCCTGGCTATGAACTGAGGGACGCAACTTTCGGAAGCGTTTATCAATACCTTTCGCAGGGTGAGGAAATCAAGGTTCAGTTTGTGCTTCCTTCGAAAAAAGGAACCGAGGCCATCCAGCTTATTGCTTCTCAATTCCCTCAAGTAAAAATTATTCCTGCGGGCGGTGTTACGCCAGACAGCCTTCCCGTTGTTTTGAGTGACACCATTCCTGCTGTCGCCATGTCGGCGGCAAATCCTGAAAAAATCGCACAAATCGCCGACGGGGTGACGAAGGCTGCCAGCCTCGGGAATGAAATTAAGGAGGAGCGGAAACTCGTCGCCATTGTGGGCGGAGGGCCGGCCGGACTTAGAGCCGCGGCAGCTTTGCTTGAAAAAGGCGGATATCAGATTTTGATTTTTGACAAAAAGCCGGTGCTTTCCGGACTTGGCGCATACGCCATTCCCCCCGTGGCCCATCAGCTCGGGCTCAAGCAAAGTCTCTGGGCTTTGGGCGAGCGGACATTCCGTGGTGTTGTCGGCCAGGGAAAAACTTTTCCGGAAAATATTTTGAATTCTCCCTATGTTCAGTTTTTTCCCCACACGGATGTGGGGACAGAGGTCACGATCAAAGAACTTGAACAAACCGGTGTTCCCATCATTGTAGCCACAGGTGCGCAGGTTCCCCGATTTCCCACCATCTGGAATGCGGCAGGCAAAGAGATTCCGGTGCCGGGCCGGGAGTTGATCAATGTGGTGACAGCCACCCAGCAGTTTTTCTTTGCCATTGGCACGGATTGGATTCGGCATGAAAAAGGCCGGCCTTGGCTTGTTTATAATGGAAAACCTCTTGAGCTTGGCAAACAAATTGCGGTTTATGGCGGAGGCAATGTGGCTTCGGATGCTGTGATGTGGGCGCATCGAAACGCTCCTCCGGGAGCCAAAGTGACGCTTTATTACCGCGGGCCGTCCTGGGCTATGGCCAACATGAGCGCCACTTATGAAAAGCCGATTGCGGAGGCAGGCATTGAAATCGTGGAATTGAGGACAGTCGTCGGTTATGCGGACCACGAGGGCAAAGGCCGCGTGACGCATGTGCAGCTGATGAAACATAAAATCACGGAACTTGAACTGCGTGACGGAAAACCTGCACCGCTCATGCGCGGTAAAAAATTTATGAAACTGCCTGATGGTAAAAAAATGTCTGACTTTGTTACCGTGCCTGCGGAGGTGAGGCTTGAAGAAGGCGTTGCCTACCGGGTGAAAACCGAGCCCACGGACGAGATTGAAGAAGTTCCGGCGGACACGGCGATTGAAGCGATCGGGGATGTCGTGGAGCCGCTTGAAGATCTTGCGGTTTCCAAAAGAGGCGCTTTTGAGGCAGATCCAAAAACCGGCCGGGTTTTAGGGCGGGGAGTTTGGATTGCAGGCCAGGCGTTCACTCAGCGTGGAGCGGTTGGTGATTCTTTCAAGTCAGCGGAAATAGCGGCTGAAAATTTGCATGCGGCGTTTGAGCAGGGCGAGTTTCAGACCAAGGGTGGAGATAAAGTCCAGAGCATCGTCAAGGATCTGGCTTCCAGAAAAATAAGCAGGGTTATCGGTGAACTTCAGGCGCTTCCTGATCCAACTCAACAGATGGAATATTTTCAGAAAACCTATCAAAGCCTGTTTGAAGCCGCGGGGATTATGCCTGAGTTCGGAAAGGAGTTGTTCGCCGCCATCGAGGCCTTGGAGGGGATTTCTCCTCTTTTCACAGAGCAGGCCCGGAAGCTTCTCGCGCATCTGGAAGACGCGTATCAATTCACCGCTGCCAGCCTGGGAGCTGATGACCAAAAGATCAAAGAATACATTGCTCAGCAAAAAGCCATGGCGGTGATTGCGGTCAAGAATGCGGCGCAGGCCGTGGAGCTTGGCAAAGAGGCGGCGAAGCAAGGAATCATTCCCGAGATTACTTTCCGCGGCCCGCCACAGAGCGTTTTAAAAGCCATCCGGACCCTGGCGCATGATCCGTCCATTCTTTATGTCGCGGCGGGATCCGTTGTGACCGCCAAACAGGTTGAGGATGCTGTAAAAGCTGGGGCGGAAATTATTGTGAGTCCCGGCTATATTCCGGAAGTTATTTTAGCGGCGAAACGCCTTGGAGTTCTTGTGATTCCCGGCGTGGGCAATGGCGAAGAAGCCAAGCAAGCCGTGGAATTGCTTTTGGATGGGGAACCCGCGGGCACCCTTCCGTTTTTGAAATATTTCCCTTATTCCTACGATACCATTGAAGCTTTCGTAAAAGCAATCAGGGCGCCGCTTCCTTCCAAACTTAAAACCATGCTTGATCGAAAAATAAAAACCGGCCGAATTCTTTTTCTTGGTCCGGAGGATACCCTTGTGCCCGGTTATGAAGTCAGGGACGCAACCTTTGGAAGCATTTATCAATATCTTCTGCAGGGTGAAGAAACCAAGGTTCAGTTTGTGCTTCCTTCAAAAAAAGGAACCGAGGCCATCCAGCTTATTGCATCTAAACTTCCTCAAGTAAAAATTATTCCTACAGGCGGCGTCAAAGCTCAGGATATTCCAAATATTCTGAGTGAGACAGTTCCCGCCGTGGGCATGTCGGTGGCTGATACGGCCAAGATTCCGGAAATTGCAACGGGGATCCTCGCCGCATCAGAAAAGCGGGGCAGCAGCCTTGGACAGGCGCCGGGGCGTTTTCAAAACCCTGCCCAGCAGACCGGAGGAGCGTCGCTGGGAACAAAGCCGGATGGCGAAGAAGACGGCAAGTTGAGTGACGAGCGTTTTGAGACCTTGCTGGCGGAGGTTTTAGACCCGGCAAACCGGAGTCAGGGGTTGAAGTGGTGGTCGCAGAAGAGTTTTCAGATCGCAAAATTTTCTGAACGGGATATCGCGGGAGAGAGCGATGATACTGTGGTGAAAAAAGCCCGCCAGTATATGACAAAGTTATTAGAAAAATCAAAAACGGCCGTTCGTAAATCACTCCGCATCACCGGCCCTCAGCATTTAAGCATCACGGCAGCCATGACAGGCAATCAAAAATCAGCTGCAGTTCAGACAAAGTGGCGGGCTTTGCTCACAGCCGTTTATGTGGCCAGAGCCATAGCGGCTTTTCGCGCGGATGATGAGATCGCACGCGTTGGCAAGCCGGAGATGCCCGCTGATCTTACGCCCGAAGAATACAGCGCGCGCTATCAACAATGGCTTCGGTACATGAATTCAGAGGCCACGCTTGAGCTTTATGCCCCCGGAGACAACCTCATGGGGATCTATGACCCCGACGAGTATTCACAAAAAGGAGAAAGAGCCAAGTTTGGAAAAAATCAGGTTCTTGCGGCGTTTGAGGCGGGATTGCGGCCTGTTGTCCGCCCGGAAGTGGAGTTTGCGGAGGCCCTGGTGAAGAATGGGGTCGAAAGCGTGACGCTTTTGGAAAAAGCTCCGGGCCAGCCGCCCGCGCTTTATGTGCGTTTCAAGACGCCTTTTGTGGATCCCTATATGGGCAGGAAATTCCCGGGCATGGCTGTTGCATTTTTAAATCAGCGGATTCCTGACAGCGAAGCAGCAGGCATTTCACAGCCCTCGCAGAGGGTCCCCGTATTTGAGGAATCCGAAGAAGCCTTAACCCAGGTCACCTTTAAAAAAGAAGATGATTTCGGCACGCGGTTTGAAAAATTATCCCAACTTCTTGACCGCGCGCTTGAAGGCAAACTGCTTCCGCGCTCGGTGTTCACCTGGTTTGATGAAGCCGGCGCCCGCAAAGCGGCAGGCATCATAGGCCGGACTCCGCAGGAAGTGAAAGCCATTGAACAGCATCTCGGAATTGTTCTCGATATGGAACATGAAAAGGAGACTGAGGGCTTTCACCGGCGGATGGTCACCTCAAGATTCGCGGATGAATTGCGGGAAGGACTCGAAAAGCAGAAATTAAGCGCGCAAAAATTGGCCGTGCTTGAAACCGGGGATTTGGTGGCCAATCTGCCGGGGCTGGCTCAGCGGCTTGAAATTTTGTATGCGGTGAAACGCGGGCCTGCGGGGAAAACGGAAGTTGTGAAGGATGCGGTTCAGAATTTACTTGCGGCGCGTGTCACGGTGTCCGAGGAAGAAGTTTATAAGCCCTATCTCCCTCTTGTCCATCTGATTCTAGCATGGAGCACGGACCACTGGGCCCTGCATCAACAGGACAATGGAAAGTTCGTCGGGCTGCTGGAAAAGGCGGCCCCCGCGCTCCCGGCTGTTTTGCCGGCCCTGACTGCGCATCTTCAATCGTTAAGTTCCAGGGAGGAAAGGGAAGTTTTTCTGGCGCAATTTGTTCTTGGAATCTATATGGGTTTGGTTGTGGAAAAGGGCCGGGTCTACATGAGAAGCAGCAAGGAAACGGAAGTCAGGGAAGCGCTGGAACGCCTGATTCGCCAGCATCTTGCGCTCCATATCGATTGGAAAAAGACGCCGGCCGGTTACGCGGCCTTCCGTAAGGCGAAAAAAGAATTCAGCGCCGCGCTTCTTGCGGCAAGAGACGGCTTCTGGAATGCCCTTGAGACGGGCTCTCCCGCGGATGCAGACCGCGCCTACGCCGAAATTCTTGATTTTGAGCTGGCTGCTTTGGAAATTCAATGGCCCGCGATCCGTTCCGTGTCCGAAGCGGCTCTCAACGAGGACAGGATAAAACTCGAGGAATCTTTCCGCCAATTCAAAGCCAAAGAAAAGGAATTGGCCGATTCCTACGGCCGTCTCGTTTCCGCACGGCATCTTGAAGCGGCGGAGAATTTAAGAGAAGCGCGGGATTTATTGGCCAAACTTTCCGGTTTTGGAGGAACAAGGGGCGAAGCCGTTGTCGCGGGGCTTCAAGGGCGGCTGGTTTCAAAACAGGTTGACGCTATTCTTCAAGAGATTGCTTTGTTGACGGAACCGGACGCCGAGCGCGCGGCCCTGGAAAAATACGGGAAACTTATCAAACAGCTTCCGGCGGCGGACGCTGACCGTCTTCGCGCCGGGCTGGAGCCCTTCGCAGACAAACTCGCCGAAGCCACGCTGGATGCGGTGAAGCATGATGAGACGGCGAAGCAATTCGACCAGGCGCTGGAAAAATTGCAGGCCGCGAAAAAAATGGCCGGCCCTTTTGAAACGGCAAGGGAGCTTTTGGCTCAAGAGGAAACCCGTCTGAGCGCCGCAAAGAAAAAGGCGGAAGAGGCAACCATGCCGGTTTACCGCAAAAGAGCGCTGGAGATTCAGAGGGATCACGCTGCCGCTTTAAAACAGGACAAGCATAAAGCAGCTGTTGTGACTGCTATTGCTGAAGGCAAAGAGATTCCTCCAAAAGCCTTTCAAACAGTCACCGCCCATCTCAAGGCATTATCAGCGGGTGGAAAATTATCCGGCGGATTGCCTTATGCCATGAAATTATTAATTGAATCCCTGCCGGCCGACCTATTGCCCAAGGTTGCCGAAGGCCAGTCGCTTGGCGCCTCTCCTTTCAAAGATAAACTTTTTGAGATGCGCAGGATTTTTAGAGACACGCCCGAAGAAGAGCAGGCAATTCAGGCCTTAGGGGCTGTGTCAGAACAGACTGCGGTTGAGATAGTCGGGGCAGATATTTCCCCGGTACTCAAGGCCAGGGATATTCTTTATACTACCAAGCCGCTTTTGGATGCTCAGCGCAACGCCGCCCCTGCCGTTGTCCAGCTCCTTGAGGTAACCCGGGATTCTGTCAAGGTACGTTCTGTGTTCCGTGACCGCGATGTTTTTGAAATCCCCCTCCATAATTTTGTGAATCGCATCGTCCGCAGTGAAATGAAGCGCCTAACAGAAGCGCAGTCTCTGGGCGAGCAAAAACGGGAGGCTGAGCTCAAGGGGAGCGGACAAGTACGGCTGGAGGAGGTTCTGAGGGCCCATAATTTGTCTCCGAATTTTGTTCATATTATTTTTACTCCTGAAGGCCGTGGAAATATTACATTACCGCAAGGGACACCATTGAACACAAGTCTTCCTCAGCCCGCGCATATGGCGGTAATCTATGCGGAAGGAGTTTCGCCGGATCAAAAGTGGGAAGCCCAGCCTGCTCAGCCCGCTGATGCCAGTACCGCGGCTGAGGTTCAGCCCGAAGGATTGCGTTTTAAAAAGGGTGATTATTTGAAAATAGAAGAAAAGGACGCCGCCTTTATTCAGTCCATTCAACCCGTGAAGGATGGCCAGCAGGTGATGGAGGTCTTTGTCGGCGCGCAGGTCCCGCTTACATTGAAGAAGCTTCTCGAATTGCTCGCCATTCCGCGACGTGGTGTTGCCGGTTTCTGGCTTGGTTCTGCCGCATCCGGATCCAAAGCCCCGCTTTTCGGTCCGCCGACGGAGGATGTGGTTTTGCCCGCAGGAAAAGTGATGTCGGTGGTCGTGGATTTAAAGCAGTACCGCGACACTTTGGAAACCTTGAAGCGCGCCGTCACCGTGCGTTTGGTGCCGCTTCTTCAAAAGGAGTTAAACGATTCCGGGATCACGGCCGAAAATCTTTCGCAAAAGACTTTTGTTGAAATTCTGCCCAACGCTAAAAAGCCAGGGGCTTTCTATTTTCAATTCACGCATGTGAACCCGGAGGATCAGTTTCTGGAGGGCCTTTCCCGAAGAACGGAGGGAGATATTGATGCATCGCGCGGGTCCTGGTTTGTGCTTTTAGAAGAACTGATTTGGGACCTTATGAACAAGAAGAGTCCGGCCGGGGTTAGCGAAGTGCTTGAGCATACGGATTTTGCCCCCCGCATTTCGGCTATTTATAAAATGGCGCAGGGCGCCAGTCTGGGCATTGAGACTCGGGGCAAGACTTTTGTTGAGATTGACGGAATCCGGCAAGGGAGCGGCATTGTCGCCGGCGTTGCCATCCGATACCTGGATGTTTTCCGAAAAATTGCCGAAGCCAAGGGGACACCCGATGAACCTCGTATCGATGAAGACCAAACGGATCGGTTGTTCATGATCAATTCGCCGGACGGGAAAGGTGTTTATTTCGGCATCAGCGATCAGCCGCTCTCTCCTGTTCTAATTCAGCAAGTTGCCGTTGTTGGAATCAAAATTCTTGAAGAAGGCACGGGCGGCAATCCGCTCAATGTGTCCATCGACGAAAATTATCCCCTGGTGACGGAATGGGACCAAGCCATTCAAAGCATTTCAGCCGTTTATATTCCCACGACTCCCGAAAAGAATGAATATTTGAGGCTGGAAATTCTTGAACAGCGGCCTAATTCTCCGCTTCAGCCTTATGACGCCACAAAAGATATTTTCGATGAAGACACCCGTGGGGGGAAGCTCGTCCGTGTCCTACTCACCCATTTTTCTCTAAATCATATCGTGCTTCGGGCAAGTATTGTCCAGGGCGATGAGCTCCGCTTTGCCATGCAAAGAGCCGGGACACCGCCTCATATGGCTCAATCGCTTGGCGAGGAAAAAAATATTGTCCAACAGGTAGAGGCAGTTCTAAAAGCCGAAGGCCGCAGTTTGGGCGAGGTGCAGGGAAACATCAAACAGTTTGCCGGGAATATGGTGGGGCCGTGGGAAGCAACGGTGACGGCAGAATACCTGCTGAGCATTTATGCTCCGGTTCGGCAAAATGCGGCATCCCTCGGCGATCAACCGGGTTTCCGCCAGGGGCTGATTGAATATGCGCAAAGGATGAAACAATCGTTCGGCGCGGATGTCTACACGGAGACTTATAATGGTAGCGGAGAGTTTGCCATTCTTGCCGCCACTTCCAGAGATATTTCCGTGCAGGCCGTGAAGCGTCAACTTATCTTGGATCCTTTGGCGCGGGTTGCAATTGCCATCATTCATGATCCCGGTTTTGAATCCCGGTTGAAACAAGAGCTGGGCGATGATTTAATGAGCCGGGTTGATCTCGCGGCAGTTGATTCAGAGAACGACGCCGCGGAATTTTTTAACTCCCTGTTAAAGGGGCCGTATCTTGAAAAAATGCGCGATTTTTACCACGCTGATTTAAATCAGCGGGATTTGGCCAAGCATATCACTTTCCTTGCCGGCGAAAACATTCTGGCGCAGCTTGACAGCAGTCTCGCTTCACGGATAGTGTCTGAACCCCGTGAAGCCGGATCCATTGATTTTGAAAGTCTCAAAATTTATCAAAATTCTCTCGGGTATCTCCTGGCTCGCCATGGCGGGGATTTTGCGGAATTGAGCCGCCAGATTCCCGATGCGCGGAATGCTCTGAAGCCGTCCGGCCTTGAATTTCGCGTGAACCTGGACGGCCTTGCCGAGAGAGTTTCCGAGCTTTACACGGAGTTCCAGGGCTTTGCCGCCATGGCAAGAGCCGCATAAGCGTTATGAAAAAAATATCGCCCCCACAAAAAAAATTGTCGATCAATGCCGGGCCCATTGTCCGGCATTGGAGTATAATACTTTCTCAGCCGATTCCCAGGGATTTGGCCAGGTCGCAAAAAGGCAATTCCTTTAAAGGCGAATCCTCCCGGATAATTTATAGCCGCTGAACCGCAAGTGAGTTTGCTATACTAACTTCATGCATCAAATCCAGCTTCTTAGAAAATATTCCATTCGCCTTCAGAAAGTCCGCGGCCAGAATTTTCTTATCGATGAAAATATTCAGCGGAAAATTGTTGAGGCGTTCGCTCTTTCTGAAAAAGATTGCGTGCTGGAGATCGGAGCCGGGCTTGGTGCGTTAACCGAAGGATTGGCTCAGACGGGCACGAAAGTTTATGCGGTTGAAAAAGACAAGCGATTTGTGGATATTCTCGCTCAGGAACTAGCGTCCTATGAGAACCTGCGCCTTCTCAATGACAATATTCTAAAGCTGGATTTCAGCCTGCTTTTGAAACATGCAGTGCCGTCTTCAAAAAAAAAATGGAAAGTCGTCGGGAATCTTCCCTATTTCATCACCTCGCCCATTCTTTTCCATCTGATCGAACAGCGGCAAGCCATTAATTTCGCAATGGTCATGGTGCAGGAGGAAGTGGCTGAGCGCCTTCTCGCCCAGCCGGGAAACAAATCCTACGGCCGGCTTACGCTCGCTTTGCGTTATCATGCGGATGTCAGCCATGTGCTGAATGTGAGTCGGCGTTCGTTCAGTCCTGTGCCGGCCGTGGATTCTTCCGTAGTCAAAATCGCGTTTCACGAAAAGGGCGTCGCCGGTCTGGATGAAACGCTCCTGTTCAAGATCATTCAGGCGGCTTTCAGCATGCGCCGAAAAAATATCCTAAACTGCCTTTCCAATTCGACCCTTGATATTTCCCGGGAGCAGTGGAAGGGAATTCTGGCCGCGCTCAAAATCCCGGAAAACAAGCGCGCCGAAGAACTCCTCCTCAAAGACTACCTCGATCTTACTTCGAAGGTTTCTTCCGACTGTTCCTCAACCGGGAGTCCTGTCTGATGGAGCGAATTCGACGAGCGAAACGTATTTTTTTATATGATGCTTAGCTTGTCGTCTGAGCGGAAGCAGACAGGACGACACGGCCTTGCGCGATGTGGACAGAAGCTTGATTATTTTAGATTGAGGTTGAGGTAGATTTGGCGGGTGGCGTGGGATTTGTTGAGCGTGTAAAAATGCAGGCCGGGCGCGCCGCCTTTTAAAAGTTCCTGGCACTGGCGCGTGGCATATTCGATGCCGTAGGCTTCCACCGCTGCCTGGTTCTCGCCCAAGCGGACAATGGCCTGATTCATTTCGGGAGGAATGGAGGCGCCGCACATGGCCGAGAATTTCTGGATCTGGGCGCCGTTCGTGACCGGCATGATGCCCGGCACAATGGGAATTTTGATGCCCGCTTGCCGCGCCCTTTCCACAAAATCAAAATAATCCCGGCTCACAAAAAAAAGCTGGGTGATAATCACATCCGCACCTTCGTCCACCTTGCGTTTCAGGTGTTCAAGATCTTTCGTCTTGTCGCGGCATTCGACATGGCCCTCGGGATATCCCGCCACCGCAAGCGCAAAGGAACGACCGTAACGCGGATGCCGGCGGATAAAATGGACAAGCTCCGAGGCAAAGCGGAATCCATTCGCGGGTGGCTTGAATTCAGCCTGCCCCTGCGGAGTGTCTCCGCGCAGGGCTACGATATTTTCGATACCTTTTTGGTTCAACTCGTCCAGAATATTTTCAATCTCGGGCCGGTTATGAGCAATGCAGGTCAGATGCGCCGCCACCTCCAGCCCGATTTCCAGTTTGATTTTCTGGACAATGCGGATGGTGTTGTCGCGCGTGCTTCCCATGGCGCCATAAGTGCAGGTGACAAAGGAAGGCGCGAGCGGTTTGAGATGGGAAATTTCCTGAAATAGAAGCTCTTCACCTTTGTCTGTTTTGGGAGGGAAGAATTCAAATGAAATAACGGGTTTACCGGCCTTGTAATATTCGAAAATTTTCATATTGGCACAAAATCATAACCGCTCCTTCCGCTATTTGCAAAGAGAAAATCTCGTGTTAAAATGCCTCCTACGATAAGCCATGAATACAAAAAACCTTTTTGTTTTGGGACTGATTTTCTTCCTTTCGGGGTGTGGGACGCTCTACGACAAGAGTTTTCTGGACACCAATCTGCCCGTGTATCTGGATGCCGTTCTGGGTCCGGATGGAAAACTGTCCGGGGTGCAAATCAAGTCCGTGGTCCCCGACTCTCCTGCGGCCAAAGCCGGTTTTAAGGAAGGGGACAGCCTCCTTTATATTAACGGAGAGGAGGTCGGTACCTCCGCCCGGAAATTGTACAAGGTTCTCATCAATTCCGGCGAAAAACGCATCGGCGAGATCCGTGCTGTTGTCAAACGGGAGGGAACTGCAACTCGGATTAACATGGCTCCGGAGGACCCTGATTTTAAAGGAAGATACGGTATGAGGTTTAGATTGCTTTGCGAAGACGGAAAAGATTTGAAAGAGATCGCATTGGTTAAACAGTATGTTTCAGATGACGGGATTCGTTATGATGCGATTTACAATGTCGGCGAAAAGGCGAGACTGCGCACCGATTGTCATGTATGGGGAGAGAAGCTTCTTGTCATCCAATTCAATATTTTTAATGATTCCGTCAAAAAACCGCTTCATTTTGACTTCGCCGGAATAACGGTTTCGGACCGGTGGGGATCGGCTCTTGAGCCGCTTTCCACGGATGAAATTGTCCACGGGATATATGATATGAACCGGATCAATGCGATCAAAGACCGCACGCTGCACTGGCAAAAACGCCAGGCAAAAAAACTTTCGGCCGAAGCCAATGCCTTGTACTGGGAATTAAACACGCACCGGTTAGAATCGGGGGACATTCCGCCGTTAAACATTGGTTATGGCTCGCTGATTTACCTGTTGAATCCGGGCTATTCACCGGTCACGGTGCACGCTAAAATCGGGGGCGAGGATTTTTCCGCGCAGTATGTCATGCCGCAGCCTTTGCCCGAGGCCCCGGGAGAGGAGGCGCGACGAGTGACGTCTATCAAGGAGTATGATACTCTTTTCGACTTTTTGAGGGAAAAAAGGTGGCTTTTTTAGGAGTGCTGTCATGGAAATAAACGTAGAGCAGGTGGCCCTACTTGCGCGCATCAAGCTGGAAGAGGCGGAGAAGAAAAAACTGTCTCAGGATCTTGAGCGGATTCTCGGCTATGTCAAGAAACTGGAGGAGATCAACACTCAGGATGTCCCGCCCACCAGCCATGCCTTGGCCATTGAAAATGTCTTCCGCAAGGATGAATTAAAGCCCCAGCGGATTATTGAGGAGGCCCTTCAGCACGCCCCCGAGCGGGAAGGCAATTTTTTCAAAGTTCCGAAAGTCATCGAAGGGGAGTAATTTCATGCCTCTCTGGCAATCCACCCTGAAACAATCCGGAGACTTGATACGCAAGGACCCGTCTGCTGCACAAAATATCCTCAAAGGTTTGGCGGAGCGCATTCACCAGGTAGAGCCCAAAGTCCACTCCTATGTCCATTTTGATCCTTCCCGGGGGAATACGGAAGCCGCACAATTGAAGGGTTCTCGGCCTGAGGGCAAGCCTCTTTGGGGAATTCCGGTTGCGGTCAAGGACAATATCTGCACGCGCGGTTGGGAAACGACTTGCGGTTCCAAAATTTTAAAGGGCCATGTTCCTTTTTATGATGCGACGGTGATCAAAAAACTGCGCGATGCCGGCGCCGTTCTTTTTGCTAAATGCAACATGGATGAATTTGCTTTTGGCTCTTCGACCGAGAGTTCATGCTACGGTCCGACCTCGAATCCCTGGGATTTGGAGCGAGTGCCTGGAGGATCAAGCGGCGGGTCTGCGGCTTCGGTAGCGGCTGATGAGGCCATTGCGGCGCTTGGTTCCGACACCGGGGGATCCATTCGCCAGCCCGCCTCGTTTTGCGGCGTGGTCGGGCTCAAGCCCACCTACGGCCGGGTTTCGCGGTATGGACTGGTCGCGTTCGGGTCGAGTCTTGACCAGATCGGCCCGCTCACCAAAACCGTGGAAGACTCGGCGATTCTCCTCAATGTAATCGCCGGGCATGATCCCATGGACTCAACCTCGGCTGAAGTCCCGCGCCCGGATTACACTCGCGCCCTGAGGCCGGATGTTAAAGGTCTCAAAATCGGCTTGCCGGAGGAATATTTTATTTCGGGTCTGGATAAGCGCGTCGAGTCGGCGGTAAAGGGCGCGGCTCAAACCTTGGCTAAAATGGGCGCGGAAATTAAAACCATCAAGCTCCCTCACACAGAATACGCCGTGGCCGTCTATTATATAGTAGCTGTGGCCGAGGCCAGCTCCAATTTGGGCCGTTTTGACGGCGTGCGTTTTGGTCATCGCGCCAAGAGCAGAGATCTTTTGGATATGTATTTGGAAACCAGAGACCAAGGGTTCGGGGATGAGGCGAAAAGGAGAATTCTGTTGGGAACTTTTGTGCTTTCGGCCGGATATTATGATGCGTACTATCTCAAGGGCCAAAAAGTCCGGACCCTGATCAAAAGGGATTTTGACAATGCTTTTAAAGAGGTGGATCTTATCCTGACGCCCACAGCGCCCACACCTCCGTTTAAAATCGGCGAAAAAATTTCAGATCCCCTGTCCATGTATCTCTCGGATATTTACACCATCCCGGTCAATTTGGCCGGCGTGCCTGCGATCTCGATGCCCTGCGGATTTGCCCAGGAATCGGGGAAAGAGCTTCCTATTGGTATGCAGCTTATCGGCAAGCACTTTGACGAAGAAACCATTTACCGCGCTGCTTACGCCTTCGAGCAGGCCACCGAATTCCATAAAAAGAGACCGAAATTATGATAACGCTGAATTTCACTTGCATGCGGCGCTCAAATGCTCCGGCGATGATACAGCTTGCTTTGGATTACAACGTGTTGACTTGTTTGCCGGAGCGAATCTAGCGAGCGGTATCACCTTTCTTTGAATTGATTAGCTCGATAGTCTGAGCGAAGGCAACAAGACAACACGCTGTGCGAAGCGACAAGATGCCGCGGCGTATGGCAGAGGATAAATTATGAACAGTGAATTTGAGACGGTGATTGGATTGGAAGTGCATGTGCAGCTCAAGACCAGGAGCAAGATTTTCTGCGGCTGCTCCACCGAGTTCGGCGCGCTGCCGAACACCAACACCTGCGCTGTTTGCCTCGGCTATCCGGGCTCGCTTCCGGTTTTGAATTATCAAGCGTATCTCTACGGCATCCGGATCGGCCTGGCTTTGAGTTGCAAAATCGCGGAGCGGCTCAAATTTGACCGGAAAAATTATTTTTACCCGGACCTTCCCAAGGCCTATCAGATTTCGCAATACGACAAGCCGATTTGCCATGACGGGTATCTCGTGATCGACACGGACGAAGGCGAAAAAAGAATCGGCATCACGCGCGCGCACATGGAAGAAGATGCGGGCAAACTTCTGCATGAGGCGAGAGAGGGAAGCGTCGTGGATTTTAACCGGGCCGGCGTTCCGCTTGTGGAAATTGTCTCGGAGCCGGATTTACGCAATCCCGAGGATGCGTATCAGTATCTCACGACTTTAAAATCCATCCTTCAATACATTGAAGTGAGCGACTGCGACATGGAAAAGGGAAGCCTACGCTGTGACGCCAATGTTTCGGTCCGGCCCAAAGGGGAATCCAAATTCGGCACCAAAGTCGAAATTAAAAATTTGAACTCTTTCAATGCCGTGAAAAAAGCGATTTACTACGAAATCGAAAGGCAGGTTGAGGCCATTCGTAACAAAGAAAAGATCCGGCAGGAAACCCGTTTGTGGAATGACGACAAGGGCGTGACCATCGCCATGCGTTCCAAGGAAGAGGCGCATGATTACCGCTATTTCCCGGAGCCCGATCTTGTTCCTTTCACGGTTTCGCGGGAGCTGGTGGATGAAATTACGGGGGCGATGGTTGAGCTTCCGCGCGCCAGAAAACAGCGGTTCACGAAGGACTACGGTCTTTCTGAATACGATGCGCGCGTGCTCACGCAGGATAAAAAGCTGGCGAATTATTTTGAGGAGAGTTTAAAAGCCGGGGCATCTCCCAAGCTGGTCAGCAATTGGCTCCAAAGCGAGATGCTGGCAAGGATGTATAAGAGAAATGAAACCATTGATAGCATCAAAGTTGCGGCGCTTGATACCGGAGGCTTGGTTAAATTGATTGAGACCAAGGTTATCAGCGGGAAAATCGCTAAAGATGTTTACGATGAAATGCTTGAGACCGGGAAAAAGTCGGAAACGATTGTGAAAGAAAAAAATCTGGTGCAGGTGACGGATGAGTCCGCCATTCTCAAGGCCGCGGAAGCCGTGCTTTCGGCCAACCCGAAATCCGTAGAGGATTACAAAAAGGGCAAGACCAATTCCCTGACGCACCTCATGGGCCAAATCATGAAAGAAACCCAGGGCAAAGCCAATCCCGCCGTCGCCAATAAAGTTCTCAAGGAACTTCTTGAAAAGGTCTGAAATGATTACGCTCGGTATTGAAACATCCTGCGACGAGACGTCTTGCGCGATTCTGAAAGGCAAGAACGAGATTCTTTCCAACATCGTCTCCTCCAGTCTGGAGAAACATCGGGCCTATGGAGGCGTGGTGCCCGAGATTGCCTCGCGCCATTGCCTGGAGGCCATTGACATCGTTTACCGGAGCGCTGTGAAAAAAGCGGGAATCCGCGAAAATGAAATTGAATTGATCGCCGTAACGCGCGGCCCGGGCCTGATCGGCTCACTTCTGGTGGGTGTTTCTTTTGCCAAGGCCTTAAGCTTCGGATGGAAAATTCCCATCGTGGGCGTCAATCATCTTGAGGCACACCTGGACGCAAATTTTATTGAGGAGCGGAAACCTAAAAAATCTTTTGTTGGATTGATTGTTTCCGGAGGCCACACCGCGCTCGCGTATCATGAAAGAGGTTGCTACCGTCTGTTGGGTGAAACCGTGGATGATGCTGTGGGTGAGGCCTATGATAAGGTGGCCAAGATTCTGGGATTGGGCTATCCGGGAGGGCCGGCGATTGACCGGCTCGCGGCTCTTGGCGATTCCCGGGCCGTCAAATTCACTAAACCCAAAATCGAACACAAACTGGATTTCAGTTTTAGCGGTATCAAAACCGCGGTTCTTTATTATGTGGAGAAAAATAAACCTTTGCCTGAACAGGCGGTGAAGGATTTGTGCGCGAGTTTCCAGTCCGCCTGCGTGGAGTGGCTAGTGGAAAAAGCCATGGCCGCTTGCGTGCACACGGGCTGCAAAATAATCGTGACCGGCGGAGGCGTCACGGCCAATTCTTATCTTCGCAAGCGCCTCGCCGAAGAGGCAGAAAAAAGAAAAATCAAGGTTTATATCCCGCCGCTTAAATACACGACCGATAATGCGGCCATGATTGCCAGGAATGGCATGGAAAAATTCTGCGGGGAGAATGCACGGCTTGATATGGCTGCAGACCCAAATTTGGGAATTGGTGTTTAAATCAGCACCGCACAGAGATAAGGAGAAACCATGAGTCATGTAGATTTGTTTTTGCGTTTGGCATCGGCGGCAGTGTTGGGCGCCATTGTCGGGATTGAGCGGGAATATTTCGGCAAGGCCGCAGGATTCAGGACGCATGCGCTGGTGGCCGCGGCTTCGAGCCTGATCATGCTCGTTTCCGTAGAGATTTACGAAATGTACAAGGGGCAGGTTCAGGTGGATCCTTCGCGCATTGCCGCGCAGGTGGTGAGCGGCATCGGCTTTATCGGAGCCGGCGCGATTATCCGCTCAGGCGCTTCGGTGAAGGGAATCACCACTGCGGCAAGTTTGTGGGCCGTATCCGGCATCGGGCTTGCCTGCGGCATCGGATTTTACGAAGGCGCGCTTTATGCCACCGTGATCGTGATTGTCATTCTTTTCATGTTCACCAAGCTTGAGTCCAAACTTTTAAAGAGAAACGGAAACTCCGCGCCGGATCCTGAAAAGGAAACGGATTGATGTATTCGGAAAAAGCGCTGCGGAGAATTTTAAAAGAGGTCCGCTCGCGGAAAATCAGCGAAGAAAAAGCCTTTCGGCGGCTCAAGCATCTTCCCTATGAAGTCCTGAAATTTGCCAGGATTGATCATCACCGTCATTTCCGCAAAGGATTCCCAGAGGTGATTTATTCTCCCGGAAAAACCGTGGACCAGATGGCGAGGATTGTCCGCTCCATAGAAAAATCCGGCCAGCCGATTTTGCTCACCCGCCTTGAGCCCGCTATATATAAGAAGCTCAAAAAGCAATGCCCGAAACTTTCCTATGACCCGCAGGGGCGGATAGCCTATCAGAGGAAGCGATCCGTGAGCAACGGTACTCCGGTAGCTGTGGTCACGGCCGGCACAAGTGATATTCCTGTGGCTGAAGAAGCGGCCGTGACGCTTGAGGTGATGGGGAGGCCGGTAAAACGAATTTATGACTGCGGTGTGGCCGCCATTCATCGCCTTTTTGACCGGCTTTCCGAGCTGGAGGACACGAGTGCCGTGATTTGCGTGGCAGGCATGGAAGGCGCTCTGGCCAGCGTGCTGGCCGGCCTGGTGGCCAAGCCTGTGATCGCGGTTCCGACCAGCGTGGGCTATGGAGCGAATTTCAAAGGCATGGCCGCGCTTCTGGCCATGATCAATTCCTGCTCCCAAGGCATTGCCGTGGTGAATATCGACAACGGGTTTGGCGCCGCCTGTTTTGCCAGCATGATTCCATGAAGGCCGCCATTTTTGACGCCTTTTCCGGCATTGCGGGTGACATGACGATAGGCGCCTTTCTGGACGCCGGCTTTGATTTTTCTCTTCTCAAATCAGAACTCAAGAAACTCCATCTCTCCGGTTTTTCCGTAAGTCATGAAAAGACGCGGCGGGGAGTTTTCTCAGGAACAAAATTCACAGTTCATATCAAAACACATGCCCACCATGGGCATACCCATCTTTTCGAGATCCGGCGTTTGATTTTGAAAAGCCGGCTCCATCCCGATATCAAAAAAATTTCGCGGTGGATTTTTGAAGTTATTGGCCGGGCTGAAGCCAAAGTGCACGGTATCAAACCGGAAGAAGTTTCCTTCCATGAGGTGGGGGCTATTGATTCGATCGTGGATATTGTGGGAGCCGCGGTGTGCGCGCATCACCTCGGCATTGGAAAAATTTTTGTGCGCAATCTGCATGTGGGGCAGGGCAATATCAAGACCCATCATCACGGCCGGATGATGCTCCCGAGCCCCGGCACGCTCGAGCTTCTGAAAGGTTTTAAATTGCGGCACGCACCTGTTGATTTTGAAATGGTGACACCTACCGGGGCGGCGATTCTCGCGGCGCTCGCGGAAAAAACCGAGGATCTTCCTTCGGTGGATGTACAGGCCATTGGCTATGGAGCCGGCACCATGGAATTCAAAGACCGCCCGAATCTTTTGCGTGTCACTTTGGGCGAGATTTCCAAGGGTTTCGCGCAAGACCGGATTCTTGCGCTTGAAGCCAATCTGGATGACATGAACCCCCTTGGTTTTGAAATTCTTTACCCGCGGCTTTTCAAGGCTGGCGCTCTGGATGTCTACGTCACTCCCATTCTAATGAAAAAAATGCGGCCGGCCTACAAACTCTCGGTTCTTTTGGAACATTCACGCAAGAATGAAATTTCAGAGGTGGTTTTTAAAAATTCAACCACTTTCGGCGTCCGGTTTCTTGAATTGGACCGATTCCTTCTCAAAAGACAAATGGTTAAAATTCCGACCCGTTTCGGGAAAATACCCGTCAAAGTGGGAAGTATGGATGGGCATCCGCATATCGTTTCTCCCGAGTATGAAGATTGCAAAAAAATCGCGTTGAAACGTGGAATGGCTTTCAGAAGCGTTTACGGGGAAGCGAAAAACAGGGCTCTCGGGCTTCTAGCCGCGAAGCACCAAGGTAAGTGAGATGGTAAGAATTCCTGCCAGAAAAAAGAAAAAAATAAAACGCGGCGAATGTTTTTTGGATTCGTTCAAAACCGCATGCAATCCGAGATAGATAAACCCGCCGCCGATATGAACCAGGATCCATTGAAACCAGCGGCTTTCTTCGCCGCTTCTGACAACATAATTTCCTAATACCCAGCCCAGCAACGTGGTGCTTTCCAGAAGGAGCGTCAGCCCCAGGGATTTAATCCGGTCAAAACCAGCTTTGAGAAGAAGCGCGCACAGAGCCAGCCCCTCGGGAAATTTGTGAATGGTGATGGCCATGAAAATCGATAAATCCACGGCGCGTTTCATTTCATGTCCAACTGAAATGGCCACGCCGTCCAGGGTGCTGTGGATTCCCAGGGCCACGAAAAGCAGTATGGCAATTGATTTGATTTCGGAGGCGGTGTGTTCTTCAAAATGAGAGGCCGAACACGCGGGGCAGACATGAAAGACATAACGGCTGATGAGAAAAAACAGGCCGTAGCCGGAGAAAAGCGCTGAAAACAGAATCGGAAGCGAAAGAACGCCTCGGGCCTCGGGTAGGATGTGGATTAAAGTTGTGGCAATCAGGGTGCCGGCTGCAAAACTGATAAGCGCGCACAAGCGCCGATGCGATACGCCCACGGAAACCGCGAGGATGGCTCCCATCGTAGCACTTAGCAATGCTATACAACTTTGTGTAAAGGTAATCATTTCGGCCCGCATTATAATCGAGATACCCGTTAGTACCAAAGGATTTATGAATCTCTTATACTGCTTGATTTGAACGGTAAAAACTGTTACGCTATAAAGGCCTAAAAAAATTGAGAGTCTAGATCCAGGATCATCCATTCCGATCACTTACCCTTCTCTCTTCAATTTTGTGGTTTGGTCACGAGCAGATTTTTGAAGAAGAAGTTTAATCATTCACGGCAAGGAGACATTCATGCAGACGAAGCTTTATGCAGGCAATCTCCCTTATGAGGTCAGCGAAGGGGATCTTGAGCAGCTTTTTTCAAAGTACGGAACCGTCAAATCCGCAACTATCATCCGGGATGCTTATTCCGGCCGGTCCAAAGGATTTGGATTTGTGGAAATGTCCGAGCCGGCCGAGGCGGAAAAGGCCCTGGAACAGAACGGCCAGGAATTCAAGGGCCGTACGATCACGGTTTCCGAAGCGCGGCCGCTGAACAAGGATTCCAGAGGCGGGGGAGAGGGGCGCAAATTTGGCGGCGGTGGTGGGCGTTCGGGAGGTGGAGGGTTTGGAGGAGGCAATCGCCGGAATCGTTATTAAACTTTAGTCCGGACAAAACCGGACGTAAAAAGTAGAAAGGAAATGCTTTGCCGAAGGAGGAGGCCGTTGAAGTCATGGGCACGGTAACGGATGTGCTTCCCAATGCCCAGTTCCGGATTATCCTTGAAGGCGGGCATAAAGTGCTGGCTTATGCGGCCGGCAAGCTTAAGCGGCACAAGATTAGAATTATTGTCGGGGATACGGTGAGAGTGGAGCTTTCACCGTATGATTTGACAAGGGGCCGCGTCTGCTGGCGGGAGAAATGAGAGAACAAAAAATATGAAAGCCGATACCTTGCCTGTAAAAACAATAAGATGGCGCAATATCATCTTTTTTACCATCACCACATTTTTTGGAGTGATCGGAGCTCCTTATTATATCTGGCGCTTCGGCATTTCTCCTTCCGAAATTGCGCTGGCTGTTTTCTACACGATTGTGACCGGGTCTGCGATCACGGTGGGGTATCACCGCCTCTTTGCGCATGTGACTTTCGGGGCGCATCCGCTGGTCCGTTTTCTCGCGCTTTTTTTCGGCGCGGCGGCCTATGAACAATCCGCTTTAAAATGGGCTTCCCAGCATCGCCGTCATCACCGGTATGTGGACACCGAGCAGGATCCTTATAACATCAAACAGGGATTTTTCCATGCCCATATCGGATGGCTTCTTTTCTGGAGGCAGATCACGGATTTTGGCAATGTCAGAGATTTGCAAAAGAGCCGTCTGGTCATGCACCAGCACCGGTATTATATCGGCTGGGCCATTGTTTCCGGGATGCTGGTGCCGCTCGCCATTGGGGCTTTGACCGGGCATCTTTTGGGCGCATTTATCTTCAGTTTCTGCACCCGGCTTACGGTGGTTTATCACGTGACATTTTTTATCAATTCTGTTTGTCATAGTTTCGGCCGGGCCACCTATGATCTCGAATCGTCTGCCAGGGATCACTGGATCGTGGCGCTGCTCACAGGCGGTGAGGGTTATCACAATTTTCATCATAAATTTCCGGGCGATTACAGGAACGGCATCAGGTGGTATCACTGGGATCCGAGTAAATGGGTGATTTATCTCCTCAGCCGTATGGGGCTGACCTGGGAGTTGACCCGGGCCTCGAACACGCGCATCCTTGCCGCCAAACTGGAGACAGAAAGGCGCTGGGTGGACCAGTCTCTCAAGCGCCTCGGTGCCGGCGAGTTTACTCTGCAAACCCTCGCAAAACTCAAGGAAATTTACGCTTCTGTGAGGCAGAGTCTTGAAAAATGGGAAATCGCGGTGCATCAATACCAGCAAAATATGTCCAAACCCGATTTTGAACTCATGGTCCGTATGGCGCGCCGCAGTTTTTCCGCCCGGTACCGCGAGTGGCAAAAACTTATCAAACTACCTCCTCCTCTTCTTCAGAACGTTCTTCTAACTCTTCCAGCCCCCGCCTTTTCTTAGAAGTTGACACGCTAAAATGGAAACGCTAGAATCAGGCCCTTTTTGAAGGAGTTCTTTATGCAAAAATTAAAACTCGGCCTGCCCAAGGGAAGTCTGGAAGAGGCGACTTACAATTTATTTAAAAAAGCGGGTTTCCGCATCACCACCGCCTCCCGTTCCTTTTATCCCACCGTGGACGACGAAGAACTGGAAATCATTCTTTTCCGGCCGCAGGAAATGTCCCGTTACGTGGAAGAAGGCGTCATTGACGCCGGGCTCACGGGAGGCGACTGGATTCTCGAAAACAAATCCAAAGTGGTTGAAATTATTGACCTTACTTACTCCAAACAGACCAACAAACCGGTGCGCTGGGTGCTCGCGGTTCATAACGATTCCCACGTTAAATCCGTCAAGGATCTTGGGGGAAAGAAAATCGTGACAGAACTGGTGAATGTGACCAAGGATTACCTCAAAAAGCATCATGTGGATGCAGAAGTGGAATTTTCCTGGGGCGCTACCGAGGCCAAACCGCCGCGTCTTGCAGACGCCATCGTGGAGGCCACGGAAACCGGATCCAGTCTGAGGGCCAACAATCTCCGCATCGTGGACACAGTTCTTACTTCCACCACCCAATTGATTGCCAACAAAAAAAGCCATGCGGATCACTGGAAAAAGGACAAGCTGGACAATATCGCCATGCTTCTTCAGGGCGCGATGGCGGCGGAGGAAAAGGTGGGGCTCAAGATGAACGTGCCGGAGAAGATGTTGAAGAATGTGCTCAGTATCCTGCCTGCTCTCAAGAATCCGACCGTGGCGCCGTTAAGTACCAGAGGATGGTTTGATGTGGAAACCATCATTGATGAAAAGATTGTCCGCACGCTGATTCCGCAGCTCAAAAAGGCGGGGGCTTCGGGCATTATTGAATATCCTCTTAACAAAGTGATTGACTAAAGGAGCTGTTCATCATGGGAACCAAGAAAAAACAGCGCCGGAAAAAGATGAATAAGCATAAGCGGAAGAAGTGGCTCCGCAAGCACCGGCATAGAAAGAAGATCCGCTGGTAGTTTTTCAATTCACAGTTCACGGCAGTCCCGCTACCTCATCAGAGATAGCGGGACTTTTTGTCTAATCAGTTTTTTCATTTCTCCGTGTTTTTATGAAATCTCTCACCCTTGAGGCGCCCGCAAAAATCAATCTCTCGCTGTGTGTTCTTGGCAAAAGGCCGGACGGCTATCATGAACTTTATACCGTGTTTCAGCGCATTAGCCTTGCCGACCGGCTTTCGTTCCGGCCCATCAAAAGTGGAATCATGCTGCGCTGCAGCCATCCCGGGCTTCCGGCGGATTCAAGCAACCTGGTTTATAAGGCTTGCCGTTTAATTCAGAGGCATACCGGATTGAGCCAGGGCATTGAAATCATGTTAGAGAAGAGAATTCCGTTGGCGTCAGGCCTGGGCGGTGGATCCAGCGATGCGGCTTCGGCGCTTGTGGCCATGAACCAGATTTTCCGGCTTGGGCTGCGGAAGGATGAACTCATGAATCTGGGCAGACAATTGGGAGCGGATGTCCCCTTTTTTATTTTGGATGCGCCGCAGGCCATTGGAAAAGGCAGGGGAGATGAGATGATTACCATGGATTTTGCTACAAAATTGTCGGTTTGCCTAACCTTTTTGCCGGAAGGTGTTTCCACAAAATCTGTATACCGGCACTTCCAGCCGGCCCCCAATCCCCCCAGCTTGACAAAAATAACTTGTGATGCTACAATGCTTTCCGTTTTTTTGACCGCAAAAGATCTGCCGGTGATTTCAGCTTTTTTCCGCAATGATCTTTTCAAGCCGGCTTGCCGGATAAAACCCGCTATTGGGCGGGTTTTATCATTTCTGAGAAGCGAGTGGCCCTGTTCCGCCATGAGTGGAAGCGGCCCGACCCTTTTCACACTGGCTGAGAATATCAAAGAGGCAAGGTCTGCCGCCAGAAAAATTTCAAAAAGTTTGGGTTTGATGACCTGGGCAGGCAGCATGGGCTGATCAGACCGTTACGCTGCCCGCGCCAGCCACGCGGGATTGCTTGGTTTTCGGCGGCCGAGCGGGCGCCCCGCTCGGTTTAGCTGCCCGGTGGTGAAACGGTATCACAGAGGCCTTTGGAGCCCAAATTCCAGGTTCGAATCCTGGCCGGGCAATTTGTTCAGGGGATGTGAGGTAGCTAGAATTGCAAAAAGCCTGTCCTGCCCTAAGCATCATTGGACTTTTATAGGAAGCAAGTGCTGGCCGGACAAATGACTTCTAACGCTTTGGAAGGAAAATTGATATGACGGAACGCTGTTCATTCTGTGGTCGCGACAAGCGCAAGGATGTGAAGAAAATTTTTGCGGGACCCGGAGTTTATATCTGCGACCTTTGCGTCAAAATTTGCCATGACATCCTGGAAAAAGATGCCCGTAGGCTTTTCAAACCCAATGAGGAGCTTTTTCTCGAGATTCCCAAGCCGCAGGAGATCAAGGCGCAGCTTGACCAGTATGTGGTCGGGCAGGATCGGGCCAAGAAACAGCTCGCTGTCGGCGTGCATAACCATTACAAACGCATCCGTTCCAAGGACGCGGAAGACGGCGTTGAGATTGAGAAAAGCAATGTTCTCTTGATCGGGCCGACGGGATCCGGCAAAACGCTTTTGGCCAGGACCCTGGCGCGGATTCTCGATGTTCCTTTGGCCATATCTGACGCCACTTCGCTGACCGAGGCGGGTTACGTGGGCGAGGACGTGGAGAATGTGCTGTTGCGGCTTATCCAGGCCGCCAATTATGACATCAAGCGCGCCGAAATCGGCATTGTCTATATCGACGAAATCGACAAGATTGCCAAGACCAGCGAAAATGTTTCCATCACCCGCGATGTTTCGGGCGAAGGCGTCCAGCAGGCGCTTCTCAAGATTCTTGAAGGCACGGTGAGCAATGTGCCTCCCCAGGGCGGGCGCAAACATCCCCAGCAGGAATACCTCCAGCTTGACACGCGGAATATTCTTTTTATTTGCGGCGGAACTTTTTCCAATCTGGAAAAAATTATTGAGCGCCGTGTGACCAATAAGGTCATGGGCTTTGGCGCCAAAATGAAGGGCTGGTCGGGTAAGAGAATCGGTGAAATCTTGAGCTGCGTGGAAACCGAGGATCTTTTGAAATACGGGTTTATTCCGGAGTTTATCGGAAGATTTCCGGTTCTTGCCACGCTGGACGGATTAGAGGGGAAGGATCTGGTGCGGGTTCTGACCGAGCCGAAAAATGCGCTGGTCAAACAGTACAAGAAATTTTTCAAGATGGAAAATGTGGACCTCAAGTTCACGCCCGAGGCGCTTGAGGAAATTGCCCGGGAATCCATTAGAAAAAAAACGGGCGCCCGGGCGCTTCGCTCCATCCTGGAAGATCTCATGCTGGATATCATGTATGATTTGCCTTCGCAGGATGATGTGGTGGAATGCGTGATCACCCGGGAAGTTGTGAACAAGCAGGAACCGCCCCACTTGATTCGGGTGTCCTCCCAGGAACGGGCAAAGACCGCTTGAGTAGGCGGCGGGTGGCCGTCTGAACGAGCAGATTTTCGGAAAACTCATGAGCCAAACAATACAAACGGCCGACGTCTCGGCGGACGTTGACCGGATAGAAAAGAACCGGAAAATCAAGACCGGTCTCAAAAACAGCACCAAAGAGGCCATTGCGGGTTATTTATTCCTGCTGCCGAATTTGACGGGATTTCTTATTTTCACCTCGCTTCCGGTGGTGGCGTCGCTCCTTCTCAGCTTTGTGAAGTGGGACCTTCTTCTGCCGCCGGCATTTGTGGGGCTGAAGAATTTTATCGATCTTTCTCACGACAGGTTTTTCTGGAAGTTCTGCTGGAATACGATTTATATGATGATGGGGATTCCCCTCGGCATGATGGGGTCGCTCATAGTCGCTTTAGCGATGAATCAGAAAATCAAGGGGATTGTTTTTTTCCGGACTACTTTTTTTCTTCCGACCATTTGCTCGGGAGTCGCAATTTTCATTCTCTGGCGGCTGATTTACAATCCGGATTTTGGATTTTTCAATCTGGCCATACGGAAATTCGGCGACCTGATCCACGTGCCGCTCGAGGGGCCGAACTGGCTCACGGATGAAAAGTGGGCCAAACCGGCGCTGATTATCATGGGGCTTTGGCAGGGCATTGGCGGCCATAACATGATTCTTTATCTGGCCTCGTTGCAGGGGATTCCGAGGGATCTTTACGAGGCCGCAGATATTGACGGCGCGAATGGCTGGCAGAAATTTTGGGCGGTGACGTGGCCCATGATTTCGCCGACCACATTTTTTATCGCTATCATGAGCATTATCGGCGGCTTTCAGGCCGGGTTTGATGCCGCGTTTATCATGACCGGAGGCGGACCGAGTGGTTCGACCACGACGATCATGTACTACATTTATAACAACGCGTTTCAGTGGTTCAACATGGGGTATGCGGCGGCCATTTCGTGGTTTCTTTTTGTGGTGATTTTTATCATGACACTTTTTTACTGGCGCGTGGTGGGTAAGTCGGTTCATTATTACTGAGCCCTGGAGAATTGATGGCTGAGAAAATGGCGTTAGAACTTGCAGTGGAAAAAATGAAAACAGGCCGCAGGCGCATTGAAGCGCTGAAGCTTGTTGCAAGCTATTTCGTGCTTTCCCTGGGAACGGTAGCCATGGTGGCGCCTTTTCTCTGGATGCTTGCGACTTCCCTCAAGGAGCCGGGCCAGGTTTTTTCCTATCAGCGTGTCTGGTGGATGGACTGGATTCCCACGTCCTTTGTGTGGCAGAACTATGTGAAGGCCGGGCATGTAGTGCCTTTTGCGCGGTTTTATCTGAATTCCATTGTGGTCACGCTACTGACCACGATCGGACAAGTGATGACAAGCTCAATGTCGGGATATGCTTTTGCGCGGCTCCAATTTCCGGGCCGGGACAAAATATTTTTGGGATATCTGGCCACGCTCATGATTCCGGGCGCGGTGACCATGATCCCGGTGTTTATTCTGCTCCGCATGCTGGGCTGGGTTGATACGTACAAGGCGCTGATTCTGCCGGGCATTTTTACAGCCTACGGCACCTTCATGCTGCGGCAGTTTTTCATGACGCTTCCCAAGGAGCTTGAGGATGCGGCCAAAATCGACGGGTGCTCCTATTTTGGGATTTTCTGGCGCATCATTCTGCCGCTTTCCAAGCCGGCCCTGGCCACGCTGACGACTTTCACATTCATGGGAACCTGGATGAATTTCATGTGGCCGTTGGTGGTGGTGAATTCGCAGGAAAAATTTACCCTGCCGGTGGGGCTGTCGTATTTTCAGAGTCTGCATAACACGGACTGGACGCTGCTCATGGCAGCCTCTATGATGATGCTGGCGCCGATTCTTTTAGTTTTTATTTTCAATCAGCGGTATTTTGTCGAAGGCATCAAGCTGACGGGCATTAAAGGTTAAGGAAGAGTGAAGGACGTTCGGGCGGTTATTCTTGCGGCTGGCGAGGGAACAAGGATGCGGTCATCCCGTTCCAAGGTTCTTCACGGGCTCTTTGGAAAATCGGTGATCGAGCATGTGGTGCATGCGGTTCGCGCCACTGGAATCGCGCATGTCACCATGGTGGCTGGAAAAAATCCGCAGGATTTGAAGACGCTTCTCGACACAAAGGTAAATGAATTTGTCCTGCAAAGCGAGCGGCTGGGCACAGGCCATGCGGTGCGGTGCTGCGAGCCGCGCTTCAAGGGATTTAAGGGGCAGGTGGTGGTGCTGGCCGGGGATGCGCCGCTTATTCTCGACAAAACGCTTTCCGGATTTATCAAGAGACACCTTAAAGAGGGCACAAGCGCGAGTATCCTGACGGCCGAACTTAATGCCCCGCAGGGCTACGGGCGCATTCTCCGGGATTATTCGGGCCAAGTGACGGGAATTCGCGAGGAACTGGATGCCACGCCGCTTGAGAGGGAAATCCGGGAAATTAATTCCGGTATTTATGTGTTTCAGGCGGAGAAGCTTTTTGAGGCCTTGAAAGAGGTCAAGCCTGCGAACCGGAAAAAAGAATATTATCTTACGGATGTCATCGGATTATTTGTGAAACGGGGGTGGCGGGTAGGAGCCTATCCGCTGGCCAAAGGGGATGAGCTTTTGGGAATTAACACCAGAAAAGATATGGCAGAGGCAGCCAAGGTTTTGTGGAAAAGGAATATTGATTCGCAGCTTGAGCGCGGCGTCACCGTGGTTTCGTCGGAGAATACTTACATTGAGGCGGGCGTAAAAATCGGGCAAGACACGGTGATTTTCCCGTTCACTTACATTGAGAAGGACGTCACGATCGGAAAAAATTGTCAGATCGGCCCGTTTTGCAAGATCCGGTCGGGATCGAGCATCAAGGATGGCGCGGTGATCGGGAGCTTTGTCGAGGTGGTGCGTTCCTCCGTGGGAGAAGGATCCATGGTCAAACATCTCACCTATCTCGGAGATGCGGAAGTGGGCCGCAACGTCAATATCGGCGCGGGAACTATTACGGCTAATTACGACGGCAAGCATAAAAACAAGACTCGCATCGGAGACGGCGCGTTTATAGGATGCGACACGGTGTTGATCGCGCCTGTGTCCGTGGGCAAAAAAGCGAAAACCGGCGCCGGGGCTGTGGTTCCCAGCGGAAAGAATGTTCCGGCCAATGCGACCGTGGCTGGCGTGCCGGCGCGGGTTCTTGAGAAAAAAAAGTAAGGCAGGATTGATGGCTGGCAAAAAAAAGGTTGAGCGAAAAGAAAGGAGCAAAAAAACGGTGAATAGCGGGCTTGTAATTATTAGCGGCAATGCGCATCCGGCGCTGGCTCAGGCCATTGCGGATGAATTGGGTGTTTCTCTGGGATCCGCCCAGGTCGGCAAGTTTCCGGAAGGTGAAATCCGCGTGCAGATCGATGAGAATGTACGCGGCCGGGACGTTTTTATCATTCAGCCGACTTGCGCGCCTGCCAATGACAATTTAATGGAGCTTTTGATTCTTCTGGACGCAGCCAAGCGTGCCTCGGCGCGCCGCATCACGGCTGTGCTTCCTTATTATGGTTATGCCCGGCAGGACCGGAAAGACCGGCCGCGCGTTCCGATCACGGCCAAGCTGGTGGCCAATCTGATTGTCTCCGCAGGCGCCAGCCGCGTTTTGAGCATGGATTTGCACGCGGGGCAGATTCAGGGATTTTTTGATATTCCGGTGGACCATCTTTATTCCATCAACGTGCTCTGTGAATATTTTATTTCAAAAAATTTGAAAAATTTGGTAGTGGTCACACCCGATGTGGGCGGGCTCAAGATGGCGCGGGCTTATTCCAAAATTCTGGACGCGCCGCTGGCCATTGTGGACAAACGCCGCGAGAGCGCGAGCCAGGTGAAGGTGATGAATATTATCGGAGAAGTGGCCGGCCATAACGTGGTGATCGTGGATGACCTGGTTTCGACCGGCAGTTCGCTGGTCGAGGCTGCGCAGGCGCTTAAGGATGCGGGAGCGCTGGATATTTATTCGACGGTGGTTCATCCCGTGCTTGCCGGCGATGCGGTGGAAAAAATCGAGCGTTCCGTGATCCGGGAAATGGTGGTTTCAGACTCGATTCCTCTCCCCGAGAAAAAGAAGAGCCGCAAAATCAAGATCATGAGCGTTGCGCCGCTTCTTGCGGAGGCCATTAAAAGGATTCATGACAATGAGTCCGTGAGTTTGCTTTTTGCGCATTCAGCGGTAGAAGCATAGGAGGTTGATAAGGCAATGAAAACTGTGGAGTTGAAAGTCACGCACCGTGAAACATTGGGAAAAGGATACGCCAAGAGGATCCGCAAGGAGGGGCGCATTCCGGCCATTCTTTACGGGCTCAAGCTTGCGCCCATTACTTTGGAAGTGGATGTGAAGTCATTCCAGAAGGTGTTGAAGACGGGCGCGGGCAGTAACGTGATTCTATCCCTCAAGATCGCGGGTCTCAAAAAGGATAATGAACACACGGCGATCATCAAGGACATTCAGGTGCATCCCGTGGATGAGGCGTTTTCGCACGTGGATTTTAACGCCATCTCTCTCACAGAAAAAATCCGGGTGAATGTGCCGGTCCATGCCAAGGGCGATGCGCCGGGCGTGAAGGAAGGCGGCGTGCTCGAGCACGTGCACCGCGAAATTGAGGTGGAGTGTCTTCCTACTGAGATTCCGGAAAAATTTGAAGTGTCGGTGGATAAACTCAATATCGGAGATTCGCTTCACGTGAGCGACCTGACTTTTCCCGCGGGCGTGGTTTGCACGCTGGATGCCGGAGAAGTGATTCTCACGGTTCTGGCTCCCATGAAGGAAGAGGTTGTGGCGCCGACCGAAGAGCCGGCCAAGGAGCCCGAAGTGATCGGCAAGAAGAAGGAAGAGCCGGTTGAGGGCGAGGCCCCGGCAGGCCCTGAAAAAGGCAAGGCCCCGGCAGGCCCTGAAAAAGGCAAGGCCCAGCCAGCCGGTAAATAAGCGTGGGTTGTAAGCTCATCGTCGGACTCGGAAATCCGGGGAAAAAATTTGAACGCACGCGGCATAACATCGGTTTCCGGGTGATTGAGGCATTGAAAGAAGAGCTGGAAACGGTCCGGAAAAGAAAAACAGCATCCGCAGCGGTGATGGAGTGTCTCAAAGGGGATGAGAAGTTGGTGCTTGCTGAACCGGTCACGTTCATGAACCGCAGCGGTGAGGCTGTGAAAGCACTGGCCGGCGATTACAGGATGGATTGGCCTAAAGATTGCCTGGTGATATCGGATGATGTGGAGCTGCCGCTGGGCAAGCTTCGCATGCGGGAAAAGGGGAGCGCGGGAGGCCACCGCGGCCTTGAGTCCATCATTGAAATTTGCGGCACATCCGGTTTTAACCGGCTGCGGATCGGCGTTGGCCGGCCTGCTAGAGCCGCGAGTGCCGGTTGCTCAGACGGGGATCGGCCGCTTGTTCTTCCGGCACCGCTCATGCCATTGGAAGATTATGTACTTGGGAAATTTTCCAGGGAAGAGGAAAAAAATCTGGTGCCGGAGGTTTTGAGGTGCGCCGTGGCAGCGGTCCTGTTATGGGTGGAACAGGGTGCCCAGGCTGTGATGAATCGGTACAATTAAAGGAGAGAAGAATGAACCATTATGAAGCCGTGATTATTTTGGAACCGAATGTGACTCCGGAGAAAAATCAGGAGGACATTCAAAAAGTGAAGGATATCATTGTAAAATACGGAGGCGTTATCCAATCGGAGATTAAATGGGGAAAGCGCGGGATGGCGTACTCCATCAAGAAAAAAAGGGAAGGGTATTATCTTCTGCTTAATTTTCAGGCCAAGCCCGAAGCTATTAAGCAGATTTCACAAGCCTACCGGCTTCTTGAAACCGAGGTTCTCCGTTCCATGATTCTACAAAAGGACGCCCCACAGCCTGCAAAAGCAGCGTAAAAAACCGGAGGGATCACCATGGCACAAGCAAGTTTTAACAAAGTTTTTTTAATCGGTAATCTCACGCGGGATCCGGAGCTGCGTTATATCCCGTCAGGCCAAGCCGTGACCAGTTTCACGGTGGCCACGAACCGTACCTACATGTCGCCGGCAGGAGAGAAAAAGGAAGACGCGAGTTTTACCCGGGTCGTGACCTGGGGCCGGAGCGCCGAGGTGTGCAATGAATATCTGCGAAAGGGCAGCCAGGTGTTTGTGGAAGGCCGGCTTCAGAGTCGGAGCTGGCAGGCGCAGGATGGCTCCAAGCGGAGCACGCTTGAGGTGATTGCGGCCCGCGTTCAGTTTCTCGGAAGTCCCAAAGCAGGCGCCCGGGCAGATGCGGTTCAGGCCGATGCGCCGGAGGCCGTCGTGGATGATAGTTTTGCGCCCAAAGACAACTCCATCAAGGTTTCCGAGGAGGAACTGTCTCCGGATGATGAAGTTCCATTCTAATTTAAAAGGAGGATAAAAGTTGTTTACGACTCGAAAAGCACCGACGAGGAGCAGCAGTGACAAGCGTAAAGACGAGCGCGGTTCGCGCCCGCGGTTTTTTAAAAAGAAAGTCTGCAAATTTTGCACGGAAAGAATGAAAATCGATTACAAGGAGCCGGAGCTTCTCCTGAAATTCATGACGGAAAAGGGAAAAATTGTTCCACGCAGGATTTCCGGGAATTGTTCAAAGCACCAGCGGGCAGTGGCTTGCCAAATTCGGCGCGCCCGTTTTATCGCGCTGGTTCCGTTTCAGACCGATTAATTGTTGAGGAGGCCGTTGCAATTTCTTAATTTTGCGCAGTCTCCGTAGTGAAACGAAGGAGGCAGTCGCCATGGAAGTCATTCTTACGGAAGATGTGGAAAAACTTGGTAAAAAGGGGGAAGTCGTCAAGGTGAAGGACGGCTTTTTCCGTAATTTTCTTTTTCCGCGAAACAGAGCTATTGCCTGCAATGCAGGCAACCTTCGGGCGCTGGAGCTTCGCAAAGCCCGGGAGGCGGCCAAGGAAAAAGATGAAAAGGAAAAATGCCTGGAGATAGCCAAAAAAATCGAAAAGCTCACCGTGACGATAGCTGCTCAGGTGGGGGAAGAGGATAAGTTGTACGGCACGGTGACCCCGCAGCAAATTGCGGATGCTTTAAAGGAAAATGGACTCCTGGTTGACAAGAAGAAAATTTCCGAGGAAGAGCCCATCAAAAAAGCAGGAGCGTACACGGTCAAAGTGAAACTGCATCCCGAAGTGGAATGCACGCTCAAACTCAAGGTGGTCAAGGGGGCCTAAATGGCGGACGCGGTTACAACCCATGTGAGTTCAGTTCAAAAGATCCCGCCTCAGAATCTTGAGGCCGAGATGGCGGTTTTGGGAGGCATGCTTTTTGATGATCAGGCGGTTCCTCGCGTGATCGAGCTGGTAAGGGAGTCCTTTTTTTATGCGGACGCGCACCGGAAAATATTTTCCGCTATTTTGAATCTCTTTGACAAAAATAAGCCCGTGGACCTCGTGACGGTCACCGAGGAATTGCGCAAGGAAAAGCTGATTGACCGGGTGGGCGGCGCGAGTTACCTGGCGCAGCTCACGGCGCAAGTGGCCACGGCCGCCAATGTGGAGCATTATGCCCGCATTATCCGGGAAAAGGCGATTCTCCGCCATCTGATCGATGCGGCCACGCAAATCATTCAGGAAAGTTTCGAAGGCAGCGCCGATGCCGGGACGCTTCTTGACCGCGCGGAGCAATCTATTTTTGAGATCAGTCAGTCTAAAATCGAGGGCCGTTTCATACAGCTCAAGGACATCATCAAGGACAGCATCGAAACCATTGACCGGCTTTATCAGCGCAAGGAGCACGTCACTGGACTGGCCACGGGGTATCACGATTTTGACATCAAGACCGCCGGCCTTCAGCCCTCGGATTTGATCATTGTGGCCGGACGGCCTTCCATGGGAAAAAGCGCCCTTGCGGCGGGTATTTGCGAACATGTAGGTGTACAACTCGGCAAACCGGTTGCTTTTTTTTCCCTGGAAATGAGCAAGGAACAGCTGGTCCAGAGGTTCCTCTGCTCTCATGCCCGCGTGGATGCCCAGAAGGTGCGCACAGGGTATCTCTCGCATACGGACTGGCCGAAACTCACGAGTGCGGCGGGCAAGCTTTCCGAGGCGCCGGTTTTTATCGACGACACGCCGGGAGCGAACGTGCTTGAGCTCCGGGCCAAGGCGCGGCGGCTCAAGTCCCAGTACGATATCCAGTTGATTGTGGTGGATTATCTGCAGCTTATGCAGGGAGGCAGGCAAGCGGAGAGCCGGCAGCAGGAGATTTCGGAAATTTCACGCTCGCTCAAAGCGCTGGCGCGTGAGCTCAATATTCCGGTTATCGCCGTGAGCCAGCTTTCACGTGCCGTGGAAGCACGGACCGGCAACCGGCCCCAGCTTTCCGATTTGAGGGAATCGGGCGCCATTGAGCAGGACGCGGATCTGGTGGTGTTTGTTTTTCGGGAGGAGTATTACAATCCCACGGAGGATAATAGAAACAAGGCGGAGCTCATCATTGCTAAACAGCGGAATGGCCCCGTCGGTTCAATTGAAATGGTTTTTGTCAAAGAGTGGACGCGGTTTGAAAATCCTGAATTTCGCCGGCGTAGCGAAGAAGATGCAGTTTAAGCGAGCGACGATGGGTGCGTGGGAGTCTGATGTATAGCAAGAATTTTTCCAGTCCATTGATGGGTGGGGCAATTTTTTGTGTGATGCTTTACGGGAGTTTGTCTTTGGCCCTGGCCGAGGAGAAGGCGGCGGAAAATGCTCAACCGGCAGCCGAGCAGCAGACGGTTCACAATAATATCACCAAGATAGAAATCCGGGGGAATCGAATCATTAACACCACGACGATTCTCAACAAGTTGAAGTGCAAGGAGGGCACGCCTCTGGTTCAGGAGACGGTTAACGAGGATATCAAGCGGCTTTATGCCACGGGCTTTTTCCAGGACATCAAAATCGAGGTGGTGGAGGAGCAGGGAGGTTTCCGCTTGATGGTGGTGGTGGATGAGAAGCCGGTGGTGAGGCAGGTTATTATTGAAGGCGCGAGGAGGTTTAAACCAGAAAAACTCCGCAAAGAAATCAACCTGGTAGAAGGCCAGATTCTGGATCCCAAGGTGATCAATGAAGGGGTCCTTGCAATCAAAAAGAAATACGTGGACAAGGGATTCAAATTCGCGGAAGTGAAATCCGAAGCGGACGTCAATGAGGAAACCAAAGAGGCCACGGTTTATATCCTTATTAATGAGGGCGAGAAGTACAAAATCAAAGACATCCGGCTTGAGGGCGTGAAATCCTTCAAATACCGCAAGGTAAAGAAGAAGATCAAGACCAAAAAAGACGGCCTATTCACTTCCGGCGTTTTTAAAGAGGATAAATTCAAGGAGGACATGGATCGCCTGAGAGCTTTTTATCAGGAGAATGGTTTTCTGGATGTAAAGGTTTCTCCGGAATTTATTTACGACGATAAGGCAAAAAAGATGGTGATTGTGGTTCATGTGGACGAAGGGAATCAGTACTCTACCGGAGAGGTGAAGATCGAGGGGAATCTCCTTTTTCCGCAGAGTGAGATCTGGCAGAGTCTGGGCATGTTGCCGGGGACCATTTATTCGCAAAAGGGGTTGATTGACGAGGTGGAGGCCATCCGGAAATATTATTTTGAGCGCGGGTATATCGATGTCCGCACCTTGCCCGAAACTAGTTTGAATAAGCAGACGGGGAAGGTGGACATCACCTACAAGATCACGGAAGGAGACCTTTATTTCGTGGACAAAGTGAAAATCCGCGGCAACACCAAGACCAAGGACATCGTGATCCGGCGCGAACTCAGGATCCGGCCCGGCGACCGGTTTGACGGTGCGAAACTGGAGCGTTCCCAGGAGCGTCTCAAGAATCTGGGCTATTTCGAGGAAACCAATTACGACACCGAGCCGGGTTCCGCGCCCAACAAACGGGATGTGGTTTTCCGTGTAAAAGAGAAGCAGACCGGAGAACTTTCCTTTGGCGCAGGCATCAGCTCGATCGAGCAATTTATCGGATTTGCGGAAATCAGCCAGAGGAATTTCGACATCAGGAACTGGCCGCGCTTTACCGGAGGAGGCCAGACCATTTCGCTCCGCGGGCGTGCCGGCTCCCTCACCCGCGATTTTGATTTTGATTTCGTGGAGCCGTATATTTTTAACAAACCGATTTCCTTAGGGCTCAATGTGTTTGATACCACACACTTTAAAAACGGCACGGACTTTGACGAAAAGCGTTTGGGATTTACGCCCACCCTTTCCAAGGCCTTTACAGAGTATGTCCGGTCAGGATTTGGCTATACGCTGGAGCAGGTGAAACTGGATAGTATTTCCGAAGACGCGCCGATCGATGTAACCAAATTCTCGGGTAATACACTCTTGAGCCGGCTCCGGTGGTTTATTTCCCGCGATTCGAGGGACAATGTATTTGTCCCGACCAAGGGATCTTTTCTTTCATTTTCCTCAGAACTTGTGGGAAGCGTTCTGGGAGGGGACGAGGATTTTTATATTGTGCAGGCTAGCGCAACAAAATATTACAGTTTTCGTAAAGAGCATGTGATTGAAGCCAAAATCCGGCTGGGCACTTCCGACGCATTCAGCAGCTCGGACTCAGTTCCGGTGTTTGACCGGTTTTATGCCGGCGGATTGGGAACCATCCGGGGATATAATGCGCGAAGGGTCGGCCCCAAAGCCAGCGGAAATGCCATCGGAGGAGAATCGCTGGCATTGGCCAATCTGGAGTACACGTTTCCGATTTTTTCCAATTTCAAGGGGGCGGTGTTTGTTGACGTGGGCGAAGTGGATCCGGACAGCTATCATCTCGCTTTCGGTGATTTTGCCATGAGTGCCGGTCCAGGCATGAAAATTAATACACCGATCGGCCCGATGATTTTTTATTACGGATACCCTTTTCTTAATAGCGATGACAAGAATCCGAACGGAAAGTTTGAATTTAGTTTTAGTCGTGGTTTCTAATGGGGCATAACCAGGAGGTTACAATGAAAATGTCAGAAGTAAAACAGAGCACAGTTTGGACGGCGGTCATCTTAACATTTTTTTTCCTGAACGGGGCGTTGGCCGGAGCGGCTTATGCCGAGAAGATCGCTTTTGTGGATGTGGCCAAAACCTTTGATTCGTACGAGAAGACCAAGCAGAATGACGCGGTGCTAGCCGAGGAAGGCAAGAAAAAGCAGGCCCAGCGGGATACCATGATTCAGGAAATCCGCCGTCTTAAAGACGAATTGGCGCTTCTTGCGGACAAAAATAAAGAAGAAAAACAAGCCGCAATTGACGAGAAGGTCAAGGGCCTGCAGGATTTTGACCAAAAGGCCCGCGAGGAACTCAGCAAGAAGAGGGATGAGGCCGTGCGCGAAATTCTCAAGGATATTGACACGGTTATGAACGATTACGGCAAACAGAAGGGATATGATCTTATTTTCAATGAAAGGGCCCTTCTTTACCGCAACGATAAATTTGACGTGACGACGGATATATTGAACGAACTGAACAATAAATTCAAGACCCAGAAGCCGGCCGCAAAGTAAACAGGGAGACGTTTTAAGGAAGAGAGCATTCATGAGTAACTTTGAACACACATTGGCAGATTCGGTGACGGCCAAGGGCGTCGGCCTTCATACGGGCTGTCCCGCGACCGTGACGATTCGGCCCGCAGAGCCGGGCACGGGTATTGTGTTTGTCCGCACGGACAAGGATCCCGGCCTGAAAATCAGGGCGGTGCTTGAGAATGTTGACCAGTCGCAGGATCACGGCGGCCGCCAAACTTCTCTTTTGATGAAAGAGGTGAGAATCCGCACCATTGAACATCTGATGGCAGCTTTTCACGGTTTGGGTGTGGACAATGCTTTGGTGGAGATTGAGGGCGAGGAGCTTCCGGGTCTTGACGGAAGCGCGCTGGAATATTTCGAGCTGATTCAGAAAGCGGGGCTCGTTCCCCAGGGTAAGGAGCGCGAAATGCTGGTGATTGAGGAGCCGGCTTATGTGGAGGGAAAGAATTATTCCATGACGGTTCTTCCCAGCCAGAATTTTTCCATTTCCTACACCCTGAATTACGATCATGAATCTCTGAGGGATCAGTTTGTGCATGTTCAAGTGTCGCCCGAAACTTTTGAAACCCAAATCGCGCCGGCCAGGACCTTTTGCCTGAAGGAAGAGGCCGAGGCGCTTTTAAGCCGAGGGTATGGCCAGGGCGCTAATTTTCAAAATACCCTGGTGTTTGACGGCGGAGAGCCGATCGGCAACTCGCTCCGGTTCAAGGATGAGGCAGCAAGGCACAAGGTGCTGGATCTTTTGGGTGATCTTTACCTTTTGGGCCGGAGGATACGGGGCCATGTGATCACTTACCGCACCGGGCACCGGCAGAATTACGAGCTGGTCAAAAAAATTCTTGAAGTAAATTCCAAAAAAGGAGGCCACAAGACGATGAGTTCTATTCCGAAAGAGCTTGACGTCAGAGCCATCCAAAAAGTGATCCCCCACCGCTATCCGTTTCTCTTGGTTGACCGTATCACGGAACTGGAGCCGGGCAAGCGGGCCGTCGGTCTTAAGAATGTGACGGTCAATGATTTCTTTTTTCAGGGGCATTTTCCGGAGCATCCTATCATGCCGGGGGTTCTTATTATTGAAGCCCTGGCGCAGGTGGGAGGCGTGATCATGCTTTGCATGCACGAGAACCACGGGAAAATTGCCTATCTGATGAGCATTGACAGTGCCAAATTCCGGCAGCCTGTTTTTCCCGGAGACACACTCCGGCTTGAGGTCGAGGTTCTCCGCAGCCGGTCCAAAACCGGGCAGTGCCTGGGCCGCGCTTATGTGGCAAACCGCCTGGTGTGCGAGGCCGAAGTGAAATTTGCCGTGGTGGACGGCGATGAGCCGGCGCCGAAATAAGGGGATTCTTTATGGGGCTTGAGACGGAAAAAGCGATGATTCATCCAACAGCGATTGTCCATCCGGATGCCGAACTAGAGGCCGGGGTGGAGGTAGGACCCTATTCCATCATTGAAGCAAACGTGCGCATCGGTGCAGGCACCAAGGTGGGCGCACGGGTTTCGATCGAGGGCTACACGACCCTTGGTGAGCGGTGCGAGATATTCACTGGCGCTGTGATCGGGAGTCCGACCCAGGACAAAAAATACAAAGGTGGCAAAAGCTTTCTTGTGATCGGCAACAACAATAAGATCCGGGAATATGTGACCATCAATCCTGGAACCGCGGAAGGAACGGAAACCCGTATCGGCCATGACAATCTTATCATGGCTTACGCCCATATTGCGCACGATTGCGTGGTCGGCAATCAGGCCATCCTTGCCAATAACGCGACCCTCGGCGGTCATGTCATCATCGAAGATAAGGCCCTGATCGGCGGCTTGAGCGCTGTGCACCAATTTGTCCGGGTCGGGAGTCTGGCCATTGTGGGCGGATGCTCCAAAGTGGTGCAGGACATTCCTCCTTATTTCATGGTCGACGGCCATCCGGCCAAAGCCTATGGCCTGAATACCGTGGGTCTGGAGCGCGCCAGTTTTCCGGCCGAGGAAAGGGCGCTTCTTAAAAAAGCGTACAAGATTATTTTTCGATCCGGACTTTCCCTTAAAACCTCTATCCGAAGGATGGAAGAAGAACTTCCCCAGACCCCCGCGATTCTTGCTCTTCTGGAATTTTTAAAAAAATCCGAACGGGGTATTTGCAAGTAACCCCTCCAATTTTATGAAAACCATTGGTTTGATCGCTGGCAACGGACGTTTTCCCCTGCTTGCCGCCGAACAGGCGGCTGAAGAGGGATATCAGGTAGCCTGCTGCGCCATCCTGGAAGAGGCGGACCCGGCGATTGAGAAAATTTCCCAGCACACGCTTTGGATTAAACTGGGCGAGCTCGGAAAAGTTATCCAATTTTTTAAAAAACACGGCGCGGAAGAGGCCCTTCTTGCAGGCAAAGTCACCAAAGCATCGCTTTTTAAAGGGCATATCCGGCCGGACCTTGAAATGATCAAAGCGCTTGCCAATATCCGGGACTGGAAAGATGATTCCCTGCTGGGCTCCGTGGTCCGGCATTTGGAGAAAAAAGGCATCCGGATTCTTGATTCCACCCGGTTTTTAAAAAGCCGTATGGCCCAGCCGGGCGTGCTTACCAAGAGAAAACCCGTTCAGAACGAATGTCAGGATATCGAATTTGGCTGGACGCTGGCCAAGGAAATGGGCCGGCTGGATGTGGGCCAGACCGTGGTGGTGAAGGGGAAAGCGGTATTGGCCGTGGAGGCCATTGAGGGAACGGATGAAGCCATCCGGCGGGGCGGATTTTTTGGCCAAGGCGATGCCGTGGTGGTGAAGGTGGCCAAACCCCGGCAGGACATGCGGTTTGACGTGCCTACGGTGGGGCTTTCGACCTTGAAAGCCATGCAGGAAGCGGGAGCGTCTGTTTTGGCAGTTGAGGCTTACAAGACGATTGTGCTCGACCCCGAAGAATTGATTGAATTTGCGAACCGCCATAAAATTTCCATTGTGGTAAAGGAAAAATGAAGGCCATGACTCATCCGAATCTCACTGGACTTAAAAGAGAACTTCTTGAATTGACCACGCTTTACGAAATTTCCAAGGCCCTGAATTCGTCGCTCAACCTTGAGGTGACTTTGAAATCCATTCTCGATGTTCTTCATAAGCGTATGGGCATGGAGCGCGGCACCATCGCGCTGCTGGATGAAAAAGCCAATGAATTGAGCATCCAGGTCGCGCACGGCATGCCGCCCGAGGCCATGAAGCGTGGAAAATATAAAATCGGCGAAGGCATCACGGGGAAAGTGGTCCAGGCAGGTCAGCCCATTGTGGTGCCCAATGTGGGAGAAGAGCCCCTTTTCCTCAACAAAACCAAGGTGCGCGGGGATTTGACCAAAAAAAATATTTCTTTTATTTGTGTCCCCATCAAACTTGAGAATAAAACCGTGGGCACGCTGAGCGTGGACCGCCTGTTCAGCGACTCGGTGTCGTTCGAGGAGGATCTCCGGCTTTTGACCATTATCAGCTCTATGGCCGCCCAGGCCGTGAAGATTTCCAAAATGGTGGAGCGCGAGAAAGAAGCGCTTCTGGATGAAAACCGGATGCTCCGGACCGAGCTTCAGGAAAAATACCGCTTTGAAAATATCGTGGGCGAGGGCAAAAAAATGCATGATATTTATCATACCGTAACGGTTGTAGCGCCCACCAAGGCCACGGTCCTTTTGCGCGGCGAAAGCGGGACAGGGAAGGAGCTTATCGCCAAAGCCATCCATTACAACAGCCCGCGCAAAGATAAACCGTTTATTAAATTTTCTTGTGCCGCACTTCCGGAAACGCTTCTTGAAAGCGAACTTTTCGGTTATGAAAAAGGCGCTTTCACCGGCGCCGTTTCCTCTAAACAGGGACGTTTTGAGGCCGCGGACGGCGGCACCATGTTTCTGGATGAGGTGGGGGACATGACGCTTGCCATGCAGGTGAAATTTTTGCGTGTTCTTCAGGAAAGGGAGTTTGAGAAGGTGGGCAGTCTGGAGACGATCAAGGTGGATGTGCGGGTGATTGCCGCGACCAACAAAGATCTTGAGGCCGCGGTCCGGGACGGAAAATTCCGCGAAGATTTATATTACCGCTTGAATGTGCTGCCCATTTTTCTTCCCCCGCTCCGCGAGCGCAGAGAGGACATCGCCCTTCTTATTTATCATTTCATCAAAAAATTCGCCCAGGAAAACCAGAAGGATGTCCGGGATCTTGCGAAGCGAGCTTGGGAACAGGTTCTGAATTATCGTTGGCCGGGCAATGTGCGGGAGCTTGAAAATTGTATGGAAAGGGCCGTGATTGTGTGTCAAAAGCCGCTGATTGATGTTTCCGATTTGCCGGGGCCGATCCAGAATGCGGATGTATCCGCTGCAGCATCCCAATCCGCGGACAATGCCGGGACGCTTCCTGTTGTGGTGGAATCGATTGAGAAACAAATGATTAGGGAAGCGCTTGAAAAAACTGGAGGAAATCGCCGGAAAGCGGCACACCTCCTCGGCGTGACGGAAAGAATTCTCGGCTACAAGCTTAGAAACTATCAGATTGTATAAGAACTAGGGCAACTCATGATGTCCTGTTCAGCAGGAACATTGAGGAGCTCTTGAGTTGCCCTTGTGCCATTCGTGCGGTCATCAATCTGTGACCTTTTTTCATCGATGGCTTTTATTGTCTCCTACTGTCGTTCCCTTTCTTTGGCTGACAAGACTATTATCAGCTTGAGTTCTGCAGATTTTAGGTGACCAATGATGTTAAATGCTTCAAATAAAATGGCTTCCGGCCGAAATCTCCTATGGAGACCAATCCAAGGAGGGCAAGGAAGCCATGGGAAAACTTCTCCCGAA
>Ga0209515_10000406_pt1 | contig 80702 bp, 66 predicted proteins | sample Subgroupgradi54m_FD_187454 | JGI IMG/M metagenome (GOLD analysis project Ga0209515, IMG submission 187454) | Subsurface groundwater microbial communities from S. Glens Falls, New York, USA - GMW60B uncontaminated upgradient, 5.4 m (SPAdes)... ...
ACGCAAACAACCGTTCGTTGCAACGCCGCTCTTCGCTCCAGTACCTCGGAATGGAGTTAACCGTGACATTCTCCCAGTGGAACACATAGGCATCCTTCGCACGTGCACACTGAAATCCTGCCACCACGGCTCGTCGACTGTAATCAGAGTCATCCAACCCCCCCAGCCCATAGGCCTCATCCAGTGTCCCAATGGCTTCGAGCACCGTACGTCGGATTAAGAAGCACGCCCCATTACATTCGTTCAGTTCTATATAGCGGGCTCCGACCAGGGGATGCGGTGGGATCGAACGGTAGAATGCCTCAAACGATTCCCCACAGCGGTTATAGGTCGGGTTGACGAGGCCAATGAAGGGATCCGCCTCGGCCACCGCAATCATGGACTCCAGCCACCCCGACGTGACAATGAGATCGTTATTGAGCAGGCAGACATACGGCGCCTGCGAGTGACGCAACCCCTCATTGACCGCTCTCACCCATCCCAGATTCTGTTGATTCCTCACCGTCACCACGCGTCCTGTCTGATGGGCTTCGAGCTCATCGAGGAAGGTGAGGGTCTCTTGAGCACTGCCGTTATCCACGATGATGAGGCGGTACGGGAGGGATGTAGACCGCAGGATGCTCTCGACGCATTGTTTCGTATAGGGGAGGTGGTTCCAGGTCACCAGGATGAGATCGCACGTGACACGGTGTGCCACTCGTTCCATCATCGTCGTCTCGGGTTCAGGGTGTGCTCCCAGTATTTCGCGTAGCTGAGGAACTGGTAGGCCCCGCCCATCACCGCCATGATGAAGCCCCACCGGCCGTCCTTGTATCCTTGCTTGCCGATGTAGCTCCTGAGACACCGATCCACGGAGCGCCACAGCGCCTTGCCCAGCGTCATGCGGCGCCCGTCGCTGATCCACTTCTCGGCCTCCAGCGTCGTCTGGCGGTTGAGCTTCGCGACGAAATCGGCCAGGTCGCGGTAGGAGTAGTGGAGGAGGTCGTAACGGGTCTGCCCGCAGGAGCCATCCCCGATCGCTCGAGGGTGGACGGTGGTCTCTTCCCACCGGAAGGCGGACTTCTTGAACAGTTTGAGTGGCGCGCTTGGGTACCAGCCTCCGTGCCGGAGCCAGGTCTTCCCGATGTAGTTGCGCCGGGGGATCGCGTACGTCCCGTGGGCCCCGCCGTGCGACGGCGGGGCGAGGAGGGTGCGAATCTCCTCGGCCAATTCCGGCGTCACCCGCTCATCCGCGTCAATTTGGAGCACCCACTCCCCATGCGCGTGCGCCATCCCCAGATTCCGGTCCGTCGCGAAACTGCCGTCAAACGCGTGAGAGACCACGGTCGCGCCGAAGGCCCGCGCGATCTCCGGGGTCCGATCCTGGCTCTCGCCGTCAACCACGATGACCTCGTCGGCCCACCGCACGCTCGCCAGACACCGGCCGATCTTCCCCTCCTCGTCCTTCGTCAAGATCACCACGGAGAGCGTTTCGCGATCCGGCACAGCCCCTGCGGGTCGGCCAGCCGCCCGCGCGGGCATGCCGCGCACCGGCTCAACCGATCCAAGCGGCCGGGGCTCCGCGCGAGCGAGACCCGCCTCCCACCATTTCGCCCACTTGAGGAAATGAGTCCACGCGAAGAGCGCAGCGAAGACGAGGCCGTGCAGGCCTTCGCGGTAGCCCGATTGCTTCACGTAGGATTTCCAAAAGAGCTTCAGGGGCCGAACCAAGAGCTGGTACCGCAACGATGGCTCCGTCACCGTCGCATGGGACTCGCGCAGCAGCCTCGCTTCGACATCGGAATAGAAGTTCTGCCGCTCGATGAACTGCGTGAGGCTCTGGAAGGGGTAGTGCTGAATCGGCTGCGCGAGCTCGCCGACCGAACCGTTGACGGCGAGCGTCTCATGGACGCTGTGCCCAACATACCGGGCCGCCAGTTTCCGAAACAGCTTGACGCCGTTCCAACCCCATCCCCCGTAGCGCATCTCGCGCCCGAGGAACACGTTCTGCCGTCTCACGCGGTACGCGACGACGCCCGTGGAGCGCTCCAGCACACCGCGGATCTCCTCCCGTAACGCCGGCGAGACCACCTCATCGGCATCGAGCTGGAGGATCCATTCCCCGGACGCCGCATCGATCCCGGCATTGCGCTGTTGGTCAAAGTCGCCTCCAGAGGGCCGGACGATGACGGTCGCGCCACATGCCCGACATAGCGCTTGGGTCCGATCGGAGCTCTCATCGTCCACCACGACAATCTCATCAGCCCACGCGACGCTGGCGAGGCACCGTTCGATCCTCCGCTCTTCATTCTTGGTGATGAGCACGACGGTCACGCGGTCTCGCGATACGCCTGACTGGCTGCCTGATACGGCAACAGACGCGCGTGGTCGCTCAGCGGCTGACATGGGTGCGTCCGTGTTCCGAGAGAAGCGGCGCTGCAGGAACCGTCTCAGTGGTCGAACGCTCAGGCGCGAGCCCGCTGGGCGCCCCCCACGCATAGAGACCCTGATGGAGATGCCGGCAGATGCTCCAGAGATCCCGCACAATCTGGCCGGTGTGAGCCGTGAGACTGACGGTGCTGAGGAGCGGGTTCTCCACCCTGACGGGGACCTCGCCGACGCGGTAGCCGAGCTGCCTCGCCAGGATGAGGAGTTCCACATCAAACGCGAACCCGTCGATTCGCGACCTCGAAAAAATCTCCCGCGCGGCGTCGCGTCGAAATCCCTTGAACCCGCACTGCGTGTCGCGAAACGGCAGGGCGAAGAGGGTCCGCACGATGACGTTAAACCCGCGGCTCATCAGCCGTCGGAGTGGGCTGGGCTTGAGCGGCATGTCTGATTGGGGGAGGGCTCGCGACGCGATCGCCACGTCGGAGGCCCCCTCCAGGCACGCGAACAGCTTCTCGATCTCCGCAATGGGAATCGGCAGGTCCACGTCGCAGAAGCAGCGCAGCGCTCCCCGCGCGCCTAACATCCCTTCCCTCACGGCAGCCCCCTTCCCTCGATTGCGAGGGAGCCGGACCAATCGCACCTCGGGATGACGGCTGGCGTACTCGCTCACGAGAGCCGCTGTCCGATCGCGACTGCCGTCATCCACCACGATCATCTCGAACGGCCGGCGCGGCCTCAGGTACGCGGCGATGGCGTCCAGGGTCGCCGTCATGCGGGCCTCCCCGTTGTACACCGGCACGACCACGGAGACCAACGACGGGCTCATCCCTTCCTCATGAGCGTGTTATAATGCTCCAGCTCTCGCGGAATGTCTCAACAGGAATGAAGGCAGAAAAGGGATCACACGTCTCGAAGAAAATTTGCGCCAGCAAATTTTCTGTGGAGACGGTCTCGTTCGTCCTGCTCAGCATCGTTCTTGTGCTGCGCTACCCGGTCCACTTCATCCTGTGGCCGCCCTACCTGATGGACTTCGAAGTCTACCGGGCTGCCGCGGAACGGCTGCTGCACGGCCAGGGCGCCCACCTCTATGACCCCACTACGGCTTCCGGCATGATGGTGTTCAAGTACGCGCCGGCGTGGGCGCTGTTTTTCATCTCGCTTGGTTGGCTCTCGAAGCCTGCCGCCGCCGTCCTGTGGACCGCGCTCAACATCGCCGCGTTGCTCGCCACGCTTGTCCTGTCCACCAGGCTGTGCCGCCGTCACGGGATCGGCTACTACCCGCTCACGGCCGTCCTGGCGGTCCTCATCCTGGTGCGTCCGCTGGCTGAAGAGATGGGCAACGGCCAAGCCAATCTCCTCTGGGGATGCTTGACGGTGGCTTCCGTGTACGCGGCGACGGTTCAGCGGCCGTGGTGCTCCGCCGCCGCGATCGCCGCCGCGATCCTGCTGAAGCTCCCCGCCCTCATCTTCCTCCTTTACCTCTTCTTGCGCAGGCAGTGGGCGGCGATCGGGCGCATCCTGGTACTCCTCATCGGAGCGACGATGGTCGCCAGCGTCCTCGTTGCGCCGATGGCTCCCTGGCATCTCCTGCGCTCTTGGGTGAGTGCGCTGGCCCATAGCGGGACCACCTATACCTTTACGATCGGGAATCAATCGTTCCTCGCGCTCTTAGGCAGATTCCTGACCGAAGGCGGCTATCGCTTGAACCTGCTGAACCTCTCGCACTCAACGATTGCCTGGCTCAATGGAATCGTGGGGCTCATCATCGTCCTGCGGGTGGGATGGCCGACGCCCGAAACCCCCCGCAGACCTGAGCGCTTCGTGTATGACAGCGCGCTCCTCATGGTTGTCATGGTCATCTTCTCCCCGAGCTGCTGGCTCGCCACCTACACGGCGCTGCTCTTCCCCGTCTTCTTAGGCTGTGCCGGCCTGAGGCAGATGCTGACCGAACACCAATGGGAGCCGGTGACCCTCATCCTGTCAGGGCTTGTCGTCCTCCTCAGTCTCTTCACGAACCACAGGATCTGGCGCTTCCTCAACATCTCCTCGTGGCATGGTGAAACCTACCTGTTCCTCGTCTTCATGGTCTTGCCGTGGCTCGGCCTGGCCCTCATCGGGCTGCTCTGGCGTCAACGACAGGCCCACGCGCAACTGGCGGCATCGCGCGCTTCATCTGCCGGTACTTCCGGTAACTGACGAGCTGGTACCTCGCCGCCATCCACGCGATGAAGAACCCCAACCACCCTTCCCGGAACCCCTGTTTCAGCAGATAGGTGCGAAGGAACCGATCGACCGTCCGCCACAGCACCTTCCCCAACCCGATCCGACGCCCATCCGTCAGCCACTTTTGCGCCTCGAGCGTCGTGTGGCGGTCGAGCTTCTCCAGGAAATCCCGCGTGTCCCGATAGGAGAAGTGGAGCAGGTCATGCCGTAACTGGCCGCAGGGCCGGTTCGCAAACGCCCGCGGGTGTACAGTTGTTTCTTCCCAGCGGAAGATCGATTTCTTGAACAGCTTGACCTGGGCGCTTGGGTACCATCCACCGTAACGGACCCAGCGGGTGCCCACGTAGTTCCGACGAGGGATCGCGTAGAGGTTGAAGGGCGATTCGCGCCGGAGCAGGTCCTGGATTTCTTCGGCGAGCTCCGGGGTCACGCGCTCATCCGCGTCCAGGCTCAACACCCATTCGTGCGTGGCCTGGGCGTGGGCCCAGTTGCGATGGCGGCCTTCGATGTCCATGGCCCGCCTGAGGACGCGGGCCCCCAGCGACTCCGCCACCTCCGCGGTGTCATCCGTGCTCTCATCATCGATGACCAGCACCTCCTGCGCCCACCGCACGCTCTGGATGCAGTCACGGATCCGGCCGGACTCGTTCTTGGCCAGGATCACAACGGAGAGCGGGATCGGTGCTGCCATCGGAGCAGGAGCTGCGTTTCGTCTTCTTGCCCAACCACATCGGCATGGTGGAGCCACCGCAAGCGGCGCATCGATGCCGCCCATTGAGCTGTCGGAGCGGCGATGAGGTCAAACGGTTTTTTCCGTCGTTTCAGGATCGAGACGAGGGCGGCGAGGGGAGCGAGCCGTTGGGGGATGCGGTACCAGTGGATGTCCGCATGGGGCACCAGGCCCACAGACCGAAACAGCGCTTCAGCGCTCACGTCGGCGGGCATCGGACAGTAGACGTAGACCAGGGTGCGCCTCCGCGCCCACTGGATCAACTGCTCAAGCCATGGACAAAGCTCCGCAGCGCCCGGCACAACCGGATCGAACCGCGGCCAGGCCATCCGAACCCGCCGCCCCCACCGCGCTTCGCACCACCGCCGATTCTTCGTAAAGAACGCCTCGCGCTCGGGGACGTCACGGACGCTCCTGTGCTCGGCATGGTACACATACGAGCCCGCGGCAACCACGCACTGGAAGCCCGCCTGTTGCGCCCGCATACTGAAGTCCTCATCTTCAAAGAAGATGCGCTCCACCTCTTCGCTGAGTCCGCCGATCCGATCAATGACCTCTCGCTTAATGAGCATGCAAAACCCAATGCACATGCCGACCTCGGTATACCGTCCACGCGACGCCTTGAAGCGGTCGGCGTAGTCCTCTAAGGACATCCTTGAGGGAGGGTAATCGCCGAGGGTACTGCTGACGGGATTGACGATCCCCACGCGTGGATTCGCGTTGGCGATCTCCATCATTTCTTCCAGCCACCCTGAGGTGAAGTACAGGTCGTTGTTCAGGAGACACACGAAGGGGGCGGTGGAGGTGTGAATCCCCCGGTTCATCCCGCGGGGAAACCCTTCATTTGTCTCGTTTTGGAGGAATACCGTCTCTGTGATCGCGCCGCGAGGCTTGACCGCTGCAAGAAAGGCGCGCACGTCCGGCTCACTGCCGTTGTCGACGATCAACAAGCGGCACGGCACCCGCGTCGTCTCCAAGAGGCTCTCAAGACACGGCCGGGTCTCTTCGAGATGGTTCCAGCTCAGGAGGACAAGATCACAGAGTGGCGTGTCCATCACTGTGAGTCCATAGTCCACAGTCGACAGTCCATCGCTAAACGGGTTAGGGAATGAACCAAATGATCAGCTGCTGTCATTCGTGAGCGGTCTTGCTATGGACTGTGGACTATCGACTATGGTCTGCCTAGCCTTGGGTCAGCCCGCGGGCTTCCAGCTCCTTCGCCGCCGCCTCAACACGATCTTCCGCCGCGACCTCTTTGCCCCAGCTGACCAACTCGCGCAACCCATCCTCCAATGAGACGGAGGGCGCGAATCCCAAGCCGCGCAGCGTGGAGATGTCGGCGTAACAATGACGGATATCGCCGGAGCGGTACTTGAGCGTCAGGTCCGGTTCGACCGGCACCCCATAGAGTGTGGCCAGCAGACGCCCGATCTTGGCAATCGAGACCGCTACCCCGGTGCCCACGTTGAAGACCCCGTAGTCGGCCCGGGCGTTCCGCATCACCAAGAGGTTGGCCTGGACGATGTCCTGCACGTGAATGAAATCCCGCGTCTGCGCGCCGTCCTCAAAGACGATCGGGCGGTGCCGGTTTTTGATCCGCGCCGAGAAGATCGCACAGACACCGGTGTAGGGGTTCGAGAGCGCCTGGCGAGGCCCATACACATTGAAGTACCGCAGGGCGACCGTCGGGATGCGGTAGCTGCGTCCCACGCTGAGGCAGAGCTCTTCCTGGTCTCGTTTGGAGATCGCGTAGACCGACATCGGGATGAGCGGCTTCTCCTCGCCGGTCGGCTCCGGCAGGACCTCGGTCCCGCAGGCGGGACAGCGCACCTCCCACTGGCGCCGCTTGAGCTGCTCCGTGGAACGGGTGGACGGTACCACCGGCCCGCACGCTTGGCAGCGGTACTGCCCCTCCCCGTAGATGCTCATGGAGCTGGCGACCACGAGTTTGTTGATCGGGAGCCGGTCGTTGACGATCACGTCCAAGAGGATGGCCGTGCCGAGGACGTTCGCCGAAACGTACCGCTCGATCTCATACATGGACTGGCCGACGCCGACCATGGCGGCCTCATGGAACACGATCTCGATGCCCGCGAGCGCCTGCCGCAGGCGCGCGCGGTCGCGCAGGTCGCCCTCCACGTACTCCGCACCCGGGTTCAGGTACTCCGGACGCTCGCTCCCGTGCACCTGTGGCTCGAAGTTATCCAGGACACGGACGGTGTGGCCGTCTCGGACGAGGGCATCGACGAGGTGCGAACCGATAAACCCGGCTCCCCCAGTGACGAGGATGCGCATCAGGTGATGATCTCTTGTCGATAGTAGGGATGGGTGGTCATGACCCCCGGGAGGTCGGAGGGATCGTGATAGACCGCCCGAGGCAGCTTCGGCGGATCGACCGGATTGAGGTTCTGCATCTGCCGGTCCTCCGGCCAACGAAGCCAGACCCGCTCATACCACCCGTCGAGAATTTCATGCGCATGGCTGTAGGTGAGCAACTTCTCGCGCATCTTGTCGGGCCGCCGGGCAAACGAGAAGTGGTAGAACTTGACCCGCTGAGGGTCCAGGTGGTAGACCGCACCCCAGCTGTTCGTTTTGTTGTTCCCAATGAACCGGCAGGGAATCGGCAGCGGGAGATGGCTCTTCCCCAGCTCAGACCATCGCGTCAGCTTGAACACCCGTCGAGGCATCCAGGCGAGGTCGGAGGCTGGGATGCGGTACCAGAAACTTCTCCAGAAGAGATCGCACTTGATGATGAACTGGCCCACGTGCGGATGCGTCTTGATCTCCTCCCGAAGGTTCTCGAGGTGGTCACGCCGATAGACCTCATCGCCATCGACGAGGAAGTAGTACTGCGCCCCGCCCGCTTGGCAGAGTGTCATCCCGGCATTCCGGTGTTCCAGCTCCGAATCCCACCGGCCTTTCACCAATCGGATGTTCGGGTGGGTCGCCGCCAGGTCCCTGACGATCGCCTCGGTCCTGTCTGGGCTCGAACAGAGGGAACGGGCCCGCGGGTTGTAGGCACCATAGGGCACCTCACCGAGCAGCACGAAGATCGCGTCGACGAACTCAACGATCGACCGCAACGACCACTCGATGTACTCCTCCTCGTTGTAGACGCAGTACACCGCCGCGATTTTCATCCGGTCACGTCAGGCCTGGGCGGGACCGGCTCATGAGGGCCGATCGGCGTCTTGGCGCAGCAACATGGTGCACGCCGCCACCACTTCATCCGGCTCAATGGCCATCAGGCACGCGCGCTCGTACGGGCATGGCGGGAGCTTGAACTGGTGATAGCAGGGCCGACAGGGCAGCTCGGCCTTTCGAATCACCCAGTGCTTCATCTCGTCCTTCGGGTACGGACCGTACACCCGCGGGTCAACCGGCCCGAAGATGGAAACCGTCTTCACCTTCTGGCTCACCGCGAGATGGAGTGGTCCCCCATCGTTGCAGATGACCAGGTCGAGGCGCGCCAGGAGGCTCACAAATTGCTTGAGCGTGGTCTGACCGCTGACATCGATCGCTGGGTATTGCATCAACCGAGCCACCGTCGCGCAGAGCGCGGCATCCTTGACCTCGCCAAAGAGGATCACGTGGGCTCCGTACCGCTCAGCCAGGGCATCCCCAACGGCCGCGAACCCTTCGAAGCTCCATCGTCGAAACGGCGCATCGACCCCCCAACTGACGCCTCCAGCCGGGATGATGCCAATCACGGGCCGGCCAGAGTCCGCCAAGCGGCGCTCCGCTAACCACTGGTGCGCCCAGCGCCGTTCCTCATCAGAGACGCACAGCTCCAGCGAGCCGTCGAGCAACCGGATTCCAAAAAAGTGCAACAACCTCCGGTAGTATTCCACCACGTGGTCATCGTGATACCCATCAATGGGCAGGGACTCCGTGAGGAAGCGCCCTCGGTTGCGGTAATTGAACCCAAGGCGGCGCCGGATTCCCAACACGGCGAGAAGAAAACTGTACCGCTCGCCCAGCGAGAGATCCACGACGAGATCAAAACGAGCCCGCCGCACCCGCTGGATCAGGGCCCCGAGCTGCTGGAGACATCGCCACCGCGAGGTGCGCCAGAGCTCCACGAGTTCGTCTTTCTCATAGATGAACAGCTCATCGAGGTGAGGGCTATCATTGAGGATCCGTTCCGTCCGCCGGTTGCAGAGGTACCCCAGGTGGCTCTCCGGGAAGGCCCGGCGGATCGCCCGAACGAGCGGGGTCGTGAAGAGGACATCGCCGATCCCAAACGGGTTCACGATGAGGATACGTTCCGGGTCGCGCTGACTCGATCGGCTCATCGTGGGTCGTGCCTTACATTCCACCCCGACACCACAGAGGCCACAGAAATCCACAGAGACACAGAGGGTGTTGGTGCTGATCTTCCTCTGTGTTTCTGTGGCCCTTCTGTGGTTCTGTGGTGTGAATGGTCACATGAAGGCAGTACCTCATCATGGTTGAACGGCGAGCTGACGCTTCAGCGCTGCGAAGACGTCCTCCACGGCAATCGCCTCCATGGACGGTTTCCAGATGACGACGTGGCCCTCCCCCCACGGCCCCCAGCGGCGCGGGCCCGTGGCCGGGCTCGATGCGCCAAACAGGACCAGGGTGTTGGTCTTGACCGCAGCGGCCAAGTGGACCGGCCCGCTGTCATTTGAGACGAGCGCCCGTGCGCGCGCCAATAAGGCGGCGAGCTGATTCAGCGTCAAACGGCCGACCAGGTTCACCACCGGCAGCCCCGCCGGAAGCACCGCCTGCGCTTGGTCACGTTCCTCCGGCCCGCCGATCACGACCACGCGGATAGACAGCCGCTCGATCACCCGCCGAATCAGTTCAGCGAACCGAGCGACCGGCCACTGCTTGACTGGATTCGACGTCCACGGGTGAACGACGATCAACGGCTCGGATGTTTTAATTCCCTGCTGCGCAAGCAGTTGGAGGACTTCGACTTCCTCATGCTCAAACCGAGGGAAGGACCACTGCGGGATCGAGACAGGGAATCCGAGCGCTCCAACTAAGTCAAGATTATACTCGACTTCATGGCGTTCGCCAAGCGCCTTGCGGTCGTGGAGACGATGCGTGAGGAGCCAGCCCCACTTCCGGGCGTAGCCCACCCGCCAGGGGATCCCCGCCAGCCACGCCGCAAGGTGCAGCTCTTTCTTGGGATTGGAGATCACCGCGAGGTCGAAGTGGTGGGGCTGCAGGGTCCGGGCCAGTCGCCGCGCACGAGCCCACCACACGCGGGTGCGGTCTTCGGGACAGGGGATCACGCGATCGATCAGCGTGATGCGGGAGAAGAGCGGCTGGAGATCAGGATGCGCGAGGAGGCTGAGGGAGGCCTCGGGGAGTCCCGCTTTCAGCGCGGCCATCGCGGGGAGATTGAGGAGCGTCTCCCCGAGCCGATCCGTCCGGATAAAGAGGATGCGACGCGCTCGTTCGATCGGTACCACCAGCCCCCCTACGCCACAAGGCGTTGACGACTCAGGGGAGAAGTTGCGGATGTCTCACTGGATCCCTTGCTGCTAAGCCCGAGCGTCAGCCCGGCGAGCACCCAGAAGAGCGCGGCTTGGCGCAACGAGTAGAAATTGGTATCGAGGCCGGAATGCAACAGGAAGGCGAATAGTCCTACGATGAAGCCTATGAGGAGCGTTTGGTCCTGGGAGGGAGGGAGGTGGCGCAACCCAACCATGAGACGTCCGAACCATAGCCAGAGAAGTCTCAGGAAGGTTAGGAGCCCGACGAGACCGGCCTCTGCGGCCACCTGCAAGTAGCAGTTATGGGCGTACCGTGGTAGCTTCTGGCCCCCCACCCAGTAGGTGAGATAGTTTGCCATAAACGTGTTGACCCCATGACCCAATATCGGCCGATCACGAATCATGCCTATCGCAGCTTGCCACATGTGCCACCGATCCACCGTTCCGATATCCGATAAGAAGGCTTTCTGCCCCAGACGCCCGCCGCGATGGAGGGCAAACCCTGACGCAAGGGTGAGCGCCACTAGGACGAGGAGCCCGGCTCTCCGGAGAGGGGTGTTCAGGGCAAGGAACAGCAGCAGTCCCCCGGCCAGCCCGAGCCAGGCGCCTGCCGCACGGGTCCTAATGAAACACGCGGCTAGCAGGATGAGCAAGCCCCAGAGCTGCCAGCGGGCGGGCTTGTGCCGAACCAGGGTGAAGGCAAACAGAATGGGAATGACGACCATGAGATACGTCGCCAGGTCGATGGGATTTTCATATGGCCCGGTCATCCGTCCGAAGTAGTCCAACCGGAACTTGAGAAAAAACCCCGTTCCGTACCGTTCCTGGGTCAGGGCCTCGAGGAGGACCAACGCGGTGGAGCAGGAGAGCACTTTGAGACTCCGCTTGACGACACGAGGCCGGCAGGCGACATCTGCCACAATCACCAGGAACAGCAGATGCTTCAGCCACTTGCCGATCAGCCCATAGATGCTCAGCCAAACGTGACCGCTGACGATGACGGAGAGCACGCAAGCCCCGAAGTAGGCTGCGATGGCCCATGCGAGCGGGCGGAGGGACGGCTGCAGCCAGAGGGTTTGCGTGCGCGTCTTTGGATCGAGTCGTTGGAAGAGCCATGCGAAAAACAGGAACGCGAACGACACAGCAACGCTTGCTTTCGAAAAGGGCAACAAAAAAAGCAGCACGTAGAGGCTGCCTTCTTGCACCAGTCCCGCCAGTTTCCTTAACCACTTCATAGTGCGTCAGTCACGCCTGCGGTCACCACCTTCCAGGCGACTCCTCGGAGCTCACAGCATCCCTGGATATATTGGAGCAAGTCCCCCGGCGGATCGGTAATCGCCACCAGGACCTCTCGAATACGATGTGCCTCCATCAGTCTCGGCAGCTGGGCCCGTGTCCCAAGAACCGGAGAGCCGTAAATCCGCTCGCCCAGCTTCCTGACATCATCATCGAGGAACCCGACCACTCGATACGTCACTTTGCTCTCGTACTTGAGCGATCGCAACACGCGGGCCCCCGTATCGCCAGCTCCGACAATCAGCGCTGGAGTACCCTTCGCAACCGCCCCACGGATCCATTCATCCAGCAGTCGCCCCAACACCCGCGAGCCACCGACGCCGAGGAACGTGAGCATCCCATCAATGATCAAGACCGACCTGGAATAGCCCTCAAACCGCCAGAGGTACAACAGCGCCAGAGCGGTGAGGATGGAACCGAGCGTCACCCCCCTCACAATGACCATGAGGTCAGAGAGGCTCAGATAACGCCAGACCACCCCGCGATAGAGCCCGCAGACCGCGAAACAGGCGAGCTTGATCAAGAGGATGAGGGGCAGAGACTGCACGATGCGCTGCTGGTATTCAGCGGTGAGGATCCCCTCGAACCGCAAGAGGTGCGCGAACACGTAGGCGCTGCTCACAATTGAAAAATCGATCAGGATCTCCAACAGGCGGCGTTTGTGCAGGAGCATCGTCCCGATGAGCGTTGTGGAGGTGGCCAGACGTGATGGCTCGATGACGGCCGGCCGTTGCTCCAGCCGGTAGACTTTGACCTGGGCCAGGTAGAGGCCGCACAGCACAAGGGCCGTCAATACCGACAGCCACAGCGCGATAGCCGGAAGGGGCTTTAGGGCGGTGGACGCAACGCTCAACAACCCCAGACACACACTGACCCCGTAGAGCGCCACGACGGTCTGCCTGGTGCTCAACCCGAGCACCGCAAGGCGATGAGACACGTGATCCTTTCCTCCCGTGAAGGGGTGTTGCTGATGGAGGAGGCGCTGCACGGTGACAAAGCAGGTATCAAAGATCGGAACCGCCAGGACGAGGGTGGGGATCGCCAACACACTGACGAGAGACGTCGAGTGGCGCCCACTGCCCATCATCGCCAGCGTGGCCAGGCTGAGCCCCAGCAGATGACTGCCGGAATCCCCCATAAAGATCTTCGCCGGTGGAAAGTTATAACGGAGGAACCCGAGACAGATCCCGCTGATGATGACGGCCACGGTCGTCTCGGTCCATTGACCTGCGAGCCCGGCATGCAGGGCACAGAAGAACGCCGCGATCGCCCCCACGCCGGCAGCGAGACCGTCCATGTTGTCCAGGAGGTTGAACGCGTTCATCACGAGTACGAACCACAGGACCGAGAGAGGAATGGACAGCCACGCCCAGGAAATGAAGGTGATGCGGATCCCGCTGAACACCACCGCAGAGCCGATGAGCATCTGGGCGATGAGCTTCGTGTAGGGGGGCATGCGGCGCACGTCATCCAGCAGGCCCAGCCCAAAGACCATCGACACGCCGACGAGGAGGCTCCACACCTCCGGCTTCCACCGGACCCAGAGCAACACCGCGACGACGAAGCTCAGGAACATCGCGACACCGCCGAGGCGCGCGATGACCCGCCGCCCCCAGCGATCTTCCGCTGGCTTCGCCACCCACCCGAATTTCACGGCCACGGAGCGCACGAGTGGCGTGAAGAGGAAGGTGATGAGGAACGCGGTTGCGCCGGCGAGCGCGGCTGCCCCTACGTGTTCGAGCGTCTCGGTGGCCATCCCCCTTGAAGGTTCAGCGGACTTTCGAGAGGCGGTGTCTGAGCCGACGACCTGGCGTGCCGTGGAGCCCCACGGGCTGACGCCCGTGGCCCCTGTGGGGCCTGTGGGGCGGAACCTCGCCGAAGCCCTGCTTCGCCTTCCTCCCCGGGCTGACGCCCGGGGCTTCCGGCGAAGGCGGGTGACCAGCGGTCGTCGAGGGGGAGCTCTTCCCTCGCATGGTTTCGATGACACTGACGATGATCTCATCGAGGCTCATCGTCGGCTTGAATCCAATGAGCGTGTGCACTTTGCTGATGTCCGGGACGCGGCGTGGCATGTCCTCAAACCCTTCCTCGTACGCCTCCTCGTAGGGGAGGTACTCGATGCGGGAGGCGCTGTTGGCGAGGCGAATCACCCGCTGGGCCAGCTCCTCAATCGTCACCTCTTCCTGACTCCCGAGATTGAACACCTCGCCCACCGCGGCCTGATGCTCCATCAGCTTGATGAGGGCGCCCACGACATCGCGGACGTGGAGGAAGCAGCGCGACTGCGTGCCGTCTCCATGAACCTGCAACGGCTTGCCAGCCAGCGCCTGACTGACAAAACGGGGAATGACCATGCCGTACGCACCGGACTGCCGAGGCCCCACGGTGTTGAAGAGCCGGATGATGATCGTCGGAACCCCTTTTTCTTTCCAGTAGACGTGGGCCAGGATTTCGTCGACCGCCTTGGACGTCGAGTAGCTCCAACGGGTCTTCAGGGGAGATCCCAGTACGCGGTCGGTGTCTTCCCGCAACGGGCCGTTCGTATTCTTTCCGTAGATCTCCGACGTCGAAGCGATGAGCACCTTCTTGCGATACCGGTGCGCCATCTCAAAGACCACCTCACTGCCCCGGATGTTGGTCATGAGCGATTCCAACGGCCGCTTGATGATCAACTCGACCCCGACGGCGGCCGCCAGGTGGAACACGACGTCGCAACGCTCCACCAGCTTATCGACGAGCTGCTCGTTGAGGACGGTGCCGATCACGATGTGGAATCCTGACCGCCCATCGAGGTGCGCGACGTTCTCGTAGCGTCCCGTGGAGAGATTGTCGAGCACCGTCACCTGATCTCCGCGCGCCAGCAGCGCCTCCGCCAGATGCGACCCGATGAACCCCGCCCCGCCGGTGATTAGCGCGTGCATGGCTGCTCCCATAATGTCAACGCAAGGAGGGGCGGGGTGAACCCCGCCCCGCCGGTAATTAACGCATGCATCGCGTTTCTCCGAGGAGCTGTTCGTAGACCATCGACACATCCTGCAGGAGCCGCTCGGCGGTAAACGCGCGCAAGACGTGCGCACGGCCTGCCGCTCCCACCTGCTGCCGCAAGGCCCTATCCTGCGCCAGCCTCCTCATGGCAGCCGCCAACCCTTTGGCATCCCCCGCCTGAACCAACACCCCCCGCTGAACAATCTGGAAGCTGCCGCGTGAGACGGCCTTGCGGGCCTCCGACGGCTCGGCAAGCAGATCACGAACCCCGCCCACATCGGTGGCGATCACCGCTCGGCCCGCGGCCATCGCCTCAATCAGCGAGACCGGCGTGCCCTCGTTCCAGGACGTCAAACAGGCCACGTCAATATCGCGGTACACCGCATCCATCTGGCGCTGCCATCCCGTCAAGCGGACAACGGCTCCCAACCGCCTCGCGCGAACCTCATCCTCGAGGGCTTGGCGAAGCGGTCCATCACCGACCATGACTCCCACGATCTGTTCCCGCGGCTGCTGTTGGACGAGCGGTACGAAGGCCTGGAGAAACAGGCTCGGATTCTTCACCGGCACCAGGCGGCCCACCATCCCAAACCGAACCGGCGAGGACCCATTGGGAAAGGGCAGGGCACCTAAGGCGGAGAGATCCAATCCGAGCGGGATGATTCGCCACTGGTCCGCCCGACCAATCCCCTTGGCGAGGAGTTCGTCTCGAATCGACTGGCTGACCGCGATGAGGCAATCCGTTCGTCGAGCCAGCCAGCGCTCGATCCCCAGAAAGACGCGCGAGAGCCATCCGGAAAAATAGCCTTCCAGGACGTGGCCGTGAAACGTATGGATGAGAATCGCTCGTGTCCCCGCGGTGCGGCCGGGGCCGAGCGTGTTGTACCAGCAACCAGCAAGCCGGCCCAGGGCACCGGCTTTCGCCATATGGGTATGGATCACCTGGGGCCGCTCCTGCCGCACGATGCGAAACAGGCGCCAGAAGGTCACCAGGTCGGCCCAGGGGCGAATCGGCCGGCGCAGGCTGTTCACGCGGATCAGCCGAGCCGAGTCGGCATCGACCAATCCGCTCAGATCCCCTTCAGTCGAGTCCGGCTCACCCACCACCAGACACGTCGTAAAGCGCCGGGGATCAAGTCTTGTCGTCAGGAGTGCGGCATGGATCGCCGGCCCGCCGATATTCAGCCGCGTCAAGATCCGAAGAATCTTGTGCTGGGCCATGGTCAACGCGCCCTCATCATAGCAAACCCGCCTCGCAAAATCCAGACTTGCTACCGTTTTCCGGAACGCCTGTGATACAATACGCAAGGCGCAGAGCCACCGGAGGCCACACCATCGATGAGCAAGAACAAGAGGTTGCGAGTCCTCAAGAACATCGCGGGATGCTTACTGCTCGTGTCCGTGCTGCACTATGTGTTGGACGAACCAACCCGCTCTGCACTGATCCGAACGGTCTCCAGACAATGGAACCCTCCATCCCACAAACCATCTCATACACTCCCTCGTCACACGGCTGACCGCTACCCCCCGGCTGTCCCCTACATCGACTGGGGATTGTTACGCGACGCGTCCTTCGAACGCTGGGACATGCAATCGTACCCGACGCTCAAAAACTGGTTCACAGTGGCCACGATCAGCGCGTGGGACCTAGTCAAGAAAGAAACTGAGCCTGTCCACCACGGACGGAGCGCGGTCCGGCTGGAAGACGATGGCGCCGGTCACTGCGGCAATGTCCGCCAAGAACTGCCCAAGGATATCATCCCATCGCTCCGAGGGCATCAGCTGAAGTTGTCCGTCTGGGCGCTCTCCACGACACCCGGAGCTCCCTGCGTACGCATCGACGACGGCATGGATCGCTCCAGCGCCTGCCTGCAGAATCCCCGCGGGACATGGGAACGTGTGAGCGTCGATCGCACGCTCAGCCTGGAAGCCACGCGCGTGTTACTGATCATCGACAGAACGCGAGACAAAAGTACGGTACCGGTCTACGTGGACGATGCCTCACTCACTGAAAGCCCGCCATCATCAGAAGCGCCTGGCACGATCGCCGTCCCAGTTCCCCTCCCTGCTTCCTCATCCGAACGGCGTTGACGGTACCGCCCATGCCAGCCGCCATGTCGCTCGCACACAGTACAGCCATGCCAACAGACTGCACACGCCAACGAGGAACACCCCCACCAGATCCACACGAGTGAGGAGCGAGAGGTTCGCGGTAATCGACGGCACGCCATACTTCGCGTTCAGGCTCCACTGCCAGTACGATCCGGCGAGAAACGCACCAGCCAACGCGCTGTATCGCAGCGCCCCTGGTCGGTCCACGATCAGCCAACACGGGACGGCCCAGATCAGCCACTGGACCCCGAACCCTGGGCTGATGGCGTAGAGGCCCAAGAGAAACACCAAGGCACTGCGCCAGAGATCCGGGGCCTGGCGGCGCTGATGCCGATGCCAGATCCATCCCCAGAAGAGCGCGGTCCAGATCCAGTAGAGCTTGGGTCCATGCCACTGCAGGGCGTGATTCACTCCCTCGGTGACGGAGGCCATCCCGGAAAACCCCAACAGGGCCAACAGGCGCGGCCCCTGCAACAGGAGCATGCCATAGCCCCAGGCCCCGTAGGCCCAGACCGGCGTCGCCAAGCGATCCTGGTACCACCCGCTCCAAAGGGTGATGTTGGAGAGCGCGACTACGAGGCCAAAGCTCATCAGCATCGCACGGCGCCTTGTCCTATTGTGCAGCACAAGGGGGAGGACCAGGAGCCCAAAGTGCTGTCGCACGCTCGCAGCCAGTCCAAGCGCCACTCCAGACCCCACAGCGCGATTGGAGTCGGCATACCGAAGCGCCAGCACGGCACAGGCTGTGGCAACCGTATGCAGTTGGCCATGGTACACCGAGAGCAGGAATGTGACCGGATTCAGCATATAGAGGAAGGCCGCTCGATCGCCGCCGCGGGGCATGGTCCGCAACGCTAGCGCGATCACTAAGTCAGCCACGATGGCCGGCACTTTGAGCCAGAATGCGTAGCTGAAGCCCGTCCAGAGTGAAGCCACCAACGGAGCTGTCGCAAGCAGATAATAGCCCAGGGGGAAAATCGAGGGGCTCTCCGGCCTCAAGAAATGCGGGCTCTCGAGAAATGCCTTCGCTTGCACGAGGGTCTGCGGGATGTCATTGGTCCAGCCCCACACGGACGCCACCAGGAGTTTCACCAGGGTCAGCCCGATGAGCCCAAGGATGACGGCCTGGGAGCCTCGGGATGTCATCACGCAGCGCCCCTCAGCGCGGCTCACCGTTGACCCGTGTGCGTTCAGCCAGCAGCACAAACTGGTAGGCCAGGAGCGTCTTCCACCCCAGCGTCATGGCATAGTACATCCGTTCAACGGACTCGCCAAGCCCTGGGGCCAGCCACGGCTGGCAGGCGTAGCGGATCGGCAGTGGGGTCGGGATGATGCGCTGGATGCGCAGCCCGGCCTGTTCCAGGAGCTGACGGGCTGTGCGGTACGTGAAAAACCGGAGATGTCCCGCGTCGACTAACCCGCGCTCGGCGTACTCAAACCGGCCGCTGAGCACCATCAGCCGCACAGTCCAGTTCACCGCATTCGGGACCGAGATAATCACAGCTCCGCCCGGTCGAATCAAGGCACTCAGACGTCGCAATTGCCTCCACGGATCCCGAATGTGTTCCAGCACGTCGGCACAAACCAGCGCGTCAAACCGCCCAAGCGCATGGAGCTCCGGCTCGTGGTCGAGATCCACGACATGAACCGCGGCGTAATGAGGGGTCGCCTGGCTGGCTAACTGGGGATCCTGCTCAAGGCCGATGATCTGGGTAAAGCCGCGCGCGCGAAGCTCGCGGCCCACATAGCCACTGGCCGTTCCAACCTCGAGGATCCGAAACGTCCGTGGCCAGCCCTCCACGATCGCGAGAATTCTTCCATGGCTGCTCAGTCGCCCAGGCTTCAGGGCATAGCGCAGTTGGTCCGACGGCGTCTTAGGAGGACCCATCCCGTCGCCAGCCTCGGCTGAAGCGGTACTGAAGCACGGACTCCACGCAATGATACGCGTAGGAGATGCCGTTGACATAACAGATCTCGTTCCCGTAGTAGGTCGGGATGGATCGTTCAACGATGCGAAGCTTCCGCCTGAGGAATTCGATGATGATCTCCGTGTCAAAGTGCCATTCGTCGGTGCACTGCTCGAAGGGAATGCGCTTGAGCGCATGGCAGTTGTAGGCGCGATAGCCCGAATGGAATTCGCGCAACTGGGTTCTCAACAGCGTATTCTCCATCGCGGTGAGGATCTTGTTGCCAACGAACTTGTAGAGCGGCATGCCACCCTTCAGCGGCTGACAGCCCGGCATCATGCGTGAGCCCATCACCAGGTCGGCTTCCTCGCGCTCAAGCGGCTCCACCAGATCCTGCATGACCTCCGGCGCATATTGACCATCGCCGTGCAACAGGACCACGATGTCGTATCCTCGATCAATGGCGTACCGATAGCCCCGTTTCTGATTGCCTCCGTACCGCAGGTTCTGTTCGTTAGAAAACACGGTGAGCTTCTTCAGATGTCGCTCCGCCTTATACCTCAGGACCGCTTCGTAGGTCTGGTCATGGGAGTGATCGTCAAAGACGAAGATTTCTTCAAGCTTCTCCATCATCGCTGGGGGAATCCGGTCGAGCGTCACGCCTAAGGTGTCGATGGCATTGTAGGCCACCACCAACACACCGATCCGCTTCCGCGGCAACTGAAGTCCAGCGTCAAGGCTGGTCCTCACCGCGAGCGAGGGTGATGGGCGCTCGGGACTAGGGGGCATGAGCCCCGCCAATCTGCACGCCTCGCTCACGCCTGAAGAACAACCCCTGACTCGCCAGCAGCGCCAAGAACGGCTCCAGGAGTAACCGGTGACGCCCTTCCACATAGAACAGGCTCTGCACCAGCGCAGTGGCAAGGCAGATCCCGAGTACCAGCCACCACCCTGTGTGGGGCCTCTCCCCACCAACGCGGGCCGTTTGCCAGAGCCGCCACACGCCTCTCACGGCCAAGCCCAAGAGCATCAGATACCACCCCTGGTACAGGCGAAAGGCTGTTGGAGGATACAGCAAACCGGCCTGTGGAGAAAACCACCAAAAATACCACCACTTCACCACCCAGCGCCTGATGGCACCCACCGGATCGGCCGCAATAAAGTCCCGTGCTTGACGCAGGAACCAATCCTGTTGTCCTAACTCGTCCAGCATGAGCACCTCACGCTGCGCGGCGGGTGGCAGCACGTCAATCAGCAGCGGCCGGCCATCCGCCGTCAGCGCAGATCCTGTGAAGCCGTACGGGTTATTGCCAATCCACAACACCATGGACGTCCCGCTGCGCGTGAGGATCAGACGATGATGAATCTGGTAATTGCGCCAGACCCAGGGCCCAATCACCGCCAGAACGGTAACAGCCCATACCCCTCCCACCCGTATCCACCTACGCATCGATCGATTGACCTGCCGCCAGAGCCACCAGGCGATCAGGGGTAAGGACGCGACAATCGTCGGGCGTGTCAGCACACACACACCCGTCACCAGGCCCAGCCGCAGACTCGACCAGCCCGCCCGCTGACCATGACACGCCAGACACGCAGCCAGCACAGCCACAAACAACAACGAATCCAGAATGAACGGATGAAACTTGGTCGTGTACACAATCAGCCCGGGGTGCAGCGCTGTGAATCCTGCCGCCAACAACCCCACGCGCTCCGAGGCCAACGCGCGTCCACACTGGAACACGAGCCACACTAACAGGGTTCCCAGCAGCACATGGACCAGCGCAAGCGCGTGGCTGCTGTAGCCCGTCACTCGATAGACCAACGCACACAACACCGGGTAGAGCGGTTCCATGTACGAGCGATAGACCGTCCCCAGGAACGAATACGTGAAGCCTTTTCCTTCAAGGAGATTCCGGGCAACCGTGTCATTTTCCCATACGTCAGGATGATTGAACCGATCGAAGACGACGAACGCCACAACTCGAAGGGCAGCCGCCACGATGCAGATCCCCAGGAGAACCCAGCGCGTCTTCCTGGGGTCAATGGGGATGCTGTGCTCCGACCGTCCGATGCGGGCCGCTACAGCCATCCCCTCCACCAGTAATACAGGATGCCCGAGTACTCGTAGAGAATGCCGCGGATCTGCTCCAGGGTGGCCCCTCGACTGTGGGCATAAAACTGGCTTTCCGGTACCGGTGTCGAGATCACCACGACCCCGGGAGCCTGCTTGCGCCACGTGAGCAGCGCGCGGCGCATATGATACGGGGAGCTGACGAGGAGGATTGAATGCCAACCGTGCGCCTGGAGCATAGCGTCCACACCCGATACGCTTTCATACGTGTTGGCTGCCCTGGTTTCCAAAAGAATCGCCTCAGCCGGGATCCCGAGCCCCATGGCGAGTTCCTTCATCACCTCGGTCTCATGGAAGACAAAGGTATAGCCTGACGAAAAGATCATGCGTGGAGCAAATCCTTGGCGATAGAGGTCCGCGGCCTGCTTGACACGCTCCTGGTAGCCGCCGCCTGCCTTGCCTGACTCGCCCACACCGCCAGCCAACACGACGATCGCGTCAGCCGGCCGCGGCGGCTCGACGACCTTCAGCGGCGCAGCCAGCCACCAGGGCACCGGGCTCTGGAACAGGATCAGGTAGACCGTCACCAACCCGATGCCCGTGCGAACGGATCGGCGTCGGGCACTCCGATAGAGCCGGCGCAGGGACGTCTCCCAGGAGACCGACGCGGCGCGTCGTGGAACAAGCTGCTCTTCGATGAGCGCTGACATCTGCCCGATCCGCGCACGCCAACTGTTCTGCGACGCCACGCTGATGCGCCGCCGGACTTCGTCCGATGAGGCCGGTGCCATCGCCGCGCGAATCGCCGCCGCGAACTCCTCAGCCGTTCGGGCCACCGCGACGATGTTGCCGTGCTCCGCGTTGAACCGCCGGATCTCGGGCAGATCGGTCGCCACGACCGGAAGCCCCATGGCGAGATATTCGTTGAGCTTCGTCGGATAGACGTGGGCCGTGTATTCGCTCAGCCGGTACGAGATGATGCTGACGTCGAAGCCCTTCATGTAGTGCGGGATGCGATCGTGGGCGCGTCCCTGGAGCAGGTGGATGTTGGGTCGTCTGGCCAGCCGCGAGACATCGGTCTGCGGCGGACCCACGAGCACAAAGTTGGCTTCCGGCAAACGCTCGGCGGCATGCACGAGGAGGTCCTGGTCCACCCACTGGTGGATCCCACCGACGTAGCCGATGATCGGCCGCGACAGCTGTCGTAGCTCTTCCGGCACCTCATCCGTGCCCTGCCGCACGCGCTCGAACTGCTCGAAATCCACGCCGAAGGGAAATACGTGCACCCGTGTGCTGAAGAGGGCCGCCCGTTGGCGCAGTCTCTCCGAGGTGACGAATACCAGGTCCGCGGTGCGGAAGAGCTGTTCCTCACTGCGGACGATCCGCCGGGCCTGGGCGGAGCTGGAGGCGAGATCGTCAATGCAGTAGTACACCGTCAACTCGGGCTCGAGCGCCTGGATGAGGTCATGCACGATGGGGGTGGGGAGGAACGCCCACAAGATGGGTCGGCGAAACCCCGTGGCGTGCATCCAGCGCTGCAGGGCCCGGATGAGGAGCCACCGGTTGACCCAGCGCGCGAGACGGGAATACGGGAATGGCAGGATGATCGGCGAATACACGAACAGCCTGGGCTGGACCTCGCTGAACCCCTTGAGGCTCCGCCGCCAGTTGGTCAGCCGGTGCCATAATCGCCCGACGTCCCGCAAACCAGGTGAGCGCACCCCGGTATTCTCGACAAAGAGCACCCGGTGGCCTTCGCGAACCAAGGTGGACATGATCTCCTGATGACCCTGCCAGAGAAAGTCCCAGTCGATTGAGGAAATGCAGAGGATATCCGTCTGAGGCAGCATGACGATTAATGCTCTTTGCGATTCCTCGGCTCGAGCAGTCCCGAGGCCCGCGCGCAGAAGAGGGCCCAGGAACCTTTATGACCCACCGTGTCGCGATGGAGCCTCCAGGGGCTGTCCGTCACGGTGCTCAACCCGGGGTTGGTGGTGACACCACTCTCATAGCCGGCTCGCCGGGCCGCCTCCGCGACATCGTGGTTCCAGGTCCCATAGGGATACGCGACGATGCGACACGGCTGCCCGAGGGCGAGCTCGATCCGGCCCTTGGCCAGGCGTAATTCCTGCTCGCAGGCGGCAGGTGCCAGATGCGTCAGGTCTCGGTGCGTCCATCCATGAGACCCCACGGTCAGGCCGCCGGCGGCCAGGGCCGCGCGCCATTCCTCCCACCCGGCAAGACAAAACTCCGGATACCGCTCCAATACTCGCGCGCTCCGGCCGGCAGCCAGGAGCCCGGCGATGACCCGCTCGGCGCGCTCGGCGGGCAGCGACAGGATCCGGCGGCTCAAGGCGACGAACGTGGCTTCCGGATCGCGCATCAGGCGGCCATCGATCGCGAGCTCTTCATCCACGCGGATGGCGTGTCGCGCGCGGCCGGCATCGTCGATAAGCACCCGCAACACGTCGAACCATAATGCGGCGCCCTCCGTGATATCTCCAGCCGGCACAAAGACGGTGATCGGCAGCCGGTGCCGGCGGGCGAGGGGGAGGACGTGCGCGAGCAGAGACCGGTACCCGTCATCAAACGTGATCGCCAGCGCGCGCTCTGGAAACGGCCGGCCAGCCTGCAGACAGGCCAGGATCTCGTCAAACGAGACCACCGTAAAGTGGCGCGCCAGGTAGCGCAGGTGCCGAGCGCACGTCTCCAGATCCAGAAAGAGATTCCCGAACGCGGCCGGACCGATGACCTGCGGCAAGACCCCATGGTACATCAGCATCCGCAGCCGGTGTCGGTGGCGCTTGCGGCTCAGCACCGTCAGGCCGCCGGCGAGAGCCGCCTGAGCGGCCAGGTGCTTGACCCGCGACAGGCGCGTGGGGTGGGCATCAATGGCCCGCAGGGATTTGGCGGCCGCCAACCGCATCTGATGGGATTTCTTCAGTGTCAGCGCGCTGTAGACACACCCCGCCCCCGAGTCCTGCGGCATTCCGCTCAACGGGCCCCGCTGGGCGTCCTGATAGACCTGGCGGAAGAGCGACACGCCGCGGAGCGTGGCTTTGAGCCCCACGGCATACGCGTTGTCCCCTGGTTCGACCGTCAAGCGCTCTCGATACAGAATCGGCCCGGTATCCACGCCGCGATCGACCAGATGGACCGTCACCCCAAGCCCCTCGATGCCCTCCTCCGCGAGCGCGGCAATGAGGCCCTCCCCTCGAAAGCGCGGCAGCCATCCGTGATGCAGATTGACGAATGTCGCTTCAGTTCCCTGCAGGAGCTCGTCCCGCAACAGTCCTGTTCCAAAGACGAAGACAAGCCGATAGCCGCGTTCCTGGATGAGCTGGCGGCATCGGCTCTCGTTCACTGAGAGTCCGCGTACCACCGGCAAGGCCGGATCGAGCCGGCGACAGAGAGCGCCCAGCATCCTGCCCTCATGCCACGCTTGCCGTCCCATCAATTCGCGCGTTCTGAGACGCGTCAGGTAGTATGCCAGCAGCCCCCCGAGACGCCCTTCGAACGCCCGCAGGTCGCGGCGGATCCGTTTCCCAATTCCCGCCGGACCGTAGCGCCACAATCGATGCGCCATCGCCCAGCCATCCGGCTCCCCAGTGAGGCCCTCCTCGATGTAGACGCAGTCAATGACGCCCTCGCGGAACAACGTGTTGGCGCAAAACATCTGCACCGGCGTCTGCCGCATGAGCAGCAGCGCCTTGCGCGTCGCCACGGCACGGCCCGCGCTTACCGGATGAAGCGTCGGTACCAGAGTTCCAGGTTCAGCAGTGTCCATAGTTGATGGGTGTAATCCGCCCGGCCGCTGACATGCGCGTCCACCAGCGCTGCCACCGCGTTGTGATGGAGCAGCCCATCCCTGACGCAATGCGCAGAGCCTAGGTGGTCCTGCAGGAATTCCCGCAACTCGGTCCGAAACCACGCGCCAATCGGCACCGCGAAGCCCCACTTGCGCCGATGCAACGTCTCTTCTGGAAGAATGCCGTTCAATACCTGCTTCAAGAGCGCCTTGGAGGTCAGGCGGCGAAGCTTCATGGCGCTGGGGAGCCTGGCCACAAACTCGACCAGGTGATGATCAAGAAACGGGGACCGGGCCTCCAAGGAATTCGCCATGCTCATGATGTCCATCTTCACGAGCAAGTCCGTGGGGAGATAGAACGCCGTGTCAACCGCCAGCGCCGCATCAACCGGATCCAGCGCCTGCGCCTGGTCGAACAACTGCTCGACCAGATCGGGGTCGGCCGAGAATCCATTGCGCGACCCGAGCACGGCGGCCTTGAGATCCTCATCGATCACGCCGACCCAGGCCTGATAGCGGGCGGAACGAGAGCGCGAGGCCGCCTGGAAGAAGCGGCCGATTCTCCCCCGATGCTGTTGGCGGTCGGTCGGCGTCATCAGCAGCCGCCCGGCCAGCCACTCGACAGGACCTCGCACCAGGGCCGGCATCACCTGCCATCGTTCAGCCAAGCGGTTGGCGGCATGGCGGGCGTAGCCCGCGAAGGCCTCGTCCCCTCCATCGCCGTTGAGTGCTACGGTCACATGCTCGCGGGTCAACCGGGAGAGATAGTACGTCGGAATGGCCGAGGAGTCCGCGAACGGCTCGCCGAAATGCTCGACCAGCGTCGGCAGCACCTCGATAGCATTCGGTCTGACCACAAATTCCCGATGGTCGCACCCGAACGCCTGCGCGACACGGCGGGCGTGCGGCAGCTCGTTATACCGCGCTTCCTCAAAGCCGATGCTGAACGTTTTCACCGGCCGCTCCGAGCAGCGAGCCATGAGGGCCACGACCGCGCTGGAATCGATTCCGCCGCTCAGAAAGGCACCCAGCGGGACATCGGCGAGGAGCCGCTTGCGCACCGCCTTGGTCAGCAGCTCCAGCAGCCGCTCGGCGGCGTCGGCCTCGCTGATCGCCAGCTTGGGCGTGTAGGCCAACGACCAGTACCGCTGCAGGCGCGTCCCGCTCCGATCATGGATTAGCAGATGCGCAGGCGACAGCTTGCGAATGGCCCGGTAAATGGACAGCGGTGCCGGGATTGCCATGTACGTGAGGTAGTAATCGAGCGCCTCCGGGTCGAGTGTGCGCGGAATGGACTCGTCACTCAACAGCGCCTGGAATTCCGAGGCGAAGATCAGCCGACCTTCCGCTTCCGCGTAGAGGAGCGGCTTCTTGCCGAATCGGTCGCGGGCCAGGATGAGCCGCTGGCTCCGCTCGTCCCACAAGGCCAGGGCGAACATCCCGTCAAGCCGGCTCACGAACGCTTCGCCCTCTTCCTCATAGAGGTGCACGATCACTTCGGTATCGGAGCGCGTGGCGAAGCGATGTCCGCGCCGCTCCAACTCCTCGCGCAGCTCCTGGAAGTTGTAGATCTCGCCGTTGAGGACCGTCCAGACGGTCCCGTCTTCGTTAGCAATCGGCTGGTGGCCGCCCTGCACATCGATGATGCTGAGCCGCTGGATCCCCAGGGCGGCGGTCGCCCCGCTCCGCCCCGCCTGCCCGCCGTGCGGCAGGAACACGGTGCCCCGCTCATCCGGCCCCCGGTGCGCCAGCTGCTCGCACATGCGAAGGATCAGCGATTCGGGAATCGGCCGTCCTGCCAGATCAACAATCCCCACGATCCCGCACATGACCTATGAGGCTCCGGCTGTATATACCGCGTGGAGCTGCTGGAGCATGCGGTCTAAGGAGAAACGCTCCTGGAATCTCGAACGGCCCGTCTGACCCAGGCGCGTGGCGAAGGCTTCATCAGAGACCAGGCGGCCGATGGCCGAGGCCAATGCCTGCGAGTCGCGCGGAGGAACCAGCAGGCCGGTGACGCCGTCTTCCACCGCCTCCCGGTTGCCTCCCACATCGGTCGTCACGATCGGCTTGGCCAATGCCATCGCCTCCAGCAGCGTCACGGGAAGCCCTTCTGAGAGAGACGGCAGGACCACCACCCGGCTCAGGTGCATCACCGCATTCCTGAGACGGCCTTCAAGCGCTCCTGCGAAAATCACATGCCCGTTCAAACCTAAGCGGGCGGTTTCTTGCTCCAACGCCCGCCGCTGCGGCCCGTCTCCGATCAGCACGCACCTGAGCGAAGGGATGGAACGGACAAGCTGCTGCATCCCCTTGAGGAGATAGTGATGGCCTTTGATTGGAATCAAATTTCCCATCGTCACACACAGGATGGCGTCTTCGCGGATCGCCAGGCGCTGTCTGGCTTGCGCAATGTGCTCCCGTGAAATTTCAAGGTCCGGTTCCCACACGCTGTGAGGGATCACGGTGATCTTCGCCGGCGGCACCCTGACCCCGCGACGGAGGGCTAAATCGTCCTTCACCGCCTGGGAGACGGCGATGACCGCATCAGCCCATCGGTAGATGAAGCGATAGAGCCACGAGAGACATTGCTTACGCAGCCGCAGGATCCCTCGCTCTTCCGTCACCAGGAAATTGTGTCCGACGATATGGGCCACGACCCGCGCTCGGCTCATCCGAGCCGCGAGAATCCCCGCGATATCGCTCGAGTACAGATAGGTGTGCACCACGTCAATTTGCCGCCGCGAGATGTATCTGGCGAGGCGCGGGATGACGAGCGGATGCCAGAGCCTGCACTGAAACGTCACAACCCCGGCCGCGCACTGCCGATAGCGCGCGACCATCGGCCCTCGGGCCGGACACGCCACGTAGCACGCCATCCCCCGGGCCGACAAACCGCGTAAGAGCATGTGCACGACGGACTCTGCACCGCCAATTGCCGCCGAGTCGATAACAAATAAGATCCGCTGCATGGCCCGTCTCGTGTCAGATCCTGCTCTGCACCGTCAACCGAGCCGCCAACACGCGCAGTCGATCGTACACGCGGTACGAGAAGCATCGAATCAGCCACGTGTCCCATCGCGCCTCCGGAAAACGTCGCCGGTGAGTCCGCAGCCGCTCAAGCGCTTCGCCGCGCCGGTTCCGCTCCCACGCGATCCGGCTCTCCAAACGATCGATCTCAAACCGGAACCGCGCCAGCTCCTCAGGAAAGGCCCGATCGACATCCGGATCCTGCGTCCGTAATTTCTCCAAGATCAACCGCATCTCGACAGGGAACAGGTCACGATACATCCGGGTGGCGCTTTCCCGTCGCATGTTGACCCGAACCAGCGGCTCATCCACGAAGGCGAGTTGCCAGCGGCGGGCGGCCCGCAGTACGAAATCGAGATCCTCGAGCACCCGGAAGCGTGCGTCAAACGCCTCGGCCGTTCCCTCCAGGATCTGCCGGCGGATCACGACCGTCTGAATGCTCACCGGATACTGGACCAGCAGCTCGCGAAAGACCTCGCCGGCACAGGGGCGGAGCTTCTCGAACTGGCGGAACCGATAACCTGTCTCCCACACGTTCAGACAATCGCTGTAGACCAAGCCCACCCGGGGGCTGGCCTCGAACAGCGGCAGCTGGCGCGCGAGCTTGTGCGGCATCCACACGTCATCATGGTCAATGAAAGCGATGAACTCGCCGGAGGATCGCTGCAACGCCAGATTTCTGGCTGCCCCCAGCCCGACATTGTGCGAGATCGGGAGATAGACAATGGGACGGCCCTGCGCCAGATGCCTCCGGATGATGGCCTCGGTTCCATCGGTGGAGCCATCATTCACAATCACCAACTCCCAATCGGTGTACGTTTGGGCAAAGACGCTCTGGAGCGTCTCTTCCAAGAAGGAGGCTGAATTGTGACAACAGAGGTTGATGCTCACCCGCGGCATGCCGTCGCAGTCTCCTGGTGGAAGGCCTGCACCGCCGCGATGACGATCTCGACCTCCGCGTCCGTCATCGTACCGAACAGCGGCAGACTCACGATCTCCGGCCAGACCCGCTCGACGCGCGGCAGCGGGGCCGCCACGAAGGGCTTGAAGAACGGCTGGAGGTGGTTGGGGATGTAGTGGACCCCGGTCTCCACCCCGTGGCGCTTGAGCGTGGCCATGAAGGCCTCCCGCTGTGCGGCCTCCACGCGGACAATATAGAGGAAGGCGGCGCTCTCGCGGTAGTCGACGACGAGCGGGTGGACCCCCCCAAGCGAGCGAAACGCGGCGTCGTAGTGGCGGCCGATCGTCCGGCGGCGCTCAAGCAGACTGTCGAACCGTTTGAGCTGGGCAAGCCCAATTGCCGCACAGAAGTTCGGCAGGTGGTACCGATAGCCCGCGGTCGTGACCGCGTAGGCCCAGCCCGCATCGCTCCCCTGGCGCTTCCAGGCCTCGCGATCAATCCCCAAGAGGCGCAGGCGCCGCAGCCGTTCGGCCACCCCCTCGTCGGAGAGCACCACGGCACCCCCTTCCCCACACGTGGGAGTCTTGATCGGGTCGAAGCTGAAGCACGTCGCGTGGCCGAAGCTGCCGATGGGGCGACCCTGAGCGGTGGCCCCAAACGCGTGCGCGGCGTCCTCGATCACCACAAGCCCGTGGCGCTGCGCCAGGTCCAAGAGGCTGTCCATGTTACAGGCCTGTCCCGCGTAGTGCACCGGCATCACGGCCCGGGTGCGCGGGGTGATGCGGCGCGCGGCATCCTCTGGATCCATCAGCAGCGTCTCGTCGTGGCTGTCGCAGAAGACGGGGGTTGCCCCGGCGGCGAGGATGGCTTGGATGGACGCCGCGAAAGTCAGCGACGGGACGAGCACTTCATCGCCGGGTCCGATCCCCCACGCCATCAGCGCAACGTGCAGCGCAGCGGTCCCGCTGCTCACCGCGACCACCTGGCGACAGCCGAGCCGCTGCTTGACCGCGTCCTCGAAGGCGTAAGTCGTCGAGCCCAACCCCAACCAGCCGCTCGCGAACACTTCAGCGACCGCCTGGAGCTCCGCTGCTCCGAGTGAGGGCCGAGAGACAGGAATCATGTCACGGACACCCAAAGCTCCTCATCCACTTTCCCAAACATCTGCTCCACGAGACGATGGTCCGCCCGCCTCCTCATGGGGCGGTCACGCAGCAGCGCCTCGATGGACGTCCGGAGGGTCCCTTGGGCACAGTGGTGCACCTGCATGCCGTCCACGGAGGCCCCGGCGTCCATGTCCATAAAATCGGTCAGATATTTCAACACCGGCACACCGTGCAGTCGGGCTTCCCACCAACTCGAGGTCGGCCCGACGTAGAGCAGCAAATCCACATTGGGCAGAAGCTGCCCCAAAGGGGCGTGCGATAATGTCAGCCACGGCGGGAGCGTCACCGGGTCCTTGGATAACCGCTCGACCGGAAGGACCGGATGGCATTTGAGCACAACCCGCACCGGCTCCTGGTTGATGAGGAGCGGGCGGCGAAATTCGGACAAGAGCTCCACGAACAAGCTGCTGGCATGCGCCAGAGAAATCGGAAACGTCACCAGCACGCTCCTCGTGGTGCGCTCGGCTTCAGCTGGTGGTCTTCCGTCGGAGACGGCGCTCCATGATGCGGCATGGAGGTATTCGTACCGGAGCGCGCCCCCGTTGGCCAGCCTCGAGGGGGGGTAGCCGCCCGCGGTGAGACACGCGAAGTTAAACGCACTGTTGGTGACGATTAGATCCGGCAAGGGCGCGCGCTCGCTCTGCCCCGTCGCCAGGGAGTACGGAAGCAGCAAGGACGGCACCCAGGCGTGCTGATAGCCGATGAGCTTCACGTGCGGCGCCTCCTGGCGCCAGGCCAAGCAGAGGAGCTTCTCCCACGGCTGATTCTCAAACGGATAGACGATGGCGTGCACACGATGCCCATGACGCCGGGCCACCTGGCGCATGGCAGCGTAGCCGAGCCGATAATGCCCGAAGTCGGCTCGACCCCATTCACGCAGCAGCTCTCGATACAAGAGAAACCGGTAGTCCAACCCGCCGCACTGGGCGAGCCGCGGGAGGTCCTGGAGGCGAAACCAGCCGCAGACCGCTTGCATGATGTGGGGCAGCGTGAGATACCGAGGCGTGACGATGCACTGGTCAGCAAACGGTTTCAGTTGATGCAGCAGCGACGGCCGGAGGCTCGCAGGGCTGAGCCGTGTGACGCACTTCCCTCGGCTGCTCAAGAGCTCCTTTAGCCGTCCGGTCCATCTATCGGTCAGTGTGCCGGGTGTTGAAAAACAGGACGGCTGAATCCAGGTATAGATCAGGGTGGCACCCTGAGGTGCGTGCTCGACACCATCGCCCGCGCCGCGAAACAGTCTCCTCACGGTCAGGAACGATCCGATGGCCGAGACCAGCGTCGCCGCCAGGACGCGTGGAATCCTGACCAGCCAGGAAACGGCATCCTGGAGGCACGTGCCCAGACTGCTGCCGCACCACGTGACGCGGGGACGTCGCGCGAGGTGACGCCGCAGGGTCAGCGCTAACCAGGGATCCTCAACGATCACCAGGCGCATCGGCCCCTCGTGATCGGTGCGAAGCCACTCCTGCACCAGCCGGGTATAGCTGAAGAGCAGCAACAGATCAGTTTGCAACGGGCTGCTCGACGCGAAGGTCGAGGCCCACCAGTTCACCGGGTTCGTTTGATGTCGCCCGATGTCGTCAATCCAGTCGAGAAAGAGCTGCTTCATATCGGCCGCTACGCGGGTCAGCTCATCTCCCACGGGAAACCATGGCACCCCTGGCAATGCCTTGGCTACCGCGGCGCGCTGCAAGAGGTCCGTGCCGAAGTAGCACCACTCAACGGCTTGGCCGGCCACGGCTCGCGCCGCTCGCGCGACACCCCCAAGCGTCACCACCATGAGCCGAGGCGCCGTGTTCGGCCACGTCCCGGTCGGGGAATCGTGCGGATGCTCCAGCTTCACGCCATTCGCCTCAGACTCAAGTTGCTGCATCGCCACTCTGCTTGAACACCACCGCCACCATCGCCTCGCCGAGCGTCGGCCACCCCGCATGCCAGGAACCTGACCGACGGATTGTGCGCAGGCGGAAGCCCTGATCGAAGAGGTACACGCCATCGCTCACCAACCCGGCTGCCCGTCCGGCGCGAAGATGAGCACCGACCGTTCTCCGGTAACCCCACAGGACCTGACCGTCATCGTGCGAAGCCGAGCGATGAACCACGACCCGCTTCACGGCCCCCCGCGCGATATCGATGAGAGACAGATTAGAGGTGCAGATGACGACCGCCCTGCCCTCAGGCCGCATGATGCGGCCCATTTCACGCAAGACCTGGACATATTGGGCGTGGTCGAAACAATAGTCCACGGTGGACAGATATACCACATCGTAGAGGCCGGTCCGACACGGAAGCTGGCGCGCATCCCCGATCACCCCCAGCACCCCGGGGACCTGCGTGGCAAGATACCGCAGGGAATGTCCTTCGCACTCGAGCACGTCCACGCGGCAGCCCCGTTCCCACAGCGCGCGCTCCACAACACCCAATCCAGCCCCCACTGAAAACACCCGGACCGAACCGCTCGTTCTCAATGGGGCAACACACTCAGCCTCGAGCCACTCGCCGATGCGGCGCTTGACCGCCAGCCACTCCGGGGAGAGCGCCTGACCCTTGGCCAGCCACCGCTCATAGAAAGCGCTGTAGAGCGCGCGGTCCGCCACCTGCGCTGCCCCCCCAGACGCCAGCGGCTTGAGGGGAATGTGCTGCCACTCGCGCTGGGAGAAGACCTGCTCCATGACGGCCTCACGCTGGGGAATCAATCAACTCACGCGGGCGCCTTATCCGCGTCGACTTCGTCATCGGTGGGGACGAAGAACTGCTGGACGAACTCCTGCCGCAACGCGTCCCATATCGCGTCTCCCTCCGGCGTGAGCTCTTCCGCTTTCTTGATCTCCGGCCATCGCGACTCGGGAAACTTGACGTACAGGACGAAGCAGCGTCGGAACCCTTCGACCCGCGAGCGCGGAAACTGCGGCATGTCGAGGACGGAGTCTCTCGTCAGCGAGCGCGTGATGACCTCCGGCGTGATCAGGCCCAGCCGCTCCGCCAGGGTCCGCAGCGGCGTGCCGTGGAACGGCGAGAAGGAGTAGCAGTTGTAGTTGTCCGCACGAATCTGCCGGTTAACCAGCATGGTGTCCCAGGCCAGCTCGTAGGTTTCGGACGGGAACCCGACGATGTTGTTGACGCTGTAGGGCACGTCCAGGTCGTTGAGGATCTTCAGCCACCGCACGAGATCCTCGTTGGTCATGCGCCGGTCCACGACCTCCCGGCGGAACTTCTCGTTGCCGTGCTCGATGCCACACGCCACCCGGTGCAGCCCGATCTCCTTCAGTCGACGGACCCGGCGCTCCGTGAGCGTCTCCGGCCTGGTCTGGATCCAGAAGGGGATCCGGATGTCCGCGTACATGTCGCAGAACTCCTCGAACTGCTGTTCCGAGAAGGCGAGAAACGTGTCGGCCCAGAAGTAGAAGTACTCGGCCTTCCACGTGTCGCGATAGTACAGCAGCTCCTCGCGGACCTTCGGGATCGGCTTCAACTGGAGGTAGCGTTTGCCGGTCGCCTGCTCATAGAAGCGCTCTTTGGAGGGCGAGTTGCAGAACGCGCACGTGAAGGGACAGCCCCGGTGCGTTTCCACCGGCAGCATGCGATACACCTTCCCCGCCATGGGGCGGTAGAGCCGTGACTCCTCAAAGATCCCGATGTCCGGCAGGGCCGACTCGGCAAGATTCACCGCGTCTGTCACAGCGTTCCTGACGATGGTGCCGTCGCGCTTCTTGATCCAGAGGTTGGTCACATCATCGTAGGGCTGGCCCTTGCGCATCCGCTCGCACAAGTCCACCAGGCACTTCTCCCCTTCCCCCATGCACACCATGTCGATCTCATCGTAGCTGAGGGCGAGCTCCGGGGCGAACGTCGCGAACACCCCGCCCAGGAGCGTCGGGATGCCGGTCTTCCGCACCCGGCGCAGCAGCTGGATCCCGATGGGAAACATGTCCTCCGTCGCCGAGACGGCGATGAGATCGGGCGAGAACGACTGGACTTTCTGCTCGAAGTCCTCGAACACGTCGGTCTCGTGGAGCGTCACCTTCTCGGCGAAGTCGAAGGGCCGCACCTGGAGGTTCTTCTCCTTCAGCTTGTCGCTGTCAAAGTCCTCCTCCCCGGGGATCCGCCAGTACGTGGTGTCGAAGAGCTCCACCTCGATCCCGCGCTCCTTGAGCAACCGCGAGAGGATCGCCACAGCAGGCGGCAACATGTTCATGCCGCGGAGATTCGGGTAGAGGAACAGCACCTTCATGGAACCTCCTTGCGTGATGGAACCACTTCCACATGGGACGGGGCATAGCGCGGGAACAGCGGATCCCGCACCATCATCGTCCTCCCAAGTGCCAGGTCCTCCGACGTATCGACGCTCACCGCCGTGCTCTCCACCTGCACCGCCCGAATCCGATGCCCGCGCTCCAGGATGCGCAGATATTCGTTGTGCTCAATCCGCTCCAGGCGTCCCTGCGGCCATCGCGCATACTCCAACAGGAACGGCTTGCGGAACGAGACGACGTGGTAGGCCTTGAGCATCTCCGGACGGGGCGTCCTGGCCCCGGACGGGATATCGGATCGCGACAGATACAGCACGTCCATCGCTTCGTTGACAACCACCTTGATGTCGGAGGACGACTGGTAGGTCCGGAAGCGATTGACCAGGATCGAGACGTTCAGGGTGGGATCCTCCAAGAGGGCCGCAACACCCGCGTCAATATGTTCAGGCCGCACCAGCGCCTCATCACCCTGGATGTTGACGACAATCTCACAGGGCATCGCAGCGACGGCCTCGGCGATCCGGTCGGTGCCGGTCTGATGGGAGGCGCTGGTCATGAGCACCTGCCCGCCGTGCGCCAGGACGGCGTCGCGGATCTCCGGGCTGTCAGTGGCAACGTAGACCTCATCCAGCGAGGATGCCAGGCGGCACCGGTGATAGACATGGACCACCATCGGGAGTCCGCAGATGTCCACGAGGGCTTTCTGCGGCAGTCGCGAGGACTGCAACCGCGAGGGGATGATCCCAACCACCCTCGGCCTCGAACCACTCATCGCGCGGTCTCCTTTATGAACCACTCCACTTCAGCGGGTTGCGCTGAATCATACGCGGTGCGCGAGCGGCGCACAGGTCGCGACCAGCTGGCTGGCTTTGTCCACCGCAGCCTCCAGCAGTCCCTCCCCGGGAAACGCAGGATGGTTGATGAACTCATAGACCAGATGCCTGGCAAACGTCCCGATGGACACCCCGGCAAACGGCACGCCGCAGGCCGCGGCCAGCTCAATGGTTTTCGAATTCGTCCCACCGGAGAGCAGGAGATACACGGGCAGCTTGGTCTTCGCCACGATGTCCGCGGTGGCGATCGCTTGGAGCGTCGTGTTGTAGTCGTCTCGTCCGCCGCTCATCGGGATGCCGTCCGCCTGCACGATCATCCGTCCGTGGGCGTATTCGAGCATTCGCTCGATGCGCGTGCGCAGGGCGTGGTTCGAGAGGTAGCCGCGGTCCAAACAGACGCTCACGAAGCTCTCCGGCAGCAGCCGGGTGACCAGCGCCCACTCTTTCAGCGTCGGTTCATCATCCGGCACGGAGGCGTGCAGCTCAATGTTCTCCGCGCCGGCCTCCAGGCATGCGGTGAGCGCCTGCTCCATCTCCAGCTCTTGATGGGTGTAGCCAATCGCGTCGTCCTGACACGCCACGGAGCACGCCCCGCAGCCGATGCAGCGCTTCTCCAGGATGACGAGGGTGTCCGGGATCGCGTCCGTCGGACACACCGGGATGCACGCGTTGCATTCGGTGCAGCGATCCGACAAGATCCGCGCCTTGCGGACATGGGCGTCACCGGGCATCCCAACGGAAACCGTGAGAAACGGCGGGGTCACTATTTTGATGGGAAACGTGTGGGCGACGGCCTGCGCTTCCGTCACCGCCCGTCGGGCCGCGGTGACCACCTCGGGCCTGGCCGAGAGGTCAATCCCGGCCGCGCCCGCCAGCGTGTAGACGAGCGAAAGCTTGTAGACCTCCTCCGCGTCCTCGTTGCCCGCCCCACAGATGAGCTTGAAGAAGCGGCCCTGCCGCAACAGCTCTTTCTCGAGCTCACAGCGCTCTCGCGATCGCTCACCAGTAGGTTTCATAGTCCACCTGTCCTCGCGCAAACCTCGTGCAGAGTGCAAATCCCGCGCGCCGCAGTAACGCGATCAGTCCGTGGACCGGTGTTTCATACTGCCACGCGCCTTTTTTCTTCGGGGCCCCGATCATCGCCGGGTCGCCGCAGAGAAACACATGGGTCGTCTCAGGTCGCAGGACAAACCCCAGCTCCTGCGTGGAGACCCCTGGGTCGCGCAGCCAACTCGCCAGGCGCTCTTCAATGACCCGGTACGACGAGCTGCAGACCGTCTGGTACCGGTAGGAGAACCACCGGGCCATCACGAACTCATGCTCGGCTCGATACAACGACTCCCATCCCTCCGGTCCCGCCGTCACATGGCAGATGCGGATGCCCTGGCGCTCGCGCAGGAGGTAGTTGACGAGGGCGTTGTTGGCCGACTCCCCGGTGGTGGACCCGACCAAGAGCACCGCGGAGGTGCCCGCCGGCACGTGCTCCGCGGTGTAGTACCCCACAATCTTCGGCCCGCAGAAGATCCGATCCCCGCTCTGCAAGCCAAAGAGCTTGGGCGTCAACTGCTCGCGCCCGACGCCGTTGGCCACCCGATTGAAGTAGAACTCGTAGTACGGGGCGTCCTGATGGTCAATCAACGCACCCGTCTGCAGGTCCACAATCGAACTGGAGAGCGAATACGGCCGCTTAATCACGGTCGTCGGCTGGCGGTCCGAGCCTAGGCCCAGGCTGCCGTACTGGCCAGCAAGGTAGCGAATCTTCGACCCATCCAGCACCACGCGGATGATACGCTCCGTCTCGCGCGATGTGACCACCTCGACGGTGGCGTTCGAGACCTCATCACCGGCCACCAAGTCGGTCAACTGCGCGCACACGTACGGCGTGTAGGCCGACAGCTCCTCAAGCGTCCCCAAGCCGCTCCCGACGCCGATCACCCGGCGGGCGCCTCCGGCCAGCCCCATCGTGAGGTCTTCCATCGTATCGCCGATATACGCTGACTGCGACGGCATGATCCCCACTCGCTGACAGGCGAGGAGGAACCCCTCCGGATCGGGCTTCGGGGATGCGACGGAATCCCCACCAATGATTTCATCCACATAGGAACGCAACGCGAGCCGCTCCAAGATCTTCAGGACATGCTCGCGCCGATCCGACGTGTACAGGGAGACCGTGATACCCCGTTGGCGCAGGCACTGGAGGAACCCGGCCGCGCCAGGAAGGACGGCGATGTGGTAATCACCTGTCTCCTGTTGATGGAGATCCACTGCGCGGAAGATGCCCTGGATCTCCTCCGCGGTCGTCGTGACCCCCTCCTGGGCCAGGCGCCGCACCACGTGCTCCACCACGACGCGGCGCGGCGCGTAACCCACTGGGCCATGCGGTCGAATCTTCCCTGTGGTGGGATCCACTCCCATGGCATCCAGTACCCCCTCCATGCAGGACGGGGGCAGCCGATAGTGGGCTTGAAGCCGCCGGGCCCGGAGGCGCGAGGTGTGCGCCCAATACGCGTGAACGTCGATCAACGTCCCGTCTTTGTCCACGCACACGTGCCGGATCCCGTCCAACCATCGCGTCGCCTGAGTCATTGTCGCCACCATCATCATAGCGCCGGCGAATAGACGGAGCTTCTCGGAATGTCGTAGGTCGTTGGGGTGACCGCAAGCAACGGCACCGCCTCAGGCCGCGCTTGATACAGCCGAAAGATATGCGACATCTCCAGACTCCTGGGGTCGGCCGGCCCATAGCCGTCGAAGCCCGCCAGCAGGATACGTGCCGCCCCGGCAGCCTCAGCCACCGCCATGGCATAGGCCGCCACGGTGTAGCCAGGAATAATGCACCCGGTCGGCTGCACATCGAATGTCCCTGGCTGGACGCGCAGCCCGTAATCCAAAATCTGAAGTGAGCGGGAGGGAGAGCCCTTCGCCCATACCACCTCGGGAATGACGCCGAGCGGGGCGATCAGCGGCCGATCACCTTCCCTGTAATCCTTAAAATCCATCAGCAGACGCATCTTATGGCAAGCGGCAAATGCGGTAACCTTGTTCCGAGGAAATTCTCGGTTCATGTTCAAGGCAATGACGACCGGCGACTTCTCGTCGATGAACTGGCACAGAGCCTCGAGATGATGCGTCATCCCCGGCCCTCGCGCAACAATCATCACGGTTTTACCTCGCGCCCAGCCGTCAGCGGACCACGTGCCGCCTTCGGCATTCTCATTGCTGGACAATGCCTGATGCAAAATATCGTCGGTATACACCGCCGCCCCCGATCGCTTCAGGAATTCCAAGGCTTCGAGAATGTGGCGCGTGTCATGGTGGCCGCGGCCGAGCAACTCCTGCACAAAGGTCGGATGGATCGAATAGGCGGCGGATAAGTAGTACAGGAGGTTTGGGCCCCAGCCATACTGCTTGTAGAGTTGCTCAAACTCTTCCATGATGATGGGAAAGACCGCTTCGGGAGTATAGCGGGTGGGCGCGCGGTCCTTGAGCGCTAAGAGCAGATGTTCCGTGTGCGCATTACCTGCACCGCGTCCCATCCCACGAATGGTCCCATCCAGCCATGTCACCCCGGATGCCATCGCGGCCCGGCAGTTGGCCATGGCCTGCCCCATATTGTCGTGCGTGTGAATCCCCACCGGTCCGGACCAACTACGCCGAAGCGCGCGGACCATTGATGCCACCTGCTCAGGAGCCATATTGCCAAGCGAATCGGCAAAATAGAGCACATCCACCACACCCCAGCCTTGAATGCCGGCACCCGCCTGCTCGACGGCTTCCTCTGATTGACCTGCCGCCTGCATGAGATTGACCGCCACAAGATAGCCTTTCGCCTTCAGCCAGCGGGCGATCGCCTCACTGCGGGCGACTTCATTAAAGTGCGCTGCGATGCGAACCAATTTAACCGGAGAACGCTTCGCGTCCTGAAATAGCAGGGCCAACGCGACGTCTGTCCCATCGGCAAACGCCAAGAGCTCTTTCGCGTTGACCATGACACCGATCAGTGCGTCCTGCGGCAGCGGCAGCGTCTTGAGAAATTCATCGGTGGAATAGGCAAACGGTCCGAGGAACCGGTCTTGAGGCAGCAGGCGGAATCCGATTTCAATGGCATTCACCCCGGCGGAGCTGACCGCCGCCAGATAGGCAGAGGTCAGTTGGCGGGAAAAATTCCAGCCGTTATAGTAGCCTCCGTCCCGCAAGGTACAATCCAGCAGCGTCATCTGTTCGGTGGCCCGCGGTTTTTTCATCGGACGCTGTTTCATGTCTGTGCGACTCTTCATGGCGCGTATGATCTGTTAGGACACTTTGGAGCCGGCGACCGCAGTGGGCCGCAGCCACTGCGTCATGCCTTGCAGCAGCGCTGCCAGCTCGTTCCGCTTGATCCCGATGAGCTCCGGCGTTCGGAAGATCACAATGAGCGAGGAGCCCGCGTACAGGAACGCCCCCAGCGCCAGCACCCCAATGGGATGGACCGCGCCGAGGAGCCCCAGCACTTCACGGCTCACCCACTTGGACGCCCAGGCAAGACCCAGCAGCGACCCGAGAACCGACGCCTGGTACCCATAGGAGTAGGCCCATCCGTTGGCCCGCGCGATCGCGTGGGTCTGAAGGTTGACACCCACAATCTGTAACACGACCATCTTGACCGCTAGCCCGACGGCCCCCAATCCCAGCCCCGGCACCCGGGCGGAAGGCAGCGCCAACAGCACATACGTTACCGGAATGCTCAGCGCCATCATGAGCAACCCGATCCTGGTGTAGCTGCCCGTTTCGCCGGTGGCGAACAGGTAGGTCCCGCTGATTTGCCCGACGGACTGGTGAATGGGATAGAGCAGCATGAGCGCGAGGCAGAACCAGGCCGCCTCGTAGCCGGCACCCAACAACCAGCCCAGCAGCTCCCGGGTGTAGGGGATGGCGAGACAGCTCAGCCATGCCCCGACCGCGTAGAGGCTGCGCAGGACGGAGAGATAGAGGTACCGGACCCGTTCGTGGTCTTCATGCTCCTGCGCTTCTGCGATTTCCTTCCAGAAGACCTTGAGGATCGATGTCGTCGCAATCAGGCTCACGTTGGCAAACTGCTGGGCCACGGCGAAAAAGCCTTGCTGGACCGACCCGCCGAACTGCTGCAGGAGCCAGCGGTCGGCGAAGGCATAGAGGAACCCGACCCAGGAATAGATGACAAGCGGCCTACAGTAGCCGGCAAACTCCACCGCCACCGACTGGGGAGATTCGGCTGAGGCAGGCCGCCCCATGTTCGCCGATACCAGCCTCGGCCCGATCACCGCCGCGACGAGCGCGTACTCGAGGACGAGGAGCCACATCACCGTGTGGATACTCAACCAGCCCCGCCACGCCGCGAGTCCGATGAGGGCGAGGTGAACGGCGGCTTGCGCGACCATCACCGCTTGGACAAAGACCGTTTTTCTCGCCGCCTCACCCAACTGGCTCACCAGCCCCCAGACCTGCGTCATCAGGAAGCTCGCGCCAAGCGCCAACAGAACGACGCTCCGCTCATGGCCGACCCAGACCCGCTTGAGCACGTCCGGAGGAAGCAGCAGCCCGATGGCCAGGACCGTCGCGGCAAACTGGAACGCCAGCCAAGCCAGGTAGAGGGTGAAAAAGATCCGGCCTCTCCGCCGGCGCGAGATAAACGTGTAGAAGGCCGACGCGGTCCCCATTTCCAAGAGCTGGCTGACGGCGGTGAAGCTGCCGAGCAGGAAATAGAGGTCCCCGTACCGCGAGGCCCCCAACCCCCGAGCGATGACCACCCCGCTGACGAACGAAAGCCCCGTGCGAAGGAGGCTGGCGATGAATGTCGCCCCAAACCGCGTGATGATTCGTTCACGCATCGGGCGGTTTGCGGTATCGGTCGTGGTCATCAAGACGGCTTCCCTATACCCGTTCAAGGCATGTGAAGTGAAACCCGCCCGGCGCCTCACTGCGCCGGTCCAACTCATAGAGCTCGTTCAGCAACGGACGGAGGATGTCCATCCATTCCAATTTCATGGAGAGGCGCTCGGCCTCCGTGAAGTGTTGGACCATGCGGATGAGCGCGGGGGCGAGGGGCCGTAAGCCGATATCCCACGCCCGCAGCGTAACCGGTGAGAGATACGCGGCATGGGAGACGAGACGCAGCCCGATCTGCCCGGCCAACGCGGTCAGCTCGCTGATTGAGATCGCCCAATGGATTGAGTCGCTGCGCCCCCGGTTCAACAGCCTCAGGAACTCCGAGCGCTCTTCACGCCACCGATAGCTGATGCAGGTGTCCCGAAACGAGTGGTCCGGCAGGCACAGCCATGCGCGGCCGCTGGGCCGCAACACCCGGCGGACCTCCCGGAGGGCGAATGCGGCGGAATCCAACCAATAGAGCATATTGGAAAACACGGTTTGGAACGCCTTATCCTCGAATGGCAGTCCGAGATTCGCGTCCGCGCGGACCGTCGTGCGATAGAACGCCAGCGCCTGGGCTTGCTGGAGCAGGTTGGACTTGGCGTCAACGGCGCAGTCGATGAGGTCATCCGGCCGCTGGGTCACCCATGCGGGGTCCGGTCCGGCGGCGAACTGGTCATACAGATCTTCCCCCTCGCCCGAACGTCGGGGGTCGGCGTTCCGGTACCCGTCATACTCCGGACCAAACCGCCCGCCGGCGGTGATGAAGCTGAATACACCGTTCCCGCAGCCCACCTCCAGCGTTGGGGAGAGGAACTCGGCCTGCGAGACGACCGACGATGCAATCGCGTCCCAGAGGGCGGATTCCGGGCGGAGCCATTGCACGTTCAGGTGCGCCTCAAGCGCACCGACCGAGTCCGTCACGCGCATGCGATCCCCAGCCGTCGTTTCAAGACCTGCTCGGCCAGCCAGAAATCGAACTCGTCATCGATATCAATGTTCTGCTCGCGATCCAGCAGGACCCGTTCGATCCGCTTGCCGTACCGCTCCCCCGCCCGGATGAGGTCCCCTTTCATGACGTACACGTTCCCGTCGTCGTAGAAAAACCCCTGGATATCCTGGCGCCTCAGCTCGCCCCCGCCCGCCCCGTACGCTTGATACTTGCAGATGAACCCGGTCGCGAGCGAATCAGCGCCGGTGTCGAGAAATTGCCGGATGCACCGATCGATCAGGTCAGGATCCCGGATCGGGGTCGGTGCCTGCAGCACAACAATGATATCTGCCGGCACGCGCGTGAGCGCATGCTGCAGGACACTGAGCATCGTCGCCTCATCGGTGGCAAGCTCAGGCGGCCGCTCGATGACCTCCGCACCCCACCGCTGCGCCACCGCGGCGATCTCCCCGTCCTCGGTTGAGACCACATACCGGTCCAGCAACCGCGACGTCCTGGCCGCTTCAATCGTCCAGGCGATGAGCGGCTTCCCGCAGAGGGGCTTCACGTTTTTCCGCGGTATCCCCTTGCTGCCGCCGCGAGCTGGAGTGATCCCAACCACCATGCCTGTCCGGCCTCCTTAGGAACGCCCCACGGTAAGACCATCGACCTCACCGGGCTGCAATGCATCCGCGCCGCGTTGACGCGCTGTTGGGATCCGTGGTCGGCCACCGAAGCGATCACACGCGCCCTGTCCAACTTCTTCGGTCAGGATCTTGGCCCAGCAGGTGAGCCAATCAGCCCGTCCGAGGGCGTAACGGTCCACGAATTCCCGCCGGGCGCTCTGCACACTGGCCTGCCCCCACCACGCCCACGGCTGCTCATACACAGCCTCCACCTTCGCGGCTGCCGCCTCCGGCGAATCCCAGAGGATGCCGGCTTCCCGGAGACGCTCCACATAGGGTGCCGCCTCCTCCCGAACATCCGTCCGCTCAGGATCCCAGAAGCAGATCAACGGAACACCCAACCGCAAGGCCTCAAGGATTGATGTTCCGCAATGGTCAATGATCACCATGCGCGCCCGCGTCATTCGGCGCAGGAGTGGCTCATCGTTGTCGAAACGCACTGCCGCGAATCGCTCCACGAGTTGCGCACGAGCGGCCTCCTCTGAGGCAGCCGGGTACAGCCGCACTCGGATCTTGGCCCTCATCTCCTCTGACACCGCCGCCAGGAAACGGAGCTGCCAGTCGAGATAGCCCTCCGTATCGATCCCGATGGGGAATGAGTGGAAACGCGGCAGATATCGCAGATGGGCGGTCAAGACGAAGAGCGCAGTCTGAGATGCCGAGCGTTTGTGCGTCCCCTCCTTCAGCGTGCGCTGCGATGAGAGCAGCAGATCCGGCGCGTTGCGCACCCTCCCGGCCTGTTTGGAGTCCGCCCATCCCCAGACCAGACCCAGATCTCCCAAGCGAGACTCGTGCTGTTCCGGGGCGATGAACCGAAAGATCCCGTATCCGCCGCCGTGCTGGACCGTCACCAGTCGGCTCCCCTGCTCACTCGCTTCTCCCGCGAGAAACTTGAAGGGCTCGTGGCTGTACCAGGCCGTCGAGGAGACCATGATGGCTGGGAACCCGCGCTGCCCGTGCAAGGCTTCGTTCCGTGCGGTCGCATACCCTTCAAGGTACAGCACGGGAAAATGTTGCGGCAGCGCTTGCACCGTAATGCGCTCAAACTCGTCGGAAGCCGACAGCGCCGCCAGGGCTTTCCGGCGCTCATCGAAGATCGGGTCATGATGCCAGAATGACCATTGACGGGAGAGTTCGTGTGGCAGGACGTGGAGACCGGTCCGCCACGCGATTCGCCACAACCACCATGGGGGACATCGGACTTCATAGAGAGATGCCCCGGGTCGCCGTCCGTGTGACACCCGCAGGGCGTGGGTGAGCGTGGAGGACCCCCAGCGTCGCAGCCGTTGTCGCAGACCCGCTCGCGGGGGCGCAAGGCGACGCGCTGCCATGCGAGGTTCCTCCCCCTGCTCCGCCTTCCGCGCGGGGAATCGATAGCCCAGGTGCGCAAGCTGTTCGGAGATCACTTGGAGGTTGTAGTGGTCATCGTCGATCCACGAGAAGAACTCCCCTGTGTCTCCCGGAACAAGGAAGGACTGGGGATCTAGGACGATGGTGCGGAGCTCCGGCTCCACCCGAAGCGCTTCTTTGATACGGATGTATCGGTCATAGCTCACATGCAAGTAATCGAGTAACCACGGTCCGATGAGAACCCGCCAGTACCGCGGCGTGCGCGAGACACCATGGACCCCGTTCAGATAGTCGCTGAGCCGAACGAGCATCCGCTCTCCGCATGCATCAAGGTAATCCGTCGCCCTGCGGAAGCGCTCCTGGTCGTCCCAAGGATTGCCCAGCACTCGATAGGACAGACCGTTCAATGAGGAGCCCTGCTTGCGCTGAAGACACCACGGCCCAAGGAACAGGAGCTGCTCGCCCGTATCCCAGTATTCGCGAAGCGCCGTTGTGGCGAGAAACATACCGCCTCCTACGTCGTGTGATCGCCGGGCTCACTCGGTGTCATCGACACCGTTGCGACCCCAGCCTCAGCGACCCCCTGGGCCTGCCGAAGCAACCGCTCGTGCGACGGAATGCGCGCCAGCACCTTCGCCAGGCCATGGAGATCGGTCCCGTACCGTCGGAAGCTGTCGCGGCGTTCGACCATTTGCTCCCGGCTGAAGACAAATGCGTACTCCACGGGTTGCGTCGAGTAAAAGTCGCTCAGCGGCTTTCCCGTCTGGTCGCGTCGCCACCCGACGATGTCATACTGGAACCGCTCCGTCCCACCATCCGCCGGTGCGTCGGGATCCAGCATCCCTGAGAACTTCCGCTTGAGGTACAACGTCACCGCCCGGATCTCTTCCCCGATCTTCATCCCTTGCGGCGTGGCATCCGTTCTCGCGACCATGAGCTCTTCCGCGATCGAGGCCACGAACTCCACCCACATGGACATGTGTGTCGTCAGCAGCCGCGCTTTGTGTTTGTAGAGCACGTTCCCCCCGATTTCTCCACGCAGCAACCGGTGATAGTTCTCATCTTGCTGATAGAAACGCCGCAGCTCTTCTTCAGAATCAAAGAGTTCCGCCTGCGTCTCCGTGATGAAGTTATCGAAGACGCGTTGGATGGACTCTGGAAACGCCGCTCGACGGTCCCAGACCGCCCGCAGCCATGCATACGGTGAGATCCCATAGTCCTTCAGGTAGCGAAGGAGTTCCCAGAAGATATAGTTATTGTAGAGCGACTCGGTGACGAGCGCGAAACCCCGCGCGAGCAGATAGTCGTCAAAGCTCACAGACCGTGAGGACACCGCCACCTCTTCGACATCAAAGACCCGTTCACCCTCGTACTCGCCGTAGTCGAGCGGAATGAGCCGCCACTTTCCCTGATAGCCGTGCTCCCGCCGGTATTCGGGATCCTTGTAGGGCGTCCCGTAGAGCAGTTGCAGCGTGTACGACATGATCTTGTTGGCGCCAGCTTCAATCAGCGCGGCAATCCCCTCCATGAAGGACGCATAGGTCTCGCCGGGGAGCGGGAAAATCACTTCAGCCATCCCCGAGCGCCCCTGCTGCACCAACTCCTTATTGATCTGCCGGTAGGTATCGAGGCTGATGTTCTGCCGCTTGATATTGAGCAGCACGTCGCGGCTCATCGACTGGACGGACATGCTGATGAGGAGGGAACTACCCAGGATCTCGGTGGCCTGGATGATGCGGTCTTTGTTGTTCTTCCCTGTCGTCGAAATGAGGCCCATCGGCCATCCGTATCGCTGCTGCACGCGTTTGATGATGCGGCAGATCTCTGCATCCCGCGCATACATGCCGAAGTTGTTGTCGGCGACGGTGAGGTGGGACACGCCAACCGACGCAATGCGTGGAGCGATGTAGGTCAGCTCCTCTTCGACGTACTTCAGCGAGAACATCTTGACCTTGTTGTAATATTGGTCCCCGGCGTTGCAAAAATTGCAGGTAAACGGGCACCCCCGAGTCGTTTCGAGCATGGGCGTCAGCCGGCCGTCGAAGAACTCATCCAGCAGCCCTGTCACATAGGGGGAGCGCACCTCATCCAGCGACCCCAGCCGTTCGACCGGCGGGCCAGACACCAGCGTCCCATCCTTCGGGGAGATGAACTGACATCCCGCGATGGGTTCCTCCTTCATCCCATGAGGGCTCCGTGCCTCTATGAACCGCCGGATGAGATTCGTAAACGCCACCTCACCTTCATAGAACACGTGGAAATCCGTGTTCGGATGCGCACGGAGGAATGCGAGTTGCCCGTCAGCATGGAAGGGGTAGTTCGTGCCGCCCTGCACCGTCACGATCGAAGGGTGCAGCTGTTTCGCGCAGCCCAGCGCCCATTCCGAGAGATTGCTGTTCCAGACGTAGTTACTGCAGCCGAGAATATCCGGTGCCCGCTCTCGGAGCGTCTTGAGTAGTCTGTCCGGGTATTTGAAGAGTTGGATGTCAAGGGCCTGTCCGAGGCAGTGCTTGGCGTGGGAGGCCACCAGCCCGATGTTGAGCGGAAAGCTCTCCGTGGCCACCTGGAGACCGGTATGGCTGAGATCGGCGAGGTAGATCAGCACTCTGTCAGGGCTGCTCATTGGGGAAGCGTCACCGTGCATGACGCCCGACGCAAAAATCGCTGGATGTCTCCAAGTCGCTGAATCAGTTTGACCACACCGGCCCGGCCAGCGCCGTAGCGCCTCACCGCGTCTTCCTTGATCAAGAGCTGCTCTGGGCTAAACGAAAATTCGACCTCCATCGGGGAGGATTGGTGATAGTCGGCCAACATTCCCGCCGGATCGTTCGACAGCCACGCCAAGATATCGTGAGCGAAGACACCCCGCACTCGGCGTGGGTCTGGTTGCAGCGCAAAGGCCCCGGCGATCGAGGAGAGGATAAAGCGCTTCAACTCGGCCAACTCCGTTGCGATCTTCGCCTCTTCCTCCGCTCCAGCGTGCTGCACAAGATATCGCTCGGAGATGGTGAAGACCACATCCACCCACTCCTGGAGGGCCTCGGAGAGCATCCAGGCTTTGTGCTTGAAGAGCACGTTCCCCCCCGCTTCCCCGCGGACCAGCTTCTGGTAATTCGCCGGCTCAGCATAGAACGTGACCAGCGCCTCTTCGGAATCCCAGAGCTCGCCGAGCGTCTCCTGCGCAAAGCCGTCAAACACGGCCTTCACAGGCGGTGGGAAACTGGGGATGTCGCGGTAGAGCGCCTGGATCCATTCCGACACCTTCAGGCCCTGGGACACGATGTACCGCTTCAGCACCTCGAAGGTCGCCCCGTTGTAGCAGAGGTCGATCACAAACAAGAGCTTCCGCGACTCCACATACTCCTCAACAGAGAACGTGTTGGTTCCGATTGAGACCTCTTCCGTATCGAACACGTAGGAGCCGTCATAGGTGCCGAAGTCCAGTGGAACGACCCGGTACTTGCGGATGAACCCGTGCTGCTCGACGTACGCCGGGTCGTCCTTGTAGGGGGTCCCGTAGAGCATCTGCAGCGTGTGGACGACCACGGTGCTCAGGTTGGAGTCCAACAGCTCATTGATGCCGCGCACGTGCGAGGCGAAGGTCTCGCCCGGCAGGGGGACGATCACTTCCGCGACCTGAGGACGCCCCTGGGCATTCAATTCATCGGCGATCGCCCGGTAATCTTCCACGCTGATGTTGGAGCGGGCGATCTCCTTCAGGACCTCGCGGTCCATCGACTGCACCGCCATGTTGATCACGAGGGTGTCCCCGAGGAGCTTCGTCACATCAATGACGCGTTTCTTGCTGTTTTTCCCGGTCCAGGCCGTCACGGATCGCGGCCAGCCGTACTTCTCCTTCAGCTCCTGCATGAGCTCGGCCGTCTTGTAGTCCCTTGGGATCATCCCGAAGTTGTTATCGGTGAGCGTCAGGTGGCCGGTGCCCGTTCGGGACGCCGATCGGGCGACGTACTCCCACTCCTCCCGCACATACGCATCGCTGAAGAGATTGACCTTGTTGAAATACGTGTTGCCGGCGTTGCAGAAATTGCAGGTGAACGGGCAGCCTCGGGCGGTTTCGAGCAGCGGGGTGAGCGTCCCGTCGAAAAACTTATCCAAGAGGCCGGTGGCGTACGGGGACGGGATCTCATCGAGTGTCTTGATGCGCGGCGGCTGTGGAGCGGTCACCAGCGTCCCGGTGTCCTTGTGGAGAAAATGGGATCCGGGGATCGGCTCGGCGAACAGCTCGGCGTAGCCGGACACGGAGAGATAGCGTTCCACGATGTTGGCAAACGCCTCCTCCCCTTCATAGAACGTGTGGAGATCCAACTGGGGCCGCTGCGCGAGGAACACCCGCTGGGTCTTAGCATCAAACGGGTAATTCGTCCCTCCGAAGACCGTCACAATGGCAGGGTCCATCGATTTCACCTGCTGGATGAAATGGTAGGCCAGGTTGCTGTTCCAGGTGTAGTTGCTGCAGCCCAGGATGTGGGGAGGATGCTGGGCGATGGCCTCCCGCAGCTCCTGCGGATACTTGAAGAGCGTGATGGCCACCTCTTTCCCGAACCGCTTAAGCGCGTACGACGCGATGAGGCCGATGTTCAATGGGAAGGCTTCGGTCGCCACCCCAAGGCCCGTATGCGTCAAATCCGCCAGATAGATGTTCACCGGCATCGGTGTTGCCTCTGGCTGCGCTCGCTCCACGCGTAAGCCCCGTACGCCTTCATGTCCACAAATCTCGGATCAGCATGCAGGCCTCGGCCGCCTCGTAGCCCGCCTCCATCCCACGCTTCTCGGCCAGAACTCGGATCCCGCGCGTTGACCGCGGATGAGGGAACTCCCGCAGCTCCCTGGTATAGGCCCTCAGCGCCTTGACCTTCCGGTCGAGGAACCGGCTGATGTTCACGTAGACGTTCGGCTGAAACGCGTATTCCGGAAACGGCGGCGCTTGATCCGTCGAGGAGGGCACCTCGTAGGAAAGGAACCGCTGGACCCGGTGCCGCGAGATCGTCCGGCACGCGATCAACGAAGCCTGGAAGACGGCGCGGTGATCCTGGTTGGCATCCCCCCGATGATGGGTATAGACGACCGACGGCTTGACGTCATTCACGCAGGCCTCGAAGGAGATCACCACATCCACCAGCCGCTCATCCAGCAGCTCATCGCGCAGGTCGAGGAACCGGATGTCCCGATAACCGAGGATCTTCATGGCCCGCTTGGCGGCCGCCTTTTCTTCGCGGATGATCTTCGGGCTGAACCGATGGCGATACGCACGCTTGCAGGCGATGCACACCGTCACGTCATCCCCCGCCGCCATGTGCTTCGCGATGGTCCCTCCCATCCCCAGGGTTTCATCGTCCATGTGCGCGGAGAAGACCAGGATCTTCATGATCGCTCCGTGCCCCCATGCGGCGCCGACGGCTCCTGCAATAGCGTCCAATCCAGCACTTGATCCCGGCCGATATCCGCGACCGCCACGTTCCCGATGACACGGTCGAGGAACTTCGGCTCGATCCCGGTTCCCGGCCGCTTGATGGCCAGCATCCGGGGAAGAATCCGCATCCCTTTGGGAATGTCCACGGCGGCGACGATGCTCCGCCGGCCGAGCCGGCGGGTCCGCTCCTCAACGTCCGCCGGAGCTTTAACCGGATTGCCCAGCGCCGTCTCCACCTGGCGGAAGGCCGCCACCATCTCCTTCAGGCCGGCGTAGTCCACCGAGATCTCGTGGTCGTACCCCGGGCGGGAGCGATCGAAGGTGACGTGCTTCTCCACAACCTTCGCGCCCGCGGCGACCGCCAGCATCGGCACGGAGAGCGGCGCATCGGGCAGCGTGTGGTCGGAGTAGCCGATGACGCACTGAGGAAACTCCCGGGCCAAATGGTCCATCATCCGCAGGTTGGCCTGCGAGGGGAGTGCTGGGTACGAGGAGACGCAGTGCAGGAGCACGATGTCCTCGTTCCCCTCGCTGAGGATCGCCGTCACCGCCTCCCGCACTTCCTCGAGGAACGACGCCCCCGTGGAGAGGATCACCGGCTTGCCCTTCCGGGCCACGTGGCGGATCAGCGGCAGGTGGGTGATGTCCATCGAGGCGATCTTGAAAAACGGCACCCCCAGGTCATCGAGGAGATCCGTCCACGCTTCATCGGACGGCGTCGAGGAGAACAGGATCCCATGGCGTCGCGCGAGCGCGGAGAGCTGCGCGTACTGCGCGCGGCTGAACCGCGGCTGGATTTCGACAAACTCTTCGTATTGGGTCTTCCCTGGCCCGGGGATGTCCCAGAACTTCGGCGCATCCTGAGTCACAAGCGTCTCCGGCGCGAACGATTGGAACTTGATGGCATCGGCGCCGGCCTCGGCCGCCGCGGCGACCATCTCCTGCGCCCGCGCGAAGTCGTTCTCGCAGTTGCAGCCGGCCTCGGCGATGACAAACACCGGGCAGCTGCCGCCCACCGTCCGAGACCCCAACCGGATCATGCGCTCCATGTCGATCCTTTGACCACAGGCTCCGCCAGCTGCTTCAACTCTTCGGCGAGACAGCCGACGACATAGCCCGCGTCTTCCGCCGACACACCGCCATGCACCGGCAGGCAGAGCTGGCGCTCGAGGCGCTCTTCAGCGACCGGGAACATGCCCTCGCGGTACCCGAACAGGCGCTGGTAGAGCGGCTGGAGGTGGCACGGCGGGAAGTAGAGGCTCTCCGCCTCGATGCCGTGCTTCTCCCGCAGCGCCTCCCGAAGCCGCGGCCCCGCGTGCGGTCCCTCGGCCAGCACGACGAACTTGTAATAGCTCGGCTGACAGCGGGGATCGGGTTCGAGCGGCTTCACCATCGGCAGTTCCCGCAGGAGCGACCGGTACGTGTGCGCGAGTGCTCGGCGCGCAGTGAGCTGCTCGGGCAGGCGGCGAAGCTGGTGCAGGCCCAGCACCGCGCGGACCTCATCGAGGAACCAGTCGTTGCCCAGGTTCGTGATCGCCTCCGGAGGCGCCTGCGGGCTTAGGCTGCGCCCATGGAGCCTGAGGCTCCGCGCGTAGTCGTTGAGCCCCGGATCGTTCGTGGCGATCATGCCCCCGGTCCCCGTCGTCATGAGCTTGGTGGGGTAAAACGAGAAACAGCCCGCGAAACCGAAGGTTCCGGCGTGGGCTGCCTCAAACGTCGCGCCGTGCGCATGGGCGCAGTCCTCGATGAGGGGGATGCCCCGCTCGGCGCACAGCGACTGGATGCGGGGAAGGTCCGGGCTCACGATGCCCGCCAGGTGGACGAGGATGACGGCCTTCGTCTTGCTGGAAAGCGCCCGACGCAGGGTGGCGGCATCCAGGCAGAGGGTATCAGGGTTCACGTCCGTCAGAACAGGCCTGCCGCCTGCGAAGACGACCGCGTTCGCCGTGGCGACGAACGTGTTCGTCGGGACAATGACCTCAGCCCCCTCCACCCCTACGTGCCGCAGGGTGATCTCCAGGGCGGTCGTGCAGGAGTTGACACCGATGGCATAGCGGGACCCGACCGAGCGGGCGAACTCCGCTTCGAACCGCTCGAGGTAGGGACCCAGCATCAGCCGGCCGGAGCTGAGGACGCGTTCCACATCCGTGAGGATGTCCGGAATGTCCGTGAACAGCGGCCGTGCGGCTTGGACACGCAGAGGGATGCTCATGTCACGAGAGATCGCTCATGCTCCTTGACGTAGAACCGAATGGCCTCCTCCAAAGACACCCGAGGCCGCAGCGTATCGTATCGCCCCAACCGGTCTACAGAGATCGCCCGCGAGTGCGCCGGCGTGTGGTCCGAAGCCGGAACGCGGCGAATCGCGATCTCCTGGCCGTACAGCTCCTGGAAGGTACTGGCGACCATCTGCGCGAGCGCATGGACCGACACCGCCGTCCCGCTCCCGAGGTTCACGGTCTCCCCCCAGACTGACGCGCTCTCGCTCAAGCGCCGGATGGCGGTACAGGCGTCATCCACGGCGATGAGGTCCAGCGTCTGCTCCCCGGTGCCCTCCACCTCGATCGTGGCTCGTTGAAACGCGGCGTCCACCATGGACCACACCACCTCGCGACTGGCGACCCGATCGGCCCCGAACCCGAAGACGTTGGAGAGCCGCAGGATCAGCGCACGGATCCCGGACTGTGTGATGAGCTGCTCCGCGAGCGCTTTGGACCAGCCGTAGGGCTCGCTCGGGCGAAGCTCAGACGCCTCGGTCGACGGCAGCTCGTGGCCTCCCTGCCTTCCGTACACCTTGTAGGAGGACGCGAAGACGAGCCGTTCCACGCCGGCGGCGCGCGCCTCGTTCAAGAGGCCCTGCGTCGCCACCACGTTTGTTTCCACCATCGCCCACACGCTGGCGGGATCTGCCGTAAGCTGCTTCGCCCCGGCTAAGTGGATGACCAGCTCGACCCCCTTCAGCGCGGCCCGCACATCCCCGGAGTTCCGGATGTCGCCTTCCCTCCAGGTGACTCCAGGCCGCTCGGCCCCTGAAGGCAGCCACGGCCCCTGACGCCGGGAGAAGGCAACGACGTCATGGTCGTCCGCCAACAGCCGGATGAGGTGGCCGCCTAGATAGCCCGAAGCGCCGGTAACGAGGATTCGCATCGACGTGCTGCCACTCCTGCGATGATCTCGGACGCCACACGCACGCACCCCAGCCCATCGACGAGTGCTGTGCCGTGTTGGCTCAGCGCCGCCCGCGCCGTGTCGTTTTCCAGAAGATCCCGAATGCCCTCCGCGATCGCCTCGATGGACACCGCTGTCCCGATCCCGAGGTTCTTCACCGCGCCCTTCGCCTCGAATGCGCCGGCGACCGCGTCGTGGCGCTCGTGGTGGCAGACGACAAGCGATGGGACTCCGATCGCGCAGAGCTCGTAGAGCGTGTTGCCTGCTGCCGTAACGGCCAGGTCGCTCTCACTCATCAGCTCATAGACCCGCGCGGTGGAAAGCGACCGTTCCACGCGGCAGCGGAACGGCAACGAGCGCTGCAGCGCTTCGACCTCCCGGGTGAGTGCTGGCGTGACCGCCGGCCCAAGCACCACGATCACCTCCTGCTGGACCTGCAGATGTTTCAGCGCCTGGAGGATCTTCAGCGTCAGCCCATAGGGGTCGCTCCCGCCCTGGTTGACGAAGATCCGCTGGCAGACCCTGCGCGTGGGGCGCGGCAAAACCCGGTAGCGGCGCACGTCTTCGTCGAGCAGCGCAAACGATGGCCCGAGCAACCAGGCGGTTCCCACCGCTGCGTCCCGGCGGCTGACGGCCGATGGCTGCGAGATGCCATAGTGCACGATCTGGTCGGCGTTGAGCGGCAAGCGTTCGCCGCCGTCGAAGATGGCGACGAGGTACGGCGCCAGCCCTTTGAGCGCCTCGTAGTAGGCGACGCTCGCATCCCGCAGATTCACGATCAGCAGGTCAGGAACCTCTCGGCGGAGGGTGGCGCCCAACTCGCGGAGCTCATCTGCCTCACAGATCGCATCGAGTTCTTCGCAGCGGCAGCCTTGGGCCTTCAGGAACGCCGCCCCCTGGGTGCCGCGCCGGGTCAGAAACCGCGTGCGGCATCGGGCGTGCCGGCTGAGACTCCGTTCGAGCGACAGGCACTCGATGACGTGCCCCATACCAACCTCAGCGCTCCCATCGCACCGGATCGCAACGCTCAGCGCTCCTGCCCTCATCCTGCACCACCCTCAGCGAAAGAGCGTTGAGAGCCGGGGAACGTCCTGGCTCTCCAACACGGTGAGTGCTTCATCACCGTAATTGAGCAAAAGGTCGAGGCTCGATAGAGCCGGGACGAATGGCTCGTAGCATTGCCGGTAGACGGGATGGTGAAACTCCTGGAAGCGGACGGCGATCCCCGCCTGGCGGAACACCTCAGTATCGAGATAGTCATGCCCTGAGATGCCCGAGAGATATTCCGTCGCCTCCATCCGTCGGCAAATGGAGAGCAGCAGCTCCGATCGGGACCCCTCGATCCCCATGAGCTCCGAGCTGCGGATCATCGTCCGGCGCAGTCCAAACCCTTCAACCAGCCATTCGATCATCGTCGTGCTGAAATCCACCAGGCGCTCCCACGGCGTCTCATACCGGGCCTTCAGCGACGGCCAGAACCGTGTGAACGCCTGCGCATGGTGGTAATTGAGCTCGATCGCCGCGAGGTGCTTGCGGCGCCAGTCCGAGGTCCCGTTGATGTCCACCTGGCAAATCGGCTGGCCAAACCGGCCTTTCGAACGCACCGGAATCGTCAGCCATGACCATCCCTGCGGCGTCGAGGTCCTAATGCGGTTCCGGTTCTGGAAATCATGCTTTTGAAATTGCACATGGTCAAGGAGGACAAAGACGTCGCACTGCCGCAGCTTGTCCATGAACCCCAGCCACGGCAAGACCTCGGGCTGATGGATCGCGACGACGTAGGAACGAGCCCCCATCACGCGAAGCCCTCCCTCAGCAACCCGTCCGGCTGCAGCTTACCGCTGGCAGCATGATCCGCCTGCGTCCTCATCCTTCTGAGGATGCGCACATGAACATCCCTGATGCGCTGGAGGATTCTGGATCACCGGGAGAGGCTTCCCGACATGCCCCTCAGTCGCTTGGCGCATCGGTTCCGCTGTCGTCGGAGTCGCCGATTGGTTCTGGAACTGCATCACGAGGTCCCCTTGGGTCTCGCCCTCCGGAGCCATCTCGGATGCAACGGGAAGTGCTGGCAGCGGCGCAACGGCCCCCGGCTGAGTGGGGGTGCCGACGGCCCGCGGCTCTCCCTCAAACGTGACCCCTTGGTGCTCAAGCGCCTTGTAGAGCTCGATGAGCGGAATCTCGCAACTCCGGCACACGGGGTGCTCGTACCACCGGCCGCTCGCGTGGAGCTGGCGCAAGTCTTGGTAGGTCTTGCCCTGCCACACCTCGTGCAGGCTCTGCTGCTCGAGCTGCCCCATGATCATGTGCTTTCTCGCATTCGGGTTGCTGCAGGGAATCACATCGCCGTTCCAAAACGCGTACGCGGACTGGTACAGGTAGGGGCAGACAAACGACACCTTCCGACGGATCGCTTCTTCCCGAACCTCGTCCATCTCCACGGGGATCGCGCTCTGTTCCCGGTTGCTCCACTCGCCGTTCTCCAGCACCTTGGTTCTCCAGGTGAGGTCCTGCAGCGTGATCTGGTCCGCGAGCGGTTTCCAGAGGCTCACAAACCCCCTCACCTGATGGGCCGTCTTATCGGTGACGACCATCGTCGTCCGGATGATGGGGACCGATCGCCCCAGCCCATTCCGCACCTCGGCAAATCGCCGGACGTTGGCCACGACCCGCTTCCAGTTGCTGCCAATCCGCATCTCCTCGTAGGTCTGTTGGTCTGGGGAGTCCACGGAGAAGATGATGCGGTCCAGGCCCGCGTCAATGAGGGCGTTGGCAATCGCATCGGTCATCACGGTCCCATTGGTATGGAACATCACGTCGATGAAGCCGTGCTGCTTCGCGTATCCGATCATCCGCGGAAGCTGGCGCAGTAGGAGCGGTTCCCCGAGCCCGTTGAGGTTGGCGGCGGCGACGTGATAGCGCTCGCCCTCATCGATCACCTTGGTGTACAGCTCCCAGGGCATGTCCCCGAGCTGCTCCTTGGTGAGCGAAGGCTGCGAGCAGAAGGTGCACGCCAGGTTGCAGCGGGTGGTCACTTCCAGGTTGATGTTGAGCGGAAACTCGCCGTGGTCGCGCTGCTGGGGCCGTTGGGCCCACGCGCGGCGGTACTCCCGGTAGCGCGGTCCCTTGGACTGCTCCCACTGGCGGAAATTATGGGAGAGGTACAGGATCCCGTACGTATAGTAGGGATTCGCGACCTGCTGCTCAGCGGGTTCAGTCACCATCCACCTCCCGTTGTTAGCGCTCCTTCAGCGGGATCCGGCGCGGAGGGCGTCGGACTTCAGCGCCTCGTCCACGGTAGCCCAACCCGCCTCGGCCTTCGTCAGCTGCTCTTTATACCAGGCCACGTACCGCCTCAGACCCTCTTCAAACCGCACCCTCGGCTCCCACCCGAGCTCCCGCCTCGCCAGCTCGCTCGAGACCTCTTTGCCGGAGAAATCTCCGGGGCGTGCCGGGACCTGCTCGATGGTGGCGTGGCCGATGAGCCGCTGGACGGCTTCCGCGATCTGCCGGATCGTGACCTTCTCGGTGCCGTCCAGGTTATAGATCTTGTTCGCGGCGATGGGCTTCAGCGCCAAGACATTGCCCTCCGCGAGGTCCTCGACGTACACGAACTTCCTAAACTGCGACCCATCGCCGGCGATGGTCAATGGCTCCCTCCGCAAGACCTTGCCGACGAAGATGGGCACCACAGCCCCGTCTCTGGCCCGCGGCCCATAGGGGATGCCGTAGCGAAGGATGGTCACCGGAATGTTGTACATCGCCCTGTAGCATTGGCAGTAGTACTCGGAGGTGATCTTCGTCGCGGTGTAGAGATGCGCCGGCGCCCTCAACGGGGTCTGTTCGTCGACTACCGCTTCGGTGGCTGTCCCGTAGACCCACGTCGTGCTCCCGTAGATGAGGCGCTTGACGCCGCTGGACTGCCGGATCGCCTCGAGCATGTTGATGGTCCCGCGCACGTTGATCGATTCCGCATAGTAGGGCTCGTTGTACACATCCTTCACATCGGCGATGGCCGCCAGGTGGTAGACGACGTCGATGCCGTTTAAGGCCATGCGAACCGCCTCAAGATCCAGGAGGCTCCCGTGGTAGAACTCGATGTCGCTGCGGAACGTCGGGATGACCATGTCGAACACGCGCACCTGGATGCCCTTCTCCCGCAGCTTATCGACCACATGCGATCCGATGAAACCTGACCCGCCCGTCACCAGCACTCTCATGATGTGGGTCCTTTCGACATAGCGTCCGCTGCGGACTGCGCCCCCTCACCCTCAGCGGCTGGATGGTAGTAGAAGGGCACGCACCAATGGTGCTGGGCGACCCATTCCGAATTCGGGAACGACCCCGGCTGCTGCAGAATAGCGTGGCAGAGCCGGTCGTACACCTTGCCGGTGGAGTGCTGAATCGGCTCAAAAACGATGTACTTATAGAAGCCTGAGACCATCCCTTCGGGCAGCTGGACGTGCTGAGGAAACTTCGCGTGCAGCTCCTGCGTGGCCACACGATTCTTCCATGCCACGATCTCCTCCAGCTGATCAACTTGGGCGACACCCAGGGCTGCCGTAAACTCGGACATGCGATAGTTCAACCCCTCGACGTCGTACTGCGGTTTCCCGTAATTCCGATACCCTCGAGCAAAGGCGATCAGATCCGGATGATGGGAGACCAACATGCCCCCTTCGCCGGTGGAAATCGTTTTCGTGCCGTAGAAGGAATAGACGCCGGCGTCCCCCCAGCTTCCGGGCTTGCGCCCATTCCAAGAAGCCCCATGAGCATGGGCGCAATCTTCCAGCAGGATGATGCGATTCGCGCGGCAATACTCCGCAATCTTTGGCGTGTCAAACGCGAGATGTCCGCCGATATGTACCAGCCACACCGCCGCAATGTCATGCTGACGGGTGGTATCGACGACCGCCTCGTAGCTCAAGCACAAATCCGCCCGGTTGCAATCGGCGAAGACGACTTCGGCACCCGCCTTCACGACCGACAACGGGGTCGCCATGAATGTGTTCGTCGGACAGAGGACCTTCTTCCCCCGCAGCTTGAAATAGTCGAGGCAGGCCATCGCCCCTCCGGCCCAGCTCGACATGGCGACGGCCGGCAGCTGATTCCACGCGGCCCATTTTTCCTCGAAGAGCTTCGTGAAGGCACCTTCGGTCCACTGTTGACCGCTCAAGATCTCTTCCCAGCACTTCAGGACTCGCGCCTTGTCGCGGGGGTCGAATCCGATCCGAAACGCTTGCGGCCATGCAGGGCCCGCGGCTTGGCTGAGCGATTCAATCGAGGCGGGCATCGTCATGGCTCCAACATCCCTCCGCTTCTGACTTCCGACTCGTTCTGCCCCTCGTTCTCGAGGCGCAGCGCGCGCCGGATTTCATAGACCAAGCGAGGCCAGGGCATCTGCTGTTTGGCACGCAGCGGATGCGGAGGCGGGGCGACAAACTCGGGAGTGGCGAAATAGTCCGGATAGGAGATTGCCTGCAGCAGACGCGTCCGGTCGGCCACCTGCGAGAGGGCGGGATCCGCCGCGAGCTGCTGGGGAGTCAGCCAGGCGCCCTGCGCGTCTTCGAAGATGACCGCGCGCCGCATGTCGATCACGGCCCAATGGCCTCCGATCTTGACATAGGAAACGGTCAGCGACCCGCCATGTGGACCACGAACGTACCGCCAATAGGCCGGCACGCCGGCATAGGCGCAGAGCGTTGTGAATACATCGGCCATCTGGTCCTCCACTCCGTGGCCGCGGATAATGATGTGCCAGACATGATCATCCACGATCGGCCAACCTGGCGGAGTCGGCTGAATGTGCTGATGCGTCCAGTCGAACACCGCCTGAACCCGTTGCCGGTCAGTCGCAGCGCCCTGCGTGACGCGCGCCGCCAGGAGCCGGTACTGCTCATGCCGCTCAAGAAACTCGACGGCTTTTAAATAGAACGGGAGCGATTGCCGCGTGACATAGAAATTGACGCCCTGGCGCGTGCTGACCGGCTGGGTGAGCACCCACCCGACCCCGGCGCTCACACCAAGGACCAGGGCGACTCGGAGAGGCCATGAGGGGCGGTACGTGGTCATGACGTCAGAACCTCCTGGGATATGGAAGGGGAGACGGGCAGTGCTCGGGTGGCCGAGGGCGGCAACGCAGAAGAGAGCTGGCCATGATCAGACAACGCCAGGATCCGTTCCTTTGGAATCCCGACCTCGCGCATGCGTTGGAGGAGAGGCTCGCGATCCGCAAAGGACGCGATCACGACACAATCGCACGCCACCTTTGCCAGCGCGGTCAGCGGCTGCACCGGATGGCCCATGAAGACCGAGCCATCCGGGGCCGAGTCATCGACCACGGCCACGATCGTGAGCCCGCGCTGCTGCATCAAGAGGAAGGCGATCTCCGCTAACTCTCCCATGCCGTACAACGCGACCCGCTGGATACCCGAGGTCACGATCGTGGAGAGCGTCTGAGTGAGGAATGCGCGGACGTGGCGGTACAAAGCCAAAGAATAGTCAAGATATTCATAAGTGAGCCTGGCTTTTTCCGCTACCCCATACGGGGTAATCAGATAGCGCAAGCGCTTGCGTTCGAGGTTGACGATTTTGACGTAGCCTTTCTTGATCAGCCGGCGGATAAGGAAATTGGTCAAGCCTAGCGCCAATCCATGCTTTTTGGCCAGGCGCCGCTGAGTGACCGAGTCGCCCGATGAAATCTCGGTCAGGAACTGGAGCTTGCGGTAGGATTCGACATCCATGCGGAGATTAGTGTTCAGAATCCGAACACTCGCGCTATTTTAAAGAGTTCCTTGGCATCGTGCAAGCGAATTCTACTCCGACGGGGGTTAACGATCCCCTGCGTCCTTCAGCACGCGGAGCAACCGCGGGGCGCTGACGCGCAGCGAGTACTCTTCCTCGACGATCGTTCGGCCGGAGGCGCCCATGCGTTCGCGCAGCGCGGGATCTTCGATCAACTGACCCAGGCGGTCGGCCCACTCCTCCGGCGTTGACGCCAAGAAGCCATTGATCCCTTCCCGGACAATCTCGGTATTGATGCCCACCGGCGAGGCCACGACCGGAATGCCAGCACTCATGTACAGCAGCGCCTTAAACCCGCACTTGCCTCTGGCCCACTCATTGTCCGGCATCGGCATCACCCCGATGTCAAACTGGTGCAGCTCGTCTTGTTCCCGCGCCAGGTCCCATCGCATCAGGCGCAGGTTCGAAAGCTGCAGCGGCGCATTGGTGGTTCCGACAATCCGGATGTCGAGCTGCGGGTAGCGCCTCAAGAGCGCTGCCAGCGATTGCTGAAGCGGTGCCAGGTAGTCGGCGGTTGTGGGGCTGCCGATCCATCCGATGACGAGCCGCGTCCGTTGATTCGACGCGAGCCGCGGCCGGTAGTAATCGGTATCCACCGGGGTCGGCAGGAGGCTCACGCGCGGGTGAAAGCGGCGGGCATACGCCTCGAGGACGCGGTTGCCGGCGATGACGTGGGCGCTGAGCCGGATGATGGTGCCGGTCTTCGCGCCATTTCGAAGCGCCTGCGTCCAGGCGTTGGCCGAATGGGCATGAGTGAGGTAAATCGCGTCGTCGAAATCAAACACCAAAGCCGGGCTCAGGCGCGCGATCATCCGCTCCAGCAGGGCCGTGCCAAGCGGCAGGGCTTCCCGATGCACCACGACGACATCCGCCCGCGCCGCTCGCACGAGGTCAGCCAGCCGCCGCATCACGGCCCCGGTCGCCAGGATCAGTTTCTGCGGAACATGGCCCGGCAGGTAGAGCATTCGGTAGAGTGTCTCGGACATGAAGGGACGGGCCTCGGCCGTGATGCCGTGATGGGCCAGCCAGGGCAAGTATTGCAGCACCCGATAGCGCCCGCTGGCGCCTTCGGGAGGATGAGGAACTAGGAAGAGGACGCGCACGGACGGCTCACGGCCATGTCATCAGGCATGGAATCTGCGCCGACAAACGACAGGCGGTTTGCCAACGACAGTTTCCGGCGTCGGATCAGCATCCGGTCGAGTCGGCGGAGCGGAAGTTGTGCCAGATAGCCGATCACCGAGGGCGACACCACCAGCGCCCGCCAGGCCCATCGCAGGCTTTCGTTCCAGGAACCATGGCGGAAGTACCCGCCTGCCAGCATCGCGTAGAATCGAGCCCAGATCTGCATCTCCCGGCGACGGATGGCCGCCGGAAGGGTGGGATCGGCAAACACGCGCTGGAGGGTCCGGATCCCGCTGTCCCGAAAGCTCTCCACATCGTGACTCCGATTCCCCGCATGCTGGCGGTACAACACCAGACAGTCCGGGAGGCTGTGCAGTTGATGGCGGTGCAGCAGCCGGCAGGCCACATCCCAGACTTCCTCACGGTCTGTGGAGAAGCCGCCGATGTCTTCGAGACAGCGCTTGCGAGCCAGCAGGGTCGAAGCCAGCGCCGGCAGGCTGCGGAAGAACAGCGCGTCGAGGTACGTCGCCCGGCCCGGACGGCACCGCCCAACCGCAACAACCTCCAGCGCATCATTGACCAGGTAGGCGCTGCATTGGACCACATCCAGCGCTGGCTCATGCTGGAGCACGGCCAGCTGCCGCTCGAGTTTCTGCGGCAACCACAGGTCGTCCGCATCCAACAATGCGACGAACGTTCCTCGCGCTTCAGCGATCCCTCGGTTGCGGGCCGCCCCGGGTCCGCGATGCTCCTGATGGACATATCGCACGCGATCACCGAACGCATGGACCCGTTCGGCTGTTCCGTCCACGGACCCGTCGTCCACCACAATCAGCTCGCGATGCGGATACGTCTGATGGAGGACGCTTTGGATAGCCGCCTCGATCGTCGCTGCGGCGTTATAGGCGGGGATGATCACCGAGATCAGCGGCTGACCGGCCTCTGGATCGTGCAGGGTGGGGCTCGGCTTCAGCGCCGGAGCGAGTGTGGGAGGCAGCGCACCGCCGAGGCGCCTGACCCAGCGGCCGATCTGTTGGTAGCACATGAACGGATCGCCGCTCGCGGCCACGAGCAGCAAGGGAAGGAAAAAGTGCAGCCGCAGCCGGAACAGGCTTCCCAGGTTGGCCACCACCAACGAGAGGGACACGGCCATCATGAGGATCGTGACGAGGAAGAACACGAACTCGGGCTGGAGCCATGGCCGCTTGAGGAGCCTCCCGACCCCCACGACCATGCAGGGCAAGAGGAGATACCAGAGGAGCATCTCGATTCCGGCCATGGCCCGCATGATCCCGGTGCTCCCCCGAACATCAACCCATTGCCATGGAAAGGGAGCGAGAACGCCGATGGCAAGCGCCCGCGGCGCATACAGGAGGAGCTGACCGGGGCTGGCAATCATCGCCATGGGGTCCATTAATGAATGCCCCCCGCTTACCACAAATCCTCGTCGCCAAGCGCCCAGCATCTCCGGCGTCGTCTCTGAAGCGGTCGCGAGTGCTTGTTCGTTCATCTGAGACACGCTGTGAGCCAGCACTTCGGCTCGGCGCCCTCCCCAGCTGTCCTCGTGATCCGGTCGGCTTCCCTGGGGCACAAGAACCCTGCTCTTCCGATCAGGCTCCAGCGAAAACGCCGTCGTGGCCAAGGCCACCAAGCTCGTCTCAGGCAATTCCAACAGGCGAGGTTTCTGCGCAGGTGCGCGCGCTCTTTCGGGCATAGGACTCGGCTTCGGTTGGCTCAGTTCGGTCGTGGTTGGAGCCTGAGCCCTGTCCTTCGGCATGGCGGCCATGATCCGTTCTTGCGCGGCGAGCCTGATGTGCTTTTGCTCGGCTCTAATCCGCTCTTGCGCGGCGAGCCTGATGTGCTTTTGCTCGGCTCTAATCCGCTCTTGCGCGGCGAGCCTGATGTGCTCTTGCTCGGCTCTGATCCGCTCTTGCTCAATCTGAACCCGCTCCCGCTCTTCGGAAGTCTGGGCCGCCGAGAGGGCTTTCGCGAGCATGGCGTTGGCCCTCTCAAACTGCCGCTGTTCGCCCAACACGATTCCCAAATTGGCATAGATCGGGGCTGAGGAGGACTCGAAGAGCAGCGCGCGCTCATGGGCGGCAACAGCCTCTGTCAACTTCCCCTGCTCGAAATCGCGAAGCCCTTGGTCAGCGTAGATACGCGCGATGAGTTGCTTGACGAGCGATCGTCGTTCGGGATCTTCCTGTTCCAAATAGGACATGTAGCCGTGGAGGGCCTTATCCAGTTCGCCCTGTTGCACCTGTACGGCGGCGCGTCCGAGGTAGGCGTCTCGATAGCCGTTGTTGAGGTTGATCGCCTGGGTAAACTCCCCCGCGGCGTCGCCGAGCTTCCCCTCCTGCCGGTATTGGACTGCCAATCGAAAATGGCCGCGTTCAGGATGCGCAGGGGACAGGAGCGTAAAGATATCGAGCGTCCTGGCAAACAGCGTGGACAGCAGCACGATGAGGGCGATCGCCCCATACCGCAGGCCTCTCTGGAATTGCCTCCGCATCACGGTGACGGCGACGATCGGCACAAACACGGCAATCGCCGCCGCTGAGAGAGCCGACCCCAAGTAGAAGCGCACCCGAGTCACGAGAATGACAAGCGTGGAGAGCGCCGCGACGTAGAGCACCCACGACCCAATCCGTCTCCATCGGCGCAGACGGTCCGAGGGACCGGCGTGAACGATCAACGCGAGCGTCGCGAAGAGCAGCGACCAGCTCAGCGGGTCCTTCAAGAGTTGCGATGACCAGATGAGCGATGAGGGCCAGCAGCTGACTAATGCCGCTCCCAGCAGGGCCGCCCGATGTCCCGTGAGTTTCCTTCCGATGACATACGCCAGGAGGCCGTTCAGCACTCCGAACCAGCAGTTCACCACGATGGGGTACGCCGGATGCGGGCCCAAGAACCGATACCACCCTGCCACGAATGCGATGTACTCAAACCCAATCTCCGGCTTCGGCAGCTCAATCCCATTGGTCCAGCTGTTGGCCACGATCCGGCCGAAATGATCGTAGGCCCTTGAGTCGAGCCCAAAGATCCAAAACCCATCCCCGCGCTGCAACGCTCGAAAGAAGAAGGGCCACCGCCAGTAGGAACCCGCGAAGAATGCGGCGGCCACGAAGAGACGCACCGCAAAGGAAGCGAGCACCACCTGACGGAGCCGTTGATCGCGCGTGGCCCGGCCCCCAAGCCACCACAGGATCCCAGTCCCGACCCCGATGAGCAGCGCCACCTTCCACCAGACGAGCGCGGCACTCATGGCGCAAACCCCAGCCGAACCAGTTGTTTCACCGCGGTAGAGGGTGAATACCGAAACGCCGACGTCACGTCGCGCACACCATCCCCGGTCTTCCCTTCCCTCAGGCTCAGCCGGGCCCGCATCATGTAGGTGTACGAGAGGCTGCCGCGGACCATCAAGCGGTCCCGGCGTGTGCGGCATGCGGCGGCGAGGAGGCGCGAGAAGATCTCCAGGTTCTCGTCAACAGCCCTCCTGGTGAACGAATCCTGATGAGGATGCCGGCGGATGCCCACGAGTCGCTTGGGGAGGTTGACGGCACGGCATCGGGGCAGCCAACGGTGGTACAGGTCCCAATCCGCGGAATACCGATACCGTTCATCATATCCGCCGGCCTCGACGACCGTCGCGCGGCGCATCAGGAGACTGCCGTGAATGAGGGGCACCATGCGCCACATCTGTTGCTTGATCGCGGCGTCCTGGAGCGGTTTGTCGATCGCCCCCTCGACCACGCGCGGGTCGTCCCGGAAGAGCCAGGCAAACGTTCCGACGCAATCAAGCGCGGGATCGGCCTCAACCGCCTGCATCTGTTCGGCCAAACGCTCGGGGGCCGCATAGTCGTCCGCATCCATGCGGGCAATCCACGGCGAGGAGGCGTGCCGCAGGCCGACGTTCAAGGCGGCGGTCTGCCCCACATTGCGCGGAAGGCATAGCAGCTCGATGCGCGGATCCGCGCACGCCCGGATGATCTCCCGCGTCTCATCCGTTGAGGCGTCGTCAACGATCAAGAACCGGAAGGCCCGAAACGTCTGCGCCAGGATGCTCTCGACGGCGGTCCGAAGATAGCGGCCGCCGTTGTGAACCGCCATGAGGACTGTAACCGGCTCCGCAGGAGGCATCAGACGGACCCGGGGCTGTGAGTGGCCGAGGCGGCGAATCGCGCGCTGAGCGGTCGGTGGCGATCCGCAAGGAACCGTGCAAGGCCGGAGCGGCTGTCCGGAATGTCCATGCCGGTCAGTTGGACAAACCGCGCGCTGCTCAAGGACATATCTTTCGGGCGCGGTGCTGCCAGCGTCATCTCGTCGAGCGAGCCCGATCGAACCGCCTCGGCCGAGAACCCGCCCGTTTCGGCCATGAGCAGACCGAAGGCATGCTTGGAGAGCCGGTCGCGTCCGGCGAGGTGGATCACCCCGCGATACGGGTGCTCGAGCAATCGTGCGAGCCGCTCAACGAAATCCACCACGTAAATCGGCGTGAAGAAAAAGTCGGTAAAGAGCGTCACGGGTTGCTTCGTCTCCAGCGCACGGTGCAACCACTCGCCGGCTGTCTTCTTTCTTCCGGACGACCAGCCATAGAAATTGGTCCGCACGATCAGATGGTTGCTGGTGGCGAGAGCGACTTCCCGCTCCCCCTGTAGCTTGGACCGGCCGTAGACGGTTCGAGGATATGGCGCATGCTCCTCGGTCATGAATGGTGCCTCTCCCTGAAACACCCCGTCCGTGGAGAGATAGACGACGAGGCAGCTCGCGGGCACGGACCGAACCAGGTGCTTGGTCAAGAGCACATGACTCGCGTGGGCCCGGGCCGGATCCTGCTCGCACGCGTCCACATTCGCGAGTGCTGCGCAGTGGATGAGCATCTGCGGCGACACCGCGGCTATCGTCTTCCGGAGAAACTCCGGCGCCTCCAAATCTCCGAGCAGCAGCTCCTGCGGCTCATCCCCCCACCAGGGATGCCGATCCACCCCGACGACGTCATAGTGCCGCGAGAGCATCGCCACCAGATGCGCGCCCAGCAAGCCCGACGCTCCGGTCACGAGAACCCTAGCGGCCATTGCGGCTCCTGGCCAACCACTCCACGACGTTCTGAGCGCACCGCCGTTCCATCGCCACCCTGGAGGCCCGTGTGAGGGACGCCACGTGCGGCGTGCAGAGGACTTGGGGAAGCTGGGTCAGAGGACCCGTGAAGGGCTCCTGTTCGAACACATCCAAGGCCGCTCCGGCGAGGTGGCCGGAGGTCAGGGCGTCGTAGAGCGCTGGCTCATCGACCAGGAATCCTCGCGCCGTGTTGACCAGGCAGCTGCCGGGTTTCATGCGGGCGAACTCCCGAGGACCCATGAGCGGGCCATCGGCTTTCGGACGATTGGCGTGGAGCGACACGAGATCCGCCTCGGCCAACAGCCGGTCGAGGGTCCGCATTTCAACGCCGGGCGGCAGGTCGGCGGCTCGCAGATGGGGATCGGCCACCAGCACACGAGGTCCGAAGCCGCGGAGATGCCGCTCGACCGCCCGGCCGATCCGCCCGAACCCGACGAGCCCCACGGTCCACTCGGCCAGCAGCACGCCGGTGAACCGCTTCCACTGTCCTTGACGAAACGCCGCCGTGTATTGCGGCAGGCTGCGGGCTAAGGCGAGGATCATCGCCATCGTGAGCTGGGCCACCGGTTCCACCACCTCATCCGGCGTCGTATACACCGTGATCCCCAGCCGCCGAGCCACCTCCACATCGATGGCGTCGGTGCCCGTCCCGCAGCGGCTGATGCATCGCAGGCTCGGCAGCGCCTCCAGGATGGCGTCATCGTACGGTTCGACACCCGCGAGCACGGCCTTGGCGTCCCGCAGCACATCGGCCATCTCCTCGCGACGGAGCCGGCGGCCCAAGGTGTTCTCCCGCACCTCGCACCCCGCGTCCAAGAGGGCGCGGCGCGGCTGATCATCCACCTCGCAGAATTGTTGGAGCGCCACATACACCAGGGGTTTGCTCATGGCGCGCGGATGACCCTCCGTGCTAGGCGCTTGATCCGGTAATCCCACGTGCCTGTGAACGCTTCGTCGGACCGATCCCGAATGGTCACCTGGCCCGGCCGGGTCGTCTGCTTGAAGATCCCCACGGCCGTCTCGGCGGGCCCCGTCTCTTCGAGGTACAGCTCCTTGGGAACGAACCGATTGTTGAACCCCCCAAGGACCATGTGATGCCGATACACGATCACTTCGCTACCCGGCGCCTCGGCGAGGATGTGCCCGATGAGCTCCTGCAGGTTCAGCACGATGTACGGCATCCAGCCCCCATAGTGGTACTGGCACGACCGCTCGGGGTCGCGCTCCGTCTCGCCTACGTCCCTCGTCCGGCATCGGACAATGACCGCCTCAGAGGCCTGTCGAATCAGGCTCGAGAGGAACACCAAGGGCTCCACCTGATGAGGCACCACGTCCTTCGAGTACACGATGGCAGGAGACTGCGGCACCTCGAGGGCCTTGAGGCTCTCCGTCAGCGGGCGGGCGGTTTCCACCACGAAAAACGGCGTCTGGGGATACTTCGATTTCGCGCGAGCGACGGCCGGCGTCGAGATATCAAGGCCGACATACCGCAGACGCGGAAACCTCAACCGGACATACCGGGCAAACTCCCCGGTCGCGCAGCCCACCTCCAGCAGATCCACCGATCGAGAGGGGTCCAGCCATTCTTTCAGCAGCCGCACGTCGTTGAACGCCTCGTAGTTCCGGATCAGATTGCGCGCGTCGAGGTGTGAGCGCGCGTCGAACCGCTCGACGTGTTCCGGGTTTTGCCAATCAGCGTACCAGCGCGTCATGCTCCGTCACACGCGTGCCCAGATTTCATTCTCGCTCTCGCCGGAGCGCGGCCACTCCCGACGCAACCCGGCACCCTGCAAGAGCCGTGCGCAGGCCTCATGGATGTGGGGGCCACCGAACATCTCCACCACGAGAGAATCCAGAGCCGGCGACCGCAGCGTCCGGGTCGCTCCCTTGAGAATCTCCATCTCTGTCCCGTCGACATCCATCTTCACCCACTGCGGGCTGAGCCCCGTTTCCTGACAGAAGGCATCCAAGGTCATCGCGTAGACGCCTTCCCGCCAGATCACGGGTTTGCGGGTTCGCGTCACGTCCAAGGCCGCGCTCGACTCCGTGTGCAGGGCGGCCCCCGGCGTCGCATCCTGGATGTGCAAGAAGCTCAGGCCGGTGCGGTCCCCCAAGGCGATCGAATAGACCGTCACCCGGTCCTGCACCCCGTTGGCCAAGAGATTGTCCTTCAGCAGGTGCGCGTTCGCGTACTCCGGCTCGAATGCCACCACGCGCAAGCCAGGGTGCCGCAGGGCCGCGTAGAGGCTGAACTCGCCGACGTTGGCTCCGATATCGAAGAAGGTCGAGCCGTTCTTCATCTGCCGGTCGATCCAGTCCAGCGTCTCCGGTTCCTTCGTGGCATAGGTCTGCCGGCGCCACTCGGTGATCCAATTGTCGCAGCGCAGCGTCACCCGCAACCCGCGGATCGTCACGGTCCTCCAGGGGACGACGGCGCGAAGCGCGCGCGCGGGCAGCTCCTGGAGGCTGCGCATCGATCGGTACCCGCTGCGCGCCAGGGTGACCAAGCTCATCGCGTGCGATTCGCGAACGACGCCGCGGCGGCGGAGGCCTCAGCCAACAAGATCATGTCGACTCCCATGGCAAGAAAGGTGTAGCCATTCCGCAGCGCCTGCCGGGCTTTCTCACGGCTGGGATGGACCACGTGAAGGCCGCAGGCGATTCCGGCGCGGCGCGCGGCCTCGCGCACCCGGCGCTCCGCAGCCCGCACCTCCGGATGGTCCAACTGCCCGATGCGGCCGATCGACGCGGAGAGATCATACGGCCCGATGAGGAGGCCGTCGAGGCCCGGGGTGGCGGCAATCGCCTCCACTTGCTCGACACCCGGGCGGCTCTCAATCATGGCGATGACCACCAGCGAGCGCTGCATGCGGCGCCGGTAGTCCTGAAAGCCGCTCCCGTAGCCATACGCCTGGGCGCGGGCCAGGCCGACACCCCGCGTCCCGGTCGGCGGGTAGTAGGCGGCCTCAACCGCCCGGCGCGCCGTCAGGGCTGACGTCACGTGGGGCACTATGATGCCTGCGGCGCCGGCATCCAGCAGGTTCTTGGCCAGCGCCGGATCCAAGTCGGGAAGACGGCAGACGGCTTCAAGACCCGCCAGCTCAATCACGCGAATGAGGCGCGCGGCCTCCGCCAGATCCAACGGCGCATGCTCCATATCCAGCACCAGCCACTCAAAGCCGGCCCGCGCCATGATCTCCGCCGTCGCCTCGCAGGGAAGCGTCAGCCAGGACCCGATCGTCCGCCGACGCGCGCGAAGGGCGTCCTTCAGCCGGCCGGGGTCTCGTCGGCTCTTCATCGTTCCAGGCCACCTGCGCTCATGCGCTGATCGCCTGCGCCGCGCGGCTCCCGAGGGCTGACTGGTGCAGCCGGGCCCCGTCTTCGAGGAACATTTTCACGGTCTCTTTGCTGTACGGGTGCACGAGCATCCCTTCCACGAGCTGCGGTGTCGCGGTCACGATGTCAGCACCCGCTTCAAACCATTCGATGATGTTCAGCACCTCGCGGGTGGAGCCCACGATGATCTTCGCGGGGCTCCCGAACGCGTCCAGCAACCCTCGCAGCCGGCGGATCTCGTCGCAGGCGTTGGTGCCCATGTTGTTGACCCGCCCGCCGAAGAGCGAAACGTACGTCGCCCCGGCCATGGCCGCCAGCAGGCACTGTTGGGCGCTCATCATCGCGGTCACGTTGATGCGGATATTGTGCTGCGTTTCGAGCTCATGGATGAGCTTGAGGTTGTCGGTCCCTCCCTCCGGCCCGTGGATCGGAATCTTCACGTTGATATTCGGCGCCCAGGCGGTAAACACCCGGGCCTGCTCCAGCATTTCCTCCGGCTCATTCGTGGTCACCTCGACGGAGACCGGCAGCGGGTGCACGAGCCGGGCGATCTCCCGGCTGCGCTGCTCAATCGCCTCCCAGCCGCCCCGCACGCCGTCCTTGTGCAAGATCGTCGGGTTGGTCGTGACACCGCGGATGATGCCCAACGCGTGGTAGTTGTGGATCTCCTCCAACTTCCCCGTATCCAAGAAAATGCCGCAGAGCGTCCTCATTCTTGCCTCCTATTCTCTAATTAATCCAGCGCATAGACCGTACGCCAGGATTCGTCGCGCGCGATGACAGGTTGTTGCGCCTTCTCCAGCACGAATGTCTCCAGCACCAGGGCGTCCATCCCGGTGCGCATGAAACAGCGATACGCATCCTCCGGCGTGCAGACGATCGGCTCGCCCCGCACATTGAAGGAGGTATTGATGATCGCCGGGCACCCCGTGAGGTCGTAGAAAGCCTCGATGATTTCATAGAACAGCGGGTTGGTCTCGCGCCGCACAGTCTGCAGGCGCGCCGAGCCGTCCACATGGGTCACCGCCGGAATCTGCGAGCGGGCGACCTTCAACCGGTCGAGTCCCGACCGCGCGGCATCGGCCGCTATCACCGGAACCCGCCGGTGGGCAGCCACATCGGCCACGAGCAGCATGTACGGGCTTTCACCGTCGAACGCGAACCAGTCACTCGCGCGCTCTTGGAGCACCGACGGCGCAAACGGCCTGAACGATTCCCTGAACTTAATCTTCAGGTTCATGAGCGACTGCATGGCGGGCGAGCGGGCGTCACCGATGATGGATCGAGCCCCCAGGGCCCGCGGCCCAAACTCCATCCGGCCCTGGAAGAGCCCGACCACCTTGCCCTCGGCGATGAACTGGGCCACCGCCCGCGGCAGCTCCTCGCGGGAGAGCTGTCTGGCCGAATAGTCTTGCTCCGCCAGCCACGCGCCGATTGCCTCCCCGGAGTACGACGGTCCGAGGAACGCGCCCCTCATCTGGTCTCCGGGATGCGGCGTCCTGGGTTTGCCGAGGTACCGGTGCCACAGCGCCAGCGCCACCCCCAGCGCTCCGCCGGCATCCCCGGCAGCCGGCTGAATCCAGAGCCGCTCGAACGGCCCTTCGCGGAGGATGCGGCCGTTCCCGACACAGTTGAGCGCGACCCCGCCGGCCAGACAGAGGTTCCGCTGTCCGGTCTCGCGGTGGACGTGGCGCGCCATACGCAACATGACCTCTTCCGTGACCTCTTGAATGGAGCGGGCCAGATCCGTCTCTCGCTGAGTGATCGGGCCCTCCGGCCTTCTCGGCGGGCCGTCGAAGAGCTGTTCGAAGGCTCGGCTGGTCATGGTGGATCCGGTGGCATAGTTGAAGTAGTCCATATTCAGTGTGAGGCTGCCGTCGTCGTGAAGCTGGACGAGGTGGTCCCGAATCGCGTCCACGTAGCGCGGCTCACCGTAGGGGGCCAATCCCATGAGCTTGTACTCACCGGAATTCACCTTGAAGCCTGTGAAGTAGGTGAAGGCCGAATAGAGCATCCCCAGCGAGTGGGGAAAGCGCATCTCCTTAAGAAGCGTCAGGTCATGTCCCTTTCCGACACCGTAGGACGCGGTGGCCCACTCCCCGACCGCATCCATCGTGAGGATCGCGGCCTCCTCGAAGGGCGACGGGTAGAAGGCCGACGCAGCGTGCGACTCATGATGGGTGCCGAACAGGATCTCGCCCCCATACCCCAGCTCCTTGCGGATCAAATCCGAGAGCCAAAGTTTCTCGCTCAACCAAATCGGCATGGCCGTCACGAACGACCGCAGGCCTCGAGGTGCCTCGGCCAGGTACGTTTCAAGCAGCCGCTCGAATTTCACGAGCGGTTTCTCGTAGAATCCGACCAAGTCCAGCTCTCCCGCGGAGATCCCTCCCGCCTTCAAGCAGTACTCGACCGCATGGCGCGGGAAGCTCGGATCATGCTTCTTGCGCGTGAACCGCTCCTCCTGCGCGGCCGCGACGATCTCGCCATCCACCACCAGGCAGGCAGCCGCGTCGTGGTAGTACGCTGAGATCCCCAGGATGCGTGTCGCCATGCTCGTCCTTCTCAAAAGAGGGTGTAGATGAACGGAGCCACCACGCTCGTCTGGGCGAACGCCAGGAGCAACCCAAACAGCGCCAGAATCACAATGACCGGCAGGAGCCAGAACTTCTTTTCCTGCCGCAGAAAATCCCACAACTCGCGCAAGATTCGACCCTTGCTCATCGGCGTCAGTACATCCGCTCGAAATGTTCTGGATCTCGGTAGCGTTCCGGATACGGCACCCAACCGCTGCCTGGCCGCGAGCGAAGCCGCAGCGCGTCCCGGCCGCTCATCCGCAACAGGGCCGCGATCGGCGCCAGAATGACGAAGAAGATCGCCGACAGCAGGACCCTGGCGTTCACCCATCCCAAACCTCGCGAGAGCTTCCTCCAGAGCGCAGCTGGTCGAGAGAGGAGCGCAGGCTTCAGGAGCGCCGGTACGATCAACAGCAATGCGGCGAGCCCGAAACTCTCCGCCGCGGCGAGATGTCCCCGCCAGAGGCTGAGCGCCGCCAACAAGGCGCAGACCGCCCCCACCGAGAATCCGAAGGACCGCTCGGAATAGTTCGGCTTCGTCATCCCCCCACCTGTGCTGCACAGCGGCTCGTCACCTGCAACCGTCTGGCCGCTGTGACGAATGCCACGACAGGATCATGCGGGGCTACAACGTTGTAGAGGCTGAGCATTCGGGCTTGCCTCCGGCAAGCCAGCACAGGTGGTGGGATCATGCCGCCACTCGCTGGGCCGCAGCCGCCGTTGTCTCCCATTTGTTTCCCTGCACCATGAGCCGCGGATCGCACACGATCCCGTGCCAGACCACACTTTGAAACGCCTCGGTATGCGGCGTCACCGCCTGCGCGTTCACGGTGGGGATGACGAGCACGAGATCCCCGCCTCGCTGCTTGGTATAGCCGCCGTCTCGCCCCACGATGCCCAGCACATCCATCCCGCGCGCGAGCGCCTCATCGATGGCGGCCACGAGATTCACGCTGATCCGGCGCTCCCGGCTGCCGCCGCCGACGGACAGAATGAAGAGTGCGTCGCGCTCGCACGCGCGGCTCACCTTCAGCCATCCCGCGAACACCGTCTCCCATCCCTCGTCGTTGGCCCGGGCGGTGAGCTCCGAGACGTTATCCACCGGACTGTACGCCTCGATCCCGGCCAGCTTGCGGAAGTCGTTGACCGCGTGGCTGCAGTTGCCGGCCCCTCCGCCGACCCCGCAGAGGAACAGCCGCCCGCCCGCTTCACGCAATCGCACCAGGCGCGTGACCATGCGATCGATGATGGCCAGGTCGAGCCCTTGCGCCACCCGGACGACCTCCTCGAAGTACCGAAGGAGAAACGCCTGGCTCCTCGGCGATCGGCTCTCAGCCCACATAGGTCAGCATCCGGTCCGCTTCATCCATCCCGTAGGCCAGCTGGTAGAACTCCTTGGACAGGATGGCATGCATGGCCTGGCCTGCCTCGTCCAATTGCTCGGCGATGCGAATATCCGGATAGCGCGATTCCGGCAGCCGGGCGTACAGGGGGAACGTCCGCTGGAGGGCGAGGATCTCATCGGGTTGCAGGTACGGCTCCGGCATGCTGAGAATCGACTTTGAGACGACGGAGGTCGTCTGGGCCTCCGGATCCAACCATCCTTCCTGGAGCGCCATCTCCCGCAGGGGGGTCCCGTGATAGGGCACAAAGACGTTGACGCTCAGCGCATCGAACGTCCAGATCTCCCGGCACAGCCTGACGGTGTCAAAGAGCAGCGGGCGCGTCTCATACGGCATCCCCACCAGGACATTCAACGTATACGGAATCCCCGACGCCGCCACGATCTTCGACTGGCTCAGGATAAATTCGTTGGTCATCTTCCGTCGGAGTTTCTCTTGTCGGAACTGTTGATTGCCATGCTCCAGACCAAACGAAATCCGGTAGCATCCCACGCTGGCGAGCCAATCCAGTTTTTCCGCATCGATGTCCTCGAACCGCGTCTGAAACCAGAAGTTCAGCTTGAACTCTTTGAACATTTCCACGAAATCCTTGAGCTCCTGCTTGGGCCTCGCCATGAAGGAATCGTCGTTGATATAGAAGAAGTTCGGACGGTAGCGTTCAACCATCACCTCGATCTCATGCCGGAGGGTCGGGATGGCCTTCCGGCGAAGATACAACCCCTGCTCCCGTTTCTTGGCCAACTCCACCTGTCGGGGGGAATTGCAAAAGGTGCAGGTGTAGGGGCAGCCCCGGTAGGTTTCCAGCGGAATGGCCTTCCAGATCTTCGCGCCGAGCGGGCGAAGGAACCGCCGCTCGTCGAAGAGTGAGAAATCCGGCACGACCTGGTTGACATCGACGAGTGGACGCGGGGGATTCTGGATGACCGAGCCGTCCTGGTCTTTCGCCCAGGTGCCCTGGATGCGGGTGGGGGCGACGCCGCTGCGGACACATTCGCAGAACTCGACGACCACCTCTTCCCCTTCGCCGATCCCGAGGCACTGCACATGCGGATTCGTGATGACGATCTCCGGGGCCATCGTGGTAAAGACCCCGCCGATGAGCGATTTGATGTCCGGGTAGTCCGCCAGGACGTTGAGCAGGTCTTTCGCCTGAGGCCAGGTGTCCTCCACGAGGGTTGAAAAGATCACCGCGTGGGGCCGGAAGGACTTGAGGGTGTTGGCAAAGTCGTCCAGGAGATGGAGTTTTGGGGCACCCCACAGGCTGACGGGATCGAAGCGTCGGCTATTGAGGTTTGTGTTCGCCCGAGTGACCGGCATCGGCTCGCCGAGATATTCATACGTCGCCGAATAGGGCGTGCAATCAAAGAACTGGAGCTCATACCCCTGGGCCTTGAGAATCGCCGTAAACAACCCGACGGCATAGGACGGCGTCAACGTCATGCTGAGGTTCGGGTAGGCCAAGAGGACCCGAAACTGATGCTGTTCAATCATGTCGACCCTCCTTCTGTGAGTTTTCTTCCCACGATACGCGCAAATGAGCTGAGGCCTTGACGCTGCAAGAACGCTTGAAACGGTTCGGGGGCTTGTGCGGCCGATGCGATCAGCTGTCGCTCGAACACCGACAGCGGCAAGGTCGGATCATGCTGGAGGTGCGCCTGGACGACCTCGACGTCCAGCACCCCCGGCGTGCTCACCTCGACAAGCGTCAGGCCCTCATTGGTGAGGAGCCGTTCCAGGCCGCGCAGGCTAAAACAGTTGGTGCGATCCGGGGGGTAGAGGTACATGTTCTTCACGCCGAGCACTGCCACGTCAAATCCGGACGAGACGAGCGCCGTCACAAACAGCAGCCCGCCCGGCGCGAGGCGTTCCACGACGGCGCGCAGGAGACGCACCGGGTCGTCCACCCGATCGAGCGACTCAAAGAGCGTGGCCGCCTCCACGCGCCCTGGTACGTCATCCGGCCGCGACATCGTGAGCTCCATCTCGTTGACGGTCGTCACCCGGCCGATCGCCTCATGCGCTTCGAGCAGCGGGGTGAACTCACTTGGAGGCGTCACCACCTCCATCACATGCGGCTGCTCCAGGTGCTGCATCCTCAAGGTGCTTCGGATCCATTCCAGTTTCGGGCCATAGACGTGTTCGCCGCGCGTCTTGGCAATCCCCGCGTGAAACGTCTCCGGGGAACGGCGGTACCGGTTCACATCGCTCAAGAGCCTCGCCCAGTCCTCCGAGCCGGACAGATCCCTGAGAAACAGGCTGCCGCTCTCAGGGCAGCGCAGATACACGAATCCCTCGACAGCCCCGAAGGGCTCAAGCGCGACCCCGCTCACCGGCGAGATCTCTCGACGATGGGCGTACCCCTGCACGGCGTCCCGGGTTCTTGACAGGCAGTGCTGTCGATACGGCAGCAGTTCGTCGAAGGGCTTGACCGAGTACAAGGAAAACGTTTGGTCGATCTCAATAGACCACATCAGCTGCTCCTTCCGACTATCTGGTGTTCTGCACGCGCATAGACATCGCGGATGAGCCCCATCACGTGCCGAGCCTCGTCCAACGTCCCGTGGGTTGCCGGGCGGTGTTCCTTGATGGACGCGAGAAACTCGCAGATCTCCCGATCCCATGACTCGTCGCGGTCAAAGTGGATGATTTCCTCGCGAGGATTCCCCAGAGCCAGGGCTTCATCTTCGAACTGACGCTTCCCAATGATGAGCTGCTCACGACCGTAGCTCCCGGTCTGCGACAAGAGTCCAATCGCAATGAGGTAGCCGTCGCGGCAGCCGATCTCCAGTCGGAACGTGTGCTTCCACAGCGTGGCCGACGAATGGAGGAACGCCGGGACCCCCCGCTCAGACCGCAGGAGGACGAAGGCGTTGTCCTCGATCCCACAGCCCCAGAACGCATCGGTCAGCACCGCCTCGACCACCGTCAAGGGTCCCAGAAAAAGCGAGAGGAGATCCAACATGTGAATGCCCTGGTCGAGAAGGATGCCGCCGCCCGCCACCGCGGGTTTGCTGCGCCAGCTTTCACGGTACCGGATGCCGCCTGACTTCCCATAGGTCCCTTTCACGTAGAGTGCGTCACCGATTCCCCCCTCGCCGATCAACGCCTTGGCCGCCTGCACCGACGGATGCAGCCGATGGTTGAACCCAAACACGAGCGTATGCCCAGGCGTTCGCTCCGCCACCTCGGCGATCCTGCAGAAGTCCTCCCAATTGCGCCCTGGCGGCTTTTCACAGAACACGCGGCCACAGCGGGCAAGCCCCTCAACGCACAGGTCCGCCGTCACGTTGTTGGGCGTGCAGACAAGGACCGCATCAACCCGATCCCATGGAATCTTGGCATCTGCCGGTAACAGGACACCGTCCAGACCGGCTGCGGAGGGATCGACCGCGGGATCGATGATCCAAATGTTCTGTACATCCGGGTGGCTGCGGAGCGCCCGGTAGCGAATTTTTCCCATGTAGCCGTAGCCGAAGAGGAGACAATTCATCCCACCGCCTCGTGTCCCGCGAACGCGTGAACTCGTGACGCGGTCCCGGCAACCGATGGCGCCGTCGCCAGGTTGACCGCCGCAAGAAACCCATCCACCGCCGCGCCGCTCACCGGGATCGCATACCTTCTCACATAATCGGCCGCAGCCCGCCACTCGTCTAACACTCCGTCCTTGGTGGCCGCGTACCGTCTCAGCGTCCATTCCAGCTCAGCCCCTGAGGTGACCCGCTCCCGCCAGAGCGTCAGCTCAAACAGCGGATCGCCATGCTGGTGCCGCTCGTCGTGAAGGTAGACCGGCTTCAATCCATACATCACGGCATAGAGGACCGATGAAGAGCCCCGGTACAGTATCACGGACGAGCGGCCGCAATCCTCTGCAAACGACGCTTCCGAGAGCTCGATGTTCGGAAACATCTCCGGCGCCCACCGCAGATGGTGGCGCAGGCTGCCGAACGGCATCATCGGGTGGCACCGGAAAATGAACCGGTGGTCCGGAACGGAGCGGGCTGCCGACATCGCGAAATTGAAGAGGATCTTGGCCTCTCGGATGAAGCCGCTTTCAGGAACGACGAGCACCGTCCGTCTGGCAGGAGATGGGCGATGCGACGTCCCGTGTTCCGGAAACGGCCGATAGGTTCCAAAGGTCACGAGGCGCGAGCGCTGATGGCCCTCCCGCATCACGACCTTTGTACGTGGTCCGGAACACAGCACCACGTCCGGCTGGGATGATCGCTGTCCATTATCCTGGGACCGGAGCAACGAGAAATTGTGCGCCAGCAGCACCGTGTGCTGAAACCCCACGGTCAGGCAGTCGGGATCGGCGGCCTTGGCCCCATGCCAAGCCGGGTGCTCCCACGGCTGGCCCTCGTAGAGGGTCACGAACGCCTTTGCGCGCCATGTCTTGACGGCTCTCCGGGCACTGTAGAAATTCAGGGCGTTGCGCTGGGTGATCGTTTGAAGGCTCCCCAGGCTCGCCGCCCTGCAGACGGCCGCGAACCGGTCATCCGCCGCCCGGATGGCCAGACGCCGGAGCGCCAGCGCGGCGGTTAGCTGTCTGCACGACATCACAATCGGCGCCCAGATCGGCACGAGCAGATGCTCCGGGACGCCGCGCAGTCGTTCACGGTTCAGCACGGCACGGGTAAACGCCGCGTCCAGCTTGCTGAGCCCATCACCGCAGAGGAGGAGATACGAGACACCCCGCGCCTCTACTTGTTGCGGCAGCGACCCGTAGTAGAAATCGGTCGACTCATCCGGTGGCGGGGGACTAAAGTTCCACGTTCGCATAATCACCCGGGCCGGCTGGCGCATGAGACGCTTCAGGTCCCTGTTAAATCGAAGCTGCAGGTATCCGAGGCTGAAGGTGTCTCGACAGGCAAACACAACGCACCGCAGCCAGCGCCAGATGAGGCGCGTTAAGGCCGGCGCGCGAACCCGTCTCGTTGAGGCCTGCCGGCGCTCCAGATGTTCCAGCTCCTCCATGAGCTGCACCTGATCCGATGACAGAAAATGTGTGGCGCGTAGGGTCGCCATCCCCAGCACCGGGAGCCGCGGGCACAGACGGCGCACCCTCAGCATCATCTCTGACAACTCCGCGTAGCGCCTGGACCAGTCCGTCTTCTCCATGCTGGAAGGGGCCTGGCTCATCACCGGATGTTCGATCACTGTGATCATCGCACCAGCGCTTTCTTCGGGTCTTGGGCTGACTCCCGCTGAAGGATCCACGTCACAGCCTCAGAGAGATTCGCGGATTCATGATCCGGTTCCACGTCCTCAAGCTCCTCAGGGACGTGACCTGAGCGCACCAGGATCGTCGTGCAGCCAGCACTCCGGCCTGCCAGCACATCCTGCAGGCGATCCCCGATGAGATACGAGTCTCCCAATGACACGCCAAGCTCCCGTGAGGCCCGGATGAGCATTTCGCCTGACGGCTTACGGCAGGCACACCCATTGTCCGGGTGATGGGGGCAGACGTAGATCGCATCAACCGAAGCCTGGTGCCGCGCAAGCTCGCGGCGCATCTTCCCGTGAATCGCCTCAAGCCGCTCATGGGTCAGCCATCCCCTGCCGATGGCCGACTGATTCGTCACGACAATCACCAAGAATCCGGAATGATTGAGCCTCTGGATCGCCTCGCCGATCCCCGGCAAGAGTTCAAAATCCTCCGGTTCGCAGCAATACTCTCTGTAACGGGCAATCGTGCCATCCCGGTCCAGGAACACCGCCGTGCGCAGCGCGGCCGTCATGCCGGCACCGCCTCAGCAGAAACCGCCATCCCATGTTGCGACGGCGCAACGCGCCCGCGCTCGGTTCCGATCTGAAGGATTTTATCCCGACCCCATTGCGCAGCATAACGCTGCGCAGCATCCGCCATGACGGTTTCACGGCTCACTCCGGCTTTCAATCCCTCAAGGAGCCACTGCACATACGTCCCCATACGCTGCGCGGCGCGGCCGTCTCGAAACGGGTCAAACGCATCAAGCCGAGAAGCCCAGTCCCCAAAGCCCGGAACACCACCGGGACGGTTCCAGTGCTCCAGGCAGGCTTTCCAGAGTGCTTCCCACGCTGTGAACACGACCCGTCCGACACCCAACTCGTACAAAGAACTCACCGACCATCCTTCTCCATCCATGAGCAGTGTGGGCACGCCAGCGAGCGCAGATTCCACACCGGCGGTCGCGGCATGAAGATGGCCATGAATCATGATATCCGCCGCTAAGGCCGCCACCGCGGGAGGAAATGACCCGTGCATCGCCCCGTCTTCATAGACATAGCAGCGTCCTGTCGCCTCAGCCCGTCGAAGCAGCTCGGCCACCGGCCCCAGACGCTGCCGCAGCGTTGACGGGACCTTGGGCTTAATCACCAGACCCAACCACGATTCGCTCAGGACCTTCTCGAGGAGGAACGCGTAGTGTCGACGCATGAACGCGTGCCCTGGATACCATCGCTGATCCGCGACGGAGTTCTCATCCGCATATCCCAGCACCCGAAGCGCTCCGTGGGCTTGCAGTGTTTGCCGAACACGCGCAGCCTCCTGGCGAAGCAATGGGAATCGATGGTCGCCCAGATATCCGGTGATCACATAGTACGGCACGATGGAGCCTGAGCGCCGCTCGATCTCGGCCGTTGCCCTTGAGAAGCCGAAGAAAAGCTCTGTCGCGACTGCCGTATGCACCGCCGAGGAGGATTCATGAGAACGTTGATACATGGCGAAGACACCGCCGAGGTGTTGCAGTGCGTCACCAATCGCGCAGTGCGAGCCGTCATATTTAAACCACGTAACGTAGACCTTGATGCGGTGTTCCTCAAAAATCTGCTGCCACGCTTCGCGCATCATCTGGTAGCTGGCGCATTGCTCCTGAAACCACGCCCGCTCCCTGACGCTCCAGGAAATGATGGGCGTGGGAGGATTAATGACCACCGGCTCAATGCCATGAGCCGCCAGCCTCCGCCGTTTGTCATGATCGAGCGGATCCTTCGGCAACGTAAAGAACAGCGTCAGATCGCTTCCCGCCAGCGGGGATTGCTGCCAGAAAAAGAGATCCGAATGACGCTCCGGTTGTCCAAGGTTGAAATGACCGTACGAGTCGACCGCGATACGCGGCCCCCCAGACTGGGGCCGCCGTGTCCGTCCCCTCGGCGAATGCCGTTCGCCTCGCGCGCGGCGGAGCCATCGTCGGAGGCCGGGGGGGACCCACCAGCGAAGTCTGTCCTGCGCGCTGAACGATGCCGGCACCCCAACGACAGCGATCCTGGCTGCTGACGCGTAGCGAGCAATCACCGGCCACCATGGCCGCCGCGCCAAGAAGAGCAGGCCGCTCCGACCAGGATCGTCACGACGCACGTGCCAGGCACAGATCTGGATCACGAGGAGCACGCGCCAGAGCGCTGCCCGGTCCGTGAGGCTCAACGGGGTCAGCCCCCTCGCCAAAAACATTGGCCATCGTTCTCCGCCAGGGCCGCCGTCCACCATCTCACGGAACGCTGGCTCTTGCCGTATCTCGGCCTGCACGGCCGCAAGATCGTGATAGACCACCCGACACAAGAGCGACAGCCCGCGCTCATCCCGAAGGTCCATGAGGTCGAAAATCAGCGGTTCGACCCGCAAACCGAGCGCCCGTCCCGTCGTGTGCGCAACCGCCAATGCGATGCGTGAGCTCTCGAGAATATAACACCGCGCCACCCCCTGACCGGCGAGCCGCTGACGCCATAGATGCGGTGCGATGGTGCAGCACCAGCT
>Ga0209515_10000408_pt1 | contig 80366 bp, 84 predicted proteins | sample Subgroupgradi54m_FD_187454 | JGI IMG/M metagenome (GOLD analysis project Ga0209515, IMG submission 187454) | Subsurface groundwater microbial communities from S. Glens Falls, New York, USA - GMW60B uncontaminated upgradient, 5.4 m (SPAdes)... ...
CAGTTCCAGAGAGCTTTACGTGCAAATTAAAGTTGGAGGCAGTTGCGATACCACCATTGTTATTCACCACTTGCTTCACTACGTGAAGGGTGGCTAGTGCAGGTGGCGGGGGCGGGACGGAACATGATGGTACGGTAATAGTATCTGTATCAGTCGTAACCGTTCCGCCAAATGCCAACGCTCTTCCCGTCCAGTTCACGCTACTGCCTATAGTAATACCTGAAGCATCAATGTTGGTTCCTACGAACGTGGAATTGGCACCAAGCGTGGTAGCCGCAGTCGGAGTCCAAAACGCATTGCAAGCTGATGCACCACCAGCCAATGTAACCACAGAATTAGCTACCGAAGTAAGTGCGCCATTAACTCTGAAGATATACGTTCCGGCGCCACTAAGAGTAATTCCCGCTGTTCCAACGGACGCAGCGCCTGCGCCTGACGTACAATACACTCCAGGTGTATAAAATCCGATTGGACCATGAGTCGTATCAGTAGCGAGATCAATTGCTCCCGGTGCGAAAGTGAATGTACATACTTGACCGTTGAGATTAGCCAAAGCACTACCCTGATCTGTGCCCGCCGTAGCATATGGAGCACTAGATCCGTAGTTCGGATGCGCGCCCCCGGGAACAACTGCCGGCCCTGTAGTAAATCCGACATCTCCATTGATCGTGGTCCCCACAGCTGTATTGGTGTAGGTGCTACTAAGAACGCCGTAGCTTGCCGAAGACCCAAGAGATGGTGTCGTTGCCGCGAATAGAGCGGTTGGTAAAGTAAGACCAAACACAACAGCCAATACAATTACCGAAGCTTTCTTAAATATTTTCATTGTTATTTTTTTATTTTTTTTCAATTTAAAACTTTAGATCTGTACAAGCAGAATAAATACTTGATTCGGCAACAGATTTATGGACGTTAATTGCTAAAGGAAGTCCTGCTTTAAGCTCCGCCAAGGAAACATTGAGTGTTGTTTCTGATTTACCACTCACAACAGAATCTAAAGGATATTTTACGCCTCCAATATTTGCACAACTACCAAAGTGTATGTGTGCTGGTTCTACGGAAGTAAGTAATCCCGAAACACTACTTTTCAACTTTAAACTAACTTTTACATCTCCATCTTCCTCCGATAAAGTCGCAGTACCTGAAAGACCAGAATTGTTTTGAGCGTTAAAATTAAATACTAAATCATCCTTTGTTTCTGCCTTACCCTCATTATTGCCTCCAGACTGATTATTATTGTTATCATCATTTTCACCTTGAATATCGTCATTTTCATCAATGTTCAGATTACCTTTTAACTCAAAATTATTTCTAACTTCTCCTTTTTCATCCATACCGACATTTTCGTCATTCTCTTCCTTGCCGCCTGTTATATCTATTTCATCATTTGATTTTAATTCAACTTGAGCATCGGTTCGCTTTTGAATTTTTATAACCGGAGCAAAAATTAATTTGCCATTACCTGTAGTGTGCAATGATTTATCGGCCATAAAATCAAAAACCATGCTTGTTGTTTTGTCAGCATTAACAACAATATTTCCTATAATTTTTAACTCTCCGGAAGGAAGTTTGGCTTCTACTCGCACGCCACTCTTTACCACAATAACCTTGCTTATCATAAGTCTGACTTGATCATAAGTTCCAACAGCGACACTTGAACTAGCAAGCAAGGATACTGCTCCAGATTGTTTTAACACCAAAAGATCGTATTGCTTTGTTTCGTTCGAAACCGTAACCCAACCGCTAGTGGCATCATGCACATCAACTTTATTTATGGTAACAAGAACCGAACTCACGTCCCCCATACTTCCCGCCGCATCAGTAACTCCAAATGCAACCGTGCCTTTCTGCAAGGATGTTTGTTGGCTTAAAAGATAAGCACCGACACCAACAACTACTATACCTAAAATTACAAGAGAAATAGTATTCTTTTTTGTCATAATTTTTTATTTATTAATAATGCGCACTTACGTAAGCACGAGTTATTGCCCCGAAATTCCCAAGAGCTGGGCTAATTCCCACTTTCGCTTGAAATTCGGCTAGAGCTGCGCGAGTAAGAGTTCCGAAGTACTTTGTCGCGCCATTTTTGGCGAGAACTTGCGCGGCTGAACCTTTATTTTGAGAAATTAAGAATTGTTGAAGAGTTACTACATCGTTTCCACTACTGCCCTTACCAAGATTCATCGCAATTGATCGAACTTGGCTTGCGAAAGCGGGAGCTGAAGCAGAAACGGAGGAGAGCCCTTGCTGTCTTGCTTGTACTTGCGCCTGAAGTGAACGTACGGTCACAAGCAAGGAATTCACTTGATCTTGCTGGGATTGAGTAGATGGCGTCGCAGGAATCGCAGGGGTTGCTGGAGTTGCTTGCCCACCTGTCGAAGGAGCCGAGCCTGTCCCTGACGATGGGACTGCGGGAACTGCTGGCGTTGCGGGAACTGCTGGCGATGGGGTTGCGGAAGTTGGCGCAGTAACGGTGTTTGCGTCTAGCGTAACCGCAGTCTGCGCAAGAGCCCTACCGTTCAGCGTTGCCCCAGTCTGAAGCACAATCGCTGTTTGATCTAGTATATTTCCATTAAAAACAGCTGTCGTACCGATGGTCGTCTGCCCTGCAACAACCCAGAAAATATTATTCGCTTGTGCGCCGCCGGCAAGAATTACTTTAGCGGCAGAGGCAACAAGAAGATTTTGCGCTACTTGAAAGATCCAAATATCATTTGCGCCGCCCGAGAGAGTGACATCTATTGGTATTGTCACACCGGTACCCCATTTATAAAGTCCTGGAGCGAGTGTCATTCCACCAATATTTCCGGCACCTAGTTCAGTAGCGGTGGGATTTGTTCTTCCGGCAGCATCGGTGTATGCAGTTTGCATGTCAAGTACGGCAGTCGTCAAATTAGCAGGAGTTGGGTCTGCATAGCCAGGTGCGTATACTTTTCCAGTTACTAAAGGTGTTGTAGAAAATGCGCTCGCCGCAGGAAGAGTCAGCGCAAATCCGGTTATGTAACTAGCAGCCGCCGGACTAAGTCCAAGATCCCCAACAATTAAAGTGGCTCCGGTAGTTGAGATGCCTGTTTTAGAGAGAATCACGAAATTGCCCGAAGCACCAAGATTTACCGTTGCTGGACCGGCCGCAGACACAAATATTGGTCCGGTAAGACCGAGAGTAAAAGAAATGGCTAATATGGTTACTATTGAATTATTTTTAAGTTTTTTCATATATTTTATTTATTATTTAGTTAATGATTTTAAATTGACTATTTTTTTCGACCTTACTTATAACACCCCTCGATAACAAAAACAAAGCAAGAACGTGTGAAAAAGGGGGGTTGAATGGTTTCAAACGGAGCAGTAAATACATTCCAAACCAAGTAAATTTAAAAGACCGTTATGGGCGGTCTTTTTTGTCCTTCTTACTCCTTTTTGCTTTTGGATCTTCTTCCTTATGCTCTTGGAATGTTATTGTGAGCCTGTTTCCCTTAGCAGAAAAGGTGAGTGATCCCCTTGCAGAGGCATCTTTCAATTTCTTCAGTATTGATCCTCTTAGTTCTAAGTTAATAATACGATCTCCGTTGTGAGCATCTGCAAAGATACGACCTATGATTAGAGGCGCTTGGAGCTTATTGCGACCCGAGACAAATACATTGGGCCTAAATCGTTTTATAATTTTTGATAATATGGGAGTGTTCGCTTGCCATTTTCCAACTAGGGTAATGGCCGCGTCAATGGGAAATTCTTGCTTAGGATTTTCATTAAGTATTTGAAGAAGTTGCATGACAAGTTCGTACATACCCCTACCTCACATGCAATGGACGGGGTAGCGCACAATACAGTTACAATTCATTAGCTTCCTCCTTGTGCCTTATTACAATCTTCTAAACCTATTATATACAAAAAATAGAGATTTCGCTAGCGTCCCGTACTTGAAGCGTCGGGCACAATAATAATAATATTTTCACCCGATTGCCGATAATTAAACTGGGACTTTAATTCTTTTAGTAGGTTGTCTTTATTTTCAAAATATTGAATATCGTGAGTGAGTGCTTTATTTTCTTTTAGAAGCGCTTCCACCTTGTTTTGAAGTTCTTTAGTGTCGGCCTCAAGCTTGCTCCGCAATGAAAAAAGATTATATACAACACCACCAACAACGACGATGACAACAACGATAATTGCTATACGAAATAACTTCATCCCGTTAGAGGCAGATCGCGATCAGTCGCGTATCTGCTGATTTAGATTATGTGAACGACTATTCATTTGGGTTAAAGTTTTATTATTTAGCAGAGCCGATCGCGCCTGCCTGCCGGTAGGCGGGGCCTCTAACGGGATTCATATTAATCAGTTTAACGCCGTAGAAGCTCTTTGAAAATATCGGCGGATATTTTTACGTCCGCCCTCTCTTTAAGGCGTTTTTTACCTCTAGATTGTTTTTTCCACAGCTTCATTTTTCTAGTCCTGTCTCCTCCGTATAAATATCCAGTCACATCTTTTCGAAGTGCAGAAATATCCTCTCGAGCAATAATTTTTCCTCCAGAGACCGCTTGAAGCGCCTGAACGAACTGTTGTTTTGGCAGAAGATCCTTAAGGCGCAAAACAGCTTTCCTGGCCTCTCTTTCAAAAGTAGCAACAGGGAAAAATCTACTGAGACCTGAAATCGGTTTGCCCGCAATAAGAATATCAACCTTGCGAACGTCCGATGCTTCATAGCCAATAACTTCATAACTAAAAGACGCATACCCTTCCGTTGCAGATTTTAATCTATCGTCAAAATCACTAATGAGCTCCGCAAGCGGCATTGTCGTAGTAACCTTGATCTGCTCATCGGCAAACCCAGGAGTTATAGAAGCGAGGGTTGAGGTGGTAAAGTCGTGCATTCTAAAAACAGACTGAAGAGGAATTAGGTTTTTCAAATGCGTAGCAGGAATAATTATTTCTGATCGCACCATTGGTTCCCAAATTTCTTCATATTCATTGGGTAAGTCTTCAGGTTTCACAATTTCTATTAAACCTTTCTTTGTTTTTACCTTGTAAAGCACGGAAGGAAAGGTGTTTAATGTGTTAGCCCCAAACTCTCGACGTAATCGTTCGGAGACAATTTCAAAATGTAATCGCCCAAGAAACCCGACCTTAAACCCTCGTCCTAATACTTCATTCTGATCAGGCTCAATCGAGAGCGCAGAATCATTGAGCTTGAGCTTCTCAAGGCCAGTTCTAAGTATTTCAAAATCCTCGCCTTCTTCAGAGTAAAAAGAAACAAAAACGACTGGTTTTGGCTCTTTATAACCGGGGAGCGCTAAATGAGAAATTTTTTCTTCAGAAAGTCCTCGAGCGACAATAAGCGTATCTCCGATTTTGATTTTATTTGGATCTTTAATTCCTGTTGCAATATATCCTATTTCCCCACCCAGAAGGGTGGAGCTACTCATAAGGCGTGGAGTGAAATATCCAACTTCTTTCACTTTTGAATTTGTGTGTGTGCTAATCAAGCGAATACCATCTTCTTTTTTTATTTCTCCCCCCAAGAGTCTCACCGAAGCAACGACGCCTTTGTGATTATCATAAAAAGAATCGAAAATAAGCGCTCGACTTATCCCCTCCTCATTCTGTGGCGCCGGCACGTAAGTAATTACAGCCCTAAGAAGCTCTTCCACTCCTTTTCCTGTTTTTCCTGAAACAAAAAATATGAGAGCTTCAGGAATATCTAAAACATTACTCACGTGCTTACGAAGAAGTTCTAAACGTTCAGCGTCCTCATCTTTGAAAAGATCGATCTTGTTTATTGCTCCGATAATAGTAAGTCCAGCGGAACGAGCATTCTTAAGGTTTGCAAGTGTTTGAGCTTGAATGCCTTGTGTTGCATCTACTAAAAGAATTGCTCCCTGCACGGCAGCAAGAGCTCGAGATACTTCATATGAAAAATCGCTATGACCAGGAGTGTCGATCAAATTCAGAATATATTCTGAATTTGATGACTGACGACTTACAACTGACGACTCATGATTTTTCGCTGTCGTTTGTTGTTGGTTGTCTGTTGTTAATCGGTAAATCATTCGCACCGGAGCCATCTTTATCGTAATGCCACGCTCACGCTCAAGATCAAGCTGATCAAGAAATTGTGAGCGCATTTCTCTTGTTGGTATTGTTCCCGTAATTTCAAGAAGTCGATCGGCGAGAGTGCTTTTCCCATGATCAATGTGGGCAATAATGCAAAAGTTTCTAATATTTTTTGGATTCATCCCGTTAGAGATAGGAAACGCCGACCCGGCCTGTGCGGGCGTTTCTTTTTCGTAAAAATAGAGCCTTTATGGCTAGATTTATTATTGTTTCGTAGTTTAAACATAGAGTGTAGATGGGCATCTCTAACGGGATTCATAAAAATACTTTACTTGGCGAGCGTAAGATCGAGTATAATGCGCCGATCGGGGTCTTGCGCTTCAAACACATAGATTGGTGCTTGAGACTCTGCCCATTCATACCCCAAAGGAGCATTTACAATAATTTTTAACCCGCCAGAAACTCCCGACTGGCGATCAAAGACTAGTCTATATACCTTGCCTAGCGCAAGCGTGATTCCTTCTGCTCGAGGAAGTTCGTATCTCATTTCGATAGTTTTCGTCTCGCCGGCTCTAATCGACAGCCATGTCGCATAAACACGTTTACCAAATTCATCGTAACTCCATGCATGGTAATCAGGTAAAGATTTTTTAGTGTCTTGAATTGCTTCAAGAATGGCGTTCTTTGTGTAGCCCATCGAAGCATAATCAGAACCAGAGAGGCGCCCTGCTGGGTCATTACCCTTCAAAAAGCCGAGCGAAGATCCAGGGTTTGTAAATATTTGAATAAAATCTTTATTTGTCGCTCGCCACCATGGATCTTTTTCATCCTGACCATTGTGCGTTCTCGTGATAGAGAGATCGACAAGCGCACCACCATCCGAATCTATATCAAAACGAGCTTCTATGTTCTGCTTTATAAATGCGTCGCTTTTCCCGCCGGCAATATTTGCGTTCACAACCGCAAGATATGACCCCCAAAAACTAGATGGCAGGCTATATACACTACCATTTATATTTGCTTGTTCTAGAAATGATGCGATATTTTTATCTCGTGAAAAAAACATGATATCTTTCTTTTCGATGCGTTTTATTATCACGTCAAAAAGATTCGCTTTTTCCGTGTCGCTTAATCCTCCGATTCGCTCAAGAAGTATCGGCGTTAGAACCCCAAGGATTTTCTTTGGATTTTTGCCCGGCTGTTTATCACGACCAGCTTCCACTTCACGCTGAAGCTCTATTAAAAAATTATCCTTATTAATCTCGAGTCCGTAATCTGTAAGCATAACAGGACCTGTGGCTTCAATTACGTTCTTTAGAAAATTTATATTTAAAGCGATTGCGCCATCGAACTTGATCCCATTCTCCTGGTAAATTTTTGATTGTTCAAGAAACCCAAGTACAGTCTCTGCAGAACTTGGAAAATCGAAAAACCAATTACCATCTCGCGCGCCCCAATCTTTGGTGACTGTTTGCAATGGCTCTGGCGGTATTACTTTGGCGCTGAAATTAATCGCATGATCCGGCCAGTAAATATCCTGAACCTCAAGGTTCGACATCTGGCCATGCTTTAAAGAAATTACTCCGTAACTTCCAAGAAACCCTCCCGCTGGGCGTATCTCGGATGGATTTTGAAAAAGAAGTGCTATGTGTCGCTCTTCATTCGAAGAGAGAAGATTAATCAAAGCCCCAAGAAATGTATCGAGCGATTGCAGTTCTGCAATGTGCCCTACGTATTCTTCGCCAAGAACATCATCGAGTTTCGCAAACGCACTTGAGACGCTTTTTAAATTAGTGGCTGAATTACGCACTAATTGAGTTTGAAGGGAAATTTCATGAAGAAGAGTTCGGGATCTTTCAAGTCTGTCTAAGAATGTTTTTCCGTCTTCCCTGAAATAACGAAATCCATTTATTTTTAAGTCCGTGAGCACGTCGGTAAGCTGAATTAAATTAAGGTTTAGATCAGTAACGCCACGAAGCACTGATCCCGCGTCTTTTAAAACTGGGAGCGTGCTTACGATTGATTGAATCCCAAATACAGGGCTCCCGATATTAAGGAGCTTCGCAAAAGGAGATAGCTCTTGAATATTTGCTTCTAGATCCTTTCTCGCTTCCTTCAAATCAAAATTCCGAAACGCGTCAAGAGATAGATTAAAATTTTCAAAGATTCTAGAACCCGCGCCAGCAATGCTTGTTTTAGCCTTTTCCAAGCTAAAAAACCCGATAACTCCGATAATAGTTACTATAATTACCACAAAATATATTCCCCGCTTAAAACCGCCTTTCCAAAGTTTTTCTTTCTTGCGATACATGAGCGGAATACGACTTAGATTTACTTTAGTTTGAGAACTTTTTCCTGAGTAGGAATGCCCCGGTCGTTTAACATCAACTAGAAAAAATCCGACATTTTTTACTGGTACTTTTTCTTTTGGCATAAAATTAAACAAATGAGGTGTGAAAACCTGATTGCGAAAGAATATTCTCAAATTTCTTTTTAAAATTATCTTTTGAAAATCTCGTAGCAGACCTAGCAATCGCGTTACGATCAAAAGATTTATGATTAAAATTCTTTATTGCCTCTATGAGCGCCTCTGAGGTTTGTTCTTCAAACAATAATCCGGTACGGTCCGGTATAACAATTTCGGAAGCACCTCCTTGTTTGTATGCCAAAACCGGCAACCCACATGCTTGAGCCTCCGCGGCAACAAGACCAAAGTCTTCAATTTGAGGAAAAAGGAGCGCGCGGGCTTCGTTATACAATCCACAAAGTTCGCGGTCAGGTACATTTCCTAAAAAACGCACATCGTGACCACGCGCCAAAGATTGCAACTTTTTAAATTCTGGACCACTCCCAATAATCACAAGCGGCACGCCCAAACGAGCACACGCGCGAATTCCAAGGTCAAACCCCTTGTAATAAAGGAGTCTTCCTGCCATAAGAAAAAAATTCCCCGGAGTAATATTCTTTTCTTTGTAAAAAAGCGAAGAATCAACGGGGGGGTAGACCACTTCAGCATGCCGACCATAATAACTTGAAACCTTGTCCGCTATATATCGAGAATTTGCAATAAACACATTTACCCGAGCCGATGAGCGTTTATCCCATCTTCGAAGCGCGTACGCGATAGGTCTTACCATAATTTCTTGTATCGGCCACGGCGCAAAAGGAAGGTCTTTTAAGTAATCAATCTCCCAAGCATATCGCAAAGGACTGTGGCAATAACTTATGTGATAACGAGCGCGTATATTAATCCCCTTCCCATATCCCGCCGTTGAAGAAACCACAAGGTCGTATTTATAAGGTGAGGTAAGCATCCCTGCCGCCAAGGGCATAAGTGGAATAAATGCACGATGGTGAGTTTTTATAAAAGATTTGTCGAGAATACTTGTTTTTCTAATATTATTCTTAAAAAGCCCTAGTGTTTTTTGGTCGTCGTAAAGAAGAGTATAGAGATCTGCTTTTGGAAATAGCTCTAAAAGCGCCTGAAGCACGCGTTCTGCCCCACCGAACTGATTTAAATAATCGTGAAGAATCGCAACGCGCATCTATATATTTTATCGCGTTTGAGCTAAAAGAGCTACGTCGCAAAATACTAAACGCCGGTAGGATCGGAAAAAAAGATCCGTGCGGTCTCAAAAAGAATTTTACAGTCGAGTGATATTGATTGATTTTTTATGTAATAAAGATCATGCTCGAGCTCTTTAAGAAAAGGTAGGGCCGAAGCTCCTTTAACTTGCGAAAGGCCGGTAAGTCCCGCTTTCGCAAATCCAAGAGAATGAAATGCCTCGGGATATGCTGCTACTTCTTCTGGCTCGTGAGGTCTTGGCCCCACAAGAGCGAGATCACCCTTGAGCACATTCCAAAACTGCGGAAACTCATCAATGCGTGTTTTTCTAAGTAGACGACCAACTTTTGTAACTCGCGGATCTTGTGCGATTTTAAAAAACGGCCCATCGCGCCTTTCATTAAAATTTTGAAGTCGCGGCTTTAATTCATGCGCTTTTTGGATCATCGAACGAAATTTATATACTTGAATCACGCGCCCGCTACTTATACGATCAAGTTTCACAAAAATCGGCAACCCGCTCTCCAATACAATCGCAAGACCTATAAAAGGCGTAATAGGTGCCATAAATAACAACCCTGCCAAGCTACCTAAAATATCAAAAATACGTTTTATCATTATAGTTTTGCGGACACCCTACTATTGAATTATAATAGAATGATGAATAAGTTACTTTATTTCTACGGAGAGGAGTGCGAACATTGTCACGCAATGAAACCTTTGATCGAGAAACTGGAAAAGGAAAATAAGTTTACTCTTGAAAAGTACGAAGTTTGGCATAACGAAGAAAATGCAAAAAAAATGGAAGGGTTAGATAAAAACTACTGTGGCGGCGTACCCTTTTTCTACAATACTAAAAGCAATGAGTGGATTTGTGGCGAGGCAAGCTACGAGAAACTAAAAACTTGGGCGGAATCCTAAGATAAAATTAATACAAATTCGCCTTTTGCTCTCTCTCCAGTAAAGTGTTCTTTTGCTTTTTTTACAGAGCCCCTAAAAATATCTTCGTGAAGCTTAGTAAGCTCACGCCCCACGAAAACTTCTTTCTCTTCACCAAAAACCTTTTCCAGGCCGACAAAAGTTTTACTAATTCTATGAGGCGACTCATATAAAATAATTGGCCGCACTTTTACGCCTTGAAGCGACCGAAAAAATTTCTCTCTTCCTTTCTTGTGAGGTGGGTAACCTAAAAAAGTAAACTCGTTGCCGGATAATCCCGAGACGGAAAGGGCAGTAATAAGAGCCGAAGGTCCTGGGATAGGTACAACCCCAACATTCGATAATTTGATTCTCACGTAATTAACCAACTTAGACCCGGGGTCGGCAATGCCTGGCGTTCCAGCATCTGAAACAAGAGCAACGCTTTCTCCGCGCCCCAATCTTCCTACTACTTCTTCGTATATCCCAGTCCTTGAGTACTCATCGTAACGTTTGATCGGACGCTTTACTTCGTAATGCAGGAGGAGCTTATGTATCACGCGCGTATCTTCAGCCAAAATCAAGTCCGCCCCTCTCAAAACCTCAAGCGCTCGAAGCGTAATATCTTTAAGGTTACCAATCGGCGTGGCAACTATATATAAAGTTCCCATAGGGTTTATCTATTTTTTATGAAGAAAACTCAAAAACGAGGCATTAATTATTCGATCAAGAAGCTCTGGAAAATCGATACCGATCGCTGCTGCGCCTTTAGGGAGCAAGCTCTTGTCGGTAAGACCCGGAATAGTATTTACCTCAAGTACATAAAGAACTCCATCGCTCCCCAATATCATATCTGTGCGAGACATACCACGGCAACCAAGCGATTTATGAGCTAAAAGCGCAGTGCGACGTAATTCTCTAATCCAATTTTCGGGAATATTCGGCGGAGTAACTTCTAGTGCGCCATCATGGGAGTATTTTTCCGCATAATCGAAAAATCTACTGCGTCGCGGAATAATTTCTGTAGGAAGAAGCGGATACGTGCTCTCTTCTGTGCCGTGATCTAAAACTCCGCACGTAAACTCTCTGCCATCTATATAAGATTGCGCGATCAAATCTCGGGCATGTTCAAAGCTCTTTAAAATATGATGGTTTAAGTCATTAGGGTTTGCAACTATTTCAATACCTACGCTAGAACCTAATGCATTTGGTTTTATAATGATTGGATAGTGTAAGTATTGATGGATTGTATTAGTTATTTTCTTAGGATCCGCTCTCCAGTCGGATCGAGTGATCAGTATACTTCGCGGAACCCTAATACCGACATCTCCTAAAAATCGGAGTGATAAAAACTTATTCATCGCAATCGCACTCGAGAGCGCATTTGAACCTGTATATGGCATGCCGATATTTTGAAGTATTGACTGCACCGTACCATCCTCACCATAAGTGCCATGCATCGCAATAAAAGCTACGTCGGCATTCTGCTTAATATCTTCATAAGGAAATGGCCACTCACCTCCCTTTCCAATTAAAATCGTTTGAAGGGCGTATCTGTCTTTAAGCGCCTGCATCACGTTTCTCGCGCTACTCAAAGAAACATCGTGCTCATGAGACGGTCCGCCCATTAAGATTGCGACCCTTAACTTATGTGATTTTTTCGAGTGATGTACGAATGCCATTACTCTTTATTATGACTTTTATAAAATAATGCGGCTATGGGGTATGCCTTGCAACAAGCGCAAAATCAAAAAAATATCGATCTAGGTCTTTGAGCGAGCTGCCATATTCTCTGCCACCCGAAATAGCGTCGCAAAACACTTCTCTCGCTCGGCCAATTTCACGCAATCGTCCACGCCAGCGCTCGTCATCAAGCGTTAAATCAAAAAGCTCAAGCGCGCGCTCTACTGCACCATTAAAACGTTTTTCATCTTTGCCTTCTGAGATAATAGCTCGGCTTACTTCACTTCCGATATTGCCAAGTTGCTCCGAAAGCGTAAGTCTTTGCCAACCGCCCTTAGCTAATGATTCATGCCTCATAAATTATTGAGAAACGAGTTTTTTAACCACAGATCTTACCTTTTCTTTTACCACCTCATCAGCAATATCTCGAGAACGATTCCCAAGATGGGGCTTGATGTTCACCATTGAGTTAAACTCTATCCATTCTTCGCCAGATTTCTCGGGATATATATTAATGCCCCAAACATTTTCTCTTTTTGAGCCATGTTGCTCGGAGAGTACAACCTCTTCATCAGCGTGAAGTTCTCCACCCACGGCCATAATCCCCTGCTCTAAATCAACAACCGCTTTTACAAATTCCCCAAAGCCATTTTTCGCTATCTCTGCAAGGTCTTCTTTAGTGATTGGATCTTTTATTATTCTGATTTCCATGGATTGATAATAATTCTAACGTGGTCTATTTATAAATAATTCTTTTGCTTTGCGAAACATTATCTTTTTAGTATAGCGGTTTTACCTCAACTCGAAAGCAATCAAGCCAAATTTCTTAATTTTCTTTGTATATCCAGGAAAGCTTTTATATAATTTTCCTAAAGCATCGGCACTTTTCATTTCCGGATGAATTTCTTTTGGCTTGTATTGTATTAGAAGACCTCCAATAGAACGGAAGGTTTTCACTTTTCTAACTTTTTTATAGAACTGATCTTCCCCGCAGACAAAAAGAATCTCGTCTCCAGCTTTTATATTCTGGTAACGCACAGTCCCCGCTCTTGTTTCAACTTTTTTACTACCGATCCGAATTGCGTCAAAAATATCCTTATTTTCTTTGCGAAACCTAACCCTTATCGTTTTCACTATTTTTTCTAGCCTTCTCAATAAGCCACGAACTCGATTGAACCTTCCCGCCCTCTCCTATGTTAAAAACCATCTCACAGCCGATCTCATTGCATACCGCCACCTCCGGAATGTTATCAAGCTTTCTGTCTCCTCCATTTGCAAAAATATCGGGGGCGAGCTTTCTGATCTCAACGCAAACACTCATATCGGTTGCGCCTGGCTCGTGTTCGGTAAGTAGAACATCATCAACCCACCTGATATGCTTAATAATCTCTGCCCGCTCTTCTTGCGGCATAAACGCAAATCCCTTCTTTTTCTTTAGCCAATTATCATTATTGATGATCACAATGAGTCTGTCGCCAAGCTTTTTGGCCCGCTCAAACATGCGCACGTGACCAATGTGAATTGGATCAAAGCCGCCCGACACGGCAACTACTTTTTTCTTTTTATTTTCCATGACACTTTTTATATTTCTTCCCACTCCCGCACCAGCAAGGGTCGTTTCTACCAATATTTTTAGCTTCCGACGGTTTTGATTGGGCAGAATGTGCTGGCTGGTTTTTAAGCGCGTCGGCATTAGCTTCAATAATAGGCCAGATGGTATTTAAGGCCATGGATTCAAAATCACGATTAAGATTAGTATAAAGCATAAAAGCGTCTTTCCGATACTCAATAAGCGGCTCATGTTGGCCATAAGCTCTGATATTTACAGACTCTCGAAGTGCCTCAAGATTTTCTAAATGATTGATCCAGAGCATATCAATTATGCGAACCAAATGTTGGCCAATCATAATCGCCCGTTCCGGCTCAAGAACTTCTTTGATGCTTTTAACCTTTTCTTTATGTAACGATATTTGTTTTTTACTCTCTTCTAATTTTCCCGCATCGACGGTAGTGAAGTCGAGACTTGATTCGAACTTACCAAGAGCGGTCTCGAGCGTTTCGATAAGAAGTGGTCTTATCTCGTTTTTTTGAGCGGTTTCAAGAATGGCGGCGCGCTTCACATAAACAGCGGTACGTTGTTTATTTAACACGTCATCAAAGTCAAGAAGGTGTTTGCGCATATCCAGATTAAACCCCTCGACTTTCGCCTGCGCCTGGTTAACTGATTTCGAAACTATCCCGGCTTCAATCGGCATATCTTCAGGGAAATGCAACTTCTCCATCATATTTTTTATACGATCACCGCCAAAAATGCGTAAGAGATCGTCTTCAAGCGAAAGAAAGAACTTTGTCGCGCCCGGGTCGCCTTGCCGACCAGATCTGCCGCGAAGCTGATTATCAATACGGCGTGACTCGTGCCGCTCCGTACCTACCACATAAAGACCCCCAAGTTCACGAACTTTTTCTGCTTCTTTCGGGTCTGGCGGGTTTCCGCCCAAGATAATATCAACGCCGCGACCAGCCATATTGGTTGCAACCGTTACTGCGTGAAGTCGCCCCGCTTGAGCGATAATCGCTCCTTCACGCTCATTATTTTTTGCGTTTAGGAGCTCGTGGGGGACGCCGGCCTTTCTCAACATCTCCGAGATAAGTTCGTTATTACTAATCGAAGTGGTCCCAAGAAGAATCGGTTGTCCTGCCTCGTGCCTGAGTTTTACTTCTTCAACTACTGCCTTATACTTCGCATTTTTTGTTTTATAAATAAAATCCGGACTGTCTTTGCGAACAAGTTTTTTATTTGGCGGAATTGAGACAACCTCAAGATTGTATACCTTATGAAACTCTTCTGCTGATGTTCGTGCCGTACCGGTCATGCCAGCAATTTTTTTATAGAGTCTAAAGTAATTCTGAATCGTAATTTGGGCATAAGTGCGGTTTTCCTCTTTTACCGTAACGCTCTCCTTTGCTTCAATCGCCTGATGAAGCCCGCTAGAGTATCTCCGTCCAAGAAGCATTCGACCGGTAAATTCATCCACAATAATTACCTCGCCATTTCTAACCACGTACTCTTTGTCTCGTCTAAAAAGCGCTTTGGCTTTAAGGCTCTCTTGGAGAAAATGAACGAGCCGAGAGTGCTCCGGATCAAAAATATTAGGAACGTTTATAATTTTTTCAGTCTTCTCAATGCCGGACTCCGTGATATTCACAGAGCGGAGCTTTTCATCAACAATATAATCCTCTTCTGGGATCAACTCGGCAGCAACCTTTGCAAATACTTTATAATACTGGCTTGATTCCTGATCGGGCGCGGCAATAATAAGCGGCGTCCGCGCTTCATCGATTAAGATGCTGTCTACCTCATCAATTAATGCGTAGTGTTGGCCACGCTGTACCTTGTCCTCAAGCCGCAACACAAGATTGTCTCTCAAGAAATCGAAACCGAACTCATGATTCGTTCCGTAGGTAATATCCGCGGCGTAGGCCTCTTTGCGGTTTGTGGGCCGTAAGAATTTATCTACCACCCGAAACCCGCCAACTAGATCGCGTTCCTTATCAAGCGAGCGCTCTTCGGCTGTTTCCTCGCCTGGAGAAAAATCCGGATCATAAAGAAGCGCTCCGTCATGCACAAGACACGCTACACTAATTCCTAGTGCGTGGTATATCTGCCCCATCCAAACAGTGTCACGTTTTGCAAGATAGTCATTCACGGTGATTACATGAACGCCTTTCCCGTGTAACGCGTTTGTATAGACAGCGAGAGTTGCGGTAAGGGTCTTTCCTTCTCCCGTCATCATTTCAGCGATCTTCCCCTCGTGGAGCACTAGTCCGCCTAAAAGCTGTACATCAAAGTGACGCTCCCTCAGTGTTCGTCTTGCCGATTCTCGTACTAGCGCAAACGCTTCGGCAACAAATTCTTCTTCAAACGTTCCTGCCGCAACCTTTTTCTTAAACTCTTTAGAATATTCTTTTAGCGCCTTATCGTCTAGCCCTTTAAATTTCTCTTCAAGATTATTGATAAGCAAAACAACGCCTTCGAGGCGCTTCAGTGGGTTAGTCTTAAAAAATTTAGTGATAAATAATGCCATTCTGGTAGGAGTCACCTCGCCCAGCCTTTTTCGAAAAAGGCTGGGCGAGGGCGGATAGCGGTGACCTCCAATTTTTATTTTTAATTAGTGAGTGCTCTATCTATCCGCCCGATAGATAGGATAAATGATTGGTAGAAAAATTGAAAGTATGACCAAATACTTAAGGAAATGGGGGTAAAACCGAAACCCCCTCGCCATTGCTGACGAGGGGGATTGGAGAAGCATTCTATTGTGCTAAAAATACCTTTTTAGGGATAAAAATAACTCTACTGAATGCTTACACTCACCATTAGCATTCTAGCACGACTCCCTGAAAAAAGCAATACCCCACCGTTATTGGTGGGGCTACTGTTATTTTTTGAAGCTTTTACGGAAAACCCTCTCTGCAGTTACTCGAAACATTTTCTTTGTTTCTCGATACACATCATCCAATACCATATCGCGAGACCGAGGTTTTTGCTTACTGCGCTTGGAATTTGGACGACCCACAAACAATAAATGGATCACTTCGGGATGCTTGCGGATATGCTCCTGTATCTCTGCACGCACATATAAAGTAATTTTTTTCTCCAAATCTGGCGGCAGTGGCTCTGGTAAAGGGAGAACAATTCCAACCGTTTCGCCAGTATCAGATGGTTTTACCTGCACCGAAAGCCAGAAAGGATACGAAAATATTCTAAGAACGCAATCAATGCCTTCTTGATCAAGGCAACTGCTCTGAGGTACGGGGATAACGCACCCTCGGGACTTTCGATTGAGCTTTTTGAACGCATCAATCAAAAGCTGTTCGGACGATGTCATTAACTTACCCCCAGATCCTCTTCACCTAGAAATATTTTTACCTTTTCCCTTACTGCTAAAATACCTCCTTCGTCCTTAAGAATAATTTCGAACCTCTCCCTTGACAAGCCAAATTCGACCAATATACCTTCTATTTCGTACGCTGAAGGTAGCCTGAAGGGATCGTCTTCACGAGAAAGCCACCAGAGCACGAGAGCGGCAAGGTTCTCTATATAAAGATTTTTTGAAAACTTACGCCGTTTTTCAAAAAGCTCTTTCCTGTCGATCGACACAAGGCCTCACTTTTCAATGTGACTTTATTCAGATTAGAAGATTGGGTTTATGCGGTCAATTCGCTGATGATCCTCTCGCTCTCTTCAAGGTATTGCCTGATACGCTTTGTGTCTGGATGGAATTCTAGCTCTTCGTCTCCAAAATAGATTCTTGGATATGTTTCCGCTTTAAGCATTTTTATGCTCTGCTCAAATCTCCACCTCTGAACGTATCGCGAAAAACGCTCTACTAAATTTCCTAATCCACCCCGAAGAAAAAACTCAAGCGTTTTGCGATATGGGTTATTTTTTTTCTCCAAAAAATAACTCCAATTATTGCTCCGTCTTAAAGACCATGAGTTTGCTTCAAAAAATTGGAGTATGGAATTTTTGTCTCCGAATATAGGAAAAGTGTTTTTGTAAAGTGTCGCCCAGTAGAGGTCGCGAGGATTACGCAATTCGTATGCTCTTGAGGTCACAAAATGATTAAGACATACCTTATTGGAGCTCTCTCTTTTTGTATCACTCCTACGCCTTCTAAGTCCAAGAAGCCACAAGAAAAGTGAGGCAAAAAATCGTACGATAAATATTCTTCCTTCGCGAGCGCCTATGATAACATCGATATCAGATGTGGGTTTGGGAGTGCCAAAAGCGAGAGATCCTGTCACTAAAACGAAATCAACAAAGGGCACATATTGAAACGCGTGTTGCGCTTTTTCCACGCTTTTAAGCTTTCGATCATAAAGATGAGCTAATTCCTCCCTAGCGCCCAAAACAGAAAATGTATTCCTTAGTGTAATGTAAGACCCGTCTGATACAACCAAGTCTTCGCGAGTTAGAAGATCAAGCTCGTGCTCTAAAAAAGCCGGTTTAAGGTTGGCAAGATGAACGTTTTTTAGGAGTTCATCTGAAGAGAGCGGTTTCCCTAGAGCGGCAAAAAGAGCGAGAGTCTGAAGTATTGGTTTTCTCATCCCGTTAGAAGCAGGTCGCGATCTAGGCGTATCTGTTGATTTATGCCATATGAATGACTATTCATTTGAATTAAGAGTTTGTTATTTAGCAAGAGCAGATCGTGGCTTCTAACGGGACTCATACGTACCTAGAGCTCTTCTTGTTCCGGACCCGCGACGAGCGCGGTAGGCCGAATACCTGCCGCTTCACCAGTAATTTTTAAAACGTCTTTATCTATTTTCTTAAACTCTTTTGAAGCATTGTTGTACATACTAACTGTCGTACCCAAATTTTTACCAAGTTTTTGCATATATTCATCAAATGTAAAAAGATGGCGCCCTAAGTTTTCTACCTGAATAATAATTTCTTTAGCCTGCTCTGATATTTTTTGATTACGGAGACCTTGTAAGACTGTCTGCAGATAGGCAAGAAACGAAGTCGGAGAAACAACTATAACGTGTTTCTGGCCCGCGTAGTGTATCAAGTTACGCGTATCGTCAGTAAGTGCCCCAACTTTATTGATAAGCAAGTCATAATAAATCGCCTCCGATGGAATAAACATAAATGCAAAATCCATTGTATTTTCTTCCGGTTTCACATATTTTGAAGTTTCATCAATTCTGTTTTTGATATCAGAAATAAGTGCTTTTTCGTAACGTTCTTTTTCTGATGGATCACGAGCTTCTAAAATACGATTATAGTTTTCTAAACTGAATTTTGAATCAATGGGGATAATTCTTTTATCAACAAAAACAACCGCATCTACAATTACGCCATCTTTAAACATGTATTGCATCTGATACGCGCCTGTGGGCAAAACGTTTTTTAAGACGGCCTCCAAGAAATATTCTCCAAGTATTCCTCTCTGCTTAGGGTTTTTTAAAATATCCTGAAGGTTTTGCAGCTGATCTGCAAAATTTACGACTTGCCGATTCGTTTCATCAAGTTTTGTGAGCCGCTCGGTAACGTCACGAACAATTCGAGCGCTTTCACCAAACTGCTTCTGAAGCACTCGAGTCGATTCACCAAGTTTTGTGTCCAAAGTGCGATTAACTTCATTAATCTGATTTTGAAGCATGAGAAAAGATTGGTTATCCTTGCTTTCACGAGATGTACGCTTAAGCAAAATCCACCCCAAGAACCCAAATCCGAGGATCATAACAATAAGAATGACAATAATAGAAGTATCCATGCTCAATGTTTTTATAATTGTAGCACAGAAAAATAGAGCCTCCTTAAATTAATTCGCGGATGTAATAACCCCCGCGAAAATAAGCGTAAGGATTGCCCAAAACACATTAAAAACAATAAATGTATAGGAGAGAAAGCGCTCTCGAAAATAGAAGATGTTTGCGAACAAAATATTACATAAAAACAATACGAGAGACGTTATCCATATTACCCACACATCGCCCACTCCACCATATAAATCTATGCCTTTTACGCTGTCAAAATGAAGCACGACGGGCGTTGCAAAACCGCCAACCTGAAATACGATCACAAGAAAACTCGCAATAAAAAGTAGCACCCCAATCGCACTAAGTATGAATAAAATTCGTTCTTGAAAAATGGTCATGAAATTTATTACGCGTTAGCAGCATTATATTGTTCAACGGATAGTTCTATATTTTTCTTACCGCGAGGAGAAATGGCCCTTGAAACACTAAAGCTCACTATCTTAAAAAATCCTCGTGGACGACGGAGATCGAAAGCAACCCTAAGAGTAAACTCTGAATTATTTAGAGTTATCTCTTTTTTAAGGTTTTGAAAATTTCCAAATTTAACAATACTCCCTATTTCAGGGTCGGCGTAGCCATTCGCGCCTCCGCATGAATAATATTTGCCCTCAATCTCAAATGCGCTTGCATTACCTCCTATTGATTCCCCCATAAGTAATAATTGCATGTCGGTATCCATCATACGTAAGTTATGCTCTACAATAGACTGGTCTTCAGATTCGAAATTATTTTTTATAGACGGATCTCTTTCCATCGTGGTTAGTAAGTAATTTTGTAGCTCCGAATAGATCGACCTCGACTCTCGGCTCGCTGACATAAGTTCTGCATTTCAGCGATATTGATTGTCCACCTCTTCATAAACCAATCGAGAAGCTTCCTTTATTGTTTCACTTAGTTTTTGATTATTATTTCCTCGAGTCATAACGCAAATTAAATAAGGATGTTGGGGATAATAAACAATACCACAATCGTGCAATTGCCTTGCGCTATCACCTAATTTTTGCCTCTCGCCAAACTTATGAGCTACTACCATATTTGAAGGCAGGCCCGCCACTAAACCGTCTTTGTATTCGACTTGGGACAGTAAATTAAGAGCCTTCTCAGAATAAGTCTTACTTAAATACGATGAGTTAAATAAAATCCTAAAGAAGCTAGCGTAGTCTTTAACAGTAACTAACGTTTCGGGTTTTTCTTTGTCAGGAATATTTAATTCGAAATCTCCATACACTTTTTTCAAGGTATCTAAATCCATATTTTTTACCAATAGGTGCTGGGCGCGATTATCCGAATAAATTATCATACGATGAATTAAGTCATCTACGCTGTAAGCTTTTCCAATTTCCAAAACTTGTGAAGGTGAAACCGATTGCTCTACCGCAGGTAACATTCCATCATCTTCAAAAACATAAGTTTTTTGTAAAATTTCAGGGTGAGTTTCGGCCACTTTGAAATAAACGATCATTATGGGTACCTTGAGCAAGCTTGCCGGAGAGAATACCTCTTCTTCATTTACTCCAAACCAAGGTCCATTATTAAGATCTCTAAAATAAAGAGATAGGAAATTGACTTTATCACTATCTTGGTTAATTTTTTTAGCGTAACTCAATAATTTATCCTTAAAAGGAGTTAATTCTGTAAAATATTTTTCGGAGGATTCGCATTCAAGAAGGGGGTTGATGAACTTATAGCCCGACTCTCGAACTTCGGTACTATGAGCTGCCAAAAAAGAAGGTGGTTTTTCCACAAATTTACCCATTAATAAACCTACTCCAAAAGCAAGAATTGCAAAAAAATATTTTAAAAAAAGATTCATATTGAAAATTGGTTGGTATAAGGGTGTGTCTGAATTAGAAAATTTATCAGTAGCCCCAGGGAGAACCTCACGTCGCTCGTATTCACTCGCTCTCTAAAACCCAGCGGTTTTAGTGTTTCCTCATCGGGGAAACTCTCGTTTCCCCGACCCCTTTCCTGGTTCGACTCTCCTTCTAGAACTATAGGAAATTAAACTGCCGCTCACAAGCGGCGATTTAATTTCAGTAGCCCCAGGGAGAATCGAACTCCCGTTTCGTGGATGAGAACCACGTGTCCTAGCCACTAGACGATGAGGCCTAAATTGTCTTCGCCGTTATAATAGTAACTTTCGCTCAATCATACAACCCCGGGCGGTTTTTCCAAGCAGAAGTTTGACGGACCAATAGACTTGGGGCGTTTTCGGGATGCGCCATAACTTCCTCAGTAATCTTTTCAAGTCTTACTCCTTGCGAAGCCTTGATCAAAATAAGATCTTCTTTTTGTATCATTCCTTTGAGCGCAGCCGCCGCATCACGGACTGTGTCAAAAACAAAAACGAAGCGCTTTTGTATACCTCCAGCGATCGCCGATTCAGCAATCGCTTTAGCACGCATCCCAATAGTTATAAGAAGATCCGTAGACTTCCCAGCGAATCTACCAATATCCTCGTGAGCATCAAGAGTGTACTTGCCAAGTTCTAACATATCGCCCAAGACTGCAATTTTTCTTTTTGCTTTTAGATGCGAAAGCGTGGTAAGCGCTTCCTTCGTAGCAAGCGGCGAACCGTTATAGGTGTCGTCAATAATAATTGAGCCTTTGATACCTTCAATTACATTCAACCTGCCGAGAGGAGTTTTGTAATGAGTGAGCGCTTCAGCAATCTGGACTAAATTCATGCCTAAAACTACGCCAACGCTTGAAGCGGCAAGCGCAGCATACGCCTGACTTTCACCAAGAACCCCAGGAATTCTTACGGGTACAAAACTTCCAGCATAATTAAGCTTAAAATTAAGTGCGATACTTTCTTTAAAAGAAATACCCTCCTCTGGAGCAAAAGTTTCTTCGAAATTAGTGCCCCGGACATCAATATCGCGAGAAAACCCATAGGTTACCACTTGAGCTCGCGTTTTTGTCCTCATTTCGAGCACCGATTCCTCATCCGCGTTTAATATGGCGCATCCCGTTGCGGGAATATGCGTCATCAATTTTTCTTTTTCCCGAGCAATCGATTCAATGCTGGGGAAAAACTCAACATGCACCGGAATTTTACCTAATGCCGTAACTACGCCAATATTCGGTCTTGCAATTTCTAAAAGAGCCGTCATATCTCCCGGCCGATCAATACCATATTCAAGCACTAATATTTCAGGATAATTAGTGTTTTTGAAGATTAGCCTAACCAATGCGGCGCAAACTGCCCGAGGCCAGAAAAAAATTCCTTCCGTACTATCCCAGGCCCCAAGTATCACAAGCGGAAGCCCAAGCTCGTTATTAAAATTTCTTGATGAGGCACGAACTCGTTTTTCAAAGCTAAGCACTGTCTTAATCGCCTCCTTCGTTGAAGTTTTTCCAACGTTTCCTGTAATCCCCACCACCATCGGTTTATAGCGCCGAAGAGTAAGGTGCGCCAGTACGCGAAGCACTCCAGCAAGTATTGCGAGAAAGAAATTTCTCATGATTTATTATTGATCGCTTACTTTTCTTTGTTTGTTAGCTTATCGGGCGGTATGTTGTAGTAATTAAGAATGAACTCCGCGAGTTCTCGGAATGCGGGCACTACGGTTTGCCCCGCAAGCGTTACGTTTGGTCGCTCAAGCTTTAACATCGCAACAAAACGAGGATTACTCGCAGGCGCAAAGCCAACATAGCTATGAATATATTCATCAGTATAGCCACCGCGTATAAAATCGGGAATTTGGGCAGTACCGGTCTTCCCTGCAACATTATAGTTGGGTATTGAAGCTACGTGAGCTTTTTCTACCGCGGACTCCATCATTCCTGTTACTGCGCGAGCCGTTTCTTCTTTCATGACACGGCGCACCACTTTACTACCTAAGACATTATTTAAATACGGGCGCATAAGAAGTCCACCATTTGCAATACTTCCGAATGCGTTTATAAGCTGGAGCGAGGTTACCGAAGTGCCCTGACCGAAAGCTGCGGTTGCAAAATCGATCGGTCGAGCATTTTTATTTTCAAGATTTCTTAAACTTCCGGAAACTTCATCCGGCAAATCAATCTCGGTTTTCGTGTCAAAGCCAAGTTTTTTCAAAAAAGCGTGAAATACGTCATTGCCCTCGAGAGATTCGGCATAGACTGCGCCAGTGTTTACCGAATTTTCGATAACATTTGTCATGGTAATTTTTCCATAGGCCTTATGATCCCAGTTGGTAATCTTTTTTCCGTTTAGCGTAACGCTTCCTGAATCATAAAATGTTGTCTCCGGTGTGAATTTGCCGGCATCAATGCCCGCCGCCATTGTAAACGGTTTAAAGACGGAGCCAGGCTCATAAACGGTTTGGACCGCGGAATCCAAGAAATTTTTTACACTGGCCTCACTGTATTTATTAGGGTTAAAATCCGGCGCGTTTGCAAGAGCAAGAATTTTCCCTGTCGCAGGCTCTTCAACAATCACGGTGCCGCCGGCAGCATTGAATTGACCCACAAGTTTTTTCAGAGTTTCCCCCGCCTGCGCTTGAATGTTCCGGTCAATGGTTAACGTAATGTCATCACCTTCCGCAAGAGTTTCGTTATGTAGTTTCTCGAGACCGTACAATCCTGACGGGGTCGAATTAGTGTCATTCAGTCCCACAAATCCCAGAACGTGCGCTCCTAATTCTTCAAACGGGTAAAAACGGTGCTGTTTTGTATCGGTGTATATGCCGATGAGTTTCGCTTCATTAACTGCCTGAACTTGATCGCTTGAAACTTTATCGGCAACTAACTTGAAAAGACTTTTTTTGTTAGAAAATGGCTCAACCATGCCGGACATATCAATCCCAAAAATATTTTTTAGATATTCTGCAGTTTTTTGCGGATCGATAATTTCCCTTGGAACTCCGTAAACTACCGGGTAATCTTTATTCAGTGCCGCTGGAATATTTTTTCCGTAGCGATCTGTAAAAAAAATCTGCCCCCTTCGGAGCTCGAGCGCGCGTGTGATTTCCCCCTGCGCCTCAACACGTTTTACATAGTAGTTATTTTTGACTACTTGTAAATTATAAAGATTAAAGCCGAGGGCGCCGTATAATAAGCCGAAAAAAACTGTTAATACGACGAAACGGAAAGCCATTGATTAGAGCTCATATAATCCGGGGTTTTGTCGATAATCAACCCCCGTTCTTTTGCTAATATTTCGAGGCGCCCCGTAGCAGTCAAAGCATAGAATTGATTCTTGAGTTCAGCATTCTGGGTCCCGAAGGTTACCAGATCGCTTTTTAAGCTTTTTAGCTCATAACGGAGATCGGCGATTTTACTATACTCAAATATAGAAAGGGCGCCTCCCAAAAGCAGAATTGCAAGGAAAAACCCCAAAAACCTCATTATCTGTCTATATCTCAATGGTTGAATTATGGTCATAAAGCCTAGATTTTTTCGATTACTCTTAGCTTTGCCGAGCGACTTCTCGGATTTCCTAACACCTCTTCTTCCCCCGCTGTAATGGGTTTTTTTGTAACAATTTTAAATCCTCCCTTATCAGCAAGGCCTCGAAACTCGCTTTTTACCAAACGATCTTCGAGAGAGTGAAACGATATAATAGCAACTCGCCCGTGGGCATTTAGGACTTGAGGAATAGATTCGAGAAATAGTTTGAGATTTTCTAGCTCTTGATTTGCAAAAATTCTAAGCGCTTGAAATGTTCGTGTTGCAGGATGTATTCGATTTTTTCCGCCAAACCTTTTTGGGATAGCACTCATAACTACATCTCTAAGCTTATTGCTCGTAGTTATCGGTAGCGATTTTTTAATACTCCGTGCAATTCTTTCGGCGTAACGCTCTTCCCCAAATTCGCGAATGATTTTCGTAAGCTTGGATTCACTTAATTTATTCAACCACTCCCAAACTGGTTTTTGATCTTTGGAATAGGTCATGATAAGCGGCTCATCTTTTTTAAATGAAAATCCCCTATCGCTTTGATCAATGTGAAAAGAAGAAAATCCTAAGTCCAGTAAAACTTTATCTGCACCGAGAATACCTTTGGATTTTAAAATCATAGCGATATCTTTGTAGTTTCCTCGGAGAAGTATGATATTTGATTTACGTTCCCCGAATTCAAAATCTTTTTCGAGCGCCTCAAAAAGTTTTTCGTCCCATTCGATACCAATAAACGTTCCGCCGGGCATAATGCGATGAAGCAATTCGCGAGCGTGCCCTCCGCCGTTTGCAGTACCGTCAATAACAATGTCTCCCGGTTTGGGTTCGAGGTATTCAATAATTTCTTTAAGAAGAACTGGTTCATGCATCACTAAATTCCTAGTTGGCTTAATTTTTCGGCGATTTCATCGGATTTATTTTCTGTATTTTTTTTGTATTCGCCCCAAGTCTCTTCTGACCAGATTTCGATTCTGTTATAAAGGCCTGTTACAATTGCGTTCTTTTTTAAATCTGCGTACGTTCGAAGGCTATCGGGAATTAAAATACGTCCTTGCCCGTCAATCTCAACATCAGATGCGCCCGAAAGCATGAGGCGAACAAACGCGCGAGAATCTGCTTGCGCAAGTGGGAGTGACATAAGTTTTTTCGCCAATACTTCCCACTCCGCGAGATCAAAAAGAAATAGTGAGCGATCGAGTCCGCGCGTTATAATGGCGCCGGAGGATAACCGCGGCCGAAACTTCGCCGGTATTGCAAGTCGTCCTTTTTGATCTACTGAATGTTTGTATTCACCTAGTAACATTTTTACCTTTATTGAATTTTTAATTATAGATTTTTAATTTTTTTCTTTGGCAACTCTCGGAAGTTTTCGAAGCTTGGCTTCACTAAAAGTGAATTCGAAAACCGAGAGTGCAGGTTGTAATTTTCCGCTGGAGAAAATTAACAACCGGTGACAAAGAACAAAAACTATAAATCCTCCCACCTCTCGTTGTCCCCAGATTTAGGCCTTATCCCCAATGTTATCCACAATTCCCCACTTCGATTTAATAATAAGCCACTTCCCCCACTCCGCAACTAAAAACCTTCCACAGGGTGTGGAAGGTTTTGGACCTGCTTTCTCTATGATTTAAGACGATTTACTAATAACTAAGCTATTTGTCTTTGATCAGAAGCATTTTTTTAGGATCTCAACGTTTTTCTTGTCAGGACCCACATCGTCAAACCCTGGCACCTCCAGAAGCCAAGGAATATTACGAATCACTTTTTCTTTTGCTAAGTTTTTAAATCCTTCTAATCCGATATAGCCTTTTCCTATATTTTCGTGCTTGTCGTGATGCGAGCCCGAAATAGTTTTAGAATCATTTGCGTGCAACACGATGAGATTTTCAATTCCAATCTCCCCATCCATAGAGCGAAGGAGATTTTTGATCCCTTCTTTTGTGTATTCAAGAATAGTTCCAGATTCGAACCCATGAGCCGTATCGTAGCAAAATTTTACTCTTTTTGAACTAACGGCTCGAAAAATTTCACCAATTTCCTTAAGGTCGCCGCCGAGCTTCTGACCACCACCCGCAGAGTTTTCCATAATAAGTTCTGTATTGCCCGGAACGCGCCGCAAAATTTCTTTCATTCCGGAGATGGTGTGTAGGATTGCTTCCGCTTTTGGCATTTCTTTCGCTGAACCCAGATGAAAAATAAGCCCTCTTGCTTCTAGCGCTTCCGCAATTTTCAAATGATCCGAAAGACTCTGGATTGATTTTTGGCGAAGCGCCTCGTTAGGACTCCCAAGGTTTACAAGATATGCACTATGAAGGAACAAATCGGTTATGCCGCAAAGCTTTGCGTTTGCAAGATATCCTTTTATAAGATTTTCGGGGGGGATTTTCGCAACCCACTGCCGTGGCGAGGCTCCAAAAATCTGAATAGTTTTCACGCCAAGCTCCTTGGCCTTAAAAGGAATCTTGTCGAGACTCACGCCCCCAATATGTGCACCAATATTTGGCATATTGTGCGCGTTGCTGGGATCGAACCAGCGGCCTTTGCAATGTGAATGCAACGCTCTACCACTGAGCTAAACGCGCTATCAAGTCTTTTTTACCACCTTATCGAAAAAAATCATTTGTTGCAACAAATGATTTTTCCGACTTTCTCTTCTCCCCAAAATAAATAAAAATACTTCTCTTTCTCGCGCGGCTTTCGAGCCGAGCGGGCATGGCGCCCGAAAGGGCGAGCGAGGCGAGAACGCCAGTTAGCGAGCTCGCTGGGCGAGCTAACGTTAGCGAAAAGAGAAATATTTTTAAAATCTACTGCAACTCTACCGTCGCGCCAACTGTTTCAAGTTTCTTCTTCAACTCTTCGGCCTCCTCAACTTTGAGATCAGCTTTAATTACCTTGGGCGCCCCATCAACCAAATCTTTTGCCTCTTTAAGGCCCAACCCTGTCACTTCTTTTATAATCTTTATTACGTTCACCTTCTGATCTCCGCCAGCTTTAAGAACTACATTTACGGTTGATTTTGCCTCTGCGGCACCCGCACCGCCCGCCGGAGCAGCCGCCGCCATTGCGGAAGCAGATACGCCGAATTTTTCCTCAAGCGTCTTAACCAAATCGGAAAGCTCAAGCACGGTAAGAGATTCTACTTTAGATATAATGTCGTTAAATTTTTCCATAATACTTAGGGATTATTTACTATCGACCGTTTGTTTCGATTTTTGATTTAACACAAATAGCAATGATTTTATGGGGTATGCCAGCATGTAGACAAGCTGACCCAAAAGAACCTCGCGGCCCGGGAGGTTCCCGTATCTTTGAATATCTACCGCGGGAATAAATGCTTTCGATTTAAGGTCAAAACCTCCCATGATTTTTAGCATTTGGTTTTTCTTAGCGAATCCTTGAATAAGGGCCGAGCTAATAAGAACATCCTTCGGGGAAAACGCAACTCCTGTCTGGCCGGTAAAAGCCTTGGGGTCAAACTCAATCCCGACTGATTTAAAAATAAAAGTAAGTAATCTTTTCTTGACGACAGCAAACTTTATACCCGCCGCTTTCAGTGATTTTCGGAGCGTATTTACGTCATTTACCGTAAGTCCGGTAAAATCCGCAATAATTGCAATATTGCTTAGAGCAAGCTCCCTTGAGCCTAATTCCACCGCTTCTATTTTTTGTTTTTTTGTTTTTGGCATGGTTAATAAATAAAAAAACGGCCTAAGCCGCAGATCTACCTAAGAGAAGGTAAGCAAAAAGAACCATGCTAGTTCTCCTCGGCAGGATTTATGGCTTTAGGCCACCTGCAGTCTACGGAATCTAATAAGGGCAGTGTAATCGAGAAGCGAAAGTAAGTCAATAGCTAGTAAAAGACCCCCCTAAGAAGAGGGTCTGCGCCAACCACCGAAAATAGTTTTACGTCTTGTTCTTAAAAAACTTACCTCAGAATGATTCCATGCGTCAGCCGGTAAACCAGTAAAAACTGGATCGTGCATAAATGAAGTGGAATCTTCCGAATGCCTTTCGATTCCGAAAATGTGACCAAGTTCATGTTTCAAAACATTTATAGGGTACGTATCACCATTAACGTCTACAAGGTAGCCATTCAAAACAGATTCGAAATAAAACAAGATAATGATATCGTTTCTAGGCCACGCATATCCTCCGTAGCGAGAGGTCCACTTACTGGTTAGGATTATTACTATATCTGTTCTAGGTGAACAAAACGCACCAACCAAACGTGCTTGCATATCTCCATATCTTTGATCCAAGCTATCGTAATTATGATACACATAAGGATAAAGCTTGATATCAATAATCCGGAGCTCGATATTCGCCACTGAATCGAGTTGATTCGAAACCTCATGCACAACACTTCGCATTGACGAGATATTAAAGACTGGATACACGCTATCATTTAAAATGCAAAGCCGAATTGTCTGTTTCGAAGCCAGACGAGCAATTTCGGAGCTCGGAACATGAGCGTATTCCCGAAACATAACAAGCTCCAAGAAAAAGATTATTTTTAAGGCTCGAGACAATTTTCCTCCTTACAAGCTACTACTTTAGTATATACGCCAGAAAATTACCCAAGTCAAACCGCGAAAAAATATTTAAAAAATAAAAAAGACCCATTAGTTTGTAAACGGGTCTTTCCAACGACCAAATACTTTTCGCCTTCGAGTCATCAGAAAAGCAATGTCTAATTGATTCCAAGTATCAAATACCAAATCCCCAACCCATGGCTGCATAAAGGAATCGATATGATAAACGTGACGAAGGCCTAGATTGTGCCCAAGCTCATGTTTTAAAAGATTGATTATTCGAGCATGAGTAATATCGGAATCGCTTGCGATAAGCTCAAAGTCAGTTAGCAGGACAATATCTTCGTTATTCCAATCAAAACCCGCCCAAAAACCATCCGGGTGCATGATATTTGTAACAATGAGCACAATGTCAGAACTCGGTGAACAAAAATCACGTATAAAAAGTGATTGAGCACGACCATAAGTAGCGCCATCCATCACTGGGGTATATTTCAAAACAAAAGGATAAGAATGGATTTCGGAGATGCGAAACTCAACTCCGATGTGCGACTCGTATTGATTCGAAACATTCTGCACAATCTTTCGAAGCAATTCAATATTCTCGACAGGAAGTACGCTATCATTTAAGACGCAAAGCCTGATAACCTGATGAGAAGAATATGGGGCAAGCTCTTTTATTATTCCAGTACACCCAGCGAGAAAAAAGCCCAGGGAATACAAGAGGGGTATTTTCAAAAATCTCTTTAAAACGCGCATGCCACACCTCCCTAATTCACAATCTACTAAGCTAAAGTATAAATCCTAAAACAAAAAGACCACAATGGATGTGGTCTTACTCAAAATCTTCTTCCCACAATATAAAACAAACTGGGCTTGGAAGAAGTTGGCATCTTGGACAAAAAGGAACGTTGTAAGAAAGCGCATTTTCACTTTCAATCACGCGGTAACCCGAACCTTTGTTGGGGTTAAAAGGTATCAGCTTCACTTTTGCCACACGAATCACACTGCCACATTTATTACTTAGGTGGAATACATTCCATCCCTTTTTCTCACAGCATCCTTGAAGAAAATTCCTAATGGTGTCAACAAACTCTCTTGGAGTTGCAAGCTGTTGAGGTGGCGGAAAAGTACCTCGAGAAGCAAACACACCTTTGTTCACGGTTTCTCCCTGATCGAATTACCTACTCTACAGGGTAACCGAACCAGCAAGAAAAAGTCAATCGGGTTATGTATCTAAAATTTACAACTCCTCTCCTAAGTCTTTTATAATTTTTCTCGCTTTTTCAGAAAGCTTATTCGGAAGCTCGAGATTAAATGTGACATAGAGATCGCCGCGCCCCAAATATCCAGAAACAGAACCGAAACGCGGCATTCCTCTATCTCCCACCTTAAACTTGTCTTTAAAATTAAATCCGGTAGGAATCTTTACTTTGAATTTTTCTCCGGATATATCCGCGCACTCAATTTCTCTACCAAGAAGCGCGTCAACTACGCTTAAATTTTTTGTTATATAAAGATCTTGCTTTTCGCGAATGAATGATTCGTGCGGCTTCACGCGTACTACAAGATATAGATCTCCTATGCCGCCACCATGCTCACCTGCCTCTCCGGCTCCCTTAATTTTTATGATTTGTCCGTCTTCAACCCCCGGCGCGATTTCTACCGCAACATCTCTTGTTTTTAGAATTCTTCCCTTACTCTTACACATTGCACATGTTTTGTTTGGAATCTGACCTCTTCCATGGCACTCCGCACAAGCTTTGACTTGTGATACATTACCGAAAAAGGTTTTTCGCTCCACTCGGATCTCACCGCGCCCCTGACACACATCACAAGCACGAAGACCTTTGGATTTTTCGTACCCGAGACCGGCGCAAGTATCACACGCGGCGTATGTTTCGTACGTAATATTTCTCTTGAGGCCGTGGAACGAGTCTTCGAGCGTGATCTCTAAAGCCATCTCTATGTCAGACCCTTGAGTGTACGTCTGGCGACGCTTGCCGCCGAATTGTTCAAAGAGACCCTCAAAAATATCTCCTAGATCTCCCAAGTCATCGAACGAACCAGAATAACGAAAGCCTTCTGGATTCCAACCAGAAGCCCCACTGCCCTGGGAAAAGCCGCCCCAGTTCACGTGAGAGCCTCCCTGACCGCCAAAAAATGGATCGGCTGAGCCAAAGCGGTCGTAATTAGTTCGCTTTTCTGTATTTGATAATGTTTGATACGCCTCATTAATTTCTTTAAACTTGGCCTCATTACCATGCGCTTTATCAGGGTGATACTGATGTGCAAGGCGGCGATACGCTTTTTTAATCTCCTCCGGAGAGGCGGTACGTGAAATTCCTAGTATTTTATAGTAATCTTTTGGCATGCCAAATTTATTTTAAAAGCACGAATTCCCTATTTTTTATTTCAAGACTCATAAAAGCAAATCCTAGAACAATAAGCAACTTGAATAGTATAAATGCCAATCCGTTAATCAGCCAGTAGAAAAGGCCGAATACGCCTTTTGCAAATGAAAGAAAGAGCAAGGCCAGGATTCCTCCAACCGCCATGAGGACTTGAGGGGATAGCTTTGCAATAAAATTCTTAAGAAATCCATACAGAGCATCTTCAACTGATTGTTTTTTATTTATGGGTCCTGTTTTTGATTCAATATAAGCGAGCATATTATTTACCGTTTGATTTAAAAGCGCTGATTGAACCTCCGGAGCAAGTTTCGAAAAACCTATTCCAGTATCGTCATTCGGATTAATTCCAAGCTTGAGGTTTGTCTTTTTAAGTTGTGTGCGAGCAACGCTCTCTAGAAAGCCTTGAACCGGTTGATTAAACCTGGCATCCGGGAACCATAATTTAAGTACGGGGAGAGAAGAGGTGGTGGCTTGATGGAACATACGCTCTCCCAAAGCTTCGTTAAACCTTCCCCACATAAAATAATTTCCAAAAAATATCACAGAGAAGAAAATAATCACGCCGAAAACTAGACTGGGTGTAATAGAGCGAGTGATGAGAAAAAATCGCATCTCTAAACTGTTTCTAATCGCGCTTGCGGCTCCTCGGAAACCAACGTTCATGAATAAGAAAAAAATGAGGGCCCCAATTCCTGCAAACACGCCACCGGATAAAAACCAACGGTCATAGAGTGCGGTAGCGCCCGCCGCCGCAGAAAGAAACGATATTAAATAAAGTTTCCACTCATTCTTTACAAAGAATGAGGTTGTAATTGCAAAAACAAGGAAAAGCAAAGAGGAAATAACTGTCGCGATTAGATGTAAGGCGTCAAGAGTAAGGAGAAGTTTGTCGAAAAAGTAGAAGGTGGCAAAAGAAAAAGCAACAACTAAAACGCCAAGTACCACAATCTTCCAATTGCTTCGATCCACATCGGGTTCCCTAGACCGACTGATTACTTCCGGGTTGGGGCTCATTGGGTTCTTTTTTGGGTTCTTCTTTCTTATTATACATCGCCTCCCCTATCTTCTGTAGTTCTTTCGAAAGTTCTTGAGTCGCACTTTGAATTGCCGGAAGGTCATCGCCGTCCTTTACCGCTTTTAGAGCGTCGATATTCTTTTGAACAGATTCTTTTACTCCCGCTTCAACTTTTTCTCCGGATTCACGGAGGCTTTTCTCCGCAAGATAAACAAGCGATTCCGCCTGATTTCGCGCTTCAACAAATTCTTTTTTCTTTGCGTCCTCTGAAGCAAATTTAGCCGCTTCTTGTTTTAATTTTTCAATTTCTTCCTTGCTTAAGCTTGTTGATGCTTCAATCTTCACCGATTGGGATTTACCACTCGCTTTATCTTTTGCGGACACATTTAAAATACCGTTCGCGTCAATGTCAAAAATAACTTCAACTTGAGGTACCCCTCTTGCAGACGGTGGAATACCGTCGAGGATGAAGCGCGCGAGTGTTTTATTATCAACCATCATAGAGCGTTCACCTTGCCCTACATGAATTTCTACCGAAGTTTGATTGTCGGCGGCGGTTGAAAATACCTGCGTACGAGATGTGGGAATGGTCGTATTTTTCTCAATCATCGGAGTTGCAACACTGCCCAAGGTTTCGATGCTTAAAGTAAGCGGGGTTACATCGAGAAGAAGAATATCTTTAACATCACCTTGCAAAATACCGGCCTGCACTGCGGCACCAACCGCAACAACCTCATCAGGATTAATACCTTTGTGAGGTTCTTTGCCGAAAAGTTTTTTAACAGCCTCTTGAATGGCGGGCATCCGAGTTTGGCCTCCCACAAGTACGACTTCGTTTATTGCGGAGAGTTCAAGCCCCGCACCTTTTGGAGATTGCGCCGTCACAGCTTCTTTGACTAATTTAATAGAGCGCTCAATAAGATCTTCTACAAGCGATTCAAGCTTCGATCGGGTGAGCTTCATGAGGAAGTGCTTCGGGCCTGAAGCGTCAGAAGTAATATATGGAAGATTAATCTCACTCTCTTGCGTAGTTGAAAGTTCATGCTTTGCTCTTTCAGCCGCTTCTTTCAAACGCTGGAGCGCAAGAGAATCTTTCGAGAGATCTATGCCTTCATTTTTTTTGTACTCGGAAACTAGGTATTCAATAATGCGCTTATCAAAGTCATCTCCTCCTAAGTGGGTATCGCCGCCAGTCGCTTTGACTTCAACGGTACCGTCGCTTACTTCAAGGATAGAAATATCATAAGTACCGCCGCCAAAATCATAAACAACTATTTTTTCATCTTTTTTCTTATTTAAGCCGTAAGCAAGTGCAGCGGCAGTCGGTTCGTTTACGATGCGGCGCACCTTAAAACCGGCAATCTCACCGGCATTCTTCGTTGCCTGACGCTGACTGTCATCAAAATATGCAGGGACTGTTATTACTGCTTCCTCGATTGTTTCGCCAAGTTTCGCTTCTGCGTCAGCCTTAAGCTTCTGAAGAACCATAGCTGAAATTTCTTCCGGCGTGTAGCTTCGATCTCCCATAACAATAGATACGCCGCCATGTTCTGATTCTTTAATTTCGTAAGATAACCATTGTTTGTCTTCTAGTACATAAGGATCGCTAAACTTTCGCCCAATAAGACGCTTTACAGAAAAAATTGTGTTTTTTGGATTTACAACCGATTGCCTTTTTGCAAGTAAGCCAACAAGACGCTCGCCAGACTTACTGATTGCGACAATTGAAGGAGTTGTTCTATTTCCTTCCGCATTTTCCAAAACCTTTGGCTCTCCGCCCTCCATAACGGCCATGGCGGAATTAGTTGTGCCTAAATCGATTCCTAATATTTTACTCATGTTTTTTAATTTTTATAATTTATTTGTTAGCTTGCTTGACCTTTTGAAACTTGCACCCGTGCCGGACGAATCACTTTATTATGTAACGCATACCCCCTACTCACCTCTTCATCTACCGTGCCCGCTGGTTTATCTGAAACTACCTCCTGAATCGCCTCTTGCGTGTTTGGATCAAACGGTACGCCTGGTGTTACGGTAATCTTCTCAAGACCAAAGCGTTTTAAAGATTCTTCGAGTTGACCCAAGATAATTGAAAGTCCTTTTGTTTCTTTCGCATTATTGTGGCTTGTAATTGCGATATGAAAGCTATCGAGGACGGTAATGAGTTCGTAGATCAGCGCTTTATTAGAAAATGCGATCATCTCTTCAACTCTTCGACTCTCATCATGCTTGTAATTTATAAAATCGGCCTTGGCACGTTTCCATCCCTCAAGATATTCATCTCGTTCTCTCTCGAGCTTCTGAAGCTCGCTCTCTTCGGTAATGTCTGAAGCGTTATTTTTATCTTTTTCTTCCATTTGGTTTAGTATGTTTTGATTTCTTAGTTTTCAATACGTGACTCTGAGAAGCTGATTTTGTTTTTAGATTCGAAAAAAGGCGGAGAGATTTTTGATAATCCATTCGTTTGGGCCCAATCGCTAAAAACATGAGCTTTCCATCATTATATTCGATCCGATTCGCAATTAAAGAAAGATGCTTGCTTGATGTAAGGGGGTTCTCGCCGATGAAGACTTTGGGCCATAAGTTGTCAGAAAACCACTCGTCCCTCAACTTTTCAAAACGATGTGGCAAGCGTTCCAAATCCCTCACAACTTCCAAGAGATCTTCTCTTGACTCAACTTGCAATCGCTCAAAAAGACTAGTGAGCCCGCTCTCGTAACCATCGCGTGCACCAAGCTCGTACCCCACGCTAAAACTATTCAAGTATCGAGAAATTTCTTCAACGAACCTGCCTTCGTTATCTTCAGCTAAATATTCCATAAATTCGAGCGCCCGATTTTCAAGGCGCTCTCCCCTAGTGGGCGCTTTTTCTTCTAAAAGTTTATTTGTAAAATATCGGTACGCTTTGTCGGTCGGTAGTCGCCCGCCCGAGTGATGCGTCTGAATTAAATAGCCGGCATCGCTTAAGTCATTCAATTCCCAACGAATCATCGCTGGCTTAATACCAAAATCATAAAAGCGATATAAGTGCTCAGATGTAATCGGAGCACCGGTTTTTATATAATCCCGAAGCGCAGTCTCTAAGATATTGAGCGTACGATCGTTCACGCTATAAGTATAGGATTAGCAATCTTTGGTGTCAAGCGCTAACCTTTAGGAGTGCCTAATTTCATTAACTCAAAGTCCGTTGATTAATAGTAGCCTTTTTACCAATGACCTTGAGGACCAGTAACAATACAACCGAATCATATATAAAGAGATACAGAGGATACGCCACTTCGTGGAAAGCAAAAACCTGTATCGCGAAAAGGCTGAATAATCCTGAAATGCTTGCGGTTATCCAAACAAAAGGAGTTTCAGATAGAGGATTCTTATAAGTTTTTACTATAGTGGGTAGCCCAAAGAAAAGATCGGCAAGTATAGAGCAAGCAAGAGCGATGATTGGTAAATTAAGAACTCGCCATAAAATTAAACCCAAAAGACCGAGTCCAAAAAAAATATAATCATATACTCCAGTGGACCATACCCCCACCTTTTTGACTACTGAATACCCAGCGATAATTAAAGAATTCAGAGCGTTTGCTACTAGGATTGCCACCACCCATCTACTTCCCTCCACAAACATCGCGCTTGCCCCGAGTATTGTAATAAAAGTCCAGCCAAGCCAGCTTAAAACGTGAGGATGAGCCTTGCCTTTGTGAATGTCTTTGATGTACGGTATCCCACCCATCAAAACGAAAACAGATGAAAGAATACCAAAAAATGCTTTATCTGACATTGGTAGTTTTAACTTTTAATACTATTTTTTGCCGAGTTACGGACAAGCCGCTACAGAAGTCGAAAGAACTCCTCCGTTAGAAACGGCGAGCCGATAACAAGTTCCGCCGGGAGACATGAGGATGAGCCCTGAAGCCGAATTTGAAAATCCAATATCCCCGGAAGATTTAATTCCGGCAGAAGCCGGTGGATTTAATCCTATACCCAAATGACCATCTACCTCAAGATTTCCTGAAAAATATCCATCTCTCCATTTTTTTGAAGCAATACCTAGGTCAAGAGCATTATCGGCGGTTGGATATACCGATGAGTCAAACTGGGCGGCAGAAACGCGACTGATCGCTGTCTTAAAAGATCGAGAAATCCCTCCGCCGGGCTTATTTGTATTAAATCCCAAGCTTACCGAGACATCAACAAGAGCCGCAGACCCCGGATTTTCATATTTCGTAACAGAAAAATCTTGAAGTGTTACGTCGCTATTCGTTAAGGCATAGCGAGCACTCCCTTCTTCAAGGTAAAGAGTTGTGCCACTTGCATACACTTTCGTTGGGTCGGTTGAGGAGGTAGAGGTCCGAAGAATTAAGGTTGTGGATAAAACTCCCGACGTAAGATCAATAAGACTCGAGTTTCGAACATGCTCCTCAATCGTTCTTGTAACGAACGCAAGCTGTTCGTCGATTTCCCGAGAAGAAACTTGCCTTGTTTGAACTCGGGTCACCGCTGTTAAAATCGCGATAAGAAATACCGCACTCACGACAAAAATCGCCATATAAACCATAAGCTCGATCGCAGAAAATCCACGATTGTAATGAGGTTTTGTCATTGTTATTTTTTATGGATGCGAAACTTACTATAATAATATCATACCCCGTGAACTTTTTTGAATGCTAAAAAATAAATACTTTTTTGCAACTGTATTTGTTGCCATTCTCGCCACATCCGGCGCTCTTATGGTGTGGGCGGCGCTTCATGATTCAGCAATTGTGGATGAGCTTGCACATATTCCTGCAGGCTACGGCTACATAAAATATTTTGATGCGCGCCTAAATCCAGAGCACCCACCGCTTTTAAAAGCTCTCTCCGCCGTGCCGCTTCTTTTCATAAAAAACCTAAACTTCCCCACAACCAATCACGCCTGGAGTGATGATGTAAATAGCCAGTGGGAAATGGGTGCTGATTTTCTATATAAATCAGGTAATAACGCTGACGAAATAATTTTCCTGGCTCGTATATTCCCGATACTTCTTACGCTTCTTACTACAATAGTTATTTTTATCTGGAGCCGAGAAATTCTCGGGAAAGCGTGGGCACTTCTTGTCGCTTTTCTTTTTGCATTTTCGCCCAACGTACTCGCTCACAGTCACTATGTAACAACTGATATTGCCGCAACTTTCGGCTTGGTTTTTGCTTCCTATTTTTTCTTCAAGGCGCTTCATAGAAAATCGAAAACAAGTATTGTGGTAGCGGGACTTGCCTTGGGAGTTGCGGAACTCATGAAGTTTTCAATGGTACTCCTCATCCCCTACTTTATGGTAATGGCAATATTCTTTGGACTTAGCGAAGGATTGAGAGGTTGGCGCCTTAAAGAAAAACCTATCGCATCCTTGCTCAAAAAAATTTTTAAACCCATCGGTAAAACCGCAGCTATATTTTTTATCGCCCTACTCGTTATTTGGGGAGCATACACCTTGGTTACGATTCATTACCCACAAACAAAGCAAACGTCGGACACAAAAATTATCCTCACTTCATTTCCCACACCCCTACTTTCTCGTATGGTTATCGATCTTACCAAAAATAAACTGACGCGACCGATTGCTCAATATATTTTAGGGGTGTGCATGGTGATCCAAAGATCGGCAGGAGGAAATACTAATTATTTTCTTTCGCATGTTTCGAACGTGGGTTCGTGGTATTACTTTCCAATCGTATATCTTTTGAAGGAGCCGCTGCCCGCACTTCTTATTATTTTTGGCGCGCTTATATTCGCATGTAAAAATATACTTGGCATGTTGCGAAAAGGTTCGTTTTTCGTAAAAAATTCTCTCTCAAATTATTTTGGCACTCGCTTTACCGAATTCGGCATGCTTTTTTTCATAGTTGCATACTGGCTCTACAGTATGAAAAGCCCTTTAAATATCGGACTTAGGCACATACTTCCCACCGTACCTTTTATTTATATTCTTGCGGTAAGTGGAATTAGAAGATGGAGCGAGACTATTTCTAGAGAATCATCGGAGCCAAAAAAATCAGGCACCCTAGCTCGCTTTATGCTTGTAGTGCTTCTTTTGTGGTTTGGGGCCGAGACCGCTTTCGCCGCACCTTATTTTCTTTCTTATTTTAATGAGTTGGGTGGGGGTGTCCATGAGGGCTATAGATTTGTTACTGATTCAAATTATGACTGGGGGCAAGATCTTAAAGAACTTCAAACCTTTGTTAAAACTCATAACGTACAAAAGATAGCGGTGGATTATTTTGGCGGCGGCAGTCCAGAATATTATTTAAAAGACGCATTCGAGCCCTGGCAAGCATCTCGAGGAAACCCTAAAGATATTGGTATCGAATGGCTTGCGGTATCTATAAATACGCTTCAAGGATCACTCGCACAACCCTCAAACAACTTCACAAGGAAGTCCGAGGATGAATACCTATGGCTTTATGAGACAAATACAAATAAAAACGGCCTCGGAAATATCCCGAAACCAGATTTTAGGGCTGGTACATCTATTTTTATTTATCACTTGTAAAAAATTCTGTTTTCTACACGAAAATCGATATAGTCCAGTTTCGTAATATCAAATTTTTTATCAAGGTTCTGAATAAGCCCTTTAAGGTTTTGAGGGGTAAAATTAAGACTAAATAAAAGCCGAGAGCCTCCGGCAAGGTCTGCTTCCCACTCTTCGAGGGCGTATTCTTTTATAATAATATTGCTAATATTTTCTCCGGCGGACTTGATAACGGAAATAGTTTTAAAAATATTTTGAACCCACTCGCTCCTAGGAAGAATCTGACCCCCTACCAACGTCGGAGATGAATTCAAGCTATGCATTTTTAAAAGAAGCGATCCCTCGGCAAGTGGTGCCCTACCGAACATGACTCCTTCTTCGTCAAATGCAAAGCATTTCTCTCCACTTGCGCCGCCAAGCGGTGTCGCACCATTTGTGGTCGGCGTAGTCGAACCAGATACCACGCCACACCAAACACCAAAAAAAGATCTTTCCTTAACTTCTATTCTTACTATTCTATTTATCCAATCAAGTTTCACAGCGATATTCTCGAAAATAGGAACGGCGCTTCGAGCAATGGTATTGATTTTCGCAAATTGCCAAAAGAGCATATTCCTTGGAGCCCATAATGCACGCCACGGATATGATGGAATCACTTGAGGTGTTATAAGTCGGACAACTTCTTCTTCGCTCAAAAGCTTGGACCCTACCACTTCGATTTTTTTTATCTCAAAAAAACCGCCATAAATTAAAAAATACAATAAACTGATGCAAGCGGCTCCGATTATTATCGCAACGCCACTCCAAAGAAAAGGTCTATAGTTTATTTTCCTTTTTTTATTTACAGAAGACAGTGTCGAATTTTCGTAATATTTTTTCTTCATGGACTCTCTATATATTATCTCAAATCAAAGAAAAAGCGGCTAAGGCCGCTTTCTAAAGTCCAAATTTTAATATGAAAATTATTCCACCCGCATAGCTTATAATACCTAAAGCCAAAATTCCCAGTAATTTGTGTCGGCTAAATCTTTCGAGCCAAAGCAATCCGCAAAAACCAAATGCCGTAAGGCAAGACCCTAAAGAAATCAACACTAGCCAAGCCGCAAGGTGTCCACAATTCAAATGCTGACACATCCGAACCTCCTAAAAAGTGTGAGCTGGCACTATAATACTGCTAAGAAGGGTTTTTTGTCCACTACTACTCAATCACCCTCTTCCCAACGTACTCTTGTAGTGCTTTTGGAACCTTCACCTTCCCGTCTTTTGTCTGGTAGTTTTCGATTATCGCAATGATCATACGCCCGATCGCAAATCCAGTAGCATTTAGCATATGGACAAAATGCTTTTCCTTGTCGGCACGATATTTCGCATTAATCCCTCGAGATTGAAAATCAGTAGTGTTTGAGCATGAATGCGTTTCTCTATATACGCCCCTACCACCACCTTCCGAAGCGGGTTGGCCAGGAAGCCAGGTTTCGATATCAAATTGCTTTGCGTCAGTAAAACCCATATCTCCAGTGCAAATTTCGACTACCCTATAAGGTAGCTCGAGGCGTTGCATGAGCGACTCTTGAAGGTTGAGGAGAAACATCTGCTCCTCGCCAGATTTTATAGGGTGTGCGAAAGAAAACATCTCTACTTTATCAAACTGATGGACTCGAAGAATTCCTTTCGTGTCTTTTCCGTAAGAACCAGCCTCTCTCCTAAAACACGTCGAGAAACCCACATAGCGCCGAGGCAAATCCCCTTCTTCAAATATTTCATTCATGTGAAGTGGCCCTATGGTATGTTCAGCGCTTCCTATAAGGTAAGTATTGTCTTTCTCTAGAAAATAACGCTCCTCTTTTTCTGCGCTCGTAAGGCGCCCCATACCAGAGAATACTTCCGGTCGTATCATTACGGGCGGAACAACTGGAGTAAATCCTTGGCTTACTAGTTCTTTAAATGCGAGATTCACGAGCGCGAACTCAAGAAGTGCCGCATCTCGAAGAAGGTACCCAAACCGACTACCGGAAACTTCAGCGGCTTTTTTTACATTAATTAAACCAAGTTTTTCACCAAGCGTAAGGTAATCAACCGGCTCGAAGTTAAATTTTGGTTTCTCTCCCACCTCACGAATCACCTTGTTTCCCGACTCATCGGGCCCCACCGGCACGTCATCGAAAGGAAGATTTGGGATACCTTCAAGTATTTCTTTTCGCTTAAGATCAAGCGCCCCACACCCTTCTTCAATCTCGTTGATTCGCTTTTTAATGATGGCGGCCTTGCTCATTAGGTCGTCTTTCTTTGCACCGGCAAGCTCTCGGCTCACTGCGTTTTGATCGGACTTTAAGCGGTCAAGAGCTTCTGTTTTTTGACGCCAATCATTATCAACACGCAAAAATTTATCGATAGTCTTTGGATCGATTTTTTTCGTCTGGACTCGGTCTTTTACATACTCCGGATCTTTTCGAATGAGGTTAATGTCAATCATTGTTTTTTATACTCTAAGCCCTATACGCTATACCCTAAACCCTAATTTTTTGGTTTCATAAGCGGGAAAATAACGGTTTCTCGAATTGGTTTATCCATTAAGACCGCAAAAAAACGTTCCGACATTCCGAATCCTGCTGATGGCGGCATTCCATATTCAAGCGCTCTCAAAAAATCTTCGTCCAGTCTTTGAGCTTCTTTGTCCCCAATCTCACGCAATTTCATCTGTTCCTCAAAGCGTTTGCGCTGATCAATGGGGTCGTTCAACTCCGAGAATCCATTTCCTAGCTCTGTGCCTGCCGCCATAATTTGAAAGCGTTCGGCTTTCTCTGGATCGTTTGGCTTTTGTTTAGCGAGAGGAGAAATTTCAATCGGCGGATCTATAAGAAAACACGGCTGGATAAGTTTTGGTCGCACGGTTTTTTTGAATATTAAATCTATGAGGCGTCCCCGGCCAATATTTTTCTCCGGCTTCATATTAAGCATCTCGGCCCGTTTTAGTAATTCTTCTACGTTCGTATTCTTTAAATCGATACCATTTTCTTTTTTAAATGCGGTGTAGTAATTAACTTTTGGCCACGCCCCATTCCATTTAATTGAATGTGCACCCGATTTTGTCGTATAAGTTCCGAAAAGATTTTCTACTACCCGTTTATATAGATCTTTTGTAAGTCTCATCATGTCAACATAGTCAGCGTAAGCCCAATAACACTCCATCTGGGTATAATCCTGAAGATGATCGCGATCAATCCCTTCATTTCTAAAAATCCGCCCGATTTCAAAAACTTTTTCATAGCCACCCACCAATAGTTTTTTTAGGGGTAATTCCAAAGAAATGCGGAGGTAAAAATCAGTATCGAGTGCCTTATGATGCGTGACAAAAGGTTCCGCCTCAGCGCCACCAGGCAAAGATTCCAGCACCGGCGTTTCCACCTCAAGAAAATCTTTCTTTTCCAAATAATCACGAACGGACGACCAAAATAGACGTTTTTTTACAAACATCTCACGCGTTTCTTTGTGCAAAAGTAGATCAATATATCTATCTCGCAAACGCGTTTCAATGTCTTCCAAGCCGTACCAAGTAGTCGGTAGCGGTCGTAAGCTTTTTGTAATGATTTTGGCGTAATTTGCTTCTAAACTTTTTTCTCCACGTTTTGTTTTAAACAACCTTCCTCCTACCTCAATAAAATCACCGACATCGACGGTGCGTCTCAAGAGATCGAATTCTTTCGTTTTGCCACTCTGCAACACTATCTGAATTGCTCCAGAAGCATCGGTAATGTTTTCAAAAATAATTTTTCCTTGATCGCGAAGGGAGACTAAACGTCCCACAATAACAACCGATTTCTTTGATTTCGAGAGGGCAGAAAAGTTCTTAAGCGCTGGAGCGATATGGAGCGTGCGTTTTACCTTAGCCGGATAAGGGTTGGTGTGTTTTTTATATTCCGCAAGTTTCTTTTTTCTTTCTTCAATAAGCTCATCAAGCATGCCGTTTTTGTCTAAATTTTTGAGGATTTGTTACCCCGCCACAGCGGGGACAAAGCCCTAATCTATCGAAAGCACTTGGTAGGCTATTTCCCCTTTGGGGGCTCTCACGTATACCGTATCACCAACCTTTTTTCCGAGAAGCGCCTTGCCAATTGGCGACTCGTTAGAAATTAAACCCCGACTCGGTTCCGCCTCACTTGAACCAACAATCGCGTATGCCATCTGCTCGACGCCTTTTTTCACCTTCACCTTGGAACCGATACGAACCGTCGCAGTACCTGTCGGTTTTTTAATGATTGAGGAGCTACGCAAAAGTTCTTCGAGTTGGATAATTTTTTGTTCAATGCGAGATTGTTCTTCTCGGGCTTCTTGATATTCGGAGTTTTCGGAAAGATCACCAAGCTCCTTTGCTTGTTTTAATCGAGACGCAACAGTTTGCCGCCCTTCGGTCTTAAGTACTTTTAGCTCTTCTTGCAATTCGTCAAACCGTTCCTGAGAAAGATAAGTAATATCCATCCCGTTAGAAACAGGAAGCGCTTGCGCTTCCGTGCATAAATAACAAGACCTTTGAACAATAAATTACCATGTTTTTCATATTAAATTATACTCTATGGTTGGGTAGTTTCTAACGGGATCCATATTGTTTAGTGTATCGATACTATTTTAGTCGGTTATTATAGTACCACAGAAGCACGTCTCTAGCCACGGGCACAACGTTCAAACTTCCCTCTTTTGCGTTTTCTACCAAAACCAAAATGGCAATTTTCGGATTTTCGAAAGGGGCGTATCCGACAAAAAATGCGTTTGTTTTTGCATTATTCTCAACCTGTGCACTACCGGTTTTTGCCGCAACCTGCATAGGAAGGTCTGATAAAAGATGTGCGGTGCCATAGCTTTTAAGTACAACATCACGCATTCCAAGTTCAACTTCCTCTACCGCAACTTTAACTTCACTACTTATATCTCGAAGCACTTCCGGACTACTTTCTTTAAGCATCGTACCATTTTGATCCGTGATGGACTTCATGATCCGGGGTTTGTAAAAAACACCTTTGGCCGCAATTGCGTTTATATAATTCAAAAGTTCTATTGGGGTAACAGAAAGATCTCCTTGACCGATGCTTACGTGATACGTATCTCCTAACCGCCAAGGAATTTTTGTCGCTTTCTCTTTCCACTCTGGGTCTGGAAGGAATCCGCTTTTTTCACCGATTATATCGATGTTGGTTTTTTGAGACAGCCCAAACTTCTGCCACCAACTTTTTAACGTTTCAATACCAAGTCCTTTTTGATTTTCATATCCGCCACCCACTTCATAAAAATAAACATTGCTTGACCGAGCAAGCGCGGAATAAAGGTCAACCCAGCCTTGCGGTTTCCAATCAAGAAATCGACTCGGCGTACTTGGATCGTATGGATTCGGAACGTCTATATATCCCGGTGAAAAAATCTGATCGGTTGGCTTTATAATTCCCTCGATCAATGCCGCAACCGCGTCAAGTGGTTTTATAGTAGAGCCGGGGTTATATAAACCCGAAACGATTCTGTTAAAAAGAGGTTGATGAGGACGCTTTAGGTACGATCCAAGATCTGTGGGGTCAAAACCGGGAATGCTAACCATGGCCAATACTTCCCCATTTTGAGGATTCATTGCAATTCCAACACCAGAATCCCTACCCAGATTTTTAAGTGCGCCCTCTAAGCTTTTATAAAAATAATCTTGAAAATCTTTATCAATAAATGTTTTTAGGCGCGCACCTTCTTTTGGCGGCTGTGAGCTAATTTTTTCCTCTGTTTTTCCTGAAGCGGTTTTTACATATACCTCTTCACCATTTACTCCTCGAATATACTCGTCATAGTATCCTTCAAGTCCAGCTCGCCCAATCTGATCATCAAGAACAAGGTTGGCATTAGTTTTTAAGTCACCATCTTCAACAAGGCCGGTATATCCGAGAAGGTGCGAAAATACTGGAGAATCTTCATGAACTCTTTTAAAAGTCGGATCTATTTCCACTCCGAGGATATTTTCGTCCGAGAGCGAAACAAGCACATCGTGAGTGATGTCTTCAGCGAGGAGCACTCTGGAACTCACCGTCCAATTATGTTTTGAGAGCTTGGTTTTAAGTTCGGATACTTCAATATTCAATAGGCTGGATATCTTTGAAATAAGTCCCTCTCGATCTTCAATATTCTCTGGTAACTTACTGGGAATAAGATATGCGTTAAAGGAGGATTTGTTTTGAATAAGGGGCTTATCGAAACGATCCGTAATGATTCCCCGAGAAGCTGGCTCGACTCTAACATCATTCATATTTCTAGATGCCCGCGCTGAATAAAAATCGTGGCTTAAAACACCAATAGATAGAAACCGAAGCATTACGAAGGTTCCTACAACCACAACTAAAATAAAAAATCCTTTAAATAATTTATCACTTAATGGCACCTCGAGAAGATCCTCCTCGGTTGCCTTGTCAGTCAGAACGTCTTCAAGACTCAAATCTTTCCGATTCATCCCGTTAGAAATAGGAAACGCCCACGTTTCCGTATTGTGAAAACAGGACCTTTATAGTTAGTTTGTTAGTATTTCGAATTTTACGCATGGAGAATGGGTTAGGTAATTTCTAACGGGATTCATATTATAGAATCTTAAGGCCTCGAAGAATCGCCCACAAGAGAGCTCCCAACGCAAGATTGTAAATAACCTCAACTAAAAAAATCGTTTGGAGTATCGGTCCTCCTCCAAAGAGAGCGCTCGAGGCGATATTAAAGAAAATAGTCCCTAGAGAAATTGAGATTAAATAATCAATAAAGATGTAGCCAGTTAAAAACATTCGGAGTGCGTAAGTGATAAGCATTACCATCGCGAGAAGTATTACGTAGTGAGTCCAAAAGCCCATGTGAATAAACGATAAAGACAAGAAAGTGATGAGTGCTAGCGTGAAAGTTGACCACGCATCCGCCCTTCTCTCGGTCGGGGCGTAAAGAAGAAAAAGACCAAAAATAAGAAATAAATTTGGCGCAATGCCAAAAAGATCAAGGGTTCGAAAAGAAATAAGTAAAGTAAAAATACCGGCAAGGAAAATTACGAAAATAAACCTGGGCATTCCAAGTGTCATGCGCTATGGAAAATCTGTGATTACAAGAACCGACTGAAGGGTATCCAAGCTGTACGGCACTATGAGCTCGGCCCTATAAAGCGCCGAACCTGATTGAGGCACGAGATCGCCTATGCGACCAAAAAGCATCCCGTAGGGAAACCCGGGAGAAGCGTTTAACACGACGACCCCAGAGGAGCTATTTATATCTTCCGAAATAAAATCAACTAATGGAGAGGTGCTGCCAATAATAATAGCTTTGTTCTTGGAAGAGCCGAGAAACACCGCACTCTTCCATGACGCGTCAAATAGAGTTAGCACCTCACTTTCCGTCCGTGTCACCGATTTCACCTTACCAAAAATTACCTTATCTTTCGTTACGACAGGCATTCCCACGCGCACCCCATCAATGCTTCCCCTACTCAAAACAACAATGCTTCTGGTGTTAAAGGGAAACTGGGAATACATAGGAGCCTCAATGTAGTGATATTTAGAATCAGTAACAACCTCACCTTTTGGTTTTAGGGTAAAAATTTCTGACTGAAGACGAGCATTTTCTTCTTGAAGAGAGCGAATAGCTTCATCATGGAGAGCGTTATTAATTTTTTGCTCAAAAAATCTCCGAAAATTGATAAGCGGCGAAGCTAGCGGTGATCGCAAAAATCCAAAAAGCGCCACAATAATTGCTGCGGCGCCAAGAAGTAAACCGAAACGAAGCATCTTCATCCCCACACCTAATTAGCTTTGATCCCCACACTTATTGTATAAATATAGGGATTTGAGACTCGCGACGATTCGCCTCTTTGATTGCCGTTTTTCATACTTTTGATGATATAGACATAAAAAATAGAAGCTAATTCAGGTGTGGGGATTCATACGTTCTCAGGTTTTAATCTAGTAAAATGATTCAATAAGTGGCCGTACCCTTCGATATCCTCTGTAATAATGCCCGTTCCTCTCGCAACGCATGTGAGCGGCTCCTCAACAACTCTCACTCCCACGCCAATTTCTTTTTGAAGCAATTGATCTATGCCACGCAGTAAACTTCCACCACCACATAGATAAATTCCGTTTTTATAAATATCACCAACAAGTTCCGGCGGTGCCGATTCAATCAAATCTTTTACCGCTTCAACAATCAACTTAATTGGGCGGGCAATCCAGAGGCGCACCTGCGTATCACGAATCGCAACTTCTCGCGGCAAGCCAGAAGAAACATCGCGCCCGCGCGTAATTACTTCAAGCCGCTCTCCGAGCGGCATTGCCGTGCCGGCAGATATTTTAATTTCTTCTGCGGTGGGCTCGCCGATATTAAGTTTCAATTCATCGCGAACAGCGCGAATAATTTCATTATTCAAATAATCACCGGCAATCTTGAGGCGCTTCGAAACCACAATACCGTTCATCGAAATAATTGCCATATCGGTCGTGCCCGCACCAATGTCAACAAGTAAATAAGCGGTCGGCTCATTGATTTCAAGACGACTCCCCAGAGCTGCGGCAAGCGGCTGTTCTATTAGATACACCTGGTTCGCGCCGGCCTCTTTAAGCAAATCCTCAACCGATTTCCTCTCGACTTCGGTGAGATTCGTCGGAATACTCACCACAGTTTTCGTCATCCATGACCACGGAAGCTTCGGATGTTTCATGAAACGCTGAAGCATCTCTTTTGCAATGTCAAAGTCGGCAATAACGCCGTTTACGATCGGTCGCATTGCAGTAATGTGAGCCGGTGTGCGTGAGATCATACGCTTCGCATCTACGCCATGAGCAATAACTCTGTTTGTCCGGTTATTAAACGCGACGATCGAAGGTTCGTTTACGATAATACCGGCAGGCTTCAAATACACTTGAGTGGTATCGGTGCCCAAATCAATGCCAATGTGTTTTTTGAGTAACATGCTACAAAAGTTTTTAGTTATTAGTTATTAGTTTAATTAACTCGTCTAGGGTTACTAACTTTGATTCTTTTTCTTTACGACTCTTAATCTCAAACCTTTTTTTAGCAAGTGTTTTCTCACTTAGTACAACTCGTGAAGGTATACCAATTAAATCCGCATCATTAAACTTCTGGCCTGCTGAAATAGCTCGATCATCATAAAGCACTTCGATTCCTTTTTGGGTGAGTTTATTATATGCTTCCTCACCAGCCTTTTTCAAACCGGTAGTTACATCCCCAATAATCAAAAGGTGCGCTCTGAAGGGCGCTATCGACTCGGGCCACACAATTCCCTTATCGTCGTTATAAACCTCAACCGCGGTTGCCATAAGCCGGCCCAAACCAATGCCGTATGAGCCCATTACTACGTGTTCTTTTTTACCATCTTTGTTTGTAAATTGGAGGTTAAAGGCTTTTGAATATTTAGTGCCAAGCGGAAAGATATTCCCGACCTCAATTGATTTTTCCATCCTTACTTGCCCCTTGCATTTAGGGCAACTCCCGCCGTCTTTTAGCTTTGAAATCTCACTATTTTCTGCATACTCGCACTTCGCACAGACAAAGATAGTGTCTTCCCCAACCGACGCAATCACCTGAAATTCGTGGGTATTTGAAGCTGTAAAGGGGCCGCCAGCAGCAAGTGTATATATGGCTTTTAAACCGCAACGATTGAAGATTTTCTCGTACGCCCCAGCCACAACCTCATAGTAACGTGCAAAATCCTCTTCAGAAACGTGGAAGCTATATAAGTCTTTCATCATAAACTCCCTGCCACGCAAAAGGCCCGATTTCGCCCGCGGTTCATTTCTAAATTTTGTTTGGATTTGATAGGCGGCAAATGGCAAGTCTTCGTAAGAGCTAATATATTTCGAAGCAATCTCTGTTAAAACTTCCTCGTGAGTCCAGCCGAGAGTAAAATTCGGATTTTTTTCATCTTTTCCCTTCACCTCAAATCCAATTCCGACATTCCACCTTCCGGTCGCATCTAGATATTTTTTCTCAACAAGCGCGGGCATAAACATTTCCTGCCCTCCGATCGCATTCATTTCCTCTCGAATAATCGCGGCGATTTTTTGAATCACACGCCACCCCAAGGGTAAAAAAGAATAAATTCCGGCGGAATTTTTATATACAAAACCACCACGCTCTAAAAGTTTGGCGTTTGTGCTCACCTCGCCTGCCGGATCCTCCTTATGAGCTTTTGTAAAAAGCTGTGATTGACGCATTAGAAGTACTTTACTATGGCTTTTAGGGTGAAGCAACTAAAGAAAACAGCGACAAAAGTCGCTGTTAATTCCTAGAAAGTACGGCTCGCCCGCTGTAATAAATTTCGGATAGAAACAAAAAACAGAATCAGTATGAGTTGCACTAAAACGAATAGCACCCCACGCGGCGGCATTGTCAAGAATGCAAAGGCACTTTTGAACCAAAACTTAGTTCTTGACTCAAAGCAATCCTTAGCGATTTGCTCATGATTCTTTGAATTATGACAATCTTCAGCTCTCCAACCTTTTTCATGCTTATTGTTTTGTAGCAACGAATGTGCCATTAAAACTCGATATCGGACGCTCGTATTTTTATTCCATGGGCAGTGGATTAGAAAAAAATCCTCCCTGAAACAACGAAGCGGGGCTACAACACAGCCACGCCACAAGCAAACAAAAAGACCGCGATCATTTTTATAGATCCAATTAAACCGCCCCATATCTTCGCATCCCTCAGAGTAAAAGATGTAAAAGAAAATAGTAGCTAGACTAAAATAACAAATAATCGCCTCTCTAAGCCATGGCAAGTGCACGAGACCCTTCCTTTTTGGTATGAATAGCTGACTCCTAGTATATCAAATAGATCTATAAATTACAAGTGAAAACTTCGGCTCCACGAGTTTTAATCCGTTATCTGGCGGATTAGAGAAAATTACAGTATTTGTATAAAAAAACAGGGCGGTCTCCTTTCGGAAACCGCCCCTTATGCGTTCAACTGTTCTCTGGATGTTGCCGCGAAGCCTTGATCAACCCTTCAATGTGCCGACTGAATGCGTCTTTATCCTTGGTGTCTATAAAAGTTCGGGTCAGCCCGATTTTTTTGTAACCAGACTGGACCTGTCTCTCCAGAGTTCGTATCATAGCCCGACGCCGCTTCTCAAGCCTGCGTCGCCTAAACCACAAAATAATACGATTTAGCATGAGCAACCTCCGTGATCGTTGGCTGTAAAATACGGTTCGATACTATCAGTAATTTATATTAAAATGCTTAATCTGTCAAGTGCTCCTCAGGTAAGGTTTGAAACTACAACCTCCCAATATCCTGAATAGTAACCGCAATCATGAGCGCAATAAGAAGAACAAATCCAAGGCCGTTTGCAACAGCCTGAAACTTTTTAGATATCGGACCTCCTTTGATTTTTTCGATAAGAAGAAATAGAAATCGTCCGCCATCGAGCGCAGGAAATGGAACAAGATTTAATACCGCGAGGTTTAGTGAAATCAAGGCCATTAGTTGCAAAAGATAAACGAAGCCGATAGCGCTTGTTTGGGCAGCTATACTTACGATACCAACGGGTCCCGATACGCTTTTAAAATTTGTAAAAAGCGCTCCTAGGCCCTTCAGAATGAAAAACAATGTTGCTCCCGTTTCTTTAAATCCTTTCCCGATCGCCTCAAAAATCGGCATCTTAAAAAAACCAATGCTCACAAGACCGATACCGAGCGCGCCTTGTCCCGCAGGCGGATTCACTCTCCCCGAGAGCGTTACCGAGACAATTTCTCTACCTCGCTTTAATTGAAGCGAGATTGGTTTTCCAAGCGAACCTTTTACCATATTAATGAAAGATTCGCTCTTTACTGGATCGGTAAGTATGGCTTCGGCTCCTTGCGCTTTTAAAATAATATCGCCGGGCCTTAGACCCACAACCGCGGCAGGAGTGTCTCTAGACACATCAGATATCGCAAGGTGCTCTGGAGCACCGATCATAAATACGGCACTAAGTAAGGTCCACCCCAATATAATATTCATACCTATCCCTGCTAAAACAATTAACGACTTGCGAAGCATGGATTGGCTACTGAAACTCACCGAGTCAGTCGCGAGATGAGCCTCGTCTCCATCCTCACCATGAATTTTTACGAAACCTCCAAAAGGCAATCCGTTTATACTATATGTTGTATCTCCAAACTTTTTCCCAAAAATGCGCGGAGGAAATCCCAATCCGAACTCATCAACACGAACCTTAAAAAACTTTGCCGCCAAGAAATGACCGAGTTCGTGGATAAGAATTAATAGAGAGAGGCAGATTATTACAAGAATAATAGTAATCATTCCGCGATTTCTTTTGCTTTTGCCTCTACCGCATGCTCAATTCCCTCGTTTGTAGAATCAACCTCACGCTGAATCATTTCTTTCATTTTAAACTTTTGATCTTCGCTCATCTCTCCATCGTCCATGGCGCGCTTCAGTTTTTTTATCGCTTCGTCTCGAAACGCCCGAACGCGAATCCTGTGCTCCTCTGACATCTTTTTTACATAACGGAATAACTCCTCTCTGCGCTCGCTTGAAAGCTCTGGGAGATTGATGCGAATAGTATTACCCTCAACCTGAGCACTAACGTTTAGTGATGATGTTTCAATAGCTTTTACGATTGGAGAAATAGCCTCCTCATTCCAAACTTGAACAGTAAGAGTCCGCGGAGGCATTACTCCGATCGCACCAAGCGCCTTAATGGTCATGGGTTGATCATAGTAATTAACCTTGATGTGCTCGAGAAGCGCCGGGCTTGGCCGACCAGTACGAACGCCGGATAGCTCTTTCTTTAGGTTTTCTAAAATGCTCAAAAGTTCTTTTTTTAATTCTTCAAGAATCATTAAAGTGGAAACCCAAGTTTATATTCCAGTGCTTTTTTTTGAATCGTTTCGTTTAAATTATAACGCTTTAACGAAACTTCCGCATCAATCAAAATCCGAAGCTTCTCAAAATGTTTTCGCGGATCATCGCTCCAAAGAGCCGCTTCGCGCTCAATAACTTTTTCTTTAAGTGTCGCTTCGGTTTTGCTAACCTCAAGCTTTCCCGCAAGCATAAGTGCTCGCCGAATTCTACCAAATGAATTTTTTGCAAAACGCTCCGCGCTCTTTGTATCCACGCCATGGAACGAAGTAAGTATTTTGATAATCTCTGACGTAGAAAATCTTCTAAAATAAACCCTAATAAGCCGGGATGCGAGTGGTGGAAGAAGCGAATCGGCGCCCTCCGCAACAAAGACGATTAGTGAAGAGTGGGGAGATTCTTCAACCACCTTCAAGAGCGCGCTCTGAGCTTCAAAAGTAAGAGACTCCGCGCCATTCACAATTGCGAATCTCCGTTTCGATTTAAGCGGTGTCTCCCAAAGAAATGCCCGGATTTTCAAGGCTTCTTCTATGCCAAGCGTGCCATTTACTTCTGGCTCAAATATTCTCGCGTCAACCAAAAGCTCGTTTGAAACTTCAAAATTTCCAGTTTCAAGAAAATGAGCGAGTCGCAAAGCAAAAAGTTTTTTACCTAATCCTTCGTCTCCAAAAAAAAGATATGCGTGCCTCAATTTATCTCTAAGCACGAGCGCTTTAAATAGTTCCTCTTTATCAGTATGACCAAATAACATTTTTTATGAACGATGATCGGGAGTAACTCCGCCTAAATCTCTTTCTACCCCAAGCCTTAGCTTAACGCTTGTTCAAAAGCGTTCTCTTGTAAACATCAAGGTGGCTTAAGATCGTCGCGGTTCCTTTGGCAACGCAATAAAAAGGATCTTCCGCAACATACGCGGTAACGCCAAGCGAGCGCTTAAAAAGTTCTTCAAGTTCGCGAATCTGAGAGCTTCCGCCAGAGAGAATAATTCCTTTTTCCATAATATCAGCCGCAAGCTCCGGGGGTGTTTCGTTAAATACGGACTGCACGGAGTTCATAATATCTACAAGATGCGGCGTAATCGCTTCGACAACGTCGTTTGTATTAATCGTTAAATCTCTTGGTAAGCCCGAGCTAATATCCCGCCCACGAATTTTAATTTCAAGTTTCGAGCGATTAGGCATTGCAGCGCCGACGGAAATCTTTATGTTTTCTGCCGTACTCTCTCCAATCGCAAGGCCATACTTCTTTTTAATATAATCAGTAACCGATTGATCGAACTTATTTCCGGCAACACGCAAACTACTCCAAGCTACGATGCCGCCCAAAGAGATCACCGCAACTTCGGTTGTCCCACCGCCAATATTTACAATCATGTTACCCTCCGAAGAGTGGATTGGAATCCCAGCGCCTAGAGCAGCTAAAAGTGGCTCTTTAACAAGATAAACCTCGCGAGCACCGCCTTCTTTTGCGGCATTAATAACAGCGCGCTGTTCGGTTGAGGTAATACCTGCCGGCACTGAAATAACTACGTCCGGCCGAAACACATTAAAAGCGCCGATACTCTTGGCAATAAAATATTTGAGCATTGACTGCGTAATGTAATACTCGGCGATCACTCCGTCTTTAAGAGGCCGATACGTTACGATATTGTCCGGCGTGCGACCAACCATTTCTTTTGCTTCGGCACCAACGGCTAAAACAGTGTCGTCTGGCTTCCTAAGTGCAACAACTGTGGGCTCGTTAATCACGATGCCTTTTTCTGGTAAAAAGACGAGCGTGTTTGTCGTGCCAAGATCAATGCCAATTTTTCGTGTGAACATTTTTTTAGCGATGGGTAAAATAAGGGCGGGGTTAAAAATTTAAAACGCTATCTATACCTTCTCTAGTATCTTACCTGCTCAATACTTTAATCTCCAAGCACCTTAAATTCAACCCCCACACCAATTGAGGATGGGCATTTTTTAATTCGGGCATTATTCATAAACAGGGCATCTCTTAGAAAATCTAGATAATAATGCTGGTCCCGGAATGCTTTTCTGCACAATCTTCAATTGGTGTGGGGGTCAAGGCCTATAAACGTCCATTGAACCCAGAGCTTATCGTAGAGTATCCTTAAATAATGCGTCTTAGGAAGCGACGACTTCTTCTCTTATGTATGGCGGTTTTTTTCTTTCTTGCAGGAGGCTACTTAACCATGCTCGCTCAGGGCTGGGTTTTAGACATCACACACCTCAAAATCGTAAAAACCGGATCGCTCTTTTTTGAATTTTCCCCTCAAGACGCCAAAATTACCATTCAAGGAAAGCCGATCAGGCTTTCTTTCGGAATTTTAAGCAGTGGCGCATTGGTAAAAAACCTTATTCCGGGAACATATTCGATCGAGATCGCAAAAAATGGTTTATTTCCTTGGAAAAAGAACCTCGTTATAGAGTCCGGCAAGGTAACCTCCGCAACGCACATAATTCTTTGGCAAGCCAAACCGAACGAAAAACCAATTGATAAAAGCTCAATAAATTCATTCTGGGTTGCCGAGAACGCTATAATTACAAAAAAAGATAATAATTTATTTATAGCCGGTACTCAACTAAAAGGCGTTAAGGTAATCGCTACCCGCCCGGAATCAAAGCTTGTGATTACGGAGGACGATAGCAAAAATTACTACCTTATAAATCTCGAATCCCCTACCGCTCTCTCAAATATCACAGAACTCTTCAACTCGCTAAAGCAGAGCAAGCTCGGTCTCCCTGGGAAGGTCGCGATAAAATTTATCGCATTTCATCCGTTTAGTGAGAACAAACTCGTTTTAGGAACAGAAAATGCTGTATATCTTTTAGATACCTCAAAGATTGATATAGAGCCGGTTATAAATCTGCCGCACATAAGCGCGATTGCCTTGAGCCAAAACGAAGCTTTTGCGATAAATTCTTCTGGAACAATCACGTCATTTAATCTCGCAATAAGGAAAGGGGGGACGGTTCCTTTTAGAGTGCCAGAGGTCGTTCAAATAATCGCATCAAAAAATGGTAAGTATCTAGCCCTTATAAAAACCGAAGGAGAGCTCCTTGTTCTGGATCGTGAAAAATCATCTTTCACGTTTATAAGTGATAAAATTTCGTACGTTGATTTTTCGCCAGAAAACAAAAGAATTGGGTATGTTACAAAAGACCACCAATTAGCGATATATAACCTGGAAAGTTTCGGGTGGGATTCTAAGTACGTAAGTGGAGAGATACTAAATATCGGTAAGGGAGGGGGGGCGGAGAACTTCGCATGGATGAGCGAGTTTCCAAATTACGTATTGGTTTTTGGCAATAACAAGCTTGCCATCCAAGAAATTGATAAGAGAGAGCCGATAAATAGGTACATATTGCGAGAGAATGTTAAAAAATATGTCTATTCAGGAAAAAATCTTTATTTCTCGGATCAAGCTAACCATCTTCTTTTAATTAGTTTCTAAAATTAAGACCTTACCTTGCAAAAAGTTATCTTTCCGGATTATACTATGCTTAGCACTGAAAAAATGGAGATAGTATGCGACACGGCAAATGGTTCTCGATAAGCGTTGCGATCATTGTCCTGTATGCCATCTACATAGTCATATTCATTCCTGGATCAGCGGCCATCTGGAAAAATAATGCCAGAAAGAACGGTCATGTAAATTGGAGCGATGTATTTGGATTGTTAGAGAGGGTAAGCATAATCGCTATCACGGTAGCAATGATTGGATTTCTTTTGAGTATGTTTATAGGAATTACGGGAGTGGTTATTACGGTATTGTGTCTATTGATCTACGCAATAGCTTTTTTTGATTTCTGGAGCAATGTAAAAAAATATAATAGATTTCTTAGTAGTAGTTCAAAATTAGAAACCGCCCCATAGGGGCGGTTTTGTGTTTGTTCGGAAACTATCGTTTTCTCCAATACTGTGTCGCTACGTTCCTTCGGAACCCACGGTTCCAAATAACCTCCGACACGAAGAGGGCGAAACGGCGCCCCCTTCGACCAACCCCCTCCCAGCAATTCCGAAAACGCTTTAGCGTTTTCTCCATTGCTGGGGCCTTCTGGCTTTCCGAGAACCGTACTTCTTGCGCTCCACCATGCGAGGATCTCGTTTCAAAAATCCAAGCGCTTTTAGGCGTGATCGCCACTCCGGATTCATAAGAACCAATGCTCTTGCCACGCCAAGCCGCACCGCTTCTGCCTGTGCATTTTGTCCACCACCTTCTACTCGAGCAGTCATCGAATAGTGTTCGCTTACCGCATCAAAAGGGGCGATCGCAAGAACTCGTTCGCGAGGAATAGGAAAATATTTATCAATGCCACGGTCGTTAATGGTTGCCTCACCGCGTTTTGCGGCCTTACCTTGATACACGCGGACACGAGCAATCGCAGTTTTCCGGCGACCGATAGCTTCAAAATATCGCCCAGCGTTCACCTTAGCCGGAGCTGGCCCGCCTAGATGAGATTTCGACGAGGCTGGCGCGGTTTTCGGCTTCGCCACACTATGAGATTTTTTCACCAATACTTTTTCTTTAGTCATGCTCAAATATAAGTCGCTTTATTCGAAGCGCTCTTAGTCTGTTTTTAGGAAGCATCAAATTAACCGCATGACGAAGCACCCATTCCGGTTTTTTTAGAAATACGTCGGCAAATTTTCGCTCCTTCAAATGTCCAAGCATCCCTGCGTGACGATAATATATTTTTTGTTCAGACTTATGCCCCGTAACAACAACTTGCCTGATATTTTTGATAACGACACGATCTAGGCCAGGTAAACGTCCTTCATATGACGCATGCTGTTTTCCTTGCAAAATAATTGCAATTTTTGTTGCAAGCCGGCCTAATTTTTGATTTTTTGCGTCAATAACGTAGTCCATTGAAATAAGAAGGGTTAGACGAATTCTATAATCGCCATTTTTGAGTTATCGTTCTGCCGACGTTTTGCTTTTTTAAGAATTCTAGTATAACCTCCACTTCTATCTTTATATCTGGGCGCAATATCGTGATACATCTTATATGCGGCTTGTTTTGGTAATTTTTGAAGAAGCGTTCGAAGTCCAGAAATATTTTGTTTCTTACCGTAAGAAACAAAACGCTCCACAATTGATCGCAACTCCTTGGCTCGCGCTTCTGTTGTGCTTATTTTTTCTTTTTGAATAAGGTTGTTAGCGAGTATTTTTAAAAAAGCGGCGCGTGGGCCCTTTTTTAAGCCGAGTTTTCTGTGTTTTTTCCCGTGTCTCATATTTTATAGATTAGCTTGAACGTCGTACGCTTCCACTTTTGGCAGAAGGTCTTATTTTTGCTTTGATCTTGGCTTCTTTTTTGACGTTTCCTCTTTTTCTTCCTTTACCCTCATAACTGGAACGGAGGAAACTTTTTCAAAGTGATCGCGCAAAATATTACTCGCTTTGTGAAGCGCCTCCGAAGGAGAGATAGAGCCGTCTGTCTCAACCTCAAGCTTGACGCGATTATAGTTAGTGCGCTCACCTACGCGCATATCTTCGACGGCAAACTCGACCCGAACAATCGGGGAAAATATGGCATCGAGAACAACTGTACCAACAGGCAAGCGCTCTAATTTACGAGACTCTGCGGTAATGTACCCCAATCCTTTTTCAACAACAAGTTCCATATCAAGGTCTGCATTCTTCTTTGCAAGCGTTGCGATGTGAAGATCTTTATTTACTACTTCAACTAGCGGAGTAGACTGGATATCACCTGCTGTAATAGTTTTTTCTCCTTTTATCTTTAGAGTTAATGCTTGAGGTTCATCGGCAAAAAAATGAAAACGAACTTTTTTCAAATTCAAAATTAGTTCCACCACATCTTCTATCATCCCTGGCAAAGTAGAAAATTCATGATCCACCCCTTGAATTTTGATCTGCGTAATTGCCGCTCCCGGAAGCGAGGAAAGAAGCGTCCTTCGGAGCGCGTTTCCAAGAGTAATTCCATAACCCGTGTAAAGTCCTTCAATATGAAAGACGCCAAGCGTGGATGATTCAGAGACCTTTTTTATCGAAATGCTTTCGCTTAAGTATAAATATTTCATTGTTGTTTATTATTATTTTTTAGCGGGAGTAAAATTGACCGACCAAATTTACATCAAAAATATTTTGAGTATCTTGAAATGCGGGCACTGCAACGCACTCGCCTTTCAAGTTCTCCAAGTCAAGTTTTAGCCAATCCGGTGGGGCATAATTTTTCAAACGAGTTCTTGTGTCCTCAAAAATTTTCGAGGAGGCGGATTCTGGTCTCACAGAAATAACACCCCCTACTTTAACACGGAATGACGGCGTTGTCACCTTTCGGCCATCTACGAGAATATGCCCATGTGATATGAGTTGGCGAGCAATTCTCGAGGACCGACCAAATCCAAGAAGAGAAACGACTCTGTCTAAACGCATTTCAAGAGTTTGCAAGATCTTTTCTTTGGAAGAATATTTTCTAAAAAGACCGGTCATCTGGCGATTTGTAAGCCCGTAAATAATCTGAATCTTTTGCTTTTCGTGAAGTTGCTTACCGTACTCGGTAACCATACTTCTCCGCTTACCATGTTGGCCAGGTTTATGCGGTCTCCGAACCATAACGCATTTTGGAGAATTACAACGATCCGCTTTTAAGAAAAGTCTTACCCCAAGTGATCGTTCTTTTTTTTCTTTAACTGGTTGCATATTTTTATTAAACTCTTCGTACTTTTGGTGGACGAGGACCGTTATGAGGGACGGGGGTTACATCTTTTATTGTTTTCACATCCAATCCTTTTGTTACAAAAGATCTAACAGCGGCATCTCTCCCAGAGCCAACGCCTCGAACAAACACATCAACGTGGAAAGGACCATTACGCTGAATTTTTTCAAAAATTGCTTCAGCTACTTTTGACGCCGCAAACGGCGTTGATTTCTTGGGGCCAGAAAACCCGATTGATCCGGCAGACATCCACGTCACCACATTGCCCTTATCATCGGTAACGGTAATCAAGGTATTATTATAAGAAGCTTGTACGTAAATACAACCGTTTTCAATACGATTTTTTGAAGTCGCGGAAGATTTGGTAGCAACCGCCCCTTCCGCTCCTTCTTTGGCGTCACCTGATTTTTGAATGACTTTTTTCTTACCCATAGATTCTGGTTTATTTTAGATCAACTTTTCTCCTGCCGCTTCCTGCGGTTTTTCTTACATTACCTCGCACCGTTCTAGAATTTGTCTTAGTCCTCTGTCCGCGTACCGGCAAACGCCTCATGTGACGAAGACCGCGATACGCCTTAATTTCTTTTAATCGGTTTATGTTTTGTTTAATAGATTGCCGAAGCTCTCCTTCAATTTTATATTTCTTTTCAATTTCAGATTGAATTTTATTTATTTCCTGCGATGTTAAATCTTTTGCTTTTTTTGCCGGATCAATCGCGGTTTCTTTTAGAATCGCCTCTGCAAGTGTGCGACCAATGCCGTAAACATAACCAAGCGAAATATCGATTCGTTTATTGTCGGGAATATTTACGCCAGTAATACGCATAACTTAACCTTGTCTCTGTTTATGTTTTGGATTTTTCTTGCAAATAACAAGAACCCGCCCTTTTCGGCGAATAGTTTTACAGTTAATGCAGATTTTTTTTACAGATGCGCGTACTTTCATCCCGTTAGAGATAGGAAACTTTTATGTTTCCGTGTATGCAAAATAAGACCTTTTTCTGAGTAATACTGCTTGTGATGTATTGGACATTGATTTCATGATCTTGTAATCTCTAACGGGATTCATGCATAACAAAAAAATAACTGGGATTTGCATCCCTCACTCGAGTAGCAAAACGATCCCTATAACCTTCTCACAATTCTCCCCCGTCGATCTTCGATGTTCGCCATCTCAAGCGTCACGCGATCACCGGGAATGATTCTAATATGATGAATTTTTAGTCTTCCCGCCGGGTGCGCTAGCATCTCTCTTCCCTCATCGGTCTTTACTCGAAAAAGAAGGCCCGGCAGAGCCTCTTCCACAATGCCTTCAGCACGTACCATTTTTGAACTATCTGCCATTTAAGAGTAATCCTATCCTACAAAATCCGGCTAGAAAAGTCAACAACCACGCCCTTACAAGGGTGGTATGCCGAAGGTAGGGTCAAGTCTCAAGGATAATATTTTCTTTTTTATCTTAAAACCCTTGCAATGACTTAAAACGCCAAAATAAGATTGTAAAGAGCTATCAAGGCTTTCTTTCGTAATCAACCCTCGCTTTAATTGAATTACTCTCTTAGTTAATTTCCTAAATATCCTTCTTTTGGTTTTGGTTCGCAAAACTATATAGTGTGGCAAAACAACATAGCCTAAAAAATCTATGCCTTGTGTAAATTTTCTAATAACCGGCCTACCGCTAAAAGCTAATCTTAAACAAGAGTTTAGAAACGCGTCTATGTTCTTCGCATAAAATTCTAAAACTTCTTTGTTTTTGTCCAAAATAACAAAATCGTCAGAATACCTAACGTAATATTTAATTTTCAACTGATGCTTTATAAAACGATCGAGTTCGTTTAAATAGATATTTGCAAACAACTGGCTTGTAACATTTCCAAGCGGTAGACCGTTTCTGTCTTCACCTCCAAAGCTTTTTATAATGTTTTCGATAAGCCAAACAGCTCCCGTATCTTCTATTTTTCTCCCGATGAGTTCTAAAAGAAGCTTGTGATTGATAGAATCAAAAAATTTATGAACATCACATTTTAACGCATAAATAATTTTCCCGTTATTCTTACTTAACTTTTTTGCAAAATTTTGAAGGCGGAATACTGCTCTATGTGTTCCTTTCCCAATTCGACAAGAATAAGAATCAAAGATAAAGCTCTTATCGAAAATACTACACAACGCTCTAAAAACAGCGTGATGTAAAATTCGATCTCGAACCGATGCCTTATGAATAACTCTCAATTTCGGGTCTCTGACTAAAAATTTTCGATAAGAGCCATGTTTATAAGATTTGTTTTTAAGTTCGTTGTAGAGCTTAAAGAGATTATCCTCTAAATTAAATTCGAACTCCTGAACATCTGGCCTTTTTCTCTTACCGCGTCTAAACTCAAACCAAGCCGAAAATAAATTATCTAAGCCAATAATTTCATGAAAAATATTAATAACCTTCCCTTTAACCCCCCCCCAACGGAATTGATGTTCCTCTTGTTCATAAATTATCCGAAACTTACAAAAAAATATACACGATCGGCGGAAAATTACCAAAGCGAGACCGATTCGGCATTCATTCCGAAATAGAGAAAATTTGCCTTGAAATTCTAGGATCTATAATCGCTGCCGCTTTTGAAACAAGAAGCAATAAAAGCACTTATCTTAATTCAGCAAGGGTACAAATAGAAATCTTGAAAAGATTGGTTAGAATAGAACGGGATTTAAATATTCTTGAAAAGAAAAAATATTTTGAGCTTGAAAATGAACTTATTGAAATATCGAAAATGATTGCTGGTTGGATTCGTTTTTTAAACATAAAAGAACCTCAATAGAGGCTCTTTTATTCGGAGATTTCTCGCGAGCACGCAGGTTCTCATTCGCATTCTGGGGATTGTACCAGTTCACGTAGAGCTTGCTGTCATTCCAGTTCACGTTCGGCACGTTGCCATCAGAGTACCGCGAGCTTTTATAAATCAAGCTCCATCCGAATCACCGAACACTTTCGCAAAAGCATTCTGTGTTTCCGATCTTAATCGGCTATGTTTTGACGCATCAAAAAAGAATCGCCACAAGAGCTTGATATGCAATCTCCTGATTTTAAGGCAAACCAATACTCCAACGAACGTCGAAGCTGATTATATTAGCCGAAGTTATATTATCAGATTTTTAAAACTAAAACCCCCAAGCGGAAAACTTCCCGCTCGGGGTTGACTAAGGTTTCGAGCCCTAAGATTCAAGGGTTCGTCAGGAGACTGCCTCGCGAGCACGCAGGAGCTCAAACGCAACCTGGGGAGGGAACCAGTTCACGTAGAGCCCGCTGCCATCCCAGTTCACGTCCGGCACGCTGCCAACAGAGGACCGCGAGCCGCCACAGAGAGTGATGCTCTTCGGATCGAGATGCTTCTTCGTCTTCCAGTAGAACCACCGTTCGAGGCGGATCCGCTCCGGAAGGGTGATGCAGTTCGCCTTCGCCGCGACGAGATCGTTGTACGATCTCGAAGCGAGCTCCGTATCCGCCTCGACGCGGTCGCGGAACCAGACGGCATACGGCTTCTTCACGGCCGAGCGGACGGAACTCACGATCGTGTCGAGGTTCTCGTCCGTCCATCGGTAAATCGGGAACTGCGCCTTCATCGCCGCGAGTTCCGTTTCGATCGGGACATGAATCATCACGAGTCCCCACGAGAACCCTTCGCGCACTGGCGGGAGCTTCACCTTCGGAAGATAGTGACCGTAGACTTCGCCGTAGAAGGCCTCCATCTCCTCGATGAAGGTCTTCGCATCCGGCACGGACGGCTTCGCGAAGGTGATTCCTCCGTTTGCCGCATCGCTTACAGGCACGATCTTCGGCTGGACAATGAGCTCGCCGCGAAGGAGTTCCATCGCCGCATCCGGTCCACCAATCTTCTGGATCACGGCCTTCGTTTGGCCGTTTGTGAGATCATCGAAATCCTTGCTCATACATCCTCCTCTGGCTAGTCGCCTTTGGAACTTCTCCCTCTACCCGAGGTTGGGCGCCCCATCACGAGGCAGTTTTCATTTCATCCCGATACCGTCGGGATCGCGGTTATATTGACAAGGAACATTTTCACTCTAGCATAACGCGAGTAAAATGTCAATAGCGCCTGTATCCACCCAACAATCTCACTGTCAAAAAATATCCTAATGCATTCTTACCACCTAACACCTCAACTAAGTAAGTTATGGAATTTGAGTGTGGCTCTTATTTAACCTAACAAACCTACCCATGACCTTCTCCGGCGTGCGACAAAAACTCTCGTAGGTCAAAACAGCTTGGTATCTATAGTGATTGTTTTGCGCTTAGAGTGTAGCGTCGCCACTTACCGCAGGAGTAAGCGGACGAGACCGGTAACGCGATAATAAAGAGAATTTAACTTACCGCTTAATCTATCTCAACCTTAATCTTCTTCACGTCCTCCGGTACTTTCTTCACCCAAAAAGGCCAAAGCGAGATGGTCGCTTTTTCAAGCCCGGGAAGGGCAAAAACAAGTGATTGGAGAGACTTTTCGTCTTTACCGACAATCGCTTTCGTAACCTCGTCTACCCTAACATCATTCTCAAAAGCCATAGATCCGGTCGCTCCGAAACTCATGCGCCCAGCCGAGAAATCGAAACTTCTTGAGCCATAAGAAGATTTGAAATCGAGGTAGCGTAAGCCTTCGGGCAGTCCCCCTTTCGCTTTTGAAACCAATGAGTCTTCTAAGGTTTTTTCTTCAAATACAATTCTCCGCAACTCTCCTCGAAGGAAAAAATTAAATGAGTCGGGCGCGCCACTTGAGGTATCAATCTTTTCTTCAAGCGACTTGAATGATTCCGCGTCTTCAAAAAGTTTGAAGTTTTGATTTGTAAGTACTGCCATTTCACCACTCAAGGCATTCCTTAAGGAGGCGGTAAGTGATTTTCTTGCAACATCAAGGTCGGCAGTAGTTGGATGAGCACGCTCGCCAATAAACCCTCCTGTCATTTGTGAAATCGACTCCGCATAAAAACCTTCATATCGCGGAGAGCCTTTAAACCCTGGGATGTGCCATGGAGTGCTTGGAGCAAGATTATACGCATCTCCCGCTTCATCCGCCTCGACAGGAACCTCGATTTTTGAGGCAACAATCTTTCCATCTACAATTTTAGCGCCCGGAATAATCACCTGCTTCGTAAGTCGAAATATTTTTTTATCAGGGCTTTCAAAACGAGTGGACTTAAGAAGTGTCTGCGGTTGTGAGCTATATGCGTTATAGACCGTAAGCGTGCCCGCGGCCTTCACTTCAATCCGCTCCTTGCCGCTCGCCTTAAATACGCCGCTCATATTCTTTTCAGAAACAAGAAGCTCGCCAGGAATAATTATTTTATCTTTTAGAATCTCCGGCTTATTTGCCTTGCTTGAAACTTCGATATTTTCTTTAAACTCCACAAGCGTCTTCTTTAAAGTGATATGAACTCTCGCTTGAGGTATCACCGCCACAACAATTTTAATCCCTCCCAAGAATACTGCAAAAATAAGCAATACTGCAAAAAGGCGGCGAAACGAGAAAGGGCGTTTTTCTTTAACTTCAGATTCTTCTCGGGGAAGCCGCATTGGCGCGACCTCTTCCTCAAATACAGCATTGCTTTTTGGCGCCACTGATTTTATAACTTCTTTTTTCTTTTTTGGATTGGGTTTAGAAATTTCAATCGGCTCGTGATCAAACGACTCTTGAACTTCTGTCATTCGTTTTTTGAAATTACTGCGGGGAAGAATGTCAAAAACGGCTCTCTCTGAATTTTTGAATACTGGGTTTTTAGCGGGAATACCGACAATTGATGCGAGCTCAAGAATATGGTCATCGACGGACTCGATAAAAATATCTTTCCCGGCCGTTTCAGCTTCACGCCTTAACACTTGAAAATTATGAAGCAACGCCCCAATCACCGACTCTCGAGGAATATTTATAATCACACGATCGGTTTCGGCTTCAATAATTTTTGAAACCGCGAATTCAAGATCGTGGGTTTTTTCAAGAAATATTTTTTTTTCAGGAAGAGTCATGTATATTATCCTACCAGCCAGCGCACACGACGCTTTAATAACTTATTCACAAACTCATAATGACTGTCGGAATATGGATGCTGAAGAAGCGCGATTATGCTTTGATGTATCGATGTCGAAAAATATTTTTTATCCTTCGAGGTAAACGAATAACCCTCACGCCCGGACCAACTAACAAAATCGACAAGTTTGAGGCGATTGGTTTCAAGAAGATATTCCGGGTGTGGCACAAATGAACGGATGTTAAAATGCATCGCCGGGCGAATCACATAACCCTTGCGTGTATTATAAATTGAATCGAGCATCTCCAAAAGGATACGAAACTCTCCACGCACCTTGCTATCGATAATGCGCCCTACTCTTGCCGAAACCCCTCCTTCAATATAACGATTAATGAGCTCGTGCGCGACGCCCTCATCAACCGCAAAAGTCGTGGCTATAGCTTTTACAATGTTCTCTCCGCCCCAGAAACACTCGCGTACATAAAGGCGTTCATCTGGTCGAGAGGCAAAAACCCCCGTTCTCGTTTCGGCGAGATGCACAACGAAATCACTGGGTTCCGGTATCGAGAGTGAGACAATACTGTGATTTTCAACAACGACAAAGTGATCAGTCCATGGCCGAAACTTGGCGATAAGCGCTGTCATGCCTCGCGGCACAAATGTAGCTCTAAACTTTAGCGTAAGCTCACCGCCCTTGAACCCGAGCGGATTAAACACTCGGTGAGAACCTAGGGCCGCATCACGAATTTCTATGTGAGCAAGAACCAAATCCAGGTCCGATACGCCCATTTTTTTACTTGCCCACGAACGATATCGGTTCAAAAATTCCCAAAGTCCTCTAAAAACAAGGTGATCGAGCTCGCCTTCGCTAATAATTTCCTGGGGCTTTGGACGCTTTAGCCGAACGACACTCTCAAGCGTGGTTGCGTGTCGCGGATCAAGCGCAAGCACGAAGCGATCAAGAAATGCGAGAGGTTTTTTAAGTGCAGAGAAGTTGTTTAATTTTTTTCTCCGGACAAGAGTAATTTTTTTACTATAGTTATTGATCTTCGCGTAGGTCGCTTCAACATGATTGTCGAACTGCTCCAAAACGAGACAAAACTGATCCCGGATATTGAATATCCGCTTTGCGATCTTGAATAACCAATGAAACACTTGTAAGTATCATAGCAGTTTTAGCGCTTTATTTCCAAAATCATCGAGGGCGAACCAGTAATTTTCCCGCCATTTACATAAAAATCAACCCTCTCGCCGAAATATTTTCTTGCTTCAGTAATGGTCTTCGCTGGCGGTTTTCCTGAAATATTTGCGCTCGGCGCGATAAGCGGCCCGGTACGTTTCAAAAATACTCGTAATTTTTTATTATTTGGGACTCGGAAAGCGAGCGTCTTTGTGCCACGATGCAAATATCTAAACTTTCGGACAGCCTGCCTGCCGATAGGTAGGGGCATTATTACGCTCACCGGCCCAGGCCAGATCTTTTTGAAAATGGTTAAATGTTTAATGCTTGATGTGATGTGGAATCTCTTTAAATCTTCTACGGAGCTGATGAGTATAATAAACGGTTTTTTCTTATCTCTTTTTCGGACTTTATAAATTCGCTCTACGGCACGCTTCAAAAATGCGGAGCCTACGAGACCGTAAATTGTATCGGTTGGCATTACCCCAATTCCACCATTTTTAAGAATTTTTACGATTTCCGTACGGCTCATTCTAAAGAACGGTTGCTCTAATACGACGAACACCAGCACTCACTGCTTCTTCTTTTGATATTTTGATCTTGCCAATTTCTCCCGTATGCGTCACATGAGGGCCACCACAAAACTCTTTGCTAAACGCCTCTTCAATTCCTTTCCCCTTTGGCGCAATGTAATATACTTTTACGTTTTCAGGATATTTCTCTCTAAAGAAATGGAGCGCACCCGTCCTCTCCGCTTCGCTTTTAGCCATTTCTTTAAATGACACAACAAGATCTTTTCTAACCGCGTCGTTTGCCATATCTTCAACTTTACTTAACTCGTCCGGAGTAAGTTTTCTCGGAAATGTGAAATCAAACCGCGTGCGCTCGGAGGTGATATCTGATCCTCTCTGCTCGACGGAATTACCGAGTACTCTTCGGAGCGATTCGTGGAGAAGATGCGTAGCAGTATGAAGTCGCAAAACCTTCTTTAGTTCTTCTTCGCTCCCCGCTTTAAGCTCTCCTGTATCTAAAATCAGCCCGTGCCCGCCAAATTTTTTCTCAATTCCGGCTTTTGAAACCTCACGATGATGCTCAAACACGACTTCGAAATCTTCACGATTAACACCCTCGGCTTTTTCTCCAGCTATTTCTTTCAAAAGCTCATAGGGAACTCCGTAGCTTGAGACTATTTTAAATGCGGTACTTGTATCAATCGTCTTGAGCTTTTCAATTTCTCGCTCGCCCATCATAAGGGCTTTCTCAAATCTTGCTTTTTCATTTTCAAATTCAGAAATAACAAGGTCTTTATTAAGTTCTGGATAAAAATGCTTGTAGGTATTTAAAAATACTTCGAAAAGCATTCGAAAATCGGCGCTGTATTTATTTACATGAAAAATTGATCGACGCATCATTTTTCTAAGCACGTATCCAGCTTCTTTGTTTGAGGGTAAAACTCCATCAGATATAAGAAAAGCAATTCCTCGTATGTGGTCCGCAAGCACTCTCTTTGTAATGGTTGGCACGCCATCCGGCATGACGTTTATAATCGGCGAAAAAAGATCCGTATCGAAAATAGTGGGCACTTTTTGCGAAACCGTAGCGAGGCGTTCTAATCCCATACCCGTATCAATGCCCGGAGTTTTAAGTTTGGTAAGTTTTTTACTCGAATCGCAATAAAACTCATTAAAGACGATGTTCCAAATCTCAACAGCTTTTCCTTCGCTATTTTTTATATAAATCTCGGTGGTTGGTCCGCACGGCCCCTCACTTCCTGTTGGGCCCCAAAATACATCTACGCCTTCGGATTTGATATTTTTTACGCCCAAGCTCTCCCAAATTTCTTTTGACTCATCGTCACGAGGCACGTTTTTGCGCCAATCCCCTTCGGGGACTTCTTTGGGATCAAAGACTGTCACATAATCTATTTTCAAATTCATCCATTTTTCCCCAGTAATAAATTCATAAGCATATTCTATTGCCTCACGCTTAAAATAACCGCCAAAAGAAAAATTCCCCAGCATTTCAAAAAATGTAAGATGCGAATCATCCCCGACCTCATCAATATCAGAAGTGCGAAAACATTTCTGTACTGACGCCGTGCTTTTTGCGCCAAAGTCATGCTTCGCGTCAAGCTCACCCGTGTAGTAACGTTTAAACTGCTGCATCCCTGCGGTCGTTAAGAGTACTGATGGATCGTCCGGCACGAGCGAAGAGGACGGAACGATTGCGTGCCCTTTTTCTTTGAAATATTCTAAAAATTTCTCCCTAATCTCCGAACCTTTCATCAATCTTTATAAGTTATTGGTTATGGGTTGTAAGTTTTATTAGTACCCCTCAAGTTTCTTAATCTTATCGTGAGCGCGAATCTTTTCGAGCGACTTGGCTTCAATTTGGCGAATACGTTCACGCGTAACACCAAAAACTTTCCCCACCTCTTCAAGCGTATGCGCGATATTGTCTTCAAGCCCGAATCGCATAGAGAGAATTTTCCGCTCTCGCTCCGTAAGATCAACTAAAATCTCTTTAATCTGATCGCGAAGCAGGGCTTGATTAGCAAGCTGATCGGGGCTCAAGCTCGTTTCGTCTTTAATAAAGTCGGAGAGTGTCGAATCTTCATCGTCGTCCCCAATCGGAGATTCGAGTGATATAACTTCTTGGGAAATTTTTTGGATGTAGTGAATCTTTTCGACGTCCATGCTCATCTCTGCCGCAATTTCTTCAGGTAATGGTTCGCGACCGAGTTCTTGCATCAAGCGACGCTTAGTTTGTGTATACTTCGTAATAGTTTCAACCATATGGACAGGAATACGGATTGTGCGGGAATAATCCGCTAAGGCACGCGTGACGGCTTGGCGAATCCACCAAGTAGCATAAGTTGAAAATTTAAAACCTTTTCTATAATCAAATTTATCAACGGCGCGAGAGAGCCCAATATTCCCCTCTTGGATAAGATCGAGAATGCTCAAGTGCGGAGAGCGGTTTACGTAGCGCTTCGCTATCGAAACAACAAGACGCAGGTTCGCTTGGATAAGCCTTCTTCGGGCAATCTCATCTTCTTTTTCGATTCGTTTCGCGAGCTCCTTTTCTTCCTTCGAGGTTAAAAGCGGCGTTCGGCCGATTTCCTTCAAATACATCTGTACTGCGTCAGGTAGGTCAGAGTCAATATTTGTTGCTTTTTTGAGTTCATCGGCGCTTATCTCATCACGTTCTTTATCTACTTTTTGAACCAAGGAGTTTGTTTGTCTAATCTTAATACCCTCCCGATCAAGTCGGTCATAGACTTCTTCAAGAAACGCAATGTGGTTCTCTATGTCTGGAAAGTAATTTAAAACCTCTGCGTCCGTTACAAAACCACGCCCCCTACCTCGACGAACAAGATCTTCCAGATGCTCAACGTACTTCTCCCGAAGCGGAAAACCTTTCATTCTCCTTTCTATGCGCACCACCTTCGGAAGATCTTTCCTCGAGAAAACGTTCAGTTTTTTGTTTTTTTCCGATTTTCTACTTTTTTTAAAAGCGCTACGATAGATTTTCTTTTTAAAGCTCTTTTTATTTTTGAAGGTTTTTTTCTTTGCCATAAGCATAAATAAACAAAAATACGACCAAGGTTAGGCGTTTTTAGTTGATGGCTACAATACTATACCGAGTTCTGAAGATCGTCAATTTTCTTCGAAATCTCATAAAATTCGCTCATGTGTGCGCCAAGCTCCGTTTCGCTTAAAGATCCTTGCCGAGCTCGAGTTTTCTCTTGTAGCGCCACACGCTTGCCTTTCAAATCTTCAAGTTCAAGATTGCGCACAAGCTCTACGAATTCTTTTTTGACATCTTCTCCTGACATATTCGCGAACTCGAAACTTGATCGCATATCAAACATTATCGCATTGTCACCTTTTGGATTATCTAGAAGTGGGCGGTAAATCGCCGGGAAGATCTGTTGTTTTAATTTTAGCTCCGGCATAAATTCTTGCCGCGCAAATGCGATTGATAATAATCTTCCGGAGATTAGATCAACACGTCTCTTCTCCGAAGGAATGCTCGCTTCGGGCGCCTCGGGTGAATCTTTGCGCGCCTCATTAATAGAATTGAGCTCGGAAAGTAACGCATTTTCACCAATGCCCGACATTTTAGAGAGCTCCTTAATCCAAATGTTTTGCTCTACGGCGCTTTTCACGCTTTTGATTTTTGTAAGTAGGTGCCGAAGTATCCGCTTTTTTTCAGGTATTTCCATGCTCTCACGTGCTCCAAAATAATGATCGAAAAGATACGTGAATGCCGGCTTCGCCCACTCGACTGCTTTAGGAATATATTGAGGCTCTGCCACAGAGGCATCAGCCGCATCCTTGTACTTACCCAAATCCAATACTTTTAGATGGAAATCAAAACTGCTAAAAATCTCAAGCGCCCGCTCAAGCGCCTTCAAACCCGCTTCGTCGTTGTCAAAATTAATAATTATTGAATCCGCAAGCCGGCGAAGGCGTTCCAAGTGGTGTGGCGTAAGGCCGGTGCCAGAAACCGCAACTACATTTCGAACTCCCGATTGCCACACGGCTAAAAAATCCATCTGGCCCTCGACAAGCACGGCAGTACGAGCGTGCGCGATCGCGCTCTTTGAGCGATCTAAGCCATATAGAATTTTTGATTTGTTAAATATCGGCGTCTCGGGAGAATTTAAATATTTGGCAGCATCAATCGAATTGGGGTCGGTGGTGTTCTCCGCTTCCGGAGTAATTCGGCCGGTAAAAGCAACAACCTTCCCCAGATGATTTGCAATCGGGAATACGATGCGTGAAGCAAACCGATCTTTATAAAGTCCGCGCTGGGTTTTGTAAGCAAGTCCTGCACGTGCAATATCAAGAACGTCATATCCTTTTTTAATTAAGTGGAGTGTGAGCGTATCGCCACCCGGCGCAAATCCAAGATTGAACTCCTCGATCGTTTCGTCGCTTAGCCCACGCGCCTTCAGATACGCACGAACATGCTCGTTTTTCAAAAGCGCATTTTTATAGAACGCGGTTGCGTCGTCGTGCAAACTGTAAAGCAAGCCGTACTCTTTTTGAATCGCGGGGTTAACCGACTGGAGCTCAATCCCCGCTTTCTCGGCAAGCATACGAAGCGCCTCGGGAAACTCCAAGTTCTCATACTTCATTACAAAAGTAATGAGGTCGCCGTCCTCGCCACATCCGAAACAGTGCCATCGTTTTCTCTCTGGCGAAACTATAAACGAAGGAGATTTTTCTTGGTGAAACGGGCAAAGCGCTTTAAAGTTTTTCCCAGCCGGAGTAAGCGTAATATATGAGCGCATTAGATCAGTAAGATCAATCCGCTCTTTGATGAGATCAATATCTTTAGCCATTTGAGTTTATTGTACTAACTGTAAGCGTAAATAACAAAAACCGCCTGTTGGGGCGGTCAATTATTATAACGATGTAATGCTAATACAATGTCGGTAACAATAAGAGCAATCAAAACCACAGTGCCTATAATGATAGCTATTCTATCTTTTTTAGTGCACGAATTACACTTCAGCCACTCACCCTCTTGAGACCTAGTATCAAGTAAATACTTACACCCACATCTCAAACTCGCGCCAACAATTCCATAATCCTTCATGCTCATACTTATATCCTCCACTTGATTAAAGTTCTAGAATGATTTTATCACGAGTTTTATTATTTTTGCAATAGCTGTGTCAAACAAAAAAGCCCCATAAGGGGTTTTTTGTGTAACTTATTACGATTTAGTTACGATCGTAACCGCCACCGCCACCGAAACCTCCCCGGCCGCGGAAACCACCGCCACCACCGCGTCGATCATTGCCGCCGCCAGCTGGACGATCTCCCATTGGACGAGCTTCGTTAACAACGAGTTTTCTGCCATCGAAATCTTTACCGTTAAACATTTCGATTGCTTTCTCTGCGTCTTCTTTGCTCATCTCAACAAAGCCAAAGCCCCGTGAGCGGCCAGACATTTTGTCAATCAACACTTGCGCTGAAATGACAGTGCCCGCCTGAGCAAAAAGGGTTTGCAAAGAACTATCGGTTGCGCCGTAATCAAGATTACCTACGTATAACTTCTGATTCATTATTACTTAATTGCTTACTCTTATTGCGCGTAAGACGACCTACTCCCAAACCTGGCTTCCTGAAAACTGCTCAAAGAAACGAAAATGTGTTGAGATCTTACCTGCAAGTGCAATTATACACCCAAAGACTTTTTTGTCAATGGCTTCTTATTCCCCCATCGCAACCTGCTCTCTCCAAAGCGCGGAGTATAGCCCGTGGGTTTTAAGTAGTTTTTCATGAGAGTTCGCCTCTTCGATTTCGCCTCGCTCAAGCACATAAATCGTATTGGCATGAAGCACGGTCGAGAGCCGATGCGCCACGAGTACGGTAATCAAGTCGGGTCTCTTTATGGTTATTTCTTTAATCGTTTCTGTAATAGATTTTTCAGTAATCGAATCTAAACTGCTCGTCGCCTCGTCAAAAATAATAATATCGGGTTCGCGCAAAAGCGCTCTTGCGATTGCGAGCCGTTGACGCTCTCCGCCCGACAATTTTAAGCCACCCTCGCCAATTTTAGTATCAAGTCCCTTGTCACCACGCTCGAGAATACCTCCCGCTGCCGCTCCGCGAAGCGCCGCCATACACTCCTCATCTGTTGCCTCCGGCTTTACAAAAAGCATATTTTCTCGAATCGTACCCGCAAAAAGTTGGGTCTCTTGAGAAACATAACCAATTCTTTTTCGAAGCGCGGCATAATCAATCTCGCGAGCATCATAATCATTTATTTTTATAGATCCATTTGTCGGCCTATAGAGCCCAACCAGAAGTTTTACCATTGTTGTTTTTCCCGAACCGGAGGGACCCACAAAAGCAACCGTCTCGCCTCGTTTTAAGGAAAGAGAAATTTTTGCGATCGCTTTCTTAGCGCTTCCTTCATAAGAAAAGCTCACGTTTTTAAAATCAATATTGCGTATATCAGAAATTACGTGAGGGGCAATCGGTTTTGGTCCTGGCTTAATGCTTAAAACCTCCCGAAGGGTTTCAAGACTTGCTCGAGCTTCCTGATACTGGGCGGACACGGTGCCAAGTTCCTGGAGCGGTCCAAAAATAAAAAATGAATAAAATAAGAGGCTGAAAAACTGACCGAGTGAAATTGCTTGCTTAAAAATAAGAAAAAGCATGGTGAAAAGGATGAGCGAGCGCATTGCATTTATAAGCGTCCCCTGTATAAAGCTCAAGGTACGTATGAGCTTCACTTTTTTAAGCTCTAGAGAAAGAATCTTCTGGTTTACAATGTTCAATCTTTCGGACTCCTGATTTTCTAGACCCAAGCTTTTTACAAGTTCGACATTCCGAAGAGTTTCTGTTGTAGAACCAGCAAGGTCGGAAGACTCAAGAACGATTCTTTTTTGCGCAGTCTTAATTTTTCTTCCAATTATAAAAGTACTCACTCCGACAATCGGTATGAGCAAAACGTAAAGAAGTCCGATTGCCCAGTGAACAATAAAGGCGTAGGTGAGCACAAACACGATACCGATAAGAGAAAGAAAAAGAATATTGATGGCGCTTGTAATAAGAGCTTGCGAATCGGTCCGCGCTTTTTGGAGTTTTTGAAGCAGTTCTCCAGAACGCTGATTTTCAAAAACCGAGTACGGAAGATTAAAGGCGTGAGCGACGCTAGCCCCATACATATGAGCGCCAACTCGCTGGGTAATCACATTTACAAAATAATCCTGAAAGTTTTTCGCAACTCGCGAGATAAGCGCAAAACTCATTCCAGCAAGCAAAAGCGTAAGTGTTCCTTTTATGAATACCACGCTTTCGATTGTCGCTATTTTCGTAGCGTAGTTGTCTATGATGAGTCTGAAAATCTGGGGATCGAAAAGAGAAGCCACTTGGTTTATGGTTGCGAGAAAAAGGGCGAGAAAAAGAATTTTTTTGTTTTCTTTAAGATAGGAAAGAAGAAGTCTCATGGGGGTTTCTTTTATACTGCTACTTGATAGCGCAGTGAGTTTTTAGTTCTTTAAAATCGTCATTTGTAAGATTTTCGTTTGTGCTTGTATTAAGCTTGTACATTATGGCTTTAGGATCCTCTACGTGCGGAAGCCCTAGCGCATGACCAAGCTCATGCGCTAAAACTCGCACTAACTTGTCGTGATTGCTGAATTCGTAAATATTTATTTTTTGCTCAGTACCAATAGTTTGATAATCCCCTTCGGTGAACTCTTCACCACGCGATGCTCCAATTTCGTTATACTTTCCGACGTTTAGGTTGAGCGTTGCCACAAGACTATTTAGAGCTATAGCCAGTGAGTTAATTTTATCTATATATTCCCCAAGGCTTGTTTCGATTTTTTGTATTTCCGTAAGTTCTGCTTCGAGCGCAACTCTTTGCTCTTCCAAGAGGTCGTGTTCTTTTTTCGGAGCCCCACCTCTTTTATTCCAATAATCTACTTGGGCGTTATAGGAATCCTCTCTCTCCTTGAACGATGCTACGCGTTTGTCATAATCCGCCTTAACTCCAAGATATTCCACGTTAAGCGCGTCGTATTTTACCTTCAACTCATTATATGAGGCCTTGTCTTCCCGAACTACAATACCAAGACTCTTTAAAATACTTGTAGCTTCCTGACGGTAATCATAAATGAGATTTATTTTTAGGTTTCCAGATTCTTTATAAGCAAAAAGTTCTTTTCCGATCGGCTTCTCCCATATGGCCTCAGCTTCCTTAATCGCACCTAAAAAAGATTGTTTTGACAGGCCAAACTTATCATTAAAAGAACCAAGCGCGTAAGTAATCGGTCTTTCACATGGGGCATGTAAGGAATGAAACCGGATGAGGTTTTGAATTGAATTCCGAAACGCTAAACACTGATTATTTTTGCACTGAAAAAGAAATAATGTCGCAACCCCTGCGACAACAACTATTCCTACCAAAATTATAATAAGTAGCTTATTTTTCAAGAAAATTTATTGCTTTTTATTGATTTGATACTTTTAACGAATGCCTGTGTCACAGGAGATGTCTACACTCGTAAATTTATTCTCGACAACTGTCGCTTCAGACTCTCCGCAGCGAGGAAGATATCCATTCGCTTGAGGCCCGACGGTAATTACGTATGTTTCCGGAGAAAGGCTTGCGTGAAAATTTCCGCCCGCGTCAGACTTAAAACCATTGACTTTTATACCACTACTCTTAACTCGAATATTTACGTCCGCATTCGCATATGGTTTATCGGCACAGTTCGGATCTGGAGGATACATCTCAACCGGGCAGGTCGGTCCCATATGAACATAACCATTCACACCACTTGAGATTGTATTCCCAGAAGTTGGAGAAACAATGATTGTAATAGTACTCTCGGTTGCGCTCTCTAGAGAAAATTTGTAGCCGTGAGTGATTAGGTTTTTATTATTAACAGTACCGAGGTGAATATCTTGGGTGGTAGCATCAAACTTACCGTGAACCGCAGCAAGAACTGTCGCAAGCTCGCCTTGCCACACACAAACTACGCCAGACTTACAACGAGAGTCGTTAATACTCTTTACGCTCAAAAGCAATCCGTCGTTAAAAACGATACCATCGTCAACGCGCGCAGTAATAGGTTTATCAAATTCTACGGATCTAGCTGATTTATAATTAGAAAATCTTACGGGGATTTCAATACGCTTGGAGTTCTCTGGAGCTCCGGAAGGGTTATCATTTTCTAGTATTAGTGTCCCGGTTTCGGTAAGCGGTGTAGAAAAAGTGAGAATCGCCTTAAACGGCACAAAATTTTCTGTCATCCATTCGCTTTGTGCCTCCGCTGGTATAACTCCTAATTCATTTCCATTTGCGTCGAGGAGATGAATAGGAAAGGACGCTTCAAAATACCAATTGCCACGCGCCTTGCCAGTAACTGTAAGTGGACTCGAGATTATCTCATTCACGCTCGGCTCGTCCACCTGTATAAGATCGGGATATTTGTTTAGACTATTCACTTCCCCACTCTTCGGCATATTAATAACCCAAACACCCAAAGCCGTAAGAAGAATGACTAGGGGTAAAATAATAAATAATTTAGTTTTCACGATTCTATTTAGATCTCCTAAAGAACAAGAAAGAAAAAAATCCCGATATAATTAGAAGCGCGATCCAGGCCATAAAACTCATCGCTCCAAGTCGCTCTACCCTTCTCTCTGCTTCGCGTAGAGATCTTCCAGCAACAACAAAGCCAGAGGGCACACCAACAAAGTGCGTAACAACTGCTGCAATACGAACGTCTTGACGCGGTTGCCAGGTTACCCGATCCTCGCCATGTTGTTTTACATATTGAAATACTCCTTTAGGAAATGTTGGCGGATTTTTATCGAGAACGGCGGAAAACGCTAATGCATTTCCTTCTTCGCTGTAAACTAGTAAAAACGGAGCAAGGCTCTCCGAAATTTCAGTCACGCCTGGAGGAAAAAAAGACTGTATTGGAGCACCTTTCTCTAATGCGCGAGCAATATCTTCAGCAATTTGTATCTGTGGCTCATTCGCACCGCTCCGAACCATCTGCTGGACCGCGACATAAATAAACATTATGCCTAGAGTGCCAAATAGTGCGAGGCTAATAAATACTCTGAGCGAGAAAGGCCAGTTTTGAAAAGAAAATAATTTAAACATGGGGATTATTATAACCGAGGCTTAGCCATTCTAATTATGTACCGCGTTCCAAACTTTAGCAAAAACAAAGCCGAAAACGAAGCCGACAAGTGATGTCACGACTATAAGCGCTACTGATTTTATGGCGCTAAAACCTGTAACTTGGTAAGGGTTATTCAAAGAGTGAAGTCGGAGGACGAAATTAAGAAGTCCTTGCGCAAATCCTGTCGCAATAAGCAACGACCAAACAAAGTGCCAGAGACCTAAAAATGCTCCGAGCGCAAATCCTGTTTTCTTTGGAGAAAGTTCATTTACCATGTGTTTATATTTAATTTATTTTTTAAACCGGCCTTTATCTATTAACTTGATTTTAGCATAAAACAGTTCTCCTGCTTTTTTGCCTAGAGCGAAAAATTTTAGGGGTTAGTATATAATAAAAAAATACTCAAAGGTCGGAATAATCGAAACAAAAATGAGTAAATTACTTAAAGTAACAATTGCGAGCTCGATTCTTTCGGTAGCTATTGCGACCTCCGTTGTCTTTGCCGAAGCAGAAAGACCAAATGCTACATCTACTCAACCGACCACGCACTCTATTAACTTAGCTTGCGTGCAATCCGCTGTACAAACAAGAGAATCAGCGCTTCAGTCCGCCTGGCAAACCTTTTCGAGCGCGGGCTCTTCTGCTTTAACTGCACGCGCTTCAGCTCTTCAAGCTGCGTGGGGCAACGCCGAAAAACAAGCTCGCCAAACCGCGGTGAAAAAAGCTTGGCGCGATTTTAATACCGCAATAAGGGCGGCTAAGAAAGTTCACAAGACAGCTAATAGAGAAGCCTGGGCTGCTTTCCGTACCGCAAGAAAAACTTGTGGCACAAACAGTTCGGACGGTGACGAAGACAGTGGAGAAAATCTCTAAAACAAAAAACCGCCGACCTACTTCGCTAAAATTTCAGCAAGGCAAGTAAGGCGGTTTTTTGTTGTCCTCTTATCTCAAAAACTCTTCAGTAATACGCCTTACCTCTACTGCATTTTTTGCCTCCATGAGGAGCGCTCGAAGTTCCTTGGCACCGTCGAACCCCGCAACATACGCTTTGTAATGCTTTTTCATCACGTCAAAATTTTTGAGACGTCCTTCTTCTTTAGTAAAATTGCTTTTGTATAGTTCTTGAAATAATTCAGTGTGCTCCACCATGCGAGTAAGACGCTCTTCTAAGCTCGGCGTAGATCCAGAAAAAAACCATGGGTTTCCGAATATTCCTCTCCCGATCATTACGCCGTCCGCTCCCGATTCATTGATGCGCATCTTGGCCTCACTCAAGGTACCTACATCACCATTCCCGAGAATAAGCGTATTTGGTGCGTAGCGATCTCGAAGCGCGATAATTTCTCTCATGAGCTCCCAATGCGCCGGCACGTTAGACATTTCTTTTCTAGTACGGAGATGAATAGTTACTGCCGCAAGATCTTCTTCAAAAAGCGTTGGAAGCCAACTCGAAATTTCTGATTTTGTATATCCAATTCGCGTCTTTACTGAAATGGGGAGATCAGGAGCACCTCGCTTAAGCGCGCGAATAATTTCTTTTGCAAGTTTAGGATTATTAATAAGTGCCGCGCCCGCCCCTTGACGCTCCACCCCGCGATCGGGACAACCCATATTTATATCGATTCCATCAAAACCGAGCTCACAGATCATCCCACCAATCTCTTTAAACTGTTCTGGCTTTGCGCCAAAAATTTGCGCCACAATCGGGCGCTCGCTTTCAGTAAACCAAAAGTCGGGTAAAAGTTTTTCCTTGCCCCTAGAAAGTAATCCCTCAACCGATACAAACTCGGTCCAAAAGACGTCGGGCTTACCGCAGAGCGCAAACATCCGGCGAAAAGCCGCATCCGTTACATTCGCCATTGGAGAAAGTACCATTATGGGCTTATTTAATTTTTTCCAAAAACCATGAGTCATAGATTCTCTTAGCATACTTAACTTTCTCTAAAAAACACAAAGCCCATCACTAAAGATGGGCTTATTTTTTTCCGATCGATCGGACTTCTCTGCCTCTTTCAAATCCCTTCAAAAAACCAAGAGAGGTGGGCGCACATTTCTCTCCGGCAATTGCGGCATTAAAACCTCTCTCATATTCCTCTTCTTCTTTAGCGATTTCAGCTCCTCTTTTGCCAGTAAGCTTCTTGCCGCAAGTAGGGCAACACTCTTTCTTTTTCTTCAACACGAGGCGCGCGCATTAACAACGTAAGCGCCGAGATTCGTTTTCATTTCAGAGACCATTTGCCAAGCTGGAATAGTCGGGTCTAGTATTCGCATCATATATTCAGAGCCTCCGGGACGGCGACTTAAAACTTCAAGACCAACTTGATTGCTTATGTTTTCAATTTGAGTAACGGTAAGAAAGGGGCTAAACTCTACAAAAATTTTATCGCAGGAAGAAGGAGATGCTCCGCTCTCTGACTTCAATGGTGCGCAACCTGAAATAAAAATAAAAGCACAAAGGAAAAGCGCGTAAATCCTCATCGTCCCCGACCTCTTTTTAAGTACCTTTCGTTATCATATCCCCCGCTTTTAGAAATTGCAAATCATTTCTCTCTTTCTTGAGAATTTAATATTAAAGAATTAGAATAGATAAAATCGAACTGGAGGGTTCGCATAGCGGTCTAGTGCGTTCGCTTGGAAAGCGAATATACCGAAAGGTATCACAGGTTCGAATCCTGTACCCTCCGCAAATTATGACCGCATACAAACACGCTCAAATTGGTTACCTGATGCTGGTTGTCACGCTCTCCGTGCTCGCGCTCTTCGCGTGGGTTTATATTACGAGCTCGGCCGAGCCTCTCTCGGCCGACTCCGGACCAAATTTTGCCGTTACTTCCATAATGGCATTAATTTTGTTTATTCTTGCATCGTTTGCAACGCTAACAGCATCCATTGATGAAAACTGCCTTCGGATCAAATTTGGCTATGGAATTTTCGCCAAGATGTTTCCACTTAACCAGATAGCTTCGGTTCGGTCAGTAAAGAATCACTGGTACTACGGATGGGGAGTAAAAGTCTGGTTCTTTCCGTATATGTGGATTTACAATGTTTCCGGTTTTGACGCAGTTGAAATAATTATGAGAAACGGGAAAATTTATCGTATAGGGACAGATACCCCCAGCGAACTAGAAGCCGCGATCAAGCAAGCTATAAATACCTAATTGATCCGGCCCGCCGAGCCAATTCCGCTCGCCTGGCCTGGCCGGTAGACCAAGTATAGCGAGTTCAAATCTCTCCTTCTTCCTTCTCTTTCCTACGCGCTTCTTTTAATATCCGACGGTTCACCCTCCTTAATTGACGACGAGTTTTCCTTTCTTTAATTTTTGCCCGACCACGAGCAATTTCTTCACGCAAATTTGCTTCAAAAACGGCCGCTTTCTTCGAGGCGTGCCAACCTACAAAACTTAACACTGAAGTAACGGCAAGAAAAACGAAACAGAAAATCAAATTTGTTGATGGAGAAAGGAGACTATTAAAGTGATATATCGGAACAAAACTAGCTATACCAACCACAACATCCATCACGCGGTTTTGAGGCGTCT